>Ga0302314_10004595_pt1 | contig 25340 bp, 23 predicted proteins | sample III_Palsa_N2_3_FD_200533 | JGI IMG/M metagenome (GOLD analysis project Ga0302314, IMG submission 200533) | Peat permafrost microbial communities from Stordalen Mire near Abisko, Sweden - III_Palsa_N2_3 | ecosystem: Environmental > Terrestrial > Soil > Palsa > Peat permafrost | place: Sweden... | reverse complement strand
GTGCTGGACCAGGATGAAGGCCATCCCGCTGCCGGCGGGCAGCGCGTCCAGCAGCCGCCTGAAGGCGTCCAGCCCCCCGGCCGATGCGCCCACCGCGACGACGACGAGGCCGCCGGCCGGCGCGATCAAAGACGCGGCGACGCTCGCGCGCCGGGTCGACCGCGGCGTGACCGCTTTAGCTGGACCCAGCCGACGATGCGGCATCTGATTGTCTCGAAGAACGTCCCCGCTGGGAGCGTCTATGAAATCAGGAACGCCCTGATGTTGCGACGTGCAGTTCCCGCTCCGCGCGACCGAGCTGGACGCCGATCAACTACGTAGATTCCGAGTCTGCATAGCCGCAACGCTAAGCGCAAACTGCTGGTTCCTCACAGGCCCTAACTTTCGCGCCGGCTGGGAGTGCGCCCCGACGCCTTGTGCACGACGACCCCTCGGACAGGGTTCTTTTTGCCTGGGAATCGGCCCGACCGCGGATTTCATCCGCTTGACCAAACGCCGCGAGGGGCGAGCGAGCCAATGAAGCGACTGCGAATTTTGGTGGTGGAGGACGACGGGATCGTCGCCTATCTGCTAGGTCTGGTCCTTGAGGATATGGGCCATGAGGTCTGCGCGATCGAGAGCAACGAAGCTGGGGCGGTCGAGGCGGCCAGGTGCTGCAAGCCGGACCTGATGATCGTCGATGAAAACCTCGGCCGCGAAAGCGGTCTGGCGGTGATCGACGCCCTGCTCCAGGACGGTGCGATGCCCCACATCTTCGTCAGCGGCGACACCGCCCGGATCCTGACCCTGAGGCCGCTGGCGGTCGTTCTGGAGAAGCCGTATTTCGAGACTGACCTTGAGCAAGCCATCCAGTTGGCGCTGACGCCCCCGAGCGCCGCTGCTGATCTCGATCCGCTCCCGGTCGATGGTCGGCGGCGCGACGCTCCTGCCGGTGGCCCGGCTTGATTGACGCAACCGCCGCCAAGGGATTTACCCTCGGGGGAAATCGAAGCGACTGGCGGCGCGGCGTGCAAAGAAGACCCTGTGGCTGATCCCCCGACACCGAGCCGCTGGCCGCTCAAGGGCCGGGCGCTGATCGCCGCCGTGGTCGTCGCCGCCGTGGCGTTTGCCGGTCTGGCGTGGTGGCTGGGTCATCCCCGCAAACCCGCGACCGAACTGGTGCTCTACGGCAATGTTGATCTGAGACAGGTCGAGCTGGCCTTCAACGGCTCGGAACGGATCGCCCAGGTTCTCGCCGCCGAGGGCGATCGGGTGACGAAGGGCCAGGTGCTGGCGCGCCTCGACACCGGTCGGCTGGGTCCGCAGGCCGCGCAGGCGGCCGCTCAGGTCGCGGCGCAGCAGCAGATGGTCGACAAGCTGCATCGCGGCTCCCGCCCCGAGGAGATCGACCAGGCAAGGGCCAATGTCGCGGCGGCTATCGCCGATGCGAACGACACCCGCGCCAAATACGCCCGCCTGCAGGGTCTGTCCCAAAGCTCGGCGGGGCGCGCGCTCAGCCGCCAGGATCTCGACGACGCCAAGTCCGCCGCCGACCAGGCCGCGGCGCGGTTGGCCGTCAACCAGCAGGCCCTCCGCCTGGACCTGGTCGGACCGCGCAAGGAGGACGTCGCCCAGGCCGAGGCCCAGCTCCAGGGCTATCGGGCCCAGTCCGCCCTGCTGCAAAGCGAGTTGGGAGACGCGGCCCTGGCCGCGCCCATGAACGCCACCGTCCGCTCCCGGCTGGTGGAACCCGGCGAGATGGCCTCGCCGCAGAAGCCGGCCTTCTCGCTGGCCATCACCGATCCCAAATGGGTGCGCGCCTATGTCAGCGAAACCGACCTCGGCAAGGTGCATCCGGGCATGAAGGCCGCCGTCACGGCCGACGCCTTCCCCAAGCGGAGCTTTTCGGGGTGGGTGGGCTTCATCTCGCCGGTCGCCGAGTTCACGCCCAAGACCGTGCAGACCACCGATCTCCGCACCAGCCTGGTCTATGAGATCAGGGTCTTCGTCACCGACCCGAACGACGACCTGCGCCTGGGCATGCCGGCCACGGTGCATCTGCCGTTCGCGCCCGCCGCCAACGGCGCCCGGTGATGGCCGTCGCCGCGGCCAGCGGCCCGGTCATCCGGGGGTCGGGCCTCCACAAGCGGTTCCGCACCCAGGCCAAGGATTTTGTCCAGGCGCTTGACGACGTCTCGTTCGAGGTCGCCCCGGGAACCCTGACCGCCCTGGTGGGCCCGGACGGCGCTGGCAAGACCACCCTGATCCGGCTCATGGCCGGCCTGATGCGCGCCGACGAAGGCCAGCTCGAGGTGCTGGGCATCGACGCCGCCGCCGATCCCCAGGCGATCCAGGACCGCATCGGCTACATGCCGCAGCGGTTCGGCCTCTACGATGACCTCAGCGTTCAGGAGAACCTCGACCTCTATGCCGACATGCACGGCGTCTCGGCGGCGGATCGGCGCGTCCGATATCCTCAACTGATGGAGATGACCGCGCTGGGGCCGTTTACCGGAAGGCTGGCCGGCAAGCTGTCCGGGGGGATGAAGCAGAAGCTCGGCCTCGCCTGCGCCCTGGTGCGCGCGCCGGACCTGCTCCTGCTGGACGAGCCCACGGTCGGCGTCGATCCGCTGTCGCGGCGCGAGCTGTGGGGGATCATCGACAGGCTGGTGCGCGAGGATGGCGTCCCCGTCCTGCTCAGCACCTCCTATCTGGATGAGGCCGCGCGCTGCGAGCACGTGGTGGTGCTGCACGCGGGCAAGGTGCTGTCGGAGGGGCCGCCCTCGAAGGTGAGCGCCCTGGCCGAGGGCCGGACTTTCACCATCGCCCCCGGCAAGGGCGAGGCGCCTCGCCAAACCCAGGCGCGCCTGTTGGACGAGCCGGATCTGGTTGACGCGGCTCCGGAGGCCGGACAGGTCCGCGTGGTGACGCGCGGCGGCGCCGCCGGCGGGCTGGCGAGCTTCGACCCCGCGCCAACGCCGGCCCGGTTCGAAGACGGCTTCATGGTGCTGTTGGACCGCTCGGCCGAGCCTTCCGGGCCGAACGCGGGATCCGCCGCGGACATGAAGCTGGACCACCCGCCGGCCGGCGCCCAGGGCGAAGTGGTGGTCGAGGTGACTGAACTGGTCAAACGCTTCGGCGACTTCATCGCGGTCGATCGGGTCAGCTTCCAGGTTCGCCGCGGCGAGATCTTCGGTCTGCTCGGGCCCAACGGGGCGGGCAAGACGACGACCTTCCGCATGCTGTGCGGCCTTTCCAACCCCACCGGCGGCGACTTGCGGATCGCCGGCGCGGACTTAAGCCGCAGCCCGGCGGCGGCGCGGCAGAAGATCGGCTATGTGGCGCAGAAGTTCTCGCTCTACGCCCAGCTCTCGGTGACGGAGAACCTGGACTTCTTCGCCAGCGCCTATGGCCTCCACGGCGCGCGGCGCAGGCAGCGGATCGACTGGGCGATGGCGCAATTCGACCTGGGCCCCGTCGCGGGCCAGCTCGGCGGCCAGCTTCCCGGCGGCTACAAGCAGCGCCTGGCGACCGCCGCGGCCCTGCTGCACGAGCCGGACATCCTGTTTCTCGACGAGGCCACCAGCGGCGCCGATCCCCTGGCGCGGCGCGAGTTCTGGCGACGGATCACCGCCCTGGCTGGGCAGGGTGTCACCGTGATCGTCACCACCCACTTCATGGTCGAGGCCGAATACTGCGACCGGATCGCCATCCTCGATTCCGGCCATGTGCTGGCCGAGGGCGCCCCCGCCGAGATCCGCGCCAAGGCGGTCACGGCGGCCAATCCCCATCCGACCATGGAAGACGCCTTCATCGCCGTGATCGAGGCGGCCCGCGCCCCGGCGCCCCAGGAGCGGGCGGCGTGAGCGGTCCGCCAATTCCCGGACTGGGGGCCAAGGCGCGGCGGGTGGGCGCGCTGATCCGCAAGGAGAGCCGCCAGGTCGTCCGCGACCCGTCCAGCTTCGCCATCGGCGTGGTGCTGCCGCTGATGCTGATCCTGCTGTTCGGCTACGCCATGTCGCTGGACGTCAAGAATGTGCCGATCGCGGTGGTGCTGGAGGACCCGTCCAGCCAGGCCGCCGAGATCGCCGCCAGCTTCCAGCTGTCCCCCTATTTCCAGACCCGCGTGACGCGCTCGATGACCGACGCGCAGGCGTTGATGCTGTCAGGCCAGGTCGAGGGGATTGTGAGGGTTCCACAGGACTTTGCCCGTAGAGCCGCCCAGGGCGACGCCGCCGTCCAGGTGCTGGTCAACGGCATCGACGGCAATACGGCGCGGATCGTCGAGGCCTATGCCGAGGCCGCGGTCGCCCAGTCCGGCGCGAGGGTCGCCGCCGAGGGGCAGGATGCGGGCTCGGCCGGCGGCCAGGCGACGGTGGAGAGCCAGCTCTGGTTCAATTCCGCCAATGACAGCCGCTATTTCCTGGTGCCGGGCCTGATCGTGCTGATCATCACCCTGATCGGCGCCTTCATGACCTCCATGGTGGTGGCGCGCGAGTGGGAGCGCGGCACCTTCGAGGCCCTGTTCGTCACCCCGGTGCGCACCGACGAGATTCTGCTCGGCAAGGTCGTCCCCTATTTCGTCTTAGGCATGGGCGGGCTGCTGCTGTGCATGGGCGCGGCGAAGTTCCTGTTCGACGTGCCGATCCGGGGATCGATCCCGATCCTGTTGGGCGTCTCGATGCTCTATCTGCTGGTCTCGGTGGCCACCGGCCTGCTGATCTCCTCCAGCCTGAAGAGCCAGTTCCTGGCCAGCCAGGTCACCCTGGTCGTCACCTTCATGCCGGCTCTGATGCTGTCGGGCTTCCTCTACGACCTGCACAGCGTGCCCCTGGCCATCAAGCTGGTGAGCTATCTGGTGCCGGCCCGCTACTTCGTCAGCCTGCTGCAGACCCTGTTCCTGGCCGGCGACGTCTGGAGCGTCATTCTGCCCAACGCCGCCATCCTGGCGGTGGTGGCGATCGTCATGCTGGCCCTGACCCGCCGCGCGACGCGCAAGACGTTGGGCTGAGGCCGATGCTGGCCTCCCTCCGCCGCATCCTGGCGCTGATCCGCAAGGAGATCCTGGCCGTCCTGAAGGATGCGCGCACCCGCAATATGCTGATGATCCAGCCGGTGTTGCAGTGTCTGCTGTTCGGCTACGCCGCGACCCTGGACCTGAACAACGTGCCCTACGCGGTGCTGGACCGGGACCGCAGCACCGCCTCGTCAGCCCTGCTGGCCAAGCTGGACGGATCGGGCGTGTTCCATCGCGTCGCCAACCTGACGCAGGCGGATCAGATGAAATCGCTGATCGACACCCAGAAGGCCCTGGTGGTGATTCAGATCGCCCCGGACTTCCAGCGCAAGCTGTCCGCGGGCGAGCCGTCCCCCGTGCAGGTGATCGCCGACGGCCGTAACTCCAACACCGCCGGCGCGGCCCTGGGCTATGTCGGCGCGGCGGTGGACTCCTTCAACGCCGACTGGCGGAGCGATCACGGCCTGCCGCCGCCGCCGGTCCAGGTCGATGCGCGGGCCTGGTACAACGCCAATCTCGAGACGCGCTGGAACCTCATCCCCGCTCTGGTCGGGACCATCACCATGATGTCCACCCTGATGCTGTCGGCGCTGTCGGTGGCCCGCGAGCGGGAGGAAGGCACCTTCGACCAGCTGCTGGTCACGCCGTTCCGCCCCGTCGAGATCATGGCCGGCAAGGCGATCCCCGCCATGATGATCGGCGTGGTGCAGGCCACCAACGCCCTGCTGGTGGCCCAGCTCTGGTTTCGGATTCCGTTCGCGGGGTCGTATGTCACCCTCTACGTCGGCCTGATCCTGTTCCTGCTGGCGGCGGTGGGGATCGGCCTGTTCGTCTCCTCGATCGCGGCGACCATGCAGCAGGCCATGCTCTACGCCTTCGTCACCATCATGCCGTTCTCGCTGCTGTCGGGACTGACCACGCCGATCAGCAGCATGCCACGGGTCCTGCAGGACTTCACCGCCATCAACCCGCTGCGCTACGCCATTGACCTGGTCCACCGGATCTATCTGGAGGGCGCGGATCTCGGCCAGGTCCTGCCAGACCTTTGGCCAATGGCGATCATCGCCGCCGTGACCCTGTCGGCGGCGGCGTGGATGTTCCGCAACCGGCTCGAATGACCCGCCCCATGCGCGCCCTTTCCCCTCCCCGTTCGATCCTGGTCTGGCTGTCCGCCGCGATGCTGAGCGGCTGCGCGGTCGGTCCGAACTTCAAGCCGCCGACGCCGGATGTTCCGGCCGCCTGGACCGGCGACGGAGCGCCCACGTCGGCCTCGGTCAGCCAGACGACCTCGGCGCCCGCCGACGCCAGCGCCTGGTGGACCGCCTTCAACGACGCCGAACTGACCTCGCTGATCCGGCGCGCCGCGTCCGCCGACCTGGACGCCAAGGCGGCCGTGCTTCGCATCGCCGAGGCCAGGGCCCAGCGCGACATCGCCGCCGGCGCCGCCTGGCCGAGCCTGGACGCCAACGCCTCCGAACAGACCACCCGCCTGAGTGAATCGACCCCGACGGGCGCCTTGTTCAGCAAGGTCGGCCAGTTTCCGGGGTTGTCCGGCGTCAGTATTCCCAACCCCTACAACCAGTATCAGCTCGGCTTCGACGCCTCCTGGGAACTCGACCTGTTCGGCCGCGTGCGCCGTTCGGTGGAGGCGGCCAAGGCCGATACTCAAGCCCAGATCGAAGACAGCCGCTCGGTGCTGATCACCACCTTTGGCGAGGTGGGCCGCGCCTACATCGACCTTCGCGCCGCGCAGGCCAAGCGGCAGGTCGTGCTGGACAACCTGGCCACAGAACAGGACCTGCTGTCTCTGGCCGGCCAGCGCCGCCGCGCCGGACTGAGCAGCGACGTCGACGTCGTCCGCGCCGCCGCCGAAGCCTCGACCGCCGAAGCACAGCTGCCGCTCATTGACCGCCAGATCAACCAGGACATCAACCAGCTCAGCAAGCTGCTCGCCCTGCCGCCGGGCGCGCTCAAGGCCGAGCTGGAGCAGGCCGGGCCTGTTCCGCCGGCCCCGCCGACGGTTCCCATCGGCCTGCCCGCAGACCTGGCGCGGCGAAGGCCGGACATCCGCGAGGCTGAGGCGAAGCTGCACGGCGCTACGGCCCGTGTCGGCGTGGCCGTGGCGGACCTCTATCCCAAGCTGACCCTGGGCGCCCAGGGCGGCTATCAGGCGCAGACCCTGCCGCTGCTGACCAACTGGGCGAGCCGGTTCTTCAATGTGGGCCCGACCCTGGAACTGCCGATCTTCGAGGGCGGACGCCTGCGCGCCACCGTCCGGCTGCAGAACGCGCAGGAGCAGGCGGCGGCGCTGGACTACCGGCGCACGGTGCTGGGCGCCCTGCATGAGGTCGACGACGCCCTGGAGGCCTATGGCGCCGACCAGGCGCGGCAGGCGGCGCTGGCGCGGACCGTCGCCCGCAATCGCGACGCTGTCGATCTGGCGCGGCAACGCTATGCCAGCGGAGTCGCCGCCTTCATCGATGTGCTCGACGCCGAGCGCTCGCTGCAACAGAACCAGCTTCTGTTGGCCGACGGGACCGCGGCCGTCTCCACCGATCTTGTCGTCCTCTACAAGGCCTTGGGCGGCGGATGGGACTGACACGGCGGTAACGCGCGCTTGTTCGCTAAGGAACCAGCACCGCCGCGCCGTCGAACCTGCCGGCGCGCAGGTCGGCAAGCGCCGTATTGGCCTGCTGCAACGGATAAGGATGGGTCGTAGTGACGATGCCGATGCTTGGCGCGAGCCCCAGGAAGTCGAGCCCGTCCTGCCGGGTCAGGTTGGCCACCGAGACCAGCTGGCGTTCTTCCCAGAGCAGGGCATAGGGAAAGCTTGGGATGTCGCTCATGTGGATGCCGGCGCAGACCACCCGGCCGCCCTTGCGCACCGCTTTCAGCGCCGTGGGGACGAGATCGCCGACGACAGCAAAAATGATGGCGGCGTCCAGGGGTTCGGGCGGCGCCTCGTCCGATCCGCCGGCCCAGGTCGCGCCGAGGCCGCGCGCGAAGGCCTGGGTCTTCACATCTCCTGGGCGGGTGAAGGCGTAGACCGAGCGACCCTGCCAGATCGCGACCTGGGCCAGGATGTGGGCCGCGGCGCCGAAGCCGTAGAGGCCGAGTCGCTTGCCGTCGCCGGCGATCACCAGGGATCGCCAACCGATCAGGCCGGCGCACAGCAAGGGCGCGAGTGAGACGTCATCGCCCGCCTCGCCGAGCGGAAACGCGAACCGGGCGTCGGCGATGGTCGCGGTCGCGAAGCCGCCGTCGCGGGTGTAGCCGGTGAACAGCGGCGCATCGCAGAGGTTCTCATGATGGCCGACGCAATAGGGGCAGACGCCGCAGGTGTGGCCGAGCCAGGGTATGCCGACGCGCTCGCCAACCCTTAGCCCCTCGACACCCGCGCCGACCCTATCGATCCGGCCGACAATCTCATGGCCTGGTATGATCGGCGTGAGGGGGTTCGGCAATTCCCCGTCGACGACATGCAGATCGGTGCGGCAGACGCCGCAGGCGCAGACCTTGACCCGGATCTGGCCAGGGCCAGGTTCTCGATCGGGCAACTGTGTCCACTCGAGCGGCGCGCCAACCGCGTTCAGCACCATCGCCTGCATGTCGTCCTCGCGTCCTAGTGGGCGGCTAAAGCGTGTTCCCGAACTGGTGTTTCCTGAACCGCTGGCGAGAAATCCAGCACGACCCGAGAGGGAACGTCACCATGCGCCAGCCGCTCGAACACCGCGTTGATCGAAGACAGGGGCTGCAGCTCGATGTCGGCCTTGACCTTGCCGTCGATGGCGAAGTCGAGGCATTCGGCCATGTCCTTGCGGGTGCCGACGAAGGAGCCGCGCACGGTGATGCAGTCGGCTACCACGTTGAACAGCGGCAGCGGGAACTCGCCGGGCGGCAGGCCCACCAGGACGCAGGTCCCGAGCTTGCGGGTCATGTCCACGCCCTGCTTGAAGGCGGGCAGCGAGGGCGCCGTGATCAGCACCCCGTGGGCGCCGCCGCCGGTGGCCTTCTTCAGCGCCGCCGCCGGATCGCCGTGCCTGGCGTTGAACACCAGGTCGGCGCCCAGCCGCTTGGCGTGGGCCAACTTGCCGTCGTCGATGTCGACCGCGCAGACGTTTAGCCCCATGACCTTGGCATACTGGATCGCCAGGTGCCCAAGGCCGCCGCAGCCGGAGATGGCGATCCATTCGCCGGGCCGGGCCTCGGTCTCCTTGATCCCCTTGTAGGTGGTGATCCCGGCGCAGATCAGCGGCGCGGCCTCGCGGGCGCCCAGGCCTTTGGGAATGCGGGCGACATAGTCGGGGTCGGCCAGCAGGTATTCGGCGAACCCGCCATTGCGCGTATAGCCGCCGAACTGGGCTTCCGCGCAGACGGTTTCGAAGGCCTGCAGGCAGTATTCGCAGTGGCCGCAGGCGGAATAGAGCCAGGGCACGCCGACGCGGTCGCCTTCCTTCACGGCGGTGACGCCAGCGCCCAGGCCGACGACAATGCCGATGGCCTCATGACCGGGGATGAAGGGCGGGGTCGGCTTCACCGGCCAGTCGCCATTGGCCGCGTGCAGGTCGGTGTGACAGACCCCGCAGGCCTCGGTCTTGACCAGGATCTGGCCTGGGCCGGGGGTCGGTATGTCCAGCGTCTGCAGCACCAGCGGCTTGCCGAACGCCGTGACGACGGCGGCTTGCATCTTGTCGGGCATGTTGATCCCCCTTCGGGGTTCGGTTCAGGCGAAATCGCCTCGATTGGACATCAGGCGGCGGCGGCGCCGAGCCCTCGCACCGCCTCGATCATCTTGATCAGGACGGCCTGGGCGTCGCCGTAGACCATGTTGCAGTTGTCGCCATAGAACAGCGCGTTCTGGATGCCGGCGTAGCCTTTGCCCTCGCCGCGCTTGACGACGTAGACCTGCTTGGCCTTGTCGGCGTTGAGGATCGGCATGCCGAAGATGGGCGAGGATTTCTCGGTGCGGGCGGCCGGGTTGACGACGTCGTTGGCGCCGATCACCAGCGCCACATCGGCGGTGGCGAAGTCCTCGTTGATGTCCTCGAGCTGGAAGATCATGTCGTAGGGCACGCCGGCTTCGGCCAGCAGCACGTCCATCTGGCCGGGCATGCGGCCGGCGACCGGGTGGACCGCGAACTTGACGTCCACCTTGGCGGCCTGGAGCAGCTTGACGAATTCATAGAGCTTCTGCTGCGCCTGGGCGGCGGCGAGGCCGTAGCCGGGGACGATGATGACCTTGCTCGCATAGCGCATGGCGATGCCGGCGTCCGAGGCCTCGACCGGTCGCAGGCTGCCCTTGATCGCGCCCTGGACCTGTTTGGGCGCGTCGCCGAAATTGGTGAAGACGACATTGGCCACGGACCGGTTCATGGCCTTGGCCATCAGCAGGGTCAGCAGCAGCCCCGCCGCGCCCACCACCATGCCGGCGATCATCAGCGCTGGGTTCTGCAGCACGAAGCCTTCCAGACCGACCGCGAGGCCGGTGAGGGCGTTGTAGATCGAGATCACCACCGGCATGTCGGCGCCGCCGATGGGCAGGGTCATCAGCACGCCGAACAGCAGAGCCAGGCCGAAGAAGATGTAGATCCAGGTCGGGGTGGCTAGCAGCACGGGCGCGCCGCCGAGGGTCGCGTACAGGATCAGGCCGCCGACCGTCAGCGCGGCGATCATCGCCACGGCGTTCACCGCCTGCTGGCCTTTGACCCGCAGGGGCTTTTTGATCACGCCGTCCAGCTTGGCCCAGGCGATCAGCGAGCCGGACAGCGAGACCGCGCCGATCAGGGCTCCCAACAACGTCACCAGAAGCTGGGTCGCGCCTTGGGTCTTGTTTCCGAACAACTCGACCGCGGCGATGGCGCCGGCCGCGCCACCGCCCATGCCGTTATAGAGCGCCACCATCTGCGGCATGGCGGTCATGGCGACCCGCTTGCCGCTGAGCCAGGCCAAACCGCCGCCGATGATCAGCGCCGTCAGCGCCAGGGCGATATTGGCGCACAGGTGCGGTTGGGCCGCCGCGCTGACGCTGAAGACGTAGAGGAAGCTGGCCAGGACCGCGGCGACCATGCCGAAGCCAGCCACCAGGATTCCTGACGGCGCCGTCGCCGGCGAGGACATCCGCTGCAACCCGTAGAGAAACAGGAAGGCGGCCGTGAGATCGGCCAGGCCGATGATCAGCTGGGGAAGGTTGGCGAGCATGGCGGGTCTCAGCGCTTCTTAAGGTGATGGACCCGGGCGTGGGCGTGGCCGTGGAGGTGGTGGGTCATGGGCTTGGCGTCGCTGGTCTGGAACATGGCCAGCATCCGCTGGGTGACCGCGAACCCGCCGGCGGCGTTGCCGGCGCCGAGCAGGACGGCGATGAAGCCGATCACCTGCTCCTGGGTCGTGGACGCGTTGAGCAGCGCATAGAGGCCGCCGACCACGACGATGCCGTGGACGAAGTTGGAGCCGGACATCAGCGGCGTGTGCAGAATGGCCGGCACATGGCCGATGATCACCCAGCCGGCGAAGGCCGCCAGCACGAAGACATAGAGGGCGACAAAGCCCGTCATCGTGATCGAAAGGTCCATGGCGATCTCCGGGGTCAGGCGGCTTTGGCGGGGGTTTTGGTCGTGGAGGGCAGCGTGGGGGCGTCCATCAGCCTGCCGTCGTGGGTCAGCGCGGTCTTGGCGAGGATCTCATCGTCCCAGTCGATGGTGACGATGTTGTCCTTCAGCATCAGCGCCAGCAGGTTGAACTGGTTCTTGGCGTAGAGTTCGCTGGCGTCTTCGCCGAGCAGCGACGGCACGTTCAGCGGCGCGACGATGGTGACGCGGCCGACCCGGGCGCTCTCGCCAGGCCTTGTGTCCTCGCAGTTGCCGCCGCCTTCGGCCGACAGGTCGACGATCACCGAGCCGGGCTTCATGCCGGCGACCTGGGCCTTGCTGATGAGTTTGGGCGAGGCCTTGCCAGGGATGGCGGCGGTGGTGACGATCAGGTCGGCGGCCTGGATGTGCTGGGTGAGCACCGCGTCGACCTTGGCCTTTTCTTTAGGCGTCAGCTCGCGGGCGTAGCCGCCCTTGCCGCGCGCATCGACCCCCGTCTCGACGAAGGTTGCGCCGAGGGACAGGGCCTGTTCCTCGGTCTCCGGGCGCACGTCGTAGCCCTCAACGACTGCGCCGAGGCGGTGGGCGGTAGCCATGGCTTCGAGCCCGGCGACGCCCAGCCCCATGACCAGTACCTTCGCCGGCCCGATAGCGCCGGCGGCGGTGGTCATCTTCGGCAGGATGCGGGCCAGGTGGGTCGCGCCCAGCTGCACCGCGTAATAGCCCGCCAGCGCGGACTGGCTGGAGAGCGCGTCCATGGCCTGGGCGCGGGTGATGCGCGGGATCCGCTCCATGGCGAAACAGGTGATCTTGCGGTCCAGCAGCCGCTGGACCAGCGCCGGGTCCTTATTGGCGTAGATGAATGAGATCAGGATCGCGCCGGGTTTCATGGCGTCGACCACCGCCAGGGACGGCGGCTGCACGGCCAGAACCACGTCGGCGTCGGCCAGCAGGGCCCCGCGGTCGTCCATGAAAACCACGTCCTGATAGTCGGTGTCGGCGATATCGATCGCCCTGCCCGCGCCGCGCTGCATGTGCAGCCTCGCGCCCAGCTTGATCAGCTTCGGCGCCACCTTGGGCGTCAGGGCGACGCGCCGCTCATGGGCCTGCGTCTCCTTGAGCACCGCGACATTGACGTACATTTGAGAGCTCCAGTTTCGACGACTTGGGCAAGCCAAAATCGGCCGACAGCGGGGGAGCGCCGCCGGCCGTTCAGGTCTCAGCGCCTAGGCCGGCGCCTGCTCGTTCGCGGTGCGCACCAGCTTCTTGTTGACGAACTCCTGGATGCCCATGTCGCCGAGCTCGCGGCCGTAGCCGGAGTTCTTGATCCCGCCGAAGGGAAGCTCGGCGTCGGACCAGTCGATGTTGTTGATGAACATCATGCCGGTCTCGACCTTGGAGGCGACCCGCTTGCCGCGGGCGACATCCCTGGTCCAGACCGAGCCTCCGAGACCGAAGTCGGAGTCGTTGGCCAGGGCGACGGCTTCGTCCTCGTTCTTCACACGGAAGAATAGCGCGACTGGACCGAAGAACTCGTCCCGGAAGGCCGGGTTCTGAGGCTCGATGTCGGTCAGGATGGTCGGAGCCATATAGGAGCCCGGCCGATCGATCCGCTTGCCGCCGATCAGCACCTTGGCCCCCTTCGCGACCGCGAGATCGACCTGCTTGACCAGCTGCACGAGGGCCGCTTCGCTGGACAAGGGACCGAGCGTGGTCTTCTCGTCCATCGGATCGCCAGCCTGGAGCGCGCCGAGAGCGGCCTGGAACCGTTCAAGGAACTTGTCGGCGACGGCGTCGACCACAATGAAGCGCTTTGCCGCGCAACAGGTCTGGCCGGTGTTGTACATGCGACCCCAAACCGCCCAGGGGATGGTCAGGTCGAGGTCGGCGTCTTCAAGCACGATGAAGGCGTCGCTGCCGCCGAGTTCCATGGACGAGACCTTGAGATTTCGCCCTGCGCGCGCGGCGACGCTTTGGCCCGCCGCCACGCTGCCGGTCAGGCAGACGCCCTTGATGCGGGAGTCATCGACAACCTGGTCGCATTGCTCATGCGAGATGAAGAGGTTGGTGTAGAGGCCGACCGGCGCACCGGCATCGAGCAGCAGCTTTTCGAACGCCAGGGCGCATTGCGGCACGATGCCCGCGTGCTTCACCACCAGGGTATTGCCGGCCATCAGGTGCGGCCCGGCGATGCGCGCCAGTTGGTAATAGGGGAAGTTCCAGGGCTCGACGCCGAAGATCACCCCGATCGGGCTGCTCTCCATGTGGGCTTCGCCAACCGTCGGGTTGAGCTTGACGGGCGCCAGGAAGCGTTCGGCGTTCTTGGCGTAATAGGCCAGGATTCTGGAACTGAACTCGACTTCGGCGCGGGCCTCGCCGATGCGCTTGCCCATCTCCAGGGTCATCGTGTGGGCGAAGGCGTCGGCCTGCTCATGCAGCAGCTCAGCGGCCTTGGCGATGATAACCGCCCGTTCGGCATAGGTCTTGTGACGCCAGGTCTCGAAGCAGGTCTGGGCGGCGGCCAGCTTGGTCTCGTATTGAGTGGCGTTGATGTCGTCGAAACCCTTGATCAGCTTGCCGTCGAAGGGGCTGAGGCTCTGATAGGTCATGGTGTCGTTCCTCTCACTGTCGTCCGTCGGAAGCCCCCGATGAGGTCGTCAGAAGCGTCGCTAGGCTTCGATGAGCACCTTCAGCGCTTTGGTCTTGGCGGCGTTTCCGAAGGTTTCGTAGGCGTCGATGATCTGGTCGAACCTAAAGCGGTGAGTGATCAGCTGCTTGGGGTCGATCTTGTGGGCCTGGAGGATGTCGAGCAGCATCGGCGTCGAGGCCGTGTCGACCAGACGGGTCGTGATGCTGATGTTGCGATCCCAAAGCCGCTCTAGATGCAGCGCCACCTGGACGCCATGCACGCCGATGTTGGCGATGACGCCGCCGGGGGCGATGATCTGTTCGCAGAGTTCGAAGGTGGCCGGAATACCGACCGCCTCGATGGCGGTGTCGACGCCCTTGCCTGCGGTCAGCTTCATCAACGTTTCGACCGCGTTGCCGTCGGCGCTGTTGATGGTCTGGGTGGCGCCAAAGCGCTTGGCGACCTCCAGCCGGCCGTCGTCCAGATCGATCATGATGATCTCGCCGGGCGAATAGAATTGAGCCGTCAGGAGCGCGGCCAGGCCGACAGGGCCGGAGCCGACGATGGCCACGCTGGCGCCGGGCTGAACTTTTCCGTTGAGCACGCCGCACTCGAAGCCCGTGGGCAGGATGTCGCTCAGCATCACCAGCGCTTCTTCATCGGCGCCCGCGGGGATGGGATAGAGGCTGGTGTCGGCGTGGGGGGTGCGGACGAATTCGGCTTGGGTGCCGTCGATCGTGTTTCCGAGAATCCAGCCGCCGGTCGTGCAATGCGAGAACATGCCCTTGCGGCAATATTCGCATTTCCCGCAGGCGCTGACGCAGGAGATCAGCACCCTGTCGCCTGGTTTGAAAACCGTGACGCCGGGACCGACGCTGTCGATGACGCCGACGCCCTCGTGGCCGAGAATCCGTCCTGGCGTACAGGCGGGCAAGTCTCCCTTGAGAATGTGCAGATCGGTGCCGCAGATCGTGGTCTTGGTGACCCGGACGATCGCGTCAGTGGGATCGATCACCACAGGCTTGGCGTGGTCTTCCCAGGCCTTTTTGCCCGGGCCGTGATAGACGAGCGCTTTCAATATATTTGTCCTTGTTTCGCGGAGTCTCGCGGACCCCGCGCGGCGGCGGCGACCGAAGAGGCGGCGGTGCGACTGCAGCGTGACCCGCGGCCGCCAAAACCATAGGCCTCGCCAGGATCGAGCCGTCAGGGTCGGAATGTACCTAGGAGGTTCGGCGGGCCCGGAGGCGTTCGGAGCGCCGATTGAAGAGCCTCCAGAAGGCCCGGTGGTTTGGATCTGGCGTTCTGCGTAGTTTCCGACCCTGCAGCGACCACGATTGTTCGAAGGGAAGGCCGTATCGCGGTGCGAGCAGCGCCTAGTGTGGCGCCACCGCTTGCAGCGCGAAGGCCACCAGCCCGGTTACCGCGACGCTGACGGCCCACAGGCCCACGAGCCAGGAGAGCTTCTTCACCATGGCTCAGTGATATCCGACGCCGATCTGCACCTTGCCGCGGAACAGCCAGTAGACATAGCCGGTGTAGATCAGAATGAGCGGGATCAGCACGGACGCGCCCCAGAGCAGGAAGGCCTGAGACGCCGGCGGCGCCGCGGCCGCCTGGATGGTGATGGTTGGCGGCACCATCATCGGCCACAGGCTGACGCCCAGGCCGACATAGGCCAGGAGGAAGAAGCCGAGCGCGCAAAGGAAAGGAACAAGCTCGCGGCCGCGTCGCAGGGCCGAGAAGAACAACCACGCTAGGCCCAGGAGCACGATCGGCACGATGCCAGCGCCCAGCGCGGCAGGCAGGGTAAGCCAGCGCTCCCTGAAGGCTGGACTGATGACAATCATCGCCAGTGACACCGCGCCGATGAAGGCCAAAGTCGCCCAGGCGAGCCGAGCGGCCAGGTGGCGGAAGCGGTTTTGCAATTCGCCCTCCGTCTTCCAGATCAGCCAGCAGGCCCCGAGGAGCGCGTAGCCGACGACCAGGGCGACGCCGGTCGTCAGGCTGAATGGCGTCAGCCAATCCCACCAACCACCGCCGTAGGCGCGGCCCGAGACCTTCACCCCCTGAATGAAGGCGCCGAGCGCCACGCCCTGGCAGAAGGTCGCGACATAGGAGCCGCCGACGAAGGAGCGGTCCCAACGCCTCTGCTCGCGGTCATGCCGCGCGCGGAACCGCATCTCGAACGCCACGCCGCGGAAGACGAGCGCCAGCAACATGATCGTCAGCGGCATGTAGAGCGCGGGCAGCAGGATCGCGTAGGCCAGTGGGAAGACGGCGAACAGGCCGCCGCCGCCCATCACCAGCCAGGTCTCGTTGCCGTCCCACACCGGCGCGACGGCGTTGACCATCACATTGCGCTCGTGGTGGCCGTGCACGGCCGGAAAGAGAATGCCGACGCCGAGGTCGAACCCGTCCAGCACAACATAGGCGAACACGGCCACGGCGATCAGCAGCGCCCAGATCAGCGGGAGGTAAGCGGTCATGCCTGAGAGTCCAAAGCCGGGGCCGCGTCGCTGTCGTCGAACCGTTCCGGCAGGGTGGCGATCGCCGGCGCCGCGGGTGTCCCGGCGGTCCGTACGGGTTGATCGATCGGAGGGCCCGGATCATGCGGTCCCGGCGTCTGACCGAAGAGGTGGACGGTGAACGCCATGCCCGATCCGAAAACGACGGCATAGACAACCACGAACGCCAGGAGGGATGCAGCGACGCCTGGCGCGGCGACCGGGCCGACACTGTCGGCGGTTCGCAGCAGGCCATAGACCGTATAGGGCTGTCGGCCCGCCTCGGTGGTGATCCAGCCGGCGGTCACAGCGATGAAGCCGGCGGGCCCCATGACGACAGCGAAGCGTTGGAACAGCCTCGAATCGTAGAGTCGGCCGCGCCAGCGCAGGAAGAGCGAGGTCCAGCCCAGGACCACGATCAGGACACCCAGCCCGACCATGGTTCGAAAGGCGAAGAATACCAGGGGGATGTTGGTCGGCCAGGTGTCGCGCGGAAAGGCCTTCAGGCCCTTCACCACGGAGTTTGGATCGTGCGTCAGATAGAGGCTGGCGAGCTTCGGGATGCCCACCGCAAAGCGCGTCACCCCGGCCTTGGCGTCGGGCCAGCCGAAGATCAGCGACCGCGCACCCTGTTCGGTCTCGAACTGGCCCTCCATCGCGGCGACCTTCTGGGGCTGGTAGTGAAAGCTGTTCACCCCGTGCAGATCGCCCAGGCCGATCTGCACCGGCCCGAAGATCGCGGCCATACACATGGCCATCGAGAACATCAACCGGGCGCGGGGATTGGACTTATCCTTGAGCAGGTGGAAGGCCCCCACCCCGCCGACCACCAAGGCCGTCGTCAGGTAGGCGGCCACGACCGTGTGCATGTAGCGATAGGGAAAGGATGGATTGAACAGCGCCTTCATCCAGCTGGTCGGGAAAAAGCGTCCGTCCGCTGTGATCACAAACCCGGCCGGGGTCTGCATCCAGCTGTTGGCGGCGAGTATCCAGAAGGTCGATATCAATGTGCCGACCGCGACCAGGCAGGTGGCCATGAAGTGCAGTCTCGGGCCTACCCGCTTCAGGCCGAACAGCATCACGCCAAGAAAGCCGGCCTCCAGGAAGAAGGCGCTCAGCACCTCGTACCCGAGGAAAGGGCCGATCACTGGCCCGACCTTGTCGGAGAACACCGACCAGTTGGTTCCGAACTGGTAGGACATCACCACGCCGGACACGACGCCCATGGCGAAGACGACGGCAAAGATCCGTAGCCAGTACTGGAAGGTATCGAGGAACACCGCTTTCTTGGTGACCAGCCAGCACGCTTCCAGAACCGCCAAAAAGCTCGCGAGCCCGATGGTGAAGGCTGGGTAGAGGAAGTGCCAAACGACCACGAACGCGAATTGCGACCGCGCCAGGTCAAGGGCGCTCGGCAGATGCAATCCGGCCATCCGGGCTCCAGCTCAAGTTCGGCAAACGGTTCGAGCGCTCCGGTTGGGCGGGCAAAGCCTACAACCGCGGCTTCAAGTCATCGAACGGCTTACCGGCTCCGTTCAAGGCCGGGCAGGCTCGGAATGTACCTAGTCCTCACGCTCGCGTCGTCAGCGCCGCGTCTCAGTAGTTTCCGACGGCTGACGCGCTTCCGCGTCGGGACCAGTTTGCGCGCCGTTCATTAGCTAGGCCCCAACAGCGGGGCCCTTGCAGCCCCTTGACCACAAAGGCGACTTCCATGTCCTATCTCACGAGCCGAGCATTCGCTGCGCCCCGCGCCCGCCACCTGTCTGCGATCGCCGGCCTGCTGAGCGCCGCCGCACTGTTGGGTCCCGTCGCCGCATCGGCCAACCCAATGTCCACCCACGATCACGCCCGCCACATGACCAGCGCCGAGCGGGCGGAGACCGTCGAGATGCGGATCACCAAACTGCACACCGAGCTGAAGATCACGCCGGCCGAAGAGACCAATTGGGCGCCGGTCGCGCAGGCCATGCGCGACAATGAAATGAAGATGCAGGCGATGATCACCACCAAGAAGTCCGAGCCGGCGCATGACATCAGCGCGGTGGAAGACCTGAAAAACTACCAGATGTTCAACCAGGCTCACGTCGACGGCCTGAAGGTGCTGATCTCATCCTTCGAGGTTCTCTACATGACCATGCCGGATAACCAGAAGCATCTGGCCGACGATGTGTTTCGTAAGTTCGGACATCGCGCCGAGTCTCACAGCTAACGCACCGTCCCGCGCCTGACGCCATTTCCCCATCATAAGGACTTCCCCATGACCAGCGCCGTCCAAGGCAAACTTGACGCTCCGCGAACCGCGAGACTCTACGCCACACTCGGGATCGCAGCCGCGCTTGCGCTGTCTGCCTTCTCCGGCTCGGCTCAAGCCGCCCCACATGGCGGAGGCGGTCACGGCGGCGGCGGAGGCGGTAGTCGCGGAGGCGGCCATGGTGGAGGCTATGGCGGCGGCCGCGGCGGCGGTGGGTATGGCGGGCGAGGCGGCGGCGGTTGGGGCGGCGGATATTATCCGGGCTCGCCGCTGATTTATGGCGCGCCCTACTATTGCGCGCCACCGCTGATCTATTCGCCCGCCTATGTGAACGGCTACTGCGACTAACCATGCATGGCGGTGAGTCAGCCTGGACCGAGCTTGCGGCCTGGGTCGAGGCGCTCGGCGCCATCGCGGCGGTGATCGGCTCAGGCTGGGTCGCCGCCAGCGAGTCCCGCGCCACCCGCGGACGCGAGGATCGCGCGGCGGCGGCGGCGATCCGTAAAGACGAGCGGTCGGAGTTGGCCACTAAGACCGCCGCGCTGAACCTCGCCATCCTGGCCTCGACCCAGATTCACGATCTGCATGTGGCCCTTGTGGACGAGGCTTGGCGCGGGCGCGTGGCGCGCGTGTCCGCCAGTCGCGCACTCCTCGCCACCGAACGGATGCTGACCAGCTTTCCGATTCAATCGCTGGGCGATGCTCCGGCGATGGTGGAATTCTCCCGGTTTCCGGCGTCTTTGGCCACGGCGGCCGAAATTTATGAGAACCTTGAGGCGGCCGTGCGGGCCGCGCCCGAGCCTGACCGCGCCGCCCTGTTCGACGCCAGCAACCAGCAGATGGCCAGGCTGGACAGCACGTCCCAGCGCCAACTGAGCGCACTCAGAATGGCGTTGGGACTTGGAGCAGACGGCTAAGGCCATTCTCCGCTCAACGCCGGTCGGCGATGTCGGCGACCAGGCGTTCGATCGGCTGACCGACGGCGGTGGGGACGCTGTCGCCCTTTTCCTCGATCCAGCGCAGGGCGGCGTCCGCCTGGTCCGGGGCGAAGGCATGAACCTGCGGATGCAGGAAGACCCTCACCGTCCCGACCAGCCAGTGTTGCCACTCGTGGGGGGCGATCACGGCGACGCGCTCGACCTTTTGCTGGTGGGTCTTCATGAAACCCATGTGCCTTTCGAAGGCGGCCATATTGTCCCAGCCCTGCAGCGCCGAGGCGTCGATCAGTAGGCGGATGGAGCCGAACTCCTTGACGATGGGCTCGACCAGCAACCGCATCTCCTCGAAATCGTCGGTGCTCAGCCGCGTAGGCGCGACGATCCTCAGGATGTTGGGGGCAAGGAGGGTTGGCTTGATCATGAGGGGTTCTCGCTGGGTTGAAGGGTTCGGTCGACCGCGGGCAGCGGCGCGCCGATCGGAACGGACAAGGGTTGGCCGGTCTGAAGCGAATATCGAGCGCCGGCGACAACCACCGTCATCGCCGCACCGTCCTCAAGAGTCGCCTCAAGGCGGTTCCTGATCTGGTCGATCGCGATGCGAATTCGCCGACCGCGCCATTGCAGGGGGAAGCCAAGACGGGTCCAGCCCGGCGGGAGACACGGGTCTAGCGCAACGCCGTCGCTGTGCAGCGACAGGCCCGCGAAACCAAATACGGTCATCATCCAAAGACCGCCCAGGGCAGCGATGTGCACGCCGCCGGCGTCGGCGGCCTTGGTGTCGGTAAGATCGATCGCGGCGGTATGGCGGAAATAGCGCAGCGCCATTTCGCCATCGCCAAGCCTGGCGGCGACCAGCCCATGGAAGGCCGCGCTCAGGGAGCTGCCCTGACCACAGCGCGGCTCATAATAGCGGAAGTTCTTCAGGGCGGCGTTCCCAGGGAAGGCTTCGGGCAGCAGGCCGAGCAGCGCGACCACGTCGGCCTGCTTGATCACCTGGGAGCCCTGGGTGCGCGCGCGGCCGAGGACCACGTCCATGGGCACGGAGCGACCCGCATAGGCCGACAGATCGATGGGCTCCAAGCCGAAATAACCGCTGAACTGTTCGTAAAGACCGGTCTTTGGGTCGAGTCCGGTGGCGATCGTGTCGGCGGCTTCGCGCCAGGCCATGAGCTCCGCGTCGTCAAGGCCCAGGCGAGAAGAAAGGGGGGTCCATCGCCCCGGCCAGCGCGCCTGCATCAACGCCGCCACGTCCAGTCCGCGCCGGATGTTCCACCGGGCCATGACATTGGTGAAGGCGTTATCGTCAATGTGCTGGTGGTATTCGTCCGGCCCGATCACGCCGCGGATGTGACGAAAGCCGTCAGCGTCCGGTTCCGCGCGGCTGGCCCAGAAGCGGGCGGTCTCGAGCAGGATTTCCGCGCCGGCGGCGAGCAGGAATTGCTCGTCGCCGGTCACCTGCCAATATTGCCAGACGGCGTAGGCGACGTCGGCGCTGATGTGCTGTTCCTGAGTACCGTCCAGAATGTCGACGACCTGGCGGTCGGGAGCGATCACCTGTTCGGGGGAAGCCTCCGCGCCGGTGTCGGCGGACTCCCAGGCATAGAGGGCGCCGCGCCATCCCAATCGCACCGCCTTGGCACGCGCCGCGTCGAGGGTGTTGAACCGGTACATCAGCAGCGCGCGGGCCGCCTCGGGCCAGGTCAGGCTGTAGAAGGGCAGCAGATAGATCTCGGTGTCCCAGAACACGTGCCCGAGATAGTCGTCGCCGGTCAGGGCGCGGGCGCCGACCGAGACGTGCTCATCGTCCGGGTTGGCCGCGCCGTTCAAATGGTAGAGGGCGAAACGGAGCGCGGTCTGGGCAGCCGGGTCGCCATCGACCTCGACTTCGCTGGATCGCCAGCGTTCTGTCCAGGCGCGCTCATGATCGGCCAGCACGCCGCGCCAACCGCGGCTCTGCGCGGCCTTCAAAGCCGTTCTAGCCTTGATGCCGAGTTCCGGATCCTGGCTGGCGGCGCGCCCCATCGCGACGAAGCGGACGAAACCAACCACCTGCCCGGGTCGGGCGGTCCAGGTCCACGACCATTCGAACGGGCCGTCAGGCTCGGGTGGCGCACAAACCCCATCGATTTCGACTGACGCGGCGGCCGCCATCGCCAGACCCATGTTGGAATGGCGGGTCCGCCAAACGCCCAGGTCCTGTTCGAGCGCGCCATGCGCCATGCCGGCGCCGAGCCCCTCGCACACGGCTCGCAGGGTCACCTCGGTATCGCCAGATTTCATTTCCAGCTGAACCAATTGCAGACCGATCGCGCGCTCGCTCAGCGAAACCAGACGCGCCGTTCGCATGCACACGCCGAGTTCCCATGGATCGGGTGACAGCCACTCCGTAAGGAGCAGGCCGCGCCTCATGTCCAGGGCGGCGTGGTGGGTTGTGATATCCCCGGGATGTGGCACCAACGGTCGATCGCCCACGAAAAAGCGCATGTTCAGCCAGCCAGGGGCGGGAACAAGCGCCGGAACGGCGCGGGCGGCGCCGGTGGTGTCGAATAGCCCGGCGACATAAGTGCTGGCAGGCGCAATTCGGCCCGCGCCTTGCGTTGTCGCCCTGCCCCCGCGCACGCCGAGAAAGCCGTTGCTAATGGCAAACCGGGACTCAAGGCTGCTTTCGCGGAGCGGATCATAGCCGTCTTCAATCAGCACCCAGCCGCGATCGGCGGTTGGTTGCAACGCTTGGTCCATGGTCTCGTACAGAGGTCGGGAGTTCGTCATGCACGCGTTCGGCAAAGCCGGCCCACCGCCAGGTCGCGCATAGCCACATCGTCCAGACTGCCCACCACCAGGTCCGCCTTCACCGCGCGCAGGAGGTCCGCATCGCCGAGCCGCGCGACGCCGAGCCCGGCCATATGTGCGGCCTTCGCCGCCTCGATGCCCGCTGGCGCATCCTCGGCCACAAAACAGTGCACCGGGGCGATGTGCAGTTCGGACGCCGCGAGTAGGAAGAGCTCCGGAGCCGGCTTGCCGTGCTCCAGGTCGCGGCCGCAGACGTTGACGCTAAAGACATCCAGGAGGCTGAGGCCCGACCTCAGCCGGATCGGCCGCATCATCGCGTTCGCGTTCTTCGATGACGAGGCGACCGCCAAGGGCCAACCCAGATCATGCACCGCCTGGACAAAGCGAAGGGCGTCGGGAAAGGCCTTGACCGCCCCGTCCCGGATCAGCGCTTCGAGCCTGGCCTGCTTGGCCTCGGCGTAGGCCGGCGCTTCGCCGTCGAACTCTGACACGCCCATGGCCTTCAGCGCCGCGCGAGCGCCGTCCAGGCGCGGCTTACCGGCCACCTCGGCCTGATAGACGGCCGTGGTGAAGCCGGCTGGATCGGCATAGCCCGCAAGGGCGTCGCGCCAGGCCTGTTCGTGCGGAGACGCCAGCAACACCCCATCGACGTCGAATATGCCGGCGTACAGCGCGAGCCGCTGGTCTCTCTCAGGTATCTGGGATTGGTGGAGCATCTGCTGGCCTGGAAAGGCTGATCAACGCCAAACTATTCCGCTGCGTGTTTGGTCGCGTCGCCTGTCGCCGGGAGGAGCCTGGGCGCCGGATCGATCGGCTCGGCGCCTTCGATGTGGCCGCCGAAGCCGAACCGCATGGCCGACAGAATCTTCTCGCTGAAGGTCTGGTCGCGGCGCGAACGAAAGCGCGCGAAGAGGGCTGCGGTGATCACGTTCGCCGGGACGGCTTCTTCGATGGCCGCCTCCACCGTCCAGCGGCCCTCGCCGGAGTCCTGGACAAAGCCGGAATAGGTTTCCAGCTCCGGGTCCTTCAGCAAAGCGGCCGCGCCCAGGTCAAGCAGCCAGGAGGATATGACGCTGCCCCGCCGCCAGACCTCGGCGATTTCCGGCAGGTCGAGGGTGAAGCGCTCGTCCTCGGGCAGGTCGGTGGAATTCTTGTTGCGAAGGATATCGAAACCCTCGCCGTAAGCCTGCATCAGACCATACTCGATGCCGTTGTGGACCATCTTGACGAAGTGGCCCGCGCCAGACGGGCCGGCGTGGATGTAGCCCTGCTCCGAATGGGACATGCCGCCTTTGCGACCCGGCGTGCGGGAAATGTCGCCCTCGCCCGGCGCCAGAGCCGCGAAAATCGGATCGAGCCGGTCCACGGCGGGCTTGGGGCCGCCGATCATCATGCAATAGCCGCGCTCAATGCCCCAGACGCCGCCGGAGGTGCCGCAGTCGACGTAGTGGATACCCTTGGCCGCCAAGGTCTTGGCGCGTCGGATATCGTCCTTATAAAAGGAGTTGCCGCCGTCGATGATGATGTCGTCCGGCCCCAGCAAGTCCGCAAGCTTTTCAACTGCCTGTTCGGTGGTCTCGCCGGCCGGCAGCATCAGCCAGACGGCGCGAGGGCTCTTGAGTTGCTTCACGGCGTCCTCGAGCGAGGTCGCGGCGGTGGCGCCGTCCTTGGCCACGGCGTCCCGGGACTTGGCGGTTCGCGCGAAAACCACGCACTTATGCCCCGCCTTCATCAGGCGGCGAGCCATGTTGCCGCCCATCTTGCCCAGCCCGATCATCGCGATTTGCATCTGTTCAAGTCCTTGCGGCGCCTGGGGGCCAGCGAGGCCTGGCTTCAGGACTCGGTAAAAAAAGTCGGACGGCAGGCGCGACCGTCGGCGCCAACGAGACTAGGGCAAGGCGACGGGTTGGCCGTAGGGTCGGAAAATACCTAGCTGCGGGGCGAGCCGTCCCTCGACCCAGATTGCGTAGATTCCGATGCTATCGCGCGAGCCCCCGCAGGCGGCAGATGGCCAGGACGCCCCAGAAACGGCGGCGTTTCGCCCTCAGGAAAACTCGCATGCCGATCCTTTTGACTTACGCGACGCCCCTCGCGATCGCTGTGGTCGTTATGCTGCTGCTCGCGTCGGTGAAGATCCTGCGCCAATACGAACGCGCGGTGGTCTTCACGCTTGGCAAGTTCCAGAATGTCCGAGGACCCGGCCTGGTGCTGCTGGTCCCCTTCATCCAGGAGATGGTGCGGGTCGACCTACGCATCCAGGTGATCGAGATCCCCACCCAGGACGTCATTTCCCGCGATAACGTCTCGATGAAGGTCGACGCGGTGCTGTATTTCAAGGTCAGCGACCCGGAACGGGCCATCATCCAGGTGCAGGACTATCTGCCCGCCACCAATATGCTGGCGCAAACCACGCTGCGCGCGGTGCTGGGTCAGCACGAGCTGGACGAGATGCTGTCCGAGCGCAAGAAGCTCAGCACCGACGTGCAGGACATTCTCGACAGCCAGACCGAGACCTGGGGGATCAAGGTCAGCAATGTCGAGATCAGAACCGTAGAGCTGACCGAGAACATGGTCCGCGCCGTCGCCAAACAGGCGGAGGCCGAACGGGATCGCCGCGCCAAGATCATTCACGCCGAGGCTGAGTTTCA
>Ga0302314_10004593_pt1 | contig 25347 bp, 22 predicted proteins | sample III_Palsa_N2_3_FD_200533 | JGI IMG/M metagenome (GOLD analysis project Ga0302314, IMG submission 200533) | Peat permafrost microbial communities from Stordalen Mire near Abisko, Sweden - III_Palsa_N2_3 | ecosystem: Environmental > Terrestrial > Soil > Palsa > Peat permafrost | place: Sweden... | reverse complement strand
ACAAGCGGTTTAGCTCAATCCGGCTTGAATGAGGTCCGGCCTTCCTGCGACCGCAAGACCGTGCCGGCCGGACCTCACACAACCCTCAAGATTGCTTCGCTGCGCTCGCAATGACGCTCATAATTCAAGATTGCTTCGCTGCGCTCGCAATGACGCTCATAATTTTGGGCGTCGCTTATGACTGAAACCGATGACCCCGACGACATGCGCCAGATCATGCGCGACGCGCACAAGGCTTGGCTGGACCGGGAAGCCAAAGAGCGGCGCCACGCGGCAGGGGCGTTGCTTCTCGCACACCAATTTCTCTCCCATCGGATCGCGGATTGGCCACTCCCCGAGGGCTTGAGCCCGGCTAGGCTGGCGGTGTTCCGCGCCCTGAATGGGCGGGAGCCGTGCACTGCGGCAACGCTGGCGGATTATATGCGCATCCAGCCGCAATCGCTGACCCGGATGCTGGCAGAGATGGAGGCGCACGGCCTGATTTCACGGCGGGCCGATCGGCGCCAGGGCCTGATCGAGAGGACCGAGTTGGGCAAGCAGCTGGCAATCGAGAATTTGCGCAGCGGGGACGCCAGAATTGCCCGGGCGATGAAGGCGGCGCTGTCGCATGAGGAAGTTGGAATGCTCCAGCTGGCGACGACGTTGCTCCACCGGGTGATGAGGGCGCTCGACGCGGAGGCAAAGGCTGAAGCGACGCAGTCGGCGCAAACCCCGGCGGCCCCGGCGAAACCGGAGCGTTAAGTTCCGCTCTTGCGCCGCATGACCGCCCGCCCCGCACGCGCGCCGAAGTGATTGGACCGCCCTGGGATCTGCACTAGAGTCCGCCGCTTCGATCCAAGCCCCAACAACCGGACCCATCATGCTCGACGCCTTGCGCGACCACGCGACCCCGAAGACCACGCTCCTCGCGGAATACGCGCCGCCGGAATTCCTGATCGAAACGGTCGATCTCGTCTTCGAGCTGGGTGAGGACAAGACCAGCGTGAAGTCGCGCCTGAACGTCCGGCGCAATCCGGCTTCGAGTGTGACCAGCCGGGTGCTGACCCTCGATGGCGAGGCGCTGGAGCTGGTCTCGGTGGCGCTTGACGGCGAGGTGCTGGGCGCCAACCGCTATCAGCTGAACGACGAGACGCTGAGCCTGGGCGAGCTGCCCGATGCCTTCACTCTCGATATCGAGACCCTGATCGAGCCGCAAAACAACACCGAGCTCTCCGGCCTCTACAAATCCGGCGGTAATTTCGCCACGCAATGCGAGGCCGAGGGCTTCCGCCGCATCACCTTCTTCCAGGACCGGCCGGATGTGATGGCGCGCTATACCACCACCGTCCTGGCCGACAAGCAGCGCTATCCGGTGCTGCTGTCGAACGGCAATCCGGTCGATGGCGGCGACAGCAGCGGCGGCCGGCATTGGGCCAAATGGGAAGACCCGCATCCGAAGCCGGCCTATCTTTTCGCTCTGGTCGCCGGCGATCTGGTGGCGCTCAAGGACAGTTTCACCACGAGATCCGGCCGCGACGTGGCGCTCGCCATTCATGTCCGGCGCGGCGACGAGGATAAATGCGGCCACGCCATGGCGGCGCTCAAGGCCTCGATGCGCTGGGACGAGGAGGTCTATGGGCTGGAATACGACCTCGACGTCTTCAACATCGTCGCCGTCTCGGACTTCAACATGGGGGCCATGGAGAACAAGGGCCTCAACATCTTCAATACCAAATACGTGCTGGCCAAGCCCGAGACCGCGACCGATGCCGATTACGAGGGTATCGAATCCGTCATCGCTCATGAATATTTTCACAATTGGACCGGCAATCGGGTGACCTGCCGCGACTGGTTCCAGCTCTCCCTCAAGGAGGGGCTGACCGTGTTCCGCGACCAGGAATTCTCGGCCGACCAGAAAAGCCGCGCCGTCGCCCGGATCGGCGATGTCCGCATGCTGCGCGCGGCCCAGTTCCCCGAGGATGATGGTCCGCTCGCCCATCCGGTCCGGCCGGAAAGCTATATCGAAATCAACAACTTCTATACGTCCACGGTGTACAATAAGGGCGCCGAGGTGGTGCGTATGATCCATACCCTGCTGGGGCCCGCGCGGTTCCGCCAGGGCATGGATCTCTATTTCGCCCGGCACGACAATTCCGCCGTCACCATCGAGGATTTCGCCCGAGCGATGCAGGATGCCTCGGGCATCGACCTCAGCCAGTTCAAGCGCTGGTACGCCCAGGCCGGCACGCCGGTGGTCACGGCCGAGGATCGCTACGATCCGGCCAGCCGCCTCTATACCCTCACCATCCGCCAGGAGACCGCACCCAGCCCGGGGCAGCCGGTCAAGGCGCCGTTCCTGATCCCGCTGGCCATGGGACTGCTCGATCCGAGCGGCGCCGAGCTGCCGACGCGCCTGGCGGGGGAGACGGTGCCGCAGCAAGGTACGCGCATCCTCCAGGTCACCGGATCCGAGCAGAGCTTCCGCTTCGAGGATGTGCCGGTGGCGCCGGTGCCATCGCTGTTCCGCGGCTTCTCGGCCCCGGTCAAGCTGAAGGGCGTAGCGCTCGACCGGCTGAAATTCCTGGCCGCGCACGACACGGACCCGTTCGCGCGCTGGGAGGCCGGGCAGCAGGTGGCAACCCGCCACCTGCTCGATCTGATCGCCGCGGCACAGCGCGGCGATAGGCTTGCCCTCGACGCCGAACTGGTCGAGAGCTTCCGGCGCAACCTCGCTGGTCAGGCACAGGATCCGGCCTACACCGCCGAGACCCTGACCCTGCCGAGCGAGGCCTTCCTCGCCGACCAGATGATGATCGTCGATGTCGAGGCGATCCATGCCGCCCGCGATTTCGTCCGCGCTGGCATCGGCCGCGCGCTCGGCCGCGAATTTGGCCAAACCTATGCGCGGCTGACCCAGAGCGGTCCCTATCGCCCCGACAGCCCGTCGATCGGCAGGCGCCTGCTGCGCAATGCCTGCCTCGCCTATCTGGGTGCGGCCGGCACCGCCGAGGGCATCGCCCGCGCCAAGGCGCAATTCGATGCCGGCGGTAATATGACCGATGTCCTGGCCGCCCTCGCCGTGCTCGGCCAGATCGAATGCCCGGAACGCGGCGAGGCCCTCGCCACATTCTACCGAGACTGGGAACGGGATGAGTTGGTCGTCGACAAATGGTTCGCGCTGCAGGCGACCTCATCGCTGCCCGGCACACTCGATACCTGCCGTGCCTTGCTCAAGCACCCGGCCTTCGAGCTCAAGAACCCGAACCGGGCGCGCGCGCTGATCAGCGCCTTCGCCTCGGCCAACCCGCGGCACTTCCATGACCGCAGCGGCGCCGGCTATGCCTTCGTGGCCGACCAGGTGATTGCACTCGACGCGCTCAACCCCACCCTGGCCGCCCGCCTGGTCCAACCGCTCGGCACCTGGCGCCGCTACGATGCCGGGAGGCAGGCATTGATGAAGCGGGAATTGGACCGGGTACTGGGTGTCGAAGGGCTGAGCAAGGGCACCTATGAAATGGCGTCGAAGAGTCTCGCGTGATTGGATCGGAAGAGGGCGCGCAATGAGCAAGGATCAATTTCCGCCTGACGCCTTTGGCGACGTCCTCCGCCGCATGGCAGCGGCCGGCGACAAAATGAGCAAGCCCCGCGACATCGACTTTGTCGTCGCAACACCCAGCGAAATGGCGGCGCAACGTGTTGCCGACATTGCCGATGGCTGGGGATACGCCGCGAGGGTCAAACATTCCGCCTGTGTTCCCTCACTGCCTTGGGATGTGACAATCGTGAAGCACATGGTGCCAACCCATGAAGCCATTTCAAAATTCGAGGCGGAGCTGGAGCTTGTGGCGGCACGTGTCGGTGGCCGCAACGACGGCTGGGGCAGCTTTCAGCAGGAATAACTGAGCCACAGAGAAAATTCTGCCGGCACCGGCCGACTTGTCAGCCGCATCGGAAGGTTCTCGTTGCGAAAAATAACTCTGCTGTATAGAGTACTCTTCTGAACCGGCCGAGGGAGCAGAGGATGCGCAAGATGCTTTGGACAATTGGCGGGCTGGTCATCATGCTTCTGGTCGGTCTCGCGGGCGTATTGGCCTTCGACGCCCCCGCAAAACCGCCGCCCATGGCCTCAATCAGTAACCCCTTCGCTGCTGTCGATTTCAGCGATATACCCCCGCTCCAGAGCTATGCCGCTCGTGACGGCACCAGGCTCGACTATCGGGCCTATCCGGGCGGCGGCACGCAGGTGGTCGTCCTCATCCACGGCTCGTCCGATGATGGTAGCGGCATGCACCCGCTCGCCAGGGCGCTTAGTGCTGCCGGCGCGTCGGTCTATGTGCCGAGCCTGCGCGGCCACTACAATTCCGGTCGCAGCGGCGATATCGACTATATCGGCCAACTCGAGGACGATCTCGGCGATTTCGTGAAGCAGGTTCGACCGCAGCATCCCGAGGCCAGCCTCAGCCTGTTCGGATTTTCCTCGGGCGGCGGCTTCGTGCTGCGGGTGATCGGGCGCCCCGAGGCGCAGCTGTTCGATCGTTTCATCCTGATCTCGCCGGCCTTGCCGCAAGGCTCCCCAACATTGCGCGCCAGCGCCGGCGGCAAGGACACCGAGACTGTTACGCCTGTGCCGGGGCCGAAGGGAGTGACCGGCAGCTGGGTCTCGCTGGCGCTGCCGCGCATCATCGCGCTGGCCATGCTGAATCGGGTCGGCATCGATTGGTTCAACGGGCTGCCGATTGTCGCTTTTGCGACATCGCCGGACGCGACGAGCCTCACCAGCGCCTATTCCTTCCGGCTCGCGGTCGATTTCGGCGCGCCGAAGGACTATCTGGCGGCACTCGGCCGCAGCAGCAAGCCGACAGCACTGCTGGTCGGCGGGGCGGATGAGCTGTTCTATCCGGATCGCTTCGCCCCGCTGCTCGCGCCGGTGCGCCCCGATCTGCCCGTGACCATCGTGCCCGGTCTCAGCCATATCGGCATGAGCGTGGCCCCTGAGGGCGTCGCCGCCATTCGGAAAACCTTCCTCGACATGACCGCGCCCGCCGCGGGCTGAAGTTTGATCTGAAAAGTACTCTGTATTGCAAAGTTTCTGTTGTAGATTTTTACTCTGTGATGTAGAGTCCTCTTCCATGAGCTGATGCTCGCCCCCGCGGCATCGATGCGACAGGGAGATCCGGTCATGACACGCGTGCTGAATGTGTTGCGGTTCATCGTCACCCAGTTCGGGACGATGGCAGTGTTCTACGCGCTGCTCTATGGCTTCGGACTGAAGGTCGCAATCGCCGGCTCGATCGTGTTCGTCATCGTCGACGGCGTGCGCCGCCATATCCAGGGCGTGGGCTTCCCCAAGCTCTATATCCTGACCAGCGTGCTGACCTTCGTCTTCGGCGGCATCGATCTGATGGCGCAGACGCCCTTCATGATCCAATACGAAGCCGTGATCACCAGCCTTGTCGTGGCCGTGAGCTTCGCCTATGGCGCGCAGGGAGCGAAGCCCATGTTGCAGGAAATCGCCGAGCAGCAGACCAAGCAGCTCTTCCCGGATCGGACCGATGTCCGGGCCTTCTTCAAGCTGCTGACCCTATTCTGGGCCGGCTATTTCCTGGTCCGCGCCGTGGCATATCTCTGGATCGGCATGACCCTGCCGATCGAGCAGGCGATGGAGATCCGCCCGCTCCTCGGCACCGGCAGCCTGCTCGTCATGTTCGCGATCAGCTTCCAGGGCAAGCGTCTGTTCGCGCTCTGCCAGCGCCTCGGGCTGCTGCCGATGACTGATGAGCCGGCCTATTCCCTGGCCAGCAACGTCTCGACCAACTGAGCCCAATAGCTGGCGCCCAAGGGCAGGATCTCGTCGTTGAAATCGTAATGCGTCTGATGCAGGTTCCGCCCGCCCTGGGCGGAACCGGCGCCGATGAACAGATAGGCGCCCGGCTTCGCCTCCAGCATATAGGCGAAATCCTCGCCGCCCATGACCGGCGGAATGTCCCCGCGGACCCGCTCGGGGCCGACCAGCCCTTCCGCCACCCGCAGCGCTTTGTCGAGTTGGGCCGCATGGTTGCGGGTCGAGGGGTAGCCCCGGACCAGCTTGACCTCGGCGCTGCCGCCCAGCCCGGCAGCGATGCCGGTAGCGATCCGCGTCAACGTCTCGCCGGCGAGCACGCGCAAAGCCGGATCGAAGCTGCGGATGGTGCCGCGCAGCACCGCTTCCTCGGCGATGACGTTATAGGCCGAGCCGGCATGGAATTGCGTGATGCTGACGACCAGGCTCTCGATCGGATCGGCGGTGCGGCTGGTGATGGTCTGGAGCGCGCCCACGATCTGCGCGCCGATCACCACGGGGTCGATCGCCTTGTGCGGCATGGCGGCATGGCCGCCGCGGCCCTTGACTACGATGTCGAACTCGTCGGTCGCCGCCATCATCGGCCCGACCCGCCCGGCGAAGGTCCCGACCGGCATGCCCGGCACGTTGTGCAGGGCATAGACCTCCTCGGCCGGGAACTGCTCGAACAGGCCTTCCCGGACCATGACCTCGCCGCCGCCGCCGCCCTCTTCGGCCGGCTGGAAGATGAAGCGCACCGTGCCGGCGAAGTTCCGCGTCTCGGCCAGATAGCGCGCGGCACCCAGCAGCATGGTGGTATGGCCATCATGACCGCAGGCATGCATCTTGCCAGGGTATTTGGAGGCATGCTCGAAGGTATTCTCCTCCGGCATCGGCAGCGCATCCATGTCGGCGCGCAGCGCGATCACCCGGTCGCCCGGCTGGTTGCCGCGCAGCGTGCCGACCACACCCGTACCAGCCAACCCGCGATGCACCTCGATGCCGAATTCTTCAAGCTTGGCGGCGACCACATCGGCCGTCCGGAACTCCTGGAAGGCGAGTTCGGGATGGGCGTGCAGATCCTGGCGCCAGGCGGTCAGATCGGCATCGAAATCGGCAATGCGGTTGGTGATCGGCATTAGAGACTATCCTTCGTTTCAGGGCGTGGGCTGAGACCGGCTCCGCTCAATCCCGCGCCAGCACCGTCTCGACCAGCTGCGCCCAATAGCTGGCGCCGAGCGGCAGCAGCGCGTCGTTGAAGTCGTAATTGACCTGATGGAGCTTGCGGCCCTCAACTTCGGCACCGGCGCCGATGAAGATATAGGCGCCGGGCTTGGCTTCGAGCATATAGGCGAAATCCTCGCCGCCCATGGTCGGCGCCACGTCGTCGATGACATTGTCCGGCCCGACCACCTTGGCCGCCACCGACAGCGCTTTGTCGAGCTGGCTGGCATGGTTGCGGGTCGAGGGATAGCCGGGCAGGAAGGTGATCTCAGCGCTGCCGCCCAGTGCCGCGGCGACGCCAGCGGCGATGGTGCGCAGCGACTCTTCGGCGAGCTTGCGCAGAGCAGGATCGAAAGTCCGGATCGTGCCGCGCAGCACGGCCTCTTCGGCGATGACATTATAGGCCGAGCCGGCATGGAATTCGGTGATGCTGACGACCAGGCTCTCGACCGGATCGGCGGTGCGGCTGGTATTGGTCTGCAGCCCACCGACGATCTGCGCGCCGATCACGACCGGATCGACCGTCTTATGCGGCTGGGCGGCATGGCCGCCGCGACCCTTGACCACGATGTCGAACCGGTCGGTCGCCGCCATCATCGGCCCGACCCGCCCGGCGAAGCTGCCGGCCGGCAGGCCCGGCATATTGTGCATGCCATAGACTTCCTCGGCCGGGAATTTCTCGAACAGCCCCTGCTCGACCATGACCTGTCCGCCGCCGCCGCCCTCTTCGGCCGGCTGGAAGACGAAATGCACCGTGCCGGCAAAATTCCGGGTCTCGGCCAGGTAGCGCGCGGCACCCAGCAGCATGGTGGTATGGCCATCATGGCCACAGGCATGCATCCGGCCGGGATTTTTCGAGGCATGCTCGAAGCTGTTGGCCTCGGGCATCGGCAGCGCGTCCATATCGGCCCGGAGCGCAATGGCCCGCTCGCCCGGCTGATTGCCGCGCAACGTGCCGACCACGCCGGTACGGGCCAAGCCACGATGCACCTCGATGCCGAATTCCGCGAGTTTGGCTGCCACGATGTCCGACGTCCGATGCTCCTCGAAACCCAGCTCGGGATAGGCGTGCAGATCCTGGCGCCAGGCGGTCAGGTCGGTGTGAAAATCGGCGATGCGATTATTGATCGGCATGACGAGGGCATCTCTCTTCGGCGACAAAGGCAGCCGATGACGATAACCCTCGGCTTGAATGGCACAAGCGCATTCCAAACATGCTCACATGCTTGTGCGCGACTGCCGCACCCGCAAAGCCCGCATGCAACCCTTCACGCCTCCGCTCTGTTCTAATGTTTGCCAATCGAGTATCCGAAGGGCGCTTGCAGCATGGAGAGATCGCGATGAACCCGTTGAAGGCGCTCAACCGGCATGGCCAGTCGGTCTGGCTCGATTTCATGCGCCGCAACCTGATCGGCAAGGAGCTGAACCAGCTGCTCGACGAGGATGGCGTCGTCGGCATCACCTCCAACCCGGCGATCTTCGAAAAGGCGATCGGCCAGAGCGCCGATTACGACAAGCAATTCGCCGAGCTGATGGCCGAAGGCGATCGTACGCCCTGGGTGATCTTCGAAGAGTTGGCGATCCGCGACATCCAGCTGGCCGCCGATCAGCTGCGCCCGATCTATGACGCGACCCGCCGCCGCGACGGCTATGTCAGCCTGGAGGTCTCGCCCTATCTGGCCAACGACACCGACGGCACGATCGCCGAGGCGCGGCGGCACTGGGCCCGGGTCGACCGGCCCAATCTGATGGTCAAGGTGCCGGGCACCGCGGCCGGCACGCCGGCGATCGAGGCGCTGATCGGCGACGGCATCAACATCAACGTGACCCTGCTATTCGGGCTCGACGCCTATCTCAAGGTCGCCGATGCCTTCATCCGCGGGCTCGAGCATTATGCCGAGAGCCATGACGATATCGGCCGGGTCGCGAGCGTCGCCAGCTTCTTCATCAGCCGGATCGACAGCGCCGTCGATGCGCAGATCGATGCCCAGCTCAAAGCCGGCTCGCCCAATGTCAAGGCGCTGGAGCAGATCAAGGGCAAGGTCGCGATCGCCAACGCGCACATCACCTATCAGCGCTACAAGGAAATCTTCTCGACCGAGCGCTGGGGCAAGCTGGCCGAGCGCGGCGCGCAGACCCAGCGCCTGCTCTGGGCCTCGACCGGGACCAAGAACCCGGCTTATCCCGACACGCTCTATGTCGACAGGCTGATCGGGCCGCATACGGTCAACACCATGCCGCCGGCGACCATGGACGCGTTCCGCGACCACGGCACCGCGCGGACCACGCTCGAAGACGATCTCGACGGCGCCACCCGCGTGCTCGCTTCCTTGCCCAAGCTGGGCATCGCGTTCGGCGAGATTACCGACAAGCTGGTCGTCGATGGCGTGCAGATCTTCGCCGATGCCGCCGACAAGCTGATCGAGGCGGTCGAGAAGAAGCGCATCAAGTTCCTCGGCGACAATCTGGCGAGTTTCGATGCCGCCCTGCCCGCTCCGCTCACCGCCGCTTTCGAGGCAGAACTCGAAGCCTGGCGCGCCGGCGGCCGCATCCGCCGCCTCTGGGCGCATGACGCCAGCCTATGGAGCGGCGCCGACGAGGCCAAGTGGCTGGGCTGGCTGGATATCGTGCCGCGCCTGCGTGAGGCGGTACCGGCCTTCCAGCTGCTCGCCGTCGAGGCCCGGAAGTACAAGCATATCCTGCTGCTCGGCATGGGCGGGTCGAGCCTCGGCCCGGAAGTGCTGGGTCAGACCTTCGGCGCCCGGCCCGGGCACCCGACCCTGCATGTGCTGGATTCGACGGATCCCGCCCAGATCCGGGCCTTCGAGGCCAAGATCGATCCGGCCTCGACCCTGTTCATCGTCTCGTCGAAATCCGGCGGCACGCTCGAACCCAATATCCTGAAGCAATATTTCTTCGAGATCGCCCGCGCCGCGGTCGGCGATGCCGAGGTCGGCAAGCGCTTCCTCACCGTGACCGATCCCGGCTCCAAGATGCAGCAGGTCGCCGAGCGCGATAGCTTCGGCAACGTCTTCCTGGGCGATCCCGCGATCGGCGGGCGCTATTCCGTGCTCTCGGCCTTCGGGCTGGTGCCGGCCGCCGCCATGGGCGTCGACATCGCCCGCTTCCTCGACACCACCGAGACCATGATCCGCAGCTGCGGCCCGGACGTGCCGCCCGCAGTCAATCCGGGCATCCGCCTGGGGGTGGCGCTGGGTGTCGCCGGGCTGCATGGCCATGACAAGGTCACCATCGTGGCCGGGCCGGGCCTCGAGGATTTCGGCACCTGGGCTGAACAGCTCATCGCCGAATCGACCGGCAAGGACGGCAAGGGGCTGATCCCCGTCGCCGCCGAGCCGATCGGCTGGCCGGCAGCCTACGGCACCGACCGGATCTTCGTCCATCTCACCCTCGCCAACCGGCCCGACCCGCAGGCGGACCAACTCGCCACGCTCGAGCAGGCCGGCCACCCGGTGCTGCGCATCACGCTGGCCGAGCGCGAGCAGCTCGGCCAGGAATTCTTCCGCTGGGAGATCGCGACCGCCGTTGCCGGTGCCATTCTCGGCATCAACCCCTTCGACCAGCCCGATGTCGAGGCCAGCAAGATCGCGACGCGCCAGCTGACCGACGCCTATGAGGCGACCGGCAGCCTGCCCGCCGAGACGGCGTTCCTCGAGGAAGCCGGCATCAAGCTCTTCGCGGATGCGCATAACGCCGCCGAGTTGCGCAAACTGGCCGCGACGGAGAGCCTGGACGCCTATATCGGCGCCCATCTGAGCCGGCTCGGCCGCGGCGACTACGCCGGGTTCCTCGCCTATATCCCGCAGGAAAAGGCCACGATCGAGGCACTGCAGGCCATCCGCCTGGAGGTGCGCGACCGGCGCCATGTCGCCACCTGTGTCGGCTTCGGCCCGCGTTTCCTGCATTCGACCGGCCAGGCCTATAAGGGCGGCCCGAATACCGGCGTGTTCCTGCAGATCACCTGCGACGATGCCCAGGATCTGGCCGTCCCGCAGCAGAGCTACAGCTTCGGCACGGTCAAGGCCGCCCAGGCGCGCGGCGATTTCGACGTGCTGGCGGAACGCGGCCGGCGTGCGCTGCGCGTCCATCTCGGCCCCGATCTGGTGGCCGGGCTGGACCGGCTGCAAGCCGCGATTCGGCGAGTATTGGCCTGAACGCGTCGGCGCTGCCCTTTTCAGAAGGGCGGCGCCCCGCGACCGCGCGCTATTTGACTCCGGCCGGCGCTTCGACGTTGTCGTAGCGATATGTGGCGACCAGCGTCATGCCGTCCTGAAAACGGGTTTCGGTTTTCAGCGGCAGCCCACTGCGGTCCGAAACCCAGAGACGGGTGTCTCCGGCCGCATCGCGGATCGAGGCATGGGTGGTGTAGATGGTCGCTTCCTCACCGTCGACCGCCTCGGCGCCGGCCGTGCTGCAGCGCCGGCTCGCTTCCCGGCTGACCCGGTTGATGCGATCGATCTCTTTCTGAACCGAATAGGGCATGGCCTGCCAGACGCCACTTACCTGGGCATAGGCTGTCGTGGCGGTAACGACCGTGGCACTGGTATCCGCCGGCTTGCCGGGATGCGTTATCGCCATCGTGCCGGCATGGGGTATCTTGGCCTGCGCGATCGCAGCGGCCGTAACCGCCGCACAATCATCGGCGCGCGCTGCCGAAGATACGGCCAGGAGACCGCCGGCCAGCCAGACCACCGATCGTGTGCGCAAACCCTGCATGCGACATTCTCCCTGCAACCGAGACGTTCCGGATCGGAACCTGCCCGCTTCCGGCGCGAGCCACAATAGCGGCAACAGCGGGCTCGGAGAAGACGCGATGTCGCGGCGCTTCACCGGTCGCGTCAGAGCCTAAGATAACCGCGACAAAGAGCTTTTCGACGGCGCAACCCACCTCACCCCAACCCTCTCCGCCCTTCAGGGGAGCCGCGCGAAAGCGCAAGGCTCAGGTCGCGAAGCGCGCTGCGCGCGAAAGCGCGCAGAAGGTCGAAGGATTTAGGATGAGGTGGGTCGCGCCGCAGACAGGGAATTCACATATCCACGCCCCTTGACCTTCCCCGTCATTTCCGCGAGACCACACCAACTGCCACTCGGAGCGCGCCCGCCATGATTCTCGACCCGCACCGCCCCGACCGTCCGGTCGTGATCGCCCCGTCGATCCTGTCCGCCGATTTCCTCAAGCTGGGCGAGGAGGTCGCTGCCGTCGACAAGGCCGGCGCCGATTGGATCCATGTCGATGTCATGGATGGCCGCTTCGTGCCGAACATCACGATCGGCCCACTGGTCGTGGCCGCGGTGCGGCGCGCGACCCGGAAGCCGCTCGATGTCCATCTGATGATCGTCGAGCCGGAGAAATACGTCGGCGATTTCGCCAAGGCCGGCGCAGACCACATCCTGGTCCATGCCGAGCAGAGTTCGACCATTCATTTGCACCGGGTGCTGGGCCAGATCCGCGATCTGGGCAAAAAGGCCGGCGCCGTGCTCAACCCGGCAACGCCGCCCGAGGTGCTGGATTACGTGCTGCCGCTGTGCGACGTGATCCTGGTGATGTCGGTCAATCCGGGCTTCGGCGGCCAGAAATTCATCCACGAGATCCTGCCCAAGATCCGCCAGCTGCGGTGGAGCTGCAACGAGCGCGGCCTCGAAACGCGGATCGAGGTCGATGGCGGCATCAATGCCGAGACGGCGAAGCTGGTCATCGCCGCCGGGGCCGATGCACTGGTCGCCGGCGCCGCCGTCTATGGGGCTTCGGATTATGCCGAGGCGATCCGCATCCTGCGCCCTTCGGTCGAGGTCTGAAACGATGAATCCCACCGAAAGACTGGTGTTGCCGGATGCCGAGGCGCTGGCGCGCCATGCTGCCGAATTCCTCACCACTACCCTCGCCGCCACGCCGGGCCGCTCGGCCGTAGCACTCTCCGGCGGTTCGACGCCCAAGCGGCTCTACGAGCTGCTGGCGACCCCGGAATTTCGCGACCGGCTGCCCTGGGAGCGGGTGCATTGGTTCTGGGGCGACGAGCGTTTCGTGCCGCAGGACAATCCGGATTCCAATTACCGCATGACCCGCCTGGCCATGTTGGCTTCCGTGCCGGTGCCGCCCGGTCATGTCCATGCCGTACCGGTCGCCGGCCTCGACCCGGTCCCCGCTGCCGCTTCCTATGAGGCCGAGCTGCAGCGTTTCTATGGCGCCGCCGCACTCGATCCGGGCCGCCCGCTGTTCGATATCGTGCTGCTCGGTCTGGGTGAGGACGGCCATACCGCGTCGCTGTTTCCCGGCACGGCGGCGCTGGGCGAGCGTCACCACTGGGTCGCCGCCGTGCTGGGCGCCAAGCCCGAGCCGCGCGTCAGCTTGACCTATCCGGCGCTCGACTCGGCCAGGCATGTAATGTTTCTCGTCGCCGGCGCGGGCAAGCGCGCGGTGCTCGACCGCCTGGCGCAGGGCGAGGATCTGCCGGCCGGCCATGTCAGGCCGGTCGGCACGCTGCATTGGCTGCTCGACCGCGCCGCCGACCAGGGCAATTGACGCCAGGAGAACCCGGACCATGAGTGCCGCCGAACAAGCCGCCAACCTGAAGCGTATCGCCGCCGAGGAGGCAGTCGCGGCCGTCGAGGACGGCATGGTGCTCGGCCTCGGCACGGGATCGACCGCAGCACTGGCGGTCGAGGCGATCGGCCGCCGGGTCCAGGCCGGGCTCAAGGTGGTGGCGATCCCGACCTCGGAGGCGACGGCGGCGCAATCGCGCCGGCTCGGCATTCCGCTGGTCGATTTCGCCGATCATACGATTGTCGACCTGACCATCGACGGCGCCGATGCCGTCGATCGCCGCAGCCTCGACCTGATCAAGGGGCTGGGGGCGGCCCTGGTGCGCGAGAAGATCGTCGCCGCCGCCTCGAAACGCATGATCGTCATCGTCGACGACTCCAAGCTTGCCGGCGCCTTCGGCACGCGCTGTCCGGTACCGGTCGAGACCGTGCAATTCGGCTGGCAGGCGACCCGGCGGCGCCTGGAAGCGCTCGGCTGCGAGACCATTCTGCGGCTCACAGCCGAGGGCAAGCCAGTGATCACCGATGGCGGCAACTACGTGATCGATTGCCGCTTCGGCGCCATTGCCGATGCGGCCGGTCTGGAGCGGCAGCTGAAGCAGCTGGTCGGCGTCGTCGATAGCGGCTTGTTCATCGGCCTCGCCACCGAGGTGATCGTCGCCGGTGCTGGCGGGGTCGAGGTGATCCGCAGCACTTGACAGCGGGGCGCTCCGGGTGACGCAGTAGCGGAGCGATCACCCGCGAGGCCGTCTTGATCGAACCCCCGGCACGCCTGCGGGCGAGCATCATTGCCAATCTCGCCAGCTTCACCCGGATCCCGGCGGATCCACCGGGTGCCCGACGCGCCGCCGTCGCTATCACGCTGGCGCCGCTCGGCGCCGGAACCGGCTATGTCTTCACCCAGCGCTCCTACGCGCTGCGCCGCGGTGCCGGACAATACGCCCTCCCCGGCGGCAATCTTGAGCCCGGCGAGACCGCGCTGGCCGCGGCCTTGCGCGAGCTGCGCGAGGAACTCGGCATCGACCTGCCGGCGACGGCGGCGCTCGGAATGCTCGATGATTTCATCACCCGCGGCGGCCATGTCGTGACCCCGATCGTGCTCTGGTCCGAGACGGTGCCGGTGCTGATCCCCTGCCCGACCGAGGTCCATGCCGCCTGGTTGCTGCCGCTCGAAGCTCTCGACCGGCCCGACGTGCCGCGCTGGCGGCCCGGCGAGCCCGGGGGCACCCCGATCCTGAAGATGCCGGTGGTCGCCGGCAAATGGGTGAACCCGCCGACCGCCGCCCTGCTGTACCAGTTCCGTGAAGTGGCGTTGCATGGCCGCCCCACCCGCGTCGCCGCGGTCGGGCAGCCGGAATGGACGGCACGGTGAGCGTCAACCCCGCTTGGGAAACCACGGCACGAAGCCGCTGGTCCGCGCCGCATAGGCGAGGTAATCGGGCTTGCTGCGCGACAGCCGGCGCTCCAAAAGCGCGGCACCGCTCCAGGCGATCAGCGTATAGGTGAGGAAGACCGGCCCGATCACGGCGAAGCGACCGGGCCCGGTTTCGGCCGCGATCAGATACAGCCCCCACCAGACGCAGGCATCGCCGAAATAATTGGGATGCCGCGTATAGCGCCACAGCCCGCGATCCATGACCCGGCCGCGATTGGCCGGATCGGCCTTGAACCGGGTCAGCTGGGCGTCGCCAACCGTTTCGAAGACCAGGCCGAGACCCGCCAGCGCCGCTCCGATCGCGGCCAGCGCGCCCAGTGGCGCGGCCGCGACCTGGCCCAGCTGGACCGGCAACCCGACCAGCCAGAGCAGCGGCACCTGCAGCAGGAAGATCAGGCTCAGGCTCGCCCGGGCATAGGACCAGCCGCGTTCCTCGCGGGCCTTGGCCAGCATCGTGGCATAGCGTGGATCCGGCCCATGACCGCGCCAGCGCCAGAACAGGTAGGCCCCTAACCGCACGCCCCAGGCCACGCAGATCCCGGTCAAGAGCAGCTTGCGCGGCGTCGCCGCCCCGGTCTGGAGCAAGCTCGAAACCGACAGCAGGGCTAGGCCCAAACCCCAGAAACTATCCATCGGCGTCGGGTCGCGCGTCTTGAGGCAGACCAGCCAGAGTACCAGCACGCAGCCCAGGGCCAGGGCGAAATTGATCGCCAAGAGCTGCACCGATTGCGCCAGCATCCCGCCCTCCCCCGATGGTGCCGGCGACCCTATCATGGTCAGTCTCGCCATGAAAGCTGCTGACGGGGTTTACAGCGGGTGGAAAGGGCGATTACCTGTCGCTTCCCGGGCCGATGGAGTGGCGATGGCGAGCATGGTTTCGACGGCCGATGCCGAAATACCGCTCGTAGCGCCGCCGGTGGGCACTGGGCAATTGGTCCAGGCCAATTCGGTGAACCGGGCGCTCAACCTGCTGGGCGATCGCTGGACCCTGCTGGTGCTGCTCTGTGCACTCTTGGGCATGCGCCGCTTCGATGAATTCCTGAAGGCGATCGGGGTTGCCCGCAGCCTGCTGACCAACCGGCTGCGGCGCCTGGAGGATGCCGGGATCCTGCGCCGGGCGCTTTATCAGGAGCGGCCGGCGCGCTTCGAGTACCGGCTGACGCGCAAGGGCCTCGATCTGCATGATTGTGCGCTGATGATGATCCGCTGGGAGCGGCGCTGGCATTTCGATCCGGGCTCGGCGGCACAGCGCCCGATCCATCTCGGCTGCGGCCGTGAATTCACCCCGGAATTCCACTGCGGCGCCTGCGGCGAGACCCCCGATGTCCGCGCAATCGAGGCAGTCGCCGGGCCGGGCGCCGGCTGCGATCCGCCAGCCGGCCCGCGCGCCCAGCGCCGCTCGACCCTGTCCGAGGAGCCGAGCCGCGGGCTGCACCCGATGCTGGAGCGCGCCTTCCTGCTGATGGGCGATCGCTGGACCTCGCATGTCGTCGCCGCTTCCTTCTATGGTGCGCGCCGCTTCGCCGAGTTCGAGGTGAGGCTGCGGATTGCGCCGAATATTCTTTCGGACCGGTTGACGCGGCTGGTGGCCGGCGGGATCCTACGCAAGACCCTCTACCAGACCCGGCCGGAGCGGGCCGAATACCGCCTCACCGACCAGGGCCGCGACCTGTTCCCGCTGATCGCCACCCTGCTGGCCTGGGGCGACAAATGGCTGGCCGGCACCAAGGGGCCGCCGCTGATCCTGCGCCACAAGTCCTGCGGCGCCCGGCTGGTGCCGCGCGTGACCTGCGATCAATGCGGCGAAGTCGTCGATGTCCGCAACGTGACCGTGCCCGAGACGAGCATCGCGGCGCTCGGGAGAAGCCCGAACATACTTTCATTATGAGATCGAGGAAGCCCGCCCACCGAAAGCGAAAGACAGCATCTTGAAGCTCAACAGAACCCCTATCCTCGGCGCCTTGATCGGCGCGCTCACCGGCGCTCTCTCTGCCTCCACGGTCTATCTGCTGGACGTCGACTTCCCGGGTATCGTGATCTTCGGCGGCTGCATCGGCCTGGTCACGTCGGGCAGTTGCGACGGGCTGAAGCTGGGTACCTATCTGGGGCCGGGGTTGGTCTTCGGTCTGGTCTTCGGCTTCGTCCTGCGCCGCTCCGGCCGCCTGGGCTGGGCCGGCGCCGGCGGCTTCGCGCTGGCCTCGCTGATCGCCAATGGCCTGGCGGTGATGATCGCGGTCAATACCTATCAATTCCTGCATCCGCTGCTCGGCCGGGCCGAATTTGCAGCCGAGGCGCTGGCCGGGCTGGTCGCCGGTGCCATCGGCGGCGGCGTGCTCGGTCGCGTGACGGCCGCACTCATCCCCGGACTACGCTGGTACCGGCTGCTGGCCGCGGGCGCAGGGCTCGGGTTGTTGCTGCCGCTGGCGCTCGACGAGACGCTCGGGCCACCGGGACTGTACGCCTTCTACGTCCTGTGGCAGGGCGGCTACGCGGCGGCTCTGGCCACGGCTCGGCGCGCGGCATAGAGGAAGATGATCGGAGCCCGAATGAGGGCTCGCGAGCACATGTGAGGCCAGTATGAGAAGCAGCATAGCGGCCGGTATCGGTGCCTTGACCGGCGTTTTGTCGGCGGCATCGGTCCATTTCCTGACGATCGGCACCTTCCCCGGCATAGTGCTCTTCGGCACCTGTATCGGCGCCAACTCGACAGATGGCTGCTCCGGGCTGACTCTGAGTATCTATCTCGGCCCCGGGCTGATCTTCGGTGTAATCTTCGGCATCGCCCTGGAGCGCGGCTTCCGCCTCGGCCGATCCGGTACCGCCCTGTTTGCGCTGGCCTCGTTGCTCGGCAATACCGTGGCGGTGATGGCGGCGGTCAATATTTTCCAGCTGCTCCAACCTCTGTTCGACAACACCGAACTGCCCGTTGATGCGGTGACCGGGCTGGTTGCCGGCGCTATTGGCGGGGGGCTGCTCGGTGGTGCTGCCGCCGCGCTCTTGCCGGAGCTGCGGTGGGGCCGGTTGCTTGCCGCGGGCACCGGTCTCGGCCTGCTGCTGCCGCTGGCCCTCGACGAGCATCTCCTTGGGTCGGCGGGCCCGTATATCTTCTACGCCCTGTGGCAGGGCGGCTTCGCGGCGGCATTGGCCACGGCGCGGCGCATAGATTAGCGGCCGACCATCCGCGCCACCCGCGCCACGGTTTCGAGGCAGGCGCGGCCGTTGTGATAGGGGCATTTCCACAGTGTGGCCTTGGGCAGCCGCTCGGCCCCGGTGGCCTCGCTCAGCCATTCGCCTTGCTCGCGATCGATCAGGACCTGGTCGATGAAGCGCCAGACCGCCTCGGTGGCGTCGAGAAACCGCATGTCGCCGGTCTGCTCGAAAGCGTCGAGGAATCCCACCGCCGCCTCCGCCTGAACCCACCAGATCTTGAGCCGCACCGGCGCGCCGGCGACATTCATGCCCTCGATCACGCCGCCATAGCGGTCGAGCGCCTGCCGCCCCACGGCCTCGGCAATGCCGGCCAGCGCCGGGCGCACGCTTGCGACCCCGAGCGCGTCGGCCGCCTGGGCGAGCAGCCAGCTGCCCTCGATATCATGGCCGAAGGATCGGCCGGCCGGGAAGTACAGCCAATTGGCCTGGAAATATGGGCGGAAGCTTTGGGCCTGAGCGTCGAAAGCGAGGCCGGTCAGCAATGTCAGCAGCGCCTCGATCCGCAAGCGCAGCGCCCGGTCCGGCCAGACCGCCCAGAGGGAAGCATAGGCTTCGAGCAGATGCAGATGCGTGTTCACGGTCTTCGGCGCCTGAGCCAGGCCCATCAGCTCGTTCGGCCGAAGGTCCCAGGCAGCACCAAAGGATTCGAAATAGCCGCCATAGATCTGATCCGCGGCCCGCGCTTCGATCGTCCTGAACAGCGATTGGGCGAGACGCAGCGCCGGGGCATCCGCCGTCGCCGCATAATAGGCCGACAAGCCGTAGATGCCGAAGGCCTGGGCGTAGACATGCTTGCGCTCGTCCGCGGCGCTGCCGTCGGCCTGCACGGTCCAGCGCAGCCCGCCGCGCGCCTGGTCGTAGAGCGCTTCGGCCAGAAAGCGATAGGCGGCCTCGGCCAGCGCCAGCCAGTCGGGACGGCGATAGCGGGCGCCGGACGTGGCGAAGGTCCAGAGAATCCGCGCCTGCAGCACCGTACCCTTGGCCGCCGTGGCATCGGGCCGCCCGGCATGATCAGCCTCGCCGAAGAACCCGCCGCGCTCCTGGTCGTGCAGCCGGGCCCAGAAGGGCAGGATGCGCGTGGTCAGCTCCGCCTCGGCATAGGCGGCGAGCGCGCGCAGGCGGGTGGCAAAGGGCTGTTCGCTGGCCATGAACTTCCATAGCATCGGAACCGGGAATCCCCAATATCGAAGCCGGAGGATGCGATCGCATGAAGCCGAAGATCAGCATGCTCACCCTGGGGGTCGGCGATCTGGCGCGGGCGCTCGCCTTCTACCGGGACGGGCTCGGCTTCGAGCCGCAGAATTACCAGGATGGTGAGGACTGCATCATGTTCCAGCTCGAAGGAACTTGGCTCGCCTTGTACCCGCGCGACCGCCTGGCCGAAGACGCGCGGGTGCCCTCGACAGGAATCGGCTTCCCCGGCTTCACCCTGGCCCACAACGTCAAGAGCCGGAACGATGCCGATGCCGTCTTCGTCCAGGCACTGGCCGCCGGCGCGCGGTCGGTGAAGCCGCCGCAAGACTCCTTCTGGGGCGGCTATTCAGGGTATTTCGCCGATCCCGACGGGTTTCTCTGGGAGGTGGCCTTCAACCCGTTCACCGATCTGACCTGAGCTGTGGCCCTCACCGGACGAAGCCGCCGAAGGATTGCGGGTGGCCGCCGGTGGTGATGGCGGCGATGACGGTATCGGTTGCCGTGTCGATGACCGACACGGTCCCGGTCCCCTGGTTGACGACATAGGCCTCGGTGCCATCGGGTGTTATGGCGACGCCGCAGGGATTCTTGCCGACCGGGATAGTGGCCACGACCCGGTTCTGCGCGATGTCGATCACCGAGACCGAGGCCGAACCGTAATTCGCGACATAGGCCTTGCCCGCCCTGACGGCAAAGGCGACGCCCAGGGGATCGGCGCCGACGGGGATGGTCGCGGCGATGCTGGCGGTCGCGAGCGCCAGCACGGTCACGGTATTGGACGAGCCCTCGCCGTAATGCGTGACATAGGCCTTGGCGCCATCCGGTTCCACCGCCACGCCATAGGCGTTGCGCCCGACCTCGATCGGATCGCCCTGCACTTCCCTGGTCGCCGTGGCGATCACCAATACCGCGCCGCCCTGCCGATCGGTGACATAGGCCCTTGTGCCATCCGGGCCGATTGCGACACCCGCCGGCTGGCCGCCGGTATCGATGGTCGCCGTGACGCGGCCGCTCGCCGTATCGATCACCGAGACGGTGCCGGAATCGCGGTTGGCGACATAGGCCGCCGCACCATCCGGCGTCACCGCGATGCCGAGCGGCCCGGCCCCGACCGGAATCTCGGCGATGATCGCCTGCCGCGCGGTGTCGATCACCGAAACCGTGCCGGCCTCGCCATTGGTGACAAAGCCCTGGGCGCCATCCGGGGCAAAACCGATGCCGGAGGGATCACCCGGCGCGTGCATTGTGGCGATCACTGCCTTGGTCGCTGCCGAAATGACCGCGATCGAACCCGAGCCATCGGCAATATAGGCGAGGGCCGGCACCGGCTGGATGAATTGCCCGAACGCCGCCGGATGGCCGCCGACGCCGATAGTGGCACCGATCGTGCCGCTGGCCAGATCGAGCACCGAGACCGTGCCGGCAGCGCGGCTGACGATATAGGCGGCGGCGCCATCGGGCGTCACGCCGACCCCGCAGGGTTCAGCACCAACCGCGGCGACCGACTCGACCGCGTGGCTCGCTGTGTCGAAGCTCAGGACGATGCCCAGCGTGCCGTCGGCGACATAGCCGTGCCGCCCATCCGGTGCTATGGCGATGCCTTGGGGATCGATGCCGACGATCATCCGGGCGGTCACGAGATCCGTCGCCGCGTCGATCTCGGAAAGCGTGGTGGACCAGCCGCCGCCTTCATTGCCGACATAGATCTTGCTGCCGTCCGGGGTCACCGCGACACCAAGAGGATGCGGGCCGACCGCGATCGGTTCGCCCAGGATCGTGTCGCGGGCGACCAGGATGACCGTGACCGTGCCGTCCTCCTGATTGGCGACATAGGCGCGGCGACCATCCGGTGCCACCGCCACCCCGGCCGGCCCGGCGCCGACCGCTATGGTGGCAATGACCGTGCCCGTCGCGGTTTCGATCACCGTGACCGTGCCGTCGCCATGATTGGCGACATAGGCCTTGGTTCCGTCCGGCGTGAGGGCGACGCCCAGCGGCTGGGTCCCGACGGCGATGCGGGCGATCTGCCGGCCCGTCGCGGTCGCCAGCACCGTCACCTGATCGGCCGCACCATTGCTCAGATAGGCGCGGGTGCCGTCGCGGCTGACGGCGATGCCGGTGGCCTCGGCGCTCAGGCGCGCGGTGCCGACCACGCTCCGGCTCGTGCTGGCAACGACCGCCAAGGCATCGGCGCCAGTGGGGATATAGGCGAGCGCCGGGATCGACCGGATCGGTCGCGCGCGCGGCGGCGATGCTGCGATGAAGGCGGCGATGGCGCCGGGCCGGCCATCGACATCGACGCTGCGCGTGATGTCACCGGTGGCGATGTCGATGACCCAGGCGACACTGCTCAGGGGCGCATCATCGGTGACATAGACCCGGTTGCCATCGGGGCTGATCGCCAGGCCGAGCGGCCGGCCGAGGCCGCCGATCGTCGCGATCACCGCAGCGCTGCCCGTGTCGATCACCGAGACCGTGCCGTCGCCATGATTGGCGACATAGGCCTTCGCCCCGTCGGGCGTGAGCGCCAATGTTTGCGGGTCGGCGCCGACGGCGATGGTGTCGATGACGGCCCAGCGCCCGGTATCGATCACCGAGACCGAGCCGGCCCGCCCCGCACCGGCATTGACGACATAGAGCCGGCTGCCATCCGGTGCCACGGCGAGGCCGACCGGGTGCCGGCCGACCGGGATCGACCGGGCCAGCGTGTTGCTGGCGATATCGATCACCCGCACGGCATCGTCGCCATTGCCGGCGACATAGGCGACCGAGCCGTCCGGCGCGATCGCAATGCCGGAGGGCACGGATCTGTCGCCGAGCGCGATGGTCGCGGTGACCGCACGTCGCGCGGCATCGATGACCGAGACAATGCCCGCCGCCCCGGCGACATAGATCCGGCTGCCATCGGGGGTGGCCGCGACCGCGGTCGGGAAGGGCCCAAGCGGGCCGACCGGAATGGCGGCGGTGATCTCGTTGGTACCGGCATCGATCACCGCGATCGTGCCCGACCCCCGAGTCGCGACATAGACCCACCGTCCGTCGGCAGTCTGCGCCAGGGCGACCGGCTCCGGCCCGATTTCGATCACGGCGGTGCGCTGATTGCTCACGATATCGACGACGGAGACCGTGCCGGCCTCGGGGCTGGCGATATAGGCGCTCTGGGCCTGACCGGTCGCCGGCAGCACGGCCAGCGCGGCCGCAACGATCGCGGCCCGCCATCCCGTCAAAAGCCGGCAAAGACTCGAACCCAAGCGCCCTCCCCCGGAGCCGCCGCGGAGACGGCACTGTGACAGGTCGGGCCGCTCGGGCCAACCGGATGGTTGCCGCCGGCGAGCCCAGCTACCCCCGTATGTCCCGCAGAGCGCGTGCAGGTGTTGCAAAAAAGTAAATTTTCGGCCATTTCTATGACTAACCAAACATTGAAGCCGTAGCGAGGCGCAACCCCAATACGGCCGGACCCGCCGGGATATCGCCCGGGGGAGCACCTTGACCAGCGAGGCCCGTCATGATGAATCCCGTTCGCTCAGCCAGTCTTCTCGCCTTCTCCCTGCTCATGCTGGTGTATGCCGGCTCGGCCCAGGCCCAGGCGACCCGGACCTTCGTGTCCGGCGTCGGCGACGACGCCAACCCGTGCAGCCGCACCGCCCCGTGCAAGACCTTCGCCGGCGCCATCTCGAAGACGGCCGCCTTCGGCGAGATCAACACGCTGGATCCGGGCGGGTTCGGCGCGGTCACCATCACCAAGTCGATCACCATCTCCAGCGACGGCGTCGGCACGAGCGGCGTCCTGGTCTCCGGCACCAACGGCATCGTGGTTGCCGCCGCGTCCACCGATGTCGTCGTCCTGAAGGACCTGGACATCGACGGCCTCGGCACGTTGGGTGGCTCGCTGGCCGGGATTCAGTTCAATTCCGGCGCGCAGCTCATCGTCAATAATTGCCGCATATACGGCTTCCAGGCTGGGAACGGTGGCGGCTCGGGGATCAATTTCCAGCCGAGCGGCGCCAGCAAGCTCAACGTGATCGATACGGTGATCTCGAATAACGGCTCGACCGGCACGTCGCTCGGCGGCTCGGGCAACATCCTCATCCAGCCTCAAGCGGGCGGCAGCGTGACCGCTCAGTTGGAGCGCGTTCAGGTCCTCAACGGTGCGACTGCCGGCTTACGGGTGGACGGCACGATTACCGGCGCCGGTACGACAACCGTCGACGTTCACAACATGATTGCCGATGGCAATGCCGGCGTCGGCATCGCGGGGGAAATGGTTTCGGGCGGCGGAGCCGTCAATCTGTTTATCGACGACTCGGTGGTGACAAACAATGCGACCTTCGGCGTGAAATCTAATGGCCCCAGCGCGACTGTCCGCATCACCCGTTCAAGCGTGACCAACAACACCACTGGCCTCTCAGCCATCAATAGTGGCGTGTTGGCATCCTATTCGAACAACAATGTCAGCGGCAACGGCACGGACGGCGCACCCCGACGTCTCCCGCCACACGGCAGCGGTGCACTAGGGGCGTGTCCATCTCGGATATGAAGCGCGCGATCTCCCCGCGGTAGAAATCCAAACGAGCCAGAACGGCTTGGGCCTCGTGCCGCACCTGCTCGGGCGCACGGGTGTAGTGTTCATGGAACTTCCCGGCGACGCCGGTCTGGAGATAGCCCAGCCAAGCGATGGTGGAGTTGAGGATGTGGTCCACCAGGACAGTATTGTTTTCAGCAATATCGTGGCTTTGCACCCGCCCGAACATCCACTGAGCAAAAGCGCGCTGCTCGGCAGGGAAGTCGTAGATATCGATAAGAGTATGGCCATTCAGCCGTCGCGGACGGGGCGCCTCGGCCGCGTCACCGGCAACGAACCTCGCCAGGCGCCGAAGCGTGTCGGCGCTGCTCAGATCCTCTGTCTCGATCTTCAGGACAGCGGAAAACAGCGGATATGCGTCGACCACAACACGATGCGTGTACTCGTAGAACCAGGCAAATTTGTCTGGCAGCGACAAGGCACGCCACTCTTCCGGAGTCGCCTCGCCGGTGTGAAAGGCCGCAATGCGCCGCATCACGCCGATGTCGGTCGTATAGTTGATATAGGTCTCGGGGTAGAGCTGACTGTTGCGCACTTGCGAGGCAATGAAGGCCTGCTTATCGCGCCGTTTGAGGTGAATCAGTTTGAGACTTGGATACAATTCGGCGAAGGCCGGCAGCACGCCCGCATAGCCGGTGCCGGCAGCGGCGATGCACGGAAAATCGGCGATGGTTTCATAGATCCGCTTTTGCGTTTCAGTTCGCTCTAGCCGCTCGACGAGATCGCATTGCAGCTCATAGAGGTCGCGACTATGCATCTCGTGAACGCACTCTCCGCCGGCCCCAACAGAACGCAAGATCTCGTTGATGTGCGCGGCAACCGTGAGCGTGCCATCACGGCCTGCGCCGACGCATAGAAAACGAAGTTGTCCGCCGCTCATCTCGAGCTCCTCTCGACTCGCCCTCTCCATGCACTCACGAATATCCCATTTGGCGAGCCCAGTCTTCACACCGCGCGAGAACAGTAGTGCTCAATGCAGGTCGATGGATCAAATTCACTCTGTACCGCCTTCGGTCGTCGTCCGAAAGTCGATCGGGGCGCATTCGCTGCGACAGAACCTTCGAGACGCGCGTGATGTCGGGATGGAGCCGATTGGCGGCCCGAAGCAAGGGAACTTCGGAACTGAACACCTCTTCGTAGCGCGCCACCACACTGCGCCCGCTGCTGGCCAACCATCCTAGTGCCCAGTTGATCGATGGGGCGACAAAATCGCAAGCCTGATCATCGTCCAAGATTGCGGCGTAAGGATTTCCGGGTTCCAATTCTGGATATCTGCGACAAAAGTCACCGAAGGCCAAAGTCGAACGGACGATCGCAGCAGGATGCCGAATCAGGAAGACGGTACGC
>Ga0302314_10004591_pt1 | contig 25349 bp, 18 predicted proteins | sample III_Palsa_N2_3_FD_200533 | JGI IMG/M metagenome (GOLD analysis project Ga0302314, IMG submission 200533) | Peat permafrost microbial communities from Stordalen Mire near Abisko, Sweden - III_Palsa_N2_3 | ecosystem: Environmental > Terrestrial > Soil > Palsa > Peat permafrost | place: Sweden... | reverse complement strand
ACGCCGCGATCGTGCTCGACGCCGAGCAGACGCGCGCCGAGGTCCGCTCGCCGACCTACCTCGGCGGCCTCTGGCTGAAGGACACGACCGCGCTCGTGCACCCGGGCAAGCTCGGCGACGGGCTGCGGCGCGCGGCGGTCGACGCCGGCGTGGGGGTGTTCGAGCACAGCCCCGTGCACGGGCTCGGGCTCGACGGCGACGGCGCCGGCGCCGGCGTGCGGGTGTCCGCCACCGCCGGCGCGGTCCGCGCCCGCGGGGCGCTGCTGGGCACGAGCGCGTATCCGCCCCTGCTCGGCGACCTGCGGCATTTCATCGCGCCGGTCTACGACTACGCGCTGATGACCGAGCCGCTGTCCGACGGGCAGCTGTCGGAGATCGGCTGGTCTCATCGCCAAGGGCTGGGGGACATGTCCAACCAGTTTCACTACTACCGCCTGACCGGCGAGAACCGGATCCTGTTCGGCGGCTATGACGCCGTCTATCGCTACGGCGGGCCGGTCGCCGACCGGCTCGACGACCATCAGCCGACGTTCGCGACGCTCTCCCAGCACTTCTTCACCACGTTCCCGCAGCTGGAGGGGCTGCGGTTCACGCACCGCTGGGGCGGCGCGATCGACACCTGCAGCCGGTTCTCGGTGTTCTTCGGCACCGCCCTGTCGGGCCGCGTCTCCTACGCCGTCGGCTACACCGGCCTCGGCGTCGGCTCGACCCGCTGGGGCGCGCAGGTGGCGCTCGATCTGCTCGACGGCCGCCGGACCGAGGCGACCTCGCTGACGTTCGTGCGCCGCAAGCCGGTTCCGTTCCCGCCTGAGCCGGTCCGCTCGGCGGTGATCGCGCTCACCCGCAACCGGCTTGCCGCGGCCGATCGGCGTGATGGCAGGCGCGGGGTCTGGCTGGGGACGCTGGACCGGCTGGGCCTCGGCTTCGACAGCTGAGTCGACGTGTGACGCGGCGCGCCGGCGGCCGCGGGCGGCTCACATGCCGCCCGGGGCGGCTCACATGCCGCCCGGGGCGGCTCACACGCCGCCCGGGGCGGCTCACACGCCGTCGCCCCGTCGCTCATTCCAGGAACCCGACGATCAGCTCGTTGACGGCGTCGGCTCGCTCGACGGTCGCCAGGTGTGCTGCCGGGTCCAGCAGCTCGTAGCGGGAGCCCCGGATCAGGTCGGCGATCGAGCGGCCGTGCGAGGGCGGGATCGACGGATCCTGGGCGCCGGAGAGCACCAGCGTCGGGATCGTCACCGACGGCAGGCCGGCGCGGAGATCCATCGCGGCGATCGCCTCACAGCATGCGGCATAGCCGCCCGGGTCGGTGACGGCGATCATCGCGCGGTGGCGCGCCACGGTGTCGGGATGCGTGCCGGCGAACGGCTCGGTGAACCATCGCCCGACGACCGTGTCGGCGATCGCCTCGGTCGTGCCGGCGCTGCGGACCGCGGCCGCCCGCTCGAGCCATGGATCGGCGGGTGGCAGGAACGCGCTGGTGCAGATCAGGATCAGCCGGTCGAGCCGCTCCGGCGCGTTGACCGCCAGCCACTGGCCGACCATCCCGCCGATCGACAGCCCGCAGTAGGAGGCGCGCTCGAGCTCCAGATCGTCCATCAGCCGCAGCACGTCGCCGCCGAGGTCGTCGATCCCGTACGGGCCCGCCGGGACCGGCGAGCGGCCATGGCCGCGGTGGTCGAAGCGGACCAGCTGCGCGATCGGCTCAAGCGCGGCGAGCTGCGGTTCCCACATCTCAAGCGTGGTCCCCAGTGAGCCCCCGAGCAGCAGCGGCGGTCCGTCGACCGCTCCATCGAGCGCGTGATGGAGCTTGACCGCGTCGGTCACGAGCGCACGTCTCGGCGCGAGCCGCGGACGCCGGTCTGACGGGGCCGATCGCCGGCCGGCGGAGCGGGGTCGGCCGGCCGCGCGGTCGTGAATCCGCCCGCCTGCACCGCCGGCGAGATGTGCGCCGCCAGCGCCCGGTCGATCAGCTCGTCGATCCCGCTCGGCGGTGGCTGGTCGCCGCTCGCCGCCGCGCCCAGGTTCTCGGCCATCCGTTCCGTGTGAACGCGCAGCCCGCGCACCAGCGCGCCGGTCCAGTTCGCGGCCGATCCGGTCAGCGTCAGCAGGTCGGCGAGCGTCCCCCATTCGGCCTGCCAGGCGCCGGCCGCTCGCTCGTGCTCGGTCTCCATCCCGGCCAGCACGGTCGCGACCAGCCCCGGGACCCGTCGCGTGCACGCGAGCGTCGAGATCGCCGCGACGGGGTTACGCTTGTGCGCCATCGAAGTTGAGCCGCCGCCTTCGCCGGTGTCGTCTTCGGAAACCTCGCCAACCTCGTCCTGGGCCAGCAGCGTCACGTCGCGCGCGACCTTGCCGAACACGCCCGCCAGCACGCCGAGGGCGCTTGCCAGCTCGGCGGTGCGTACACGCGTGGCACTCCAGCCGATCACCGGATCGGCCAGACCCAGCTCGAGCGCGACCCGCGTGCCCAGCTCCGGCGCGCGTCCGCCGACGGCGCCGCCCATCTGCACGGCGAGCCCCTTCTCGTGGACGGCCCGCAGCCGCGCGCGCGCCGAGTCGATCCCGTCGAGCCAGATCGCGGCGCGCAGCCCGAACGTGATCGGCAGCGCCTGTTGCAGCAGCGTCCGGGCGATCATCGGCGTGTGGCGGTGCTCCTGGGCGAGGCCGAACAGGGTCCACGCCGCCGCCTCGCTGGTCGCCAGCAGCGGCGTCAGCGCCCGCTTGGCGATCAGCATCAGCGCCGTGTCGACGATGTCCTGGCTGGTGGCGCCCACGTGCACGTAGGCGCGGTCGGACTCGGGCAACTGTTCGCGCAGCGCCTGCACCAGGCCGACGACGGGCGTCGCATGCAGCGCCGCCTGCCTCGCCAGCGAGTCGACGTCGTAACGGTCGACCTCGCAGGCCTCGGTGATCCGGCGCGCGGGCTCACGCGGGATCTCGTCCATCGACGCCAGCGCCGAGGTCAGCGCCGACTCGACGTCGAGCATCGCCTGCACCCAGGCCCGCTCGGTAACGAGGCCCGCGATCGGGGTGTGGGCGTAGATCGAGTCGAGCATCAGGCTCATCCTGCCACGTGCGCGGCGACGACCCGTCCCGATCGGGCAACACGGTCGGACTGGTGGCCCGATCCGCGACCACTAGGCTCCCCGCCGACGCGATGTCGCCACCAGAGCCGATCATTCCGGGCCCCGGCCGGATCCGCCAGAACGAGATCTACGGCGCGGGCGTGCAGGGTCACACGCCCGCCGTACCGACGGATTTCCTGACGCTCGAGCGCCGCGCGCGGCGACGGGCGCGCCGGCTCGGCTGGGCGTACGCGGCGGGCGGCGCCGGTGAGGGCGCCACCATGCGCGCCAACCGAGAGGCGTTCGACCGTTGGAAGATCGTGCCGCGGATGCTGCGCGACGTCTCTCGGCGTGATCTGACCGTCGAACTGTTCGGGCGAACGCTGCCGGCGCCGGTGCTGTTCGGGCCCGTCGGCGCCGCCGAGCTGCTGCACCCTGAGGCGGACATCGCGATCGCGCGGGCGGCGGCGGCGGTCGGGGTCCCGTACGTGTTCACCAGCCAGGCGTGCGCGTCGATGGAGGCGTGCGCGGCGGCGATGGGGGATGCGCCGAGATGGTTTCAGCTGTATTGGTCGACCGACGATGGGGTGGTCGACAGCTTCCTCGCCCGCGCGCAGGCGGTTGGATCAGAGGCGGTCGTGGTCACGCTCGACACGACGATGCTCGGGTGGCGCCCGATGGACCTCAACCTCGGATCGCTGCCGTTCGCGCGCGGTCAGGGGATCGCCCAGTACACCGCCGACAGCCGCTTCATGGAGATCGTCCGCGAACGGATCGCCGCCGTCGCAGACGCGGGCGCCGACCCGGCCGCCGAGGTCAAGCCGTCGTTGGCGGCGCTCCGGACGCTGTACTCGATCAGCCGCCGGTTTCCCGGCGGTCTGCTGGGCAACCTCCGCTCGCCCGAGCCGCGCGCCGCGGTGCAGACGTTCCTGGAGATCTACTCGCGGCCGTCGCTGACGTGGGACGACATCGAGACGCTGCGGGGGCGAACGAAGCTGCCGATCCTGCTGAAGGGAATCCAGCATCCCGACGACGCTCGCCGCGCACTCGACGCCGGGGTCGACGGGATCGTCGTCTCCAACCACGGCGGCCGCCAGGTCGACGGCGCGATCGGCTCGCTCGATGCGCTCGTCGAGATCGCGCCGGTCGTCGCCGGACGCTGCCGGCTGCTGCTGGACTCGGGCGTGCGCACCGGCTCCGACGTGTTCAAGGCGCTGGCGCTGGGCGCCGACGCGGTGCTGATCGGTCGTCCGTACCTCTACGGCCTGGCGCTCGCGGGCGAGGCCGGCGCACGCGACGTCGTGCGCAACATCATCGCCGAGTTCGACCTGACACTCGGGCTGTCGGGGTGGACGTCGCTGTCCGAGCTCACGCCGGAAGCGCTGCGCCGGCTCTGAGAGATCGACGAGCTCGGGGCGCTCGGCTCGAGCCGCGGCGTCAGCTGCCCGGTCTGCCGAGGAGCCGAGCGAGCGCGCCGCGATCGTTGACGCCGAGCTTCGTGGTGGCGCGGTAGACGTGTGACTCGACGGTGCGCACCGAAACCGACATCCGCGCCGCGATCTCGGCATTGGTCAGACCTTTGGCGACGAGTCTCGCCACCTCCTGCTCGCGGGTCGTCAGCGCGGACAGGTGCATCGTGGAGACCGGCGCGAGCCCGTGCGCGCCGCACGCGGAAACCAGGCGGGCGGCGTACGCCTCGGCGCGTCGGCGCGCATCGACGCTGGTGCCGGCGGCCAGCGCGACGGCTGCCTGCGCGGCCGCCTCCGCCGCGTAGATCCGGGCTCCGATCCGCTCGAACGCGCTCGCCGTCTGCAGGAGCCCAGGCCCGTCGCCGTCCCGCGCGGCGGTCGCCTGACGCGCGCACAGCTCGGCCATGCCGGCGCCGGTGGCCGCCGCGATCTGCTGCAGGCGCCCCGCCACTCGTTCGGGGGCGCCGCCGACGCGCAGGAACAGGTGCAGCAGCTCGGCCTCGTTGAGGATCGCCTCGCCCGCCTCGCCCGCGGCCTCCAGCGCGCGGGCCTGCGCGGCGGCATGATCGCCCTCGGCCGCCAGAACCGTGGCGTTCGCGACGTGCAGGCCGTGCCTCACCACCGGGTGTACAGGCGCGCGGTCGAGCATCTCGTGGGCGCTCTGCAACGCGACTCGAGCCGCTTGCCCCCGCCCCGCGATCGCGTCAATCTCGGCGATGATCGCGTACGCCGCCGGGGCCATCGCCCGCGGATCGGCGAAGGCCAGCCGGGCGACCGCGTCCTCGGCGTGTCGGCGGGCAGCGTCGAGCTCGCCGGCGGGGAGCCGCAGGCGCGCCAACGCCAAGTCGCAGAGCGACGCGCGCGCGTCGTCGCCCGCGGCCCGCGCCGCCGCATGGCGTCGTCGCAGCGCCTCGATCCGAGTCGGCCATTGCTCGGCCGCATGGAATGCCGCCGCCGCTGCCACCGCGGCTCGCGGCCACTCGGACTCGACGCCTCGGGCGTCGCGCTGCACCCGGTCGAGCACTTCCAGCGCGGTCAGCGGATGCCCGATGACGGCGAGATCGTGTCCCACGAGGACGCCGGCGATCGCCTGCGCAAGGAGGTCGGTGCCGGGGTTGGCCAGCACTTCCTGGGCGATCGCCACGCCTTCGCCGAGTCGTCCTTCGGAGGAGAGCAGCGCCGCGCTGACGACCGTGCTGCTCGGCTTGACATCGATCCGAGCCAGCAGCGCGCGCGCCTCCTGGCCACGGCCGAGGCTCCACTGCAGGTTGGTCGCCCTGACGAACAGATAGGAGGTGACGCGCGCGCTCCGGCGCGCCTCGTCCTCGACCACCGCCAGGTGCTCCTCGGCCTCGTCGAACCGCCCGACCGCGCGCAGCGCGACGGCCAGCGGCAGTGCCGCCTGGAGTCCCGGGGCGCCGGCCAGCGCGGCACTGGCCAGGCGAATCGCGAGGTTCGGATCAAACGCGGACAGCGCGTCCTCGGCGGCCGCGAGCAGCAGCTGGGTGTCGTCCAATTGTCCGTCGTCGACCGCCCAGGCCGCGAGCCGAAGCCGCTGCCCGTCGGCGCCGGGGTCGAGCTGGGCGGCCAGCTCGGCGTGCAGCGCGCGGGCTTCGGCGGCCTGCAACGAGGTGCGCAGCGCCTCGCCGTAGAGCGGATGCCCGACGCGCATCCGAGTGCCGCTGACGGTCGGGGTCGATGCCAGCAGTCCGCGTGACTCAAGCGCCTGCACCTCCTCGAGCGCACCCAGTCGCACGAGCAGCTCGAGCGACACCGGCTCGGCGAGCACGATCAGGCCCAACGCGCGTCGCTCGCCCGCCGTCAGCGACTCGAGCCGCTCGTCGAGCAGATCGAGCAGCCGTCGCGGCGGCGGGATCGTCTTGACCCGCAGCCAGTGTCCCTGCTGCTGGACGAGGCTGCCCGACTCCAGTCCTGCGCGGACGAGCTCTCGTAGGTACAGCGGGTTGCCGGCACTGGTGTCGCACAACCAGCGCCGCGTTGCGTGCTCGACCGGCCCGCCGAGCAGCTCGCGCGCGACTTCGGCCGCCGCGTCCTCGGTCAGTGGCTGCAGATCGACGCGGACGAGCCCGGCGTCCTTCCACAGCGAGGTGACCGCATCGGGCACCGCCACGCCGGCGCGAACCGTCGCCAGCACGCGGATGCCGTGCCGGGTGACGAGCTGCAGCAGTAGCGCCGCCGACGCCGGATCGAGCCGATGCGCGTCGTCGACGACCACGGCGAGCGGAGCACCCCGCGCGAGGCGAGCCAGGCGCGCGCCTGCCGTGCGCAGGACGTCCAGCAAATCGCCGGATGCCTCGGAGGCCGGCTCGAGCAGTCCGGCAAGCGCGCCGAACGGCACGGTCGATGCCGCCTCGGTGGCCAGCACGTGCTCGACCCGTGCCCCGCGCGTGCGTAGCCGCGCCGCGACGGCGCGCGCGACATGGCTCTTGCCGATCCCCGCTTCGCCGATGATCACTGCGCCGGCGTGCTGGCGCACGGCCCGCTCGACGCGGACGAGGACATCCTGGCGACTCGCGGCGGCGGGCGCAGGCCCTCGGTCACCATCCGACGACACCGAAGCGACCCGGGGAGGCATCGGCAAGCATCATCGGTGACCGTGGCCGCCGGTGCAACCGAATTCTGGATTTCGCGCCGCTCCCGCCACTCGGCGAAGCTGAACATTCGGTGAACGCGGTCGCGACCCGCGTTGATCGGCCCCCGCCCACTGCGACAATCGTGAGATGGACCAGCACATCCGCGGCTCCGTGCTGGTCGTCGACGACGAGCCGACGATCGCCGAGGTCGTCGCCCGGTATCTGGAGCGGGCCGGCTACCACACGGCGATCGCCCACGACGGCGATCAGGCGCTCGCCTGCGCGGATCGCCGCCGGCCCGATCTGGTCGTGCTGGACCTGATGCTGCCCGGGGTCGACGGCCTCGAGGTGATGCGTCGGCTGCGTGGCCAGCCGGTGCCGCCCGGAGTGATCCTGTTGACCGCGAAGGGCGAGGAGTCAGACCGCGTGATCGGGTTGCGGCTCGGCGCCGACGACTACGTCGTCAAGCCGTTCTCGCCGGCCGAGCTGGTGGCGCGGGTCGACGCCGTGCTGCGGCGCGTGGACCGCCCCGTCGAGGAGTCCGAGCCGCTGGTCGTCGGTGAGATCCGGATCGACCCCGCGTCCCGCCAGGTGACGGTCGGCGGCGAGCCGGTGGTGCTCACCCAGCGGGAGTTCGAGCTGCTGCTGTTCATGGCCCGCCACCCGCACCGGGTGTTCTCACGCAACCAGCTGATGGACGCCGTCTGGCAGTACTCGTTCTACACCGACACGTCGACCGTGACCGTCCATGTCCGTCGGCTGCGCGCAAAGCTCGAGCGTGATCCCGGCCATCCGCGCCATCTGGAGACGGTGTGGGGCGTCGGCTACCGATTCGCGCCATGAGCACCCGCTCGGTGGGCGCTTGGCTGGTCTCGATCCCGCGTGGCCTCGTCCGCAGCCTCGCCGGGCAGCTCGCGCTGCTGGCGTGCGTGACGGTCGCTCCGGTCGTCGCCGGATTGGTCGTGCTGTCGACGATGATGGTGATCTCCGACCACGCGGTCGTGCTGGTGTCGGCGATCGCGGTCGCGGCGGCGCTGCTCGCGGTCGCCGGCGCGTGGCTGTTCTCCCGCACGCTGGGCGGCGACCTGGACGCGATTCGCGACGGCCTCGAAGCGGTCGGCGCCGGCGAGCGCCGGCTGCGGATCGAGACGTCCGCCAACGACGAGCTGGCCCGCGTCGCCCAGGCCGCCAACGCGATGATCGACCAACTGGTCGGCGAGGAGACCGCCCGTGATGCATCGGAGTCCGCCCGCCGTCACCTGGTCGCCGCCGTCTCGCACGACCTGCGCACGCCGCTGACGTCGCTGCGGCTGCTGGCCGACGCGGTCGGCGACGACATCGTTGACGGTGAGCAGCGCCGCGAGTACCTGGCCCGGATGCGCACCCAGATCGACACGCTCGGTGCGCTGATCGACGACCTGTTCGAGCTCTCGCGGCTGGAGGCGGGCGACATCGGCTGGTCGCTTGAGCAGGTGCCGCTCGCCGACCTGGTCGACGAGACCGTCGCCGCGATGCGCGTCCAGGCCGAGGCCAAGCGCGTCACCGTGTCGGCCAGCTTGGCGCCGGAGCTGGCGCCCGCCCGCGCCAACCCCGAGAAGCTCCAGCGTGTCCTGTTCAACCTGATCCAGAACGCGATCCGCCACACCCCGGCCGACGGCTCGGTCGTCGTCCGCGCGCAACCGGCGGACGCGGGGATCGAGATCGAGGTCGCCGACACCGGCGAGGGAATCGCGCCGGCGGAACGCGAGCAGGTGTTCACCGCCTTCTACCGCGGCGGCGCGGACGCCGCTCGCACCGGCGACCGCTCGGGCCTCGGCCTGGCGGTGTCGCGCGCGATCGTCGAGGCTCACGGTGGCCGCATCTGGGTCGCCGACTCGCCGACGGGCACGCGCGTGCGCTTCAACCTGCCGGTGGGCTGAACTCGCTGTCATCCTGTGCCCGATGGGGGCATCGGGACGGGCGGACCAGCTGGTGATCGGCGTGGCGACAGACCTGGTCGTGCGGCCGGCGGCGTTCCTCATCATCATCATCGCCGCCGCGACCGCGGCGACTCTGGTGGCGCTCGCCAGCTCACGCGGGATCGTGATTCCGGTCGTCGTCGTCGAGTTGTTGCTGGGTGTCGTGATCGGACCGCACGTGCTCGGCTGGCACGCCAACGGATTCACCTCGTTCTTCTCCGACCTGGGCCTGGCACTGCTGTTCTTCTTCGCCGGCTATGAGATCGAACCCAGTCGCATCCGCGGCGAGCCGTTGCGGCTGGGGTTGATCGGCTGGGGCATATCGCTGGTGCTGGCGTACTCGCTGGCCGGGGTGCTGTCGCTGGTCGGCGTGGTCCTGTCTGCGCTGTACACCGGATCGGCACTGGCGACGACCGCGATCGGGACGCTGATCCCGATCCTGTCCGACAGCGGCGAGCTGCGGTCGCGCTTCGGCCTGTTCATATTGGCGGCGGGCGCGGTCGGTGAGTTCGGACCGCTGCTCGTGATCACGCTCGTGCTGTCAAGCGAGGGCACCCTGCACAACGCGCTGATCCTGCTCGCGTTCATCGCGATCGCCGTCGCGCTCGCGCTGGCGACCGGGAGTTCGTCCCGTTGGACGATGCCGCTGTTCGAACGGACGCTGGAGAGCAGTTCGCAGCTCGCCGTTCGCTGGATCCTGGTGTTGATCTTCGCACTCGTGCTGCTCGCCTCTCACCTCGGGCTGGACCTCCTGCTGGGCGGGTTCGCCGCCGGCTTGATCGCGCGTCACGCACTGGGCACCCGCGATGCTCACGTGTTCGAGTCGAAGCTGACCGCGATCGCGTTCGGAGCGTTCGTCCCGTTCTTCTTCGTCGTCAGCGGCATGAAGCTCGACCTTCCGGCGCTGTTCTCAAGCGTTGGCAGCGTCGCCAAGATGGTCATGTTCTTCGTTCTGTTCCTGGTCGTTCGCGGCCTGCCCGCGCTGCTGCTGTACCGCGGGGTGCTCGCTCGCGTCGACCGGTTCGCGCTGGCGTTCATGAGCTCCACGCAGCTGCCGCTCGTGCTCGCGATCACCACGCTCGCGACCGCCGGCGGCCACATGCGGCCGTCGACCGCGGCGGCGCTCGTCGGCGGCGCGGTCCTGTCGACGCTCTGCTACCCCGTGATCGGCCTGCGGCTGCGGGGCGACGTTTCGGCCCCCGCGCCGACGACGGCGCCCTGAGCGGACGCGGCGCGGGCCGCGCCGCTCGTGGGATCTCGTCAGCCGGCCGGGGCGCGATCGATGAACCCGTACACGCGGCCCACGCGCTCGTGGTCGTCGAGGACGAGGACGTCGAACCCGATCGCGAGCGGCTCCCCGGTGGCGGCCGGGCCGGCGTGCCACTGGAACCGCAACTGGCCGCGGTGCCCGTCGACCGGGCCCCCGAGCGAGAAGTGGATCCCGGCGAACTGTTGCTGCGCGGCGGCCAGGAACGAGTCGATCTCGTCGATCCCAGCGGCGTCGACCCCTGGATCGACGTAACGGCAATCCGAGGCGTACAGCTCGTTGAGCAACCCACGACGCGTGGCGGGGTCGGTCTCGTTGAAGGTGTCGATGTAGCGCCGCGCGATGGCGGCGTAGTCAGGTGTGGGTGAGTTGGTCATGGCCGCAGCAGACCACGACCGGCACCCGCGCGCGATTACCGCCGAGGTAATGCGCGACGACCGGTCCGGGCAGTTCGCCCGCGTCAGGCCGACCGAACGCGAAGCGGCGCGGCCGCTGCGCGTTCGGCCGGTGCTTCCGCGTCAGCTCACGTGTCCGAGTGCTCGTCGGTGTCGCCCAGCGGGCTCTCGTCGTCTGCGTCCGGCGCACATCGCGTTTAGAAATCATCGACACGAAGCTGACGGGCTTCGGCTGGCGAGGTTGATTTCGAACCTCGAAGGCGGCGAAATCGGCGGCGCCGTGCCCAACGTCACGGACCGCGAACGCGCGTCGTCTAGGTTGAATCCGGAGCACGTTTCGAGGCGCCGGGAGAATCCCGCCGGCGCCGTCCGGTGGCACCCTGCCGAACGCTCTCATCGATCGGAGTCGACTATGGACGCGTCAAAGCGCAAAACCGTGCAGTACCTCAGCGAGGCGAGAGCGAGCGAGGATGCGCTCGTTCGCGTGTTGCAATCGCAGATCTCGATGACCCCGCGTGGGTCCTACCGTGCGTTGCTGGAGGACCACCTGGAGCAGACGCGGGACCACTCTGCGCGGGTCGGCGAGCGCCTGCATCAGCTTGGTGGTGGGTCGAATCCGCTGCTGACGATCGTCGCCATCTGGGAGGACTTGTTGGGTCAGGGCCTGGCGCTGAGCAAGACGCCGTTCGATCTGCTGCGCGGGTCAAGCGGCGAGGAGAAGGTCCTCAAGAACGCCAAGGACGCCTGCGCCACAGAGGCGCTGGAGATCGCGACATACACCGCGATCGAGCGGCTCGCTCAACACGTCGGCGACGATCAGACCGCAACGCTCGCCGCGGCGATCCGCGCCGACGAGGAGAAGATGCTGGAGGGCATCCTCGGCGAACTGCCGAAGTTGGCCGACGCGGTCGCCGGCGCCGAGGTCGAAGGGAATCCATCGTTTGACGTCCGCAGCACCGGCGCGGCGGAAGCTGTCGGCGAGGCCGTCGACGCGACCAAGCGGACGGCGCGCAAGGCGTCGGCCACGACCAAGCGGACAGCGCGGCAGGCGCGCAAGGTGCCGGGTGTGGCGCAGGTCGAGGGCCAGGTGAAGGGGGTGACGGCGACGGAAGACGATCTTGCGATCGCCGGCTACGACTCGTTCACGGTCGAAGAGATCAACGGCAGGCTCAGCAGCCTGTCGCAGATCGACTTGGCCAAGATCGACTCCTACGAACGCCGCCACCAGGACCGCACCACGATCCTCAGCCGCGTGAGCACGCTGCGTGCCACCGAGCCGTGGCCGGGCTATGACGAACTCACCGTCAGCGAGGTCCAGACGGCCCTTGCGGACGCCGACGACGAGCTCGTCGCCCGCACGCGCGACTACGAGCGCGCCCATAAGGACCGCGCCGGTGTCCTCGGCGCCGTGGAGCGCGACCTCAGCAACGCGTAGCAAGCCGGCTGCTGCGGGGCGATCGTGCCCCGCGGACGGCCGGTCTGTTCAGTCTGCCCAGTTCCAGTGTGGGACCTCACGAATCGGATGGAGCTCGGCGTCCGTCCGTGCGCGCGAGTTCTGTTGGGCGACGTGTGCTCCGAACTCGACGTGCTCACGGACGGCGCGGCGAAACGGCTCGTCGTCGGGCAGACCGGCGTCGTCGAGCGCCTCCAAGTAGACCTCGACGAACCGTTCACGCTGCTCGTCGGTGATCTGCAGGTGGCGATGCACGTCGATGATGTACCCGAAACCGAGCTCGTCGGTGAATCGTGGCGGGCCGCCGAACGACTCGGCGGTGAACCAGGTCAGGTGATCGACGTGGGTCAGAACGCGGTGCGTGAACAGCTGCTTGAGAACCGGGTCGGCGAGCGCCTTGGCGTAGAACAGCTCCTCGAGCCGGTGCAGGCCCTCGTCGCCGCCGGCATGCTCGTACAGGGTCTCGGTCATCGTCTCAATCCTTCCGGCTATCGATCGTCCGCATGATCGCTGATCCTCGGCGCGACGTCCACGAACGGCCTACCGCCCCCTTCTATGCCGGCTGGCGCGGGTCCTTCCACGCCGCGTGCGCCGTCTCGAGCGCGGCCTGGGCGTCGGCATCGATTCCCAGTTGGGCGAGCGCATCGGCGAGCGCGGCGACCGCCGCGAACACACTCGGGAGGGACGCGTGCGCTCCGGTGTGCGCGACGCGCAGCGCGGTGTCCGCCAGCGGACCGGGCGCTGGCTCGACCGGCGCGGGGATCCGGACCCGGTCAAGCAGCGCGCTCGCCGGCACCCCGGCCGGGGATCGCAGCAGCGTGACGGCCGACGCAGCCTGGTCGTCGTCGGCGACCCAGAGGGGCAAGCCGAGACTCCGCAGCCCCGCCCGAGTGGCATCGCGAGCCGCGCGGTGACGCGTGATCACGGCATCGAGTCCCTCGGCGGCGAGCCGGTTGATCGCCTGATCGAGCGCCTCCATTTCGAGATGGTGTGGATAGAAGGGCAGTACACGTCGGCCGTTCGAGAGCCAGCGATCGCGGACGTCGAGCAGCGACAGGATCGAGTCCCGCGGTGCGTGCGGGTTGCGCTCGAGCAGCTGCCAAAGCCGCGATCCCGCCACCAGTGCCGCGACGCCGGCGGGGCCGCTCATCGCCTTCTGGGGACCGATCACGACCGCATCGAGATCGAGCGTGTCAATCGTCAGCGGCTCGGCGGCGACGGACGCGACCGCGTCGACGAGCACGACCGCGCCGGCTTGGTGCGCGGCCGCGGCGAGTTCGGACAGCGGGTTCACGACCCCGGTCGCCGCCTCGGCGTGGACGATGCAGACGACGTCGGCTGGACCCTGCTCCAGGGCCGTTCGCAGCGTGGCCGGATCGACCGCGTGACCATCGGCCGCTCGCACGGTGCGAACGTCGCCGCCGGCGGCGCCCAGCCAGTGACCCATCATCGCCCCGTAGGGACCAGACACGACGTTGACCGCGCGCGTGGCGGGACCGCCGGCACCGCGCGCAAGCGCCTCGAGGGTCAGGATCGCCTCCCCGCCGAGCACGAGTGTGTCGCGGTTGGTCGCCAGCAGCGCGGCCAGGCGGTCTTCGATCGCGGCGTACCGGACGGCGTCGATCGTTGGCGCGGGCAGGCTCATCGGGTCCTCCTGGAGGGTCGTCGCGGAACTGGCGTGCCTGGGGCCTGACGCTCCCTGCGCGGATGATCGCATCGATCCCTCATCCTCGCTCGGCTCTGCGCACGGCCTCCTCGACGCCATCGGTCGCGATCACATGCTGAAAGGCCCGAATCACGGGGCGCAGCGTGGCCAGGCCGAGGCGCCCCTGCGCGCCGACGGCGTCAACGCGCGTTTGTGACTGCAGCACGGCGCCGCCAGACGCCACCGGCTCCACCCAGTTGGCGAACAGCACGCGAGCCGTGCCGTGCGCTGACCACTGGCGGAACTGCTCAGGATCGCTGAGCTGAGGATAGTCTCGGCCGAGGGTCCAGATCCGTCCCACCAGTCCTGACACCAGCGACCGCTCGCGATCGCCGATGAGCACCAGGAACGGGTCGTGGCGAAACAGGTGATCGAACGACAGATCGCCCGCCAGGCCCGGAATCCGCCAACGCACGAGGCGTCCGAGCAGCGACGACTCTCCCAAGGCCACGGTGCGCGCGGCCTGCCAGAGATCGTCGGGCGTCGCCGTGCTGACGCGACGATGCGAGACGCGAACCGTCGGCGAGGGAAGCCAGTAGTCGAGCTCGGCATCGCTCAGTGCGGCACTGCTCGGCTCTGGCTGCGGCTTACCGTTGACGATGACGGGGTCCTGTCCGCCCCGACGCGACCGATGGCCTCGGCATCCCGTCCCTCTCTGCGCAGTTCGCGCCCTCGTCTCTCCGTCCGGGCGAGCCTACCGCGGCCGCGAGCGGTCTGCACGTCCCTCGGTTGCAGCGTGACCGTCGCCTGCTCGTTCAGCAGCCGAACCGGCCCCTGCCGTCGGCAGGCGGGATGAACGCCTCTCATTGTCCACGTCTGGCGTGGAACCGTGCCCGCGACGGTGACCGGCTCCAACCGTTCACTGGCGTCTGAGAGTCTCTGTGCGCTGTGCGGAGTTGGGGTGGACTCTCCCGAGGCCGCAAACAGGAGGTCGCCGGTTCGTTCCCGGCCGGCTCCACTGGAGCAGTGCCGCTCAATCTCTAGCAACGATTGTTATTAGGCTAACTGCTGGAATTCAGCGAATCGGATTGTCGGTGACCACGTCCGTGCCGGCGTAGAGTCCTACACGTTTCGCGAGCAGGAAACGACACTTCAACGAGTTACGTCTGGCTGGTGCCCTGTGCATTGCTCGCGGACGCTCCACATCGCGGACGGTCCAACCGCATTTACCAGCAGATGCAACCAGTCGTCCGGCGCGTCAGGGAATGCACCGGCATCTGGTGCCTTTCACACCGGAGACGAATGCAATCGCGGCGCCCAACCGCCTGCTGTCCAGGGGCAGTATCCGTCTACCCGACTGACCATCAAACTCGCTTACACAGTTTTTCGGAACCACGCGCGCAGATTGATGATCCCGGCGCTTTAGGGAGCTTTGCTCAGAGACGGATGCTCCATGGGGCCAATGAGACACCACGACAAGGTTGCTCCACAGGGCCAATGAGACAACAAAAAGATACAAGTACGCTTTACATTGTCAGTACTGTTGTAAGTCAGGACGGCAACGAATTTGCGAAGGCCCGCGGCGGCGGCAAGCGGCCGCGACGGGTAGCCGCGACGGGTAGCGTCTGCTTGGCGTAGCTTCACAGAAAACGTCTCGGTAGGAGGACCACGTGACACTGCGCCTACCCATAAGTTGGTTAAACGTGACACTCATGCCTACCTATAAGTTGGTTCAACGTGACACTCACGCCTACCCATAAGTTGGTTTAACGTGACACTTGCGCACACCCATAGTTGGTCGTCGACCGGAACACCTGTCGGTTCGGGTCGCGGGGAGCGCCTTTGAAGGGCGTTGTCAACAGCGAGTTACGGACCGCTTCGGAAGCTGACCGGATCGAACTGGACGGGTCCGGCCTTCCGGCCACGCCAAGGCACGCCAGCTGCTCGGGCGGCGACGTGGCCGGCGTGACCAGCCGTCAGGGGCGGGAGGTCGCCCTTGGCTCCGCGCCGGCCGCCCGCGCTCCGGTCTTGTCGATCCGGCGCGCCCTCCTGTCGAGGCGGCGTGCCGCGTCGGCGCGGCGCCTGCGGTCTCGTCGAACGCTGCTGGCCGCCGACCTCGTGGCGTTCCTCGTCGCCTACGGCGCCGCTCTGGCGGTGGGCGCCAGCCACGCGCGGCCGCTCGCCCTGACGATCGCCGCCGGCGTCGTGGTCGCGGTCGGCGGGCTTGCGCTCGCCCACGCCTACGGCATGTACTCGCGTGACGCGGTGCGGGCGGACCATACAACGGCCGACGACATCCCGCACATCGGCCACGTCGCGCTCGTCGTCAGTGTGGTGGCCGCGATCGTCCTCGCCGGTGGCCTCGGGCGGATCGCCGTCCAGCCTCTGCTGGTGCTGTTCAGCGCGATGGCGGTCGCGATGGTCGCGGGCCGGGGTCTCGGTCGCGCACTCTCGCGCCGCCGCCCCGGATTCGTGCAGGGCACGGTGATTGTCGGTGCCGGCTCCGTCGGCCAGCTGCTCGCCACGAAGCTCATCAACCGGCCGGTGCACGGCTACCGGCTCCTGGGTTTCGTCGACGATGTTCTCCCTACCGACGTCGACCCGCGCCTCGGCGAGGTGCCGCTGCTCGGCTCGATCGACCGCCTGCCCGAGCTCATCGTCGAGTACGACGTCGAGCGCGTCATCGTCGCCTTCTCACGCCACTCCCGCACCGTCGAGCTGCTGCGCTCGCTGAAGCACATCAACGTGCACGTGGACGTTGTACCGCGGCTGTATGACGCGATCGGCCCGAGCGCAAGCATTCACACGATCGACGGCCTACCGCTGATCGGCTCTCCGCGCCCGGAGCGCTCACAGCCCTCGATGCTCGCCAAGCGGGCGATCGACCTGTTCGCAGCGACCGTCGGGCTCATCCTGATCTCGCCGATCGTGTGCCTGCTCGCCGCGCTCGTGAAGTGCGACTCGCCCGGGCCGGCCTTCTACAGCGCCGAACGGATTGGACGGGACGGGGTGCGCTTCCAACAGCGCAAGTTCCGCACGATGGGGACCGAGTTCTGCGACGGGCCGCGGTACGGCGGTGAGAACGCGCGGCTTGCCTTCCAGCGGCTGCTGGAGCACGATGACACGCTCCGCCATGAGTACGAGCGCACCCACAAGCTCGACGCGGACCCCCGGGTAACGCGCGTCGGGCGCTTCCTGCGGGCCACCTCGCTGGACGAGCTGCCGCAGCTGCTCAACGTCATCCGGGGTGAGCTCAGCTTGGTCGGCCCGCGCCCGGTCACCGAGGCGGAGCTCAGCCGGTACGGAGAGCACGTCCACGAGCTGCTCAGCGTGCGGCCGGGCCTGACCGGCTACTGGCAGATCTCGGGACGCTCGGCGCTCGGGTACGACGAGCGCGTGAGGCTGGATCTCGCCTACGTGAAGGCGTGGTCGCTGGGGCTCGACCTGCGGATTCTGCTCAAGAGCTCGAACCTCGTCACCAACCGGACGCGGGCGGTATGAACGCGCCGAGCTCGGAACCGATCTCCGCCTCCGCCGGCCGGCCGGCAGTGGGAGCCCTCCGCGCTGCCCGGCAGCGATCGGAGCCTCGCGGGCACGTGCTGCTGCTGTTCCAGCCGGTCGTCGGCGGCGTCCCCCACTACGTCGCCGATCTCGCCGAGGAACTTGCCGGACGCGAGTGGCGTGTCAGCGTCGGGGCGCCGTCTGCGACCCCGGTGCTCGGACGGCTCCGGGCGGTCGCCCGGCACGTTCTCGCCCTCGATACCTCGAACAGCCCCTCGCCGATCACCGACGTCCGGCTCGTCGGCTCGCTCGTGGCCTTCTGCCGCCGCCATCGGGTTGACGTGATCCATGCCCACAGCAGCAAGGCCGGTGCCCTGGCCGCGCTCGTCGGCCGGATGGCAGGGATCACGTCCGTCTACTCGCCGCACGGTTGGTCGTTCGAACGCGAGCTCTCGCGGGCGGCATACCGGGCCCACGTGGCGGCCGAGCGGGTGCTCGCGCGACGCCACGAGCGGGTGATCGCCGTCGCGGAGGCGGAGCGCACGGCCGCCGCTGTCGCCGGGGTGGCGAGTCTGGAGCGAGTGGCGACAGTGCACACCGGGCTACGAAGCGTGGTCATGCCCGACCGCGACCGCGCTCGCGATGCGCTCGGACTGGCGCACGCCGGGTTCGTCGTCGGGTGGGTGGGGCGGGAGGGACTACAGAAGCGCTCTGAGCAGCTTCCCCAGATTGCCAGCCGGCTCGAGGGCGAGGCGACGCTGGCGGTCATGGGCCACGGCCTCGTTCAGAGCGCGGCGGGTCGAGAGCTGCGTGAGATCGGGAGCACGGTCATCCCGGGCGGCGATCCGCTCGGTCTGTACGCGGCCTGCGACGCCTTCGCCGTCACATCGCGCTGGGAAGGGTTCCCGCTCGTCGTCCTCGAGGCGATGCGGGCGGGCCTGCCGGTCGTGGCCTACGACATCGGGGGCGTGCGCGAGCAGGTGCAGCACGGTGATACAGGCTTTCTCGTCGAGCCCGGCGATGCCATTGCGCTCGCCGAGCGCCTGCGGGAGCTGGCGACGAACCCCGAGCTGGCCAAGCGGATGGGCGAGGCGGCCCACCGGCGATTCGAGGAGCGGTTCAAGATCGACAGGATGGTCGACTCGATCGAGGAGTACTACCTCCGGGCGCTCGACGAGCCACAGCCGCGCCGGTTTCGCGCTCGCCCTCCCGTCACCGACGAGAGCCTCTCCCGCCGGTCCCCAATCTAGCCGAGCGGCGGGCCGTGGATGCTTCGGCGTCCGGAATCGACCGTCGGTTGCTGATCGCCGTCATGCAGATCATCATGGTCACCAACAACGCGCTGGAGGACAAGATGGGTGGTCACGAGCGCTACGTGCGCGAGCTATCTTCCACCCTGGCTCGCCGCGGGCACGCGGTGACGATCATCGCCAAGCGCCGCTTGCCAGGCGCGCCGGCGCATGAGCTGCGTCCCGACGGCGTGGTCATCGAACGCCATCCTGTCCCGTCCAAGCGCAACCCCCTCTATGCGGCGCTCTACCCGGCATACGTCTTGCGGGGCGTGGCGAGCCGGACCCGCCGGCGCAAGGGGGGCACCGTCATCCACGCACACATGAGCGTGCCGGCATTGCCCCTGGCCCTCAGGGGCCAGCGGTACCTCCTCACCTTCCACGCCCCGGTCTGGCGAGAGCTTCTCTCGGAGCGGCAGGGAACCTACGTCCTGCCGTCGTTCATCCAGTCGCCGGCCGTCGCCGGCGTGCGGCAACTCGAACGCCTGGTGGCGCATCGGGCTGCCCGGACGGTCGTCCTGAGCGAGTTCATGCGCTCCGAGCTCGCGTTGCTCGATGCCGGCGCCGGCGCCGGCGCCACCGTCATCCCGGGAGGCATCGACGGCCGCCGCTTCTCCGTCGACCGCGTCCGCCAGCCCCCGGACGACGCCCTCGCCCCCGTCCTCTTCACCGCGCGCCGCCTGACGCCGCGGACCGGTGTGGACGAGCTCATCCGGGCGATGCCAGTGATTGCCGAGCGGCTGCCGGGGGCCCAGCTGAAGATCGCCGGAACCGGGCCCCAGGAGGTCGAGCTTCGCGAACTGGCCACGAGCACCGGCCTGGATGGGGCCATCGAGTTCCTCGGCCGCATCTCGGATGAAGCGCTTGTCGACTGGTATCGCCGGGCTTCGCTCGTTGTGCTGCCGACGCGTGAGCTCGAGGGGTTCGGGCTGACCACCGCCGAAGCGCTCGCGTGCGGCGCGGCTGTGATCGGCACGCCCGCGGGGGCGACCCCCGAGCTGCTCGCGCCCCTGGATCCGTCGCTGCTCGCCGAAGATGTGAGCGCGGCGGCGATCGCCGAGGCGGTTGTGGCCGTCCTCGGCAAGCCCGATCGACTCGAGCGGATCCGCGCCGCGGCCGCGGCGCGGATCATGCCGGCGATGGGCTGGGACGCCGTGGCTGACCGCTACCTCGAAATCTACGAGTCATTCAACTGATGCCACCGCTGCCGGCGCTGGTCATCGCTTCGAAGAGCCGGTTTGATCCGCCGATCCGTCGTGAGCATCAACTCGCCAGGTTGGCCGCGGCCCACGGACACGGCGTGACGTTCGTCGAGCCCCCGGCAGACATCCGCGCCCTGCGCTCGGCGGAGTGTCTGGCCTGGGTACAGCGCGCTGTCCGTCCCGGGACTCAATCTGGAGCCGACGGTGTCCAGATCCGGGCTCGTTCGACACTGATGCCCGCTCACCGCCACCGCTCGCTGGAGAAGCTGGAGGCGTGGTCGCTGCGCCGCTGTGTGCCAGCCGCTTCGGTCACGCGACCGACGGTGGTGGCCGCACTGCCTTGGCAGTGGCCGGGGGTATCACAGCTGCGCGGCTATCGGCGCGTGTTCGACGTGGCCGACGACTGGGCGTCGCTGCTGCCGCATCGTGCCGCGCGCATCGCCGAGCTCTACGCCCAGGCCGCGGAGGAGGCCGATGCCATCACCATCGTCTCCGACGCGCTGCGCTGGCGCTTTCCCGGACGGACGGTCCAGCTCGTGCGCAACGCGCTCGACGCCTCGCTGCTCGCCACGAAACCCGGCGGACCGCCGCGGGCTCAGCGGCTCGTCTACGTTGGCACGCTCTCGGAGCGGTTCGACTCCGATCTCACCGGAGCGCTCCTTGATGCCCTGCCCGGGTGGACACTCGAGCTCTACGGCGGGTGCGCCTACTCTGGTCGGGGCGATCGTCTGAGTGCGGAACTGGAGCACCTGTTGGCACGGCCTGACGGGCGGGTGAGGTGGCATGGCCCAGTGGCAAGGGCGCGCGTCGCCGAAGTGCTCGATTCGGCCGACGTCTTGCTCCTGCCCAACCGCGCTTTAAGCCGCGGACAGGACTCGATGAAAATCTATGACTATTCTGCGCGAGGGCGGCCCATCGTGGGGACAGTGGCTTCGGTCGACGGCATCAGTGAGCGTCCCCCTCATATGCGCATCGGATCGACGCCTTCAGAGCTCGCCGAGCAAGTGCACGAGACGACGGACGAGCCGCGGCAGTGGGCGACAGATCGTATGGCCTGGGCGCAGAACCAGACCTGGGAGTCACGTTGGCCAGCATGGGCCGACGTCCTGTTCAACCCGGGCGCAGGAGCAACCGGAGTCGATCAGACAGACACGAGTGTTCAATTGGGCGATCAAGACAGACACACGGTGAGGACCATCCGAGTCGGACGCGAAGACGGAGGTGCCAGAACGTGAACAACCTGCTAGGGCCGGTAAGGCTGACAACGGCTGTGCTGTGTCTCGCTATATCCCTGATCGCGGCAGCTGCGGCATATGAGATCGGGCATCACCTGACTGCGACCTACGCGGCATCAGGCACCATCCGGGTCGCAATCTCCGCCGAGAACGGGATAAACGATCAGGACGTGATCGCGCAGAACGATCTCGCCACCCAGTACGCGCAGCTCGTCAACTCGCCCGCGGTCGAGCGGCTCGCTGCGAAACAGCTCGGGGTGCCGGTTGCGGATCTGAGCGGAACCTTCTCCGGGAGCACGGTCGACGCCCAGAACATCCTCGAGGTGACCGCGACCGGGCGGACCTCGCCGGAGGCGGAGTCGCGCGCTCGCGCCGGTGTTCAGGCGGTGACCGCGTACCTGACGCACGCTACCCAGCGGCAGGCCGCTCAGTACCTCGCCAGACTCCAGCAGAACGTCAAGACGCAGATCCCCGATCCCTACCCTTCCCTGAATACGCTGCGGGTGACTCGGCTGAGGGACAACCTCGTCGGAGTGCGCGCAGGGTTCCTTGGGCAGGGCGCGCGAGACGCGGCCGGCGATCAACCGACCTTGCAGGTCGTCAACCCAGGAGGGTCGGCGAGCGAGACCGCCCCGAAGCCGAAGCTGTATGCGCTGGTCGCCTTTGTCGTCGCGCTGATCGTCACGGCCCGCGTCGCCTTCATGATCTCGCGGCCGACGGAGGTGTAGTCGGAGCCGTGTTGCCGCTCCGCGCGTTCCCGAACGATGACTGGCGAGGCTTTCGTCTCCTGGTCTTCACGCTGAGTACAGTCGGCCTCGCGCTCGCCGCCTCCGGACTGCTGGCGACCAAGGTCTTCCACCAGCCGACGACGATCAAGTACGTGGTAACCGTTGTCGGCTTCTGCCTGCTGGCCCTGCTGACGACGGTTCGTTCACCGCTGAAGCTGCTGGTCGGCCTCGCGATCCTCGTCGCTCCGATCCGTGCGGTCTTCACCTTCCAGGACGCCCAGGTGACGCCGCTCCTGGCCGTCGATCTGCTCGCGCTGCTCGTCGCGCTCCCGCGATTTGGTTCAGCTCGCACGGCACTTCGGCCGATGAGCATCGTGTTCGGCTTGCTCCTGCTGCCGGCGGTGGCCGGCGCGACATCGCCGGGCAGTTGGGTCGTTTGGCTGCTCGCAACGATCGCGACCGGATGGCTGACCTTCATCGTCGCCCGCGAGCCGGGTGGCCCGGCGTTTGTCGTGTCGATGCTCGTCGTCTCCGCCCTGATTCAGAGCGTGATCGCCATCTGGGAGTTCAAGACGAAACATCAGCTATTCCTGTATTCGGCCTCGGGGAGTACAGCAACGAGCGACGAGGCGTTCTTCCACTACGCCAATCTCATCCGGCCATCGGGAACGCTGCCGGACCCAATCGGACTCGGTCAGGTGCTCGCGCTCTATCTGCCGATGATCGTTGCCTATGCGGCATCGATGCGCCGGCTTAGCCGGGGGTTGCTGGTCCTCTGCGTTGGCGGCGTCACCGCCCTCGGGCTCGCACTGTCACTGTCGCGGATGAGTCTGGTGGGCGGACTTGTCGGGACGCTCCTCACACTTCTGCTCCTCCCCCGTGGGCGGCGCTTGACGACCGGCGGAGGGGTACTGGTGATCGGGGTGGCGGTCGGGGCGATCGCGCTGAGCTTTGGAGGAAGCGAGCTTCAGGCCCGGGTGAACTCGATCTTCGACCCGACCGCGTCGCACGTCCGAACCGCGTCAGGAGACATCCAGCGGGAGCAAATCTGGCACGCGGCACTGCGGGTGGGGGAGCACAATGCTGTGACCGGGGTCGGCCTGGGCAACATCACGACCGCTCTCCCCAAGTATGGAGTGCCGGTCAACGCCGCCGCGAACGCTCAGAACACCTTCCTCCAGTTCTTCGGCGAAGGGGGCCTGGTCGCGCTGCTCGCGCTCATCGGCGTCCTCGTGGCCGCGCTTACCGATCTCGGGCGGTCGTTCCGTCGTGAGCGTCTGTGGGCCGCCGGGGCAGTCGGCTCTCTTGTTGCCACGGTCGTGACGTGGTCAACGGACGTCGAAGTCCGCTATGTCCAGATCAGCGCGACGGTGGCGATCCTTCTAGCGCTCATCGCGGCACTCTCAGACTCCGCGGCTGCTCCAGCTAAGACGCCTCCGGCGGCGCCATGACCCGGGTCCGCAAATCTGGTCTGGATCACGGTCGCATGCACGACCAAGCCCGGTCCGCCTCGCTGCCCGAGGGAACGATTGTCGACCCAGAGATGGCTGATGGCGCAGCGTCCGCTGACGTCGATGAGACGCAGCGGCTCATCCGCAAGGTCGCCGGTTCCGCGATCAATCTCGTGGGGCAGTTCGGCCTGATGACCTTGCTGTCGGCGATCAGCACGATCGCGATCACGCGGCTGCTTGGCCCGTCCGGATTCGGCGTCTACGGGGCAGCTGTTGCCGTGTCGGCGGTACTCGGAGCCTTCGCGGACTTTGGGTTCAGCATGATGCTCAGCCGCGACATGGCAGAAGACGCAGGGAAGCATCGCGCACTTCTCCGGTCAGGATATGAAGTTGCTGGAACGTGGTCGCTCCTGCTGGCTGGCGCGATGGTCGTGATGGCGTATACAGCCCCCCTGACGTCGCAGCGTGGACTGGCGCTGCTTGTTCTGGCGCCGAGCATGGCCTTCAACGGTCTGACCCCGGCGCGGGTCTTCTTCCTCGTCACGTACCGGGTAGGGCGCCTAGTGCGGATTGACGTCGCGACGGCGCTCGTCCAAATGCTCGTGACGATCGGGGTGGCGGCAGCCCACGCCGGGCCAGTCGCCGTCGCCGCCGTCGTGAGCGCCAGCTCGATCGTCAACAGCGTGGTCGTGGCGGTCGTGGCGCAGCGGATGCTGGGGCCGCGAACGGGCACGTTCAGCCGCCTCGAACTCATTCGGCGCTCCGCGCCACTCGGGCTGGTCTCGGTCATGACCAAGGTGTATCTGACGATCGATCTCGTTCTGCTCGGGTGGTACGTGTCCGGTCCGAAGCTCGGCGATTATGCCGCCGCATCCAAACTTCTGACGGTGCTGGCCGCCGCAGCGGGCACCGTGATGACCGGTGTTTTGCCCGCGCTCTCGAGCACCCAGCGGATACAGGAGGAGCTCAATGAGCTGGTCGAGCGAGTCTGGCACTGGCTGATGGTCAGCGCGGTGCCGATGTTCGTTGCGATCGCTCTGTTCGCGCCGCTCATCATCGATGAGACGCTTGGCCATGGCTATCGCGGTGCCGTCAACCTTGTTCGCATCCTCTGCATCGCCGGCGGCGTCACCGTGGTCAGCAATCTTGTTGGCAATATCATGGTCGCGAAGCGGCGGATGCGACAGCTGTTCTTCCAGAACCTGGCAGCGATCGTTGTCAACGTCGGCGGGAACCTCATCCTCATCCCGCGGTATGGGGTCTACGCGGCGGCGTGGATGACCAGCGTGACCGAGATCCTCGTCTGCTCGGCGTCGGTCATCTCACTCCGACACGATCTTCATTTCGGTCAGCTCTCCCGGGTTAGCTGGCGTCCGGCTCTCGCGACGATCCTGGGCTCCGCCGCGGCGGTCCTTCTGATCGGAACTCAGTGGGTGGCGCTCGCGGCCGGGGGGGCCGCGTTCCTCATCGCCCTCACCGTGCTCCGGGCCTGGCCGCACGAGCTCACGCTCCGGCTCAAGCTACCGGCGAGTCTTCTCAGCCGCATGGTCGGTCAGCCCTGATACTTCAGCCGCGACATGCTGTCTGTTGGGCTCAACAAACTGCACCCATGAGCCGCACGGCCAAGCTCGTGACGCTTCTCCTCGCATTTCTGTGTATCGGCACCTCCGCGTGCTGTGGGCAGGCGACGAAGCCACGGTTGCACCGGACAGCTTCGCGGCCGGCAGCACACATTCCGGCGGTTCGCCGGCGGCAACTGCGAGGGATGAGCCAATTCGATCGACGCTCGCTCGCGCTGTTCTCAAGAGTTCTGACGGAGATGGTCCGTGATGGCCAATACGTGGATGGCGTGTGGCATCCCTCATACGCGTGCTGGTGGTGCGGAGACCAGTTGGGGACTGTCGCCGCCATCTTGGCGCGTCGGCAGCCAGGAGGAAGATTTGCCGAGCTTGCCATCAAAACGTTCGACACGGGACTCTCTGAGCATCCGCCCGGCGACGGAACCTTCGGACCTCCGGCGAGCGCCAACGAGATCACCACCGCCACCATGGCCGTCGCGCTCGGAGTCGCATACATCGAGATGGAGGACCA
>Ga0302314_10004590_pt1 | contig 25352 bp, 13 predicted proteins | sample III_Palsa_N2_3_FD_200533 | JGI IMG/M metagenome (GOLD analysis project Ga0302314, IMG submission 200533) | Peat permafrost microbial communities from Stordalen Mire near Abisko, Sweden - III_Palsa_N2_3 | ecosystem: Environmental > Terrestrial > Soil > Palsa > Peat permafrost | place: Sweden... | reverse complement strand
GCTCGCACCGATCTTCATGCGGGAGGCCCGCGTTCATGCTAGGGCCGCGTCCATACTAGACCGCCTGGAACAGCGTGAGGCTCGTAGGCAACAGCCCGCGCGTCGCTCCCCGTCCGGTCGGTTTGTCAGTGCTCGGCGATTTTCCACCTCGTCCGGCCGCTTCGTCGGCCCGGCGATCATCGCCAACCTTCACGAGACTTCAGCGCACCTCGTCCATGGCCCCGAGGATCGGCTGCCCACCGGACACCACCGTGTGGAGTTCCACGTCCGGCTCCGTGATTGTGATGGCTCTGGCCGCATCGAGATCGAGGCCCTTGCCAACCGTCGCCTGTCGCTTGGACGACGCTGGCTTAGCGTGACGGACCTGGCTTCGTCGCGGCTCAGAAAGTTGGATTTCGCCATAACCGACCCTTCCGACGTGATGGAGTTCCGCGTTCGGGCGCGCTATTTCGCGACTGGCGTCCTCGTATTCGAAGGCGTCACGGTGCGCCGTTCCACGATCTGGCGCACATGGCCTTCGATGGTTCGTCGCTGGATTTGGCGGTTCAGACTGCGAATGAGTGGAGGCGCGCCGGAGCGCCGCGAGTTCGCTGGTTAGCGTTGATCGATCAGAAGCCAGAAAAAGTCGCGTCGCGGGGTTTCGTCCAATCATTGCCCCAGACTGACCGCTTGACCATTTGCCGGAAACGCTGGTTGTTCCCCGCATCTTGAGCCGGCGAGCATCCGAGGCGTGTCTGTGTCGAGTCCGGGCCCCACCACCGCGACCACGCCGCCACCGCTACAGGGTGGCCGCCTGGCGCTGATTGCACTGGCGCTGGCGCTTGGCACCTTCATGCAGGTGCTGGATTCCACCATCGCCAACGTCTCGATCCCGACCATATCCGGCTATCTCGGCGTCAGCACCGACCAGGGCACCTGGGTGATCACCCTCTTCGCCATGTCCAACGGCGTCTCGGTGCCGCTGACCGGCTGGCTGATGGGTCGCTATGGGGTGGTGAAGACCTTTGCCTTTTCGGTGGCCGCCTTCACCTTCGCCTCGTTCCTGTGCGGGGTCGCCTGGAACCTGCCGTCGCTGTTGCTGTTCCGGGTGCTGCAAGGCGCGGTGTCGGGGCCGATGATCCCCGGCTCGCAGGCGCTGCTGATCTCGATCTTCCCGCCGGCGCGGCGCGGATTCGCGCTGGCGATCTGGTCGATGACCACGCTGGTCGCGCCGATCTGCGGCCCGATCCTAGGCGGCTGGATCAGTGACAACACCACCTGGCGCTGGATCTTCTTCATCAATGTGCCGGTGGGAATCTTCTGCACCCTGGTCTGCTATCGGGGCCTGATCTCACGTGAGACATCCACGTTCAAACGCCCGATCGACACGATCGGCTTCCTGTTTCTGCTGGCCTGGGTCGCCTCATTGCAGGTGATGCTGGACCGCGGCGCCGACGAGGATTGGTTCAACTCGCCCCTGATCCTGACGCTGGCGGTGGTCTCGGCGATCACCTTCGTCTCCTGGCTGATCTGGGAGCTGACCGAGAAGAATCCGATCGTCGACCTCTCCCTCTTCAAATCGCGCAACTTCTCGTTCGGCGTGCTGGTGTTCTGCCTGGTCTACGCCGTCTTCTTCGGCGGCAACGTGCTGCAGCCGCTGTGGCTGCAGACGCGGATGGGCTACATCGCCACCTGGGCCGGCCTGGTGGCCGCGCCCAGCGGGGTGGTCGCAGTGCTGCTGACGCCGCTCTTCGCGCGCTTCAGCTCCAGCGTCGATTCGCGCATCACCGCGACCCTCGCCCTGGTCGCCTTCGCGATCTCGTTCCTGATGCGCGGCGCTCTGGCGCCCAACGCCAGCTTCGGCGTGCTGGTGATCCCGATGCTGGTGCAAGGCGTCGCCATGAGCACCTTCTTCGTCTCGATGATCACCATCCTGCTGCGCGACGTGCCGCCCCAGCAGACGCCCGCCGCCAGCGGCCTCTCCAATTTCGCCCGGATCACCGGCGGCGGCTTCGCGGCCTCGCTCACCACCGCCTTCTGGGACCGGCGAGAGTCGCTGCAGCAGACCCACCTGGCCGACGCCCAGGCCTCACACCTGCCGGCGTATCGCCAGGCGCTGGCGGCGCTGCGCTCGGGCGGCCTAGATGCGCAACAGGCCGTGGGCGCGCTCACCCAGCAGGTGGTGAACCAAGCCTACACCGTGGCCGCCGTGGAGATGTTCTGGCTGTTCGGCGTGCTGTCCCTGGTCATGGTCCCGCTTATCTGGCTCGCCCGCCGCTCCCTGGCCGGCGGTGCGGTGGTGGCGGCGGACTAGCTAGCGGCGGCGCCGTTTGGGAATTTGGCTCGCGGATCGAGGACGACCGCGCGATTCAGTCAGTCGTTCTCTGCGGTCTCCGAAGACCTGCCTGTCGCGCGGATAGCTGAAAGAATGGCGGAAGCGGCGGGTGTTCGCATTATGTCCGTTAGCTGGATCGCCAGTCGCCGCCGCCAATTGGGTCGCTCCCGGTCGGTGCCGGGCAGGTTCACGGCGGTCCGTTCGCCGGCCAGATCCTCGACCTGCGCCACGGCGAGGAAGCTCGGCGTCCGGGCGATGAAGGCATGGACCGCCGCGACCAGGTCGGCCGCGGGGGCGGGCGCACCGTCCAGGCCCGGCTCGACCAAGCCGGCGTTCGTCAGCGCGTCTACGAGCGCCGCCTTTTCAGCCTGGCGCTCAAGACGGGCGTGCTCCGCCAAATCCGGCGTGATGAGCTTGAGGTCGAGCCGCTCGGCGATATCCAGCCCGTCCCACCATCCGGCAAACGGCGGCAGGTCGTGGATCGAAACGCAGGCCAGCGCGAGCCGCGGATAGGCCTCGGGCGGGCGAAACGCGTCGCCGTCTTTCTCGAACGGCAGGACGCGGTAGCTGAGAACCCTTTCCTGGCTCAGAACCTCCCGAAATCCGTCCGGCGGCGTGCCGAGGTCTTCGCCGATCACGAGGCAGCGGGCGCGCTCGCTCTCCAGGGCGAGCTGGCCAAGCAGGTCGTCGAACGGAAAGGCGACGTAGGTTCCGTCCGCTCCGCTCGCGCCGTCGGGAATCCAGAACTGCCGCGCCAAACCCATCACGTGGTCGATCCGGATCGCGCCGGCGTGGCGCGTGTTCCGAGCCAAGAGGTCGGAGAAGCGCGCGTATCCGTCCGCCTTGAGGCGGAGCGGGTCGATCGGTGGCAACCCCCAGACCTGCCCCTCGGCCGTGAACTGATCGGGCGGCGCCCCGATCGAGACGCTGTTCGCCAACAGGTGCGCGTTTGCCCAGGCCTCCGCGCCGTCGGGCGCCGCGCCGACCGCCAGGTCGCGGCACAGTCCGAGGCTGAGCCCGCCCGCTTGCGTGGCCGTCTCGCCGAGGCGCCGCTCGCAAAGCCACTGCAGATACTGGTGGAACCGCACCCGATCCGGGTGGGCCGCCGCGAAGGCCCTCACGCCAGGCCCTCCCGGATCGCGCAATTCCGCCGGCCATCGTGACCAGGGCTCGCCCTGGCGCGCTTCGCTGATCACCTGGAACACGGAGAATTCGAAAAGCGGCTCGCCCTCGGCGGCGATGAAATCGGCGAGCCTGGCAAGGTCGGCTGCCGCGAAGCTCGCTTCCAGCGCCCGCGCCTTGAGCGCCCAGACGCTGGGGTAGTCGATGCTCGCCAGGTCTCGGAGACCCGTTCGGGCGGACGCAATGGCCTCCGCGCCGGCGACCTTGTCGAGATCGAGATAGATCGGGTCGAGAAAGCGGCGGTCGGAGGGAAAATAGGGACTTGCCCGATCGCGCTGGTCGCTGAAGAGGGCGTGCAGAGGGTTGATCGCCAGCACGGCCGCGCCCTCGCGAGCCGCCGCCTCGCCCAGATCGCCCAGCGTCGTGAAATCACCGATCCCCTGGTCGCCCGCCCGCCGCACCGAATAGAGCTGGGCCGAAAGTCCGAACAGGCGGCGCCCGGCCTGGAGCGATTCCGGTGCGAAGCATCCCGTCGGAGCGATCGTCAGGCTACAGACGGTCTCGGGGTAATCTTCGCGCCGCAGCCGATAGCGGCCGACTTCGAGCGCCGGCAACGCGAGCTTGAGACACCTGAAGGGTCGGTCGTCCGGCCCCGAGACGGACGCTTCGACGCCGGTTCGCGGGCTTGCGCGCAGCCGCTCTCGCCAGCCGTCGTCGCGCTCGATCGCCAGCCAGGTGTTCGGCGGCGGCCCGCCTGGATCGAAGCGCAATGGAACCTCGATCGGCTCGCCGATGCGCCGCACGAGGGCGTGCGGCAACGCGCGCCGATCGCGGGTTTCGGCGAGCCGATGGAGTGAGTTCATTGCCTGTTGCGAGGTTCCGGCCGGCAACTGCATGGCGGCCAGAAGCGATTTCAGGGTGTCCGGGCTGGCGCGGTGCAGATTGCCTTCGAGGTCGTGCCACGACGTGGCGACACCAGCGGTTTGCGCCAGGCGGCCGAGGACATCGGTGTCCGCGTTGCTGGCTGGGCGCGAGCGAGATGACGGCGTCTCGGCGAGGATGAGCACCGAGCGGGGCGCGACCGCCACGAGCGCATCTCCAATCTCGCCTTCGCGCGCCGGCTCGGCGCTGTCGGCGAGCGCTGTCCAGGCAAAGCCGTCACGCGGCTCGGGCAGCACGGCCTCGATCGCGCCCGGTCCTCGATGGAGGACGACGGCAACGCGGTCCAGGCCGTCCCCAACCGGCTCGGCGAGCGCCATGACCAGGGTTTGGCCGGTCAGCGCGTCCCAATCGGCGGGCGTCAAGGCTGCTCCGTCTGCCCTGCGCCAATCGATGTCGGCATAGACGGCGCCTTCGCGCGGCTCGCCAATCAGGAACCGATCGGCGGACAGGGCTGGATGATCGCGGCGAATGGCGACGAGCCTGCGTGCGAAATCCAGAAGGCCCTTGTCGGCGGATGCCCAGTCGAGCCAGCTGAGGGCGTTGTCTTGAGAATAGGCGTTGTTGTTGCCGCCCTGGCTGTGGCTCAGCTCGGCGCCCATCGCCAGCATCGGCGTCCCTCGCGCCACGATCAGCGAGGCCAGCAGCGCGCGCTGGTCGCTCAGGCGCGCCCGGAGGATCTCGACGTCGTCCGTGGGGCCTTCGACGCCGTTGTTCCAGGAACGGTTGTCATTGACGCCGTCGCGATTCTCCTCCCCATTCGCCTCGTTCCGCTTACCCCGATAGGCGACCAGGTCCGCGAGCGTGAATCCGTCATGGGCGACAACGAAGTTGACGCTGCGGGACGGGCGCTTCGCCCCAAACAGATCCTCCGACCCCGCCAGTCGCCGAGCCAGTTCGCCGGGCGGGACCTCGTCGCCGCGCCAGAACCCGCGGACGGTGTCGCGGAAACGGTCGTTCCATTCGCCCCAGGCAGGCGGAAACCTGCCAAGCTGATAGCCGCCTGGGCCAATGTCCCAGGGTTCGGCGATGAGCTTCAGCACCCGCAACTCGGGGTCCTGATCGATCGCCGCGAGCAGTGGGGCGGCGGGATCGAAGCCGTCGGGACGGCGTCCCATCACAGTGGCGAGATCGAAGCGAAAGCCGGCCATCCCGCCCATCCGGCGCCATGCGCGCAGGGCGTCCATCGCTAGGCGCAGCGCTGGCGGCTGGTCGAGCGCCAGGGTGTTGCCGGTGCCTGTGTCATCGACATAGCGCGCCGGGTCATCCGGCCGCAGGCGATAGTAGCTGGCGTTGTCGAGACCGCGCAGCGACAGCGTCGGCCCCAGGGCGTCGCTCTCGCCGGTGTGGTTGAGCACCACGTCCAGCACGCATTCGATGCCGGCGGCGGCCAGGGCGTCGGTCGCGGCGCGGACCTCGGCCCAGCCACCGGGCGCCAGGCGCGGATCCGGCGCCAGGAAGGCGACCGGATTGTAGCCCCAGTAGTTGGTCAGGCCGAGCGGCCGCAGATGCCGCTCGTCGACCCAGGCGGCGGAGGGCAGCAACTCGACCGTGGTGACGCCCAGGCTCTTGAGGTGATCGATTGCGGCCGGGCTGGCGAGGGCGGCGAACGTTCCGCGTATGGACTCAGGCACGTCCGGATGGGTCATGGTGAAGCCCCGGACGTGCAGCTCGTAGATCACCGTCTCGCGCCAGGGGATGACGGGGCGCGTGGGTGTCGGCGCGACTTGGGGCGCGGTGATGATGGCCTTGGGCGAGACGGCGGCGCTGTCGGTTTCATCGAAGCTGTCGCCGCCGCTTGGCTCGTCCGGCTGGTAGGCGAACATCTCCGGCCGCAGGTCGAACGCCCGGTCGAGCGCCAGGGCGTAGGGGTCAACCAGCAGCTTATTCGGATTGAACCGGTGACCCTGGTCGGGCGTGAAGGGTCCGTGAGCCCGCAGCCCATAGCGGGCGCCGGCCCCTAGGCCAGCGATGCGGCCATGAAAAACCGGGCCGGTGCGCCCTCGCAGCGGGACGCGGGCGACCTCGGTCGAGCCCTCCGCGTCGAAGAGGCAGAATTCGATCATCCTAGCGTGAGCCGAATAGACGGCGACGTTGATTCCGTCCGCGGTGAGGGTCACGCCGAGCGGCTCGGGGAGCCCTTCGCCGGTATAGGCGATCGAGCCGCCAAGCATCATTCTAAGCCCCGCGTTCAGCGATCAGATTGCGGTAGAGGTCAGCGTAAAGCCGCGCGGACTGTCGCCAGGAGACATCGCAGGCCATGCCGTTGGTCTGCAGCTGCCGCCACGCGCGGCGGTCGCGATAAAGCTCTGATGTCCGCCGAATGGCGCTCTCCAGCATCGGCCCCGTCACTGGCGCGAACTGCACGCCGGTGGCCGCGCCCGCCGCGATGGCCATCGGGCTTGCGTCGATCACGGTGTCGTTCAAGCCTCCGACCCGCGCGACCACCGGCACGACGCCGTAGCGCAGGGCGCACATCTGGGTCAGTCCGCAGGGTTCGAAGCGGGATGGGACCACAAGGGCGTCGGCGCCGGCGTGCATGCGGTGCGCGAGGGACTCGTCGTAGCCGAACGTGCAGCCGATGCGACCTGGATTGGCTGCCGCGGCCCCCGCAAAACCCGCCTGCAGGCCCGGGTCTCCAGATCCCAGCAGCGCCAGTTGCGCCTCCCGCGCCAGCAGCGAAGGCAGCGCGCCAAGCACCAGGTCCAGTCCCTTCTGCCAGCTCAGCCGGCTTATAATCGCGAACACCGGCGCATCCGGGTCAGGATCGAGCCCGAAGCGAGCCTGAAGGTCCGCCTTGTTGACCGCGCGCGGCGCCAAATCGGCGGAGCTGTACCGCGCCGGAATCAACCCGTCGGCGCTGGGGTCCCAGACCTTGACGTCGATCCCGTTCAAAATGCCGCTGAGCTTGTCCGCCCGACCGCGCAGGAGGCCGTCCAGGCCCATGCCGCCTTCGGGCGTGCAGATCTCGGCCGCGTAGGTCGGGGAGACGGTGGTGATGCGGTCGGACAGCCGAAGACCGGCCTTCAGGAACCCGATGTCGCCATAGTATTCGACGCCATCGGAAGTGAAGGACGATGGCGGCAGGCTAAGCGCCTCCAGCAGGCGCCGGTCGAACTGACCCTGGAAGGCGAGATTGTGCACGGTCATGACCGTGCCGGGCCGAGGGCCTTCCCGATATTGGAGATAGGCGGCCGACAGCCCGGCCGGCCAATCGTGGGCGTGCAGGATGTCGGGGGCGTACGTCGCCAATTGGCCCTGGGCGAGATCGGCGGCTATCATGGCGAGCGCGGCGAAGCGGATGGGATTGTCCGGCCACGCCGCGCCCGCCGGATCGCCGTAGGGATCGCCCGGACGCGCGTAGAGGTGAGGCGCGTCCAGCACGAAGAGATCGAGGCCTGCGGCTCGGCAAGCCAGCAGACGCGCCGGGCCGCCGAAAAGCTCGTCCCTGACCAAGGCGGTTTCGGCGCGTCTCAGCGCCTTCATCACCGCCGGATAGCCGGGAACCAGCGTTCGTGCGACGACGCGCTGCGAGCGAAGCGCGCCCGGCAGCGCGCCGGCGACGTCGGCCAGGCCGCCAGTCTTGATCAGCGGATAGATTTCCGAGGCGACGGAGAGAACCTGGATCGGGGTCATCCGTCCAGGCGGTCGATCATCGCTTGCGTGATGAGACAAACACCACCTTCCGAGCGGCGGAAGCGCTGCGCGTCGGTCACAGGATCGTCGCCGACGACCAACCCGGGCGGAATGCTGACGCGGCGGTCGATGATCACCTTCTGCAGCCTCGCCGATCGGCCGATCTCGACATCCGGCAGCACCACCGCGAGCTCCACCGAACTGTAGGAGTTCATCCGAACCCCGCTGAACAGCAAGGATCGCGAGACCGTGGCCCCAGACACGACGCATCCGCCTGCCACGAGAGAAGCTTTCGCCATGCCGCGCCGGCCTGGGTAATCGTGCACGAACTTCGCCGGTGCGTTCATCTCGCTGTAGGTCCAGATCGGCCAATTGCGGTCGTAGAGATCGAGATCCGGGACCACCTCGGTCAAGTCGATATTGGCGGTGAAATAGCTGTCGATCGTGCCGACATCGCGCCAATAGGACGGCGCTTCAGGCGTTGCGCGGATGCACGAGCGCTCGAAGGGGTGCGCGACGGCCTTGGCCTCCTTCACCAGTCTCGGAATGATATCCTTGCCGAAATCGTGGCTGGAGTTGGGATCGGCGGCGTCGCGGCGCAGCTCTTCGGCCAGGAATTCGGTCCCGAACACATAGATTCCCATGCTGGCGAGACAGCGATCCGCGCGGCCGGGCATGGTTGGCGGAGAAGGCGACTTCTCGACGAAGTCCAGAATACGGTCGGTGTCGTCCACCTGCATGACGCCAAAGCTGGTGGCTTCGGCCACTGAGACCTCGATGCAGGCGACCGTGACGTCGGCGCCTTGGTCGACGTGCTGCTGCAGCATCGGCTCGAAGTCCATCTTGTAGACGTGGTCTCCGGCCAGGATGACCACGAAGCGCGGGTCGTAGTCCTGGACGATGTCCATGTTCTGGAACACCGCATCAGCCGTGCCGAGATACCATTTTTCCTCGGACACTCTCTGGCTGGCGGGCAGGATGTCGAAGGTCTCGTTGCGCTCGGGCCTGAAGAAGTTCCAGCCGCGCTGCAGGTGTCGGATGAGGCTGTGGGCCTTGTACTGCGTCGCCACCGCGATGCGCCGAATGCCGGAGTTCAGCGCGTTGGAAAGGGCGAAATCGATGATGCGGAACTTGCCGCCGAAATAGACCGCGGGCTTCGCGCGCACATCGGTCAGTTCCATCAAACGGCTGCCGCGGCCGCCCGCCAGCACATAGGCCATGGCGTGACGGCAGTAAGGCGCGGTTGGGGTCGCCGCCATGGGGTTCTCCCGCCGTCTGGTTAAGCCAACCTAGCTGGCTCAGCCACCGGGTTGAAACTGAAAATAGACCGCCGAGAGCGGCGGAAGGGTGATTTCGGTCGAGGCGTCGAGACCGTGGGAGGGCCTCGCCTCGGCTTGGACCCCGCCGAGATTGCCGAGGCCGGAGCCGCCATATTCACGCGCATCGGAATTGAAGATTTCGCGCCAGAGCCCAGCATTCGGCAACCCAATGCGATAGCGGGTTCGGGGTTCCGGGGTGAAGTTGCAAACAACCGCGACCGCTGGCTCGCCAGCCGATCCGAACCGCAGCCAGGCCGCGATGGACTGGTCGCGATCATCGACGACGATCCAGCGGAAGCCTTCGCCTTCGCAGTCCCGCGCGTGGAGCGCGGGCGTCGCGCGATAGAGGAGGTTCAGGTCGCGGACGACCGCCTTGAGCCCCTGGTGCGGCGCGTAGCTCAGAAGCTCCCAGTCGAGCTCGGCGTGGAAATTCCATTCGCGCCTCTGCCCAAACTCCTGACCCATGAACAGCAGCTTCTTGCCCGGATAGCCCCACATGAAGCCGTAACAGGCCCGAGCGCCAGCGAACTGACGCCAGTCGTCTCCGGGCATGCGGCTGAGGATGGTGCCTTTGCCGTGCACCACCTCGTCGTGGGACAGCGGCAGCACGAAGTTCTCGCTGAAGGCGTAGAGCAGTCCGAAGGTCAGCAGCTCGTGATGGTGCCGTCGGTAGATCGGATCCTTGGACATGTAGTCCAAGGTGTCGTTCATCCAGCCCATGTTCCACTTGAAGCCGAAACCCAGTCCGCCGACGTGAACGGGCAAGGTCACGCCGGGCCAGCTGGTGGACTCCTCGGCCATGGTTATGGCGCCGGGCTCGGCGCCATAAACCAGGGTGTTGAGCTGCTTGAGAAAACCCTCCGCCTCGCGGTTCTCGTTGCCGCCTTCGGCGTTGGGCAGCCATTCGTGCGCTTCGCGGGCGTAGTCGAGGTAGAGCATCGAGGCCACGGCGTCGACGCGCAGGGCGTCGATGTGGAATACCTCGAGCCAATAGGCGGCGTTGGCCAGCAGGGTGTTGGTGACCTCGCGGCGGCCGAAATTGAAGATGGCGGTGTTCCATTCCGGATGGAAACCCTGCCGCGGATCGGCGTGCTCGTAGAGCGCGGTCCCGTCGAAATGGGCGAGGCCGTGCGGGTCAGTCGGGAAATGGGCCGGCACCCAGTCCATGATCACGCCTAGTCCCGCGATGTGCGCCCGGTCGACCAGGCGCGCGAAGCCGGCGGGTTCGCCGAACCGGCGGGTCGGAGCAAAAAGGCCGATCGGCTGGTAGCCCCAGGAGTCGTCGAGCGGATGTTCGCTGACCGGCATGAACTCCAGGTGGGTGAAACCCAGCTCCACGGCGTAGGGGATCAGGGCGTCGGCGATCTCGTCATAGCTCAGGAAACCCCCGTCGTAGCGGCGCCGCCACGAGCCCAGGTGGACCTCGTAGATTGAGATCGGGCTGCGGCGCGGATCGTGCGCGCGGCGGGCTGCGAGGTGGGCGTGGTCGTGCCATTCGAACCGGTCGATCCGGGCGACCACCGAGGCCGTCGAGGGCCGTAGTTCCGAGGCGAAACCGAAGGGATCGGCCTTCAGCGGCAGCAGATCGCGGCCTTGGCCAACGATCTCGTATTTGTAGACCGCGCCCTCACCGAGACCCGGGATGAAGATCTCCCACAGGCCGCTGTCTATACGCTTGCGCATCGGCGCGCGGCGGCCGTCCCAGTCGTTGAAATCGCCGACCACCGACACGCGCTTGGCATTGGGGGCCCACACGGCGAAACTCACGCCGTCGCAGCCTTCGTGGCTGATCGGGTGGGCACCGAGCCGTGCGTATAGCTTGCGGTGGGTGCCTTCGAGCAGCAGATAGTCGTCCATCGGCCCCAGGACCGGGCCGAAGCGGAACGGATCGTCGAAATCCCACGCGCCGCCGGCATTGGTAGCGTGCAGGCGATAGGCCAAGGGCGCTTTCAGCCCCTCCGCCAGGCCTTCGAACACCCCGTCCGTGCCGCGCCGGTCGAGCCTGGCGATCGGCTGGCCCGCGAGATCCCTCGCCTCCAGCGTCTCGGCGTGGGGTGCGAAGGCGCGGATCGCCACCCCATCCTTCACCTCATGCGGCCCCAGGACCGCGAAAGGATCGTCAAGCCGCGCCATCGCGATGGCGGCGACATCGCTGTCTCCGAGCCGCCAGCCGCTTGGACGCCCTGATTTCAACTCTTCGCCACCGGCACGTTCCAGATATCCTCGGCATACTCCCGAATGGTCCGATCGGACGAGAACCATCCCATGTTGGCGGTGTTGAGGATCGCGGAACGCCGCCAGGCCGCCTTATCCCGCCAGCGCGCCTCGACCGCCGCCTGAGCCTCGACATAGGCTTCGAAGTCGGACAGCACCAGGAAGTGGTCGTGATTGAGCAGACCGTCGACCAGACTGCGGTAGAGATCGGGCTCGGACGGCGAGAACACGCCCTGGCCGACCTGGTCGAGCACCTGTTGCAGCACGGGCGAGGCGGCCACGATCTCGCGTGTGCCCAGCCCCTCGCGGCGACGGGTCTCCACCTCGGCCGCGGTGAGGCCGAAGATGAAGATGTTGTCGTCGCCGACCCGTTCTTTGATCTCGACGTTGGCGCCGTCGAGCGTGCCGATGGTCAAGGCGCCGTTCAGCGCGAGCTTCATATTGCCGGTGCCGGACGCCTCCATGCCTGCGGTGGAAATCTGCTCGGAGAGGTCGGACGCCGGGATGATCGCCTCGGCCAGGGAGACGTTGTAGTTCTGCAGAAAGACGACCTTCAGCCGGTCGCGCAGCGTCGGGTCGCGGTTCACCACATGGGCGACGTCGTTGATCAGTTTGATGATCAGCTTGGCGTTGTGATAGCTCGCCGCCGCCTTGCCGGCGAAGATCTTGACCCTCGGCGTCCATTCTCGGGTCGGCTGCGCCCGCATCGCGTCATAGAGCGCGATGGTCTCCAGGATGTTGAGCAGCTGGCGCTTGTACTCGTGGATGCGTTTGACCTGGGTGTCGAAGAGTGCGTCCGGGTCAATGCGGACGCGCAGGCGGTCCGTGATCAGGTGGCCGAGCGCGATCTTGTGATCACGGCGGATCGCGATCATCCGATCCTGGACGCCGGCGTCATCGGCGTATTTGGCGAATTCGGCCAGTAGTTCGGGCTGGTCGAGAACCGCGCCGCCCACGGTCTCGGTGAGCAGGCGAGTGAGGCCCGGATTGGCCAGCATTAGCCAGCGGCGGAAGGTGATGCCATTGGTCTTGTTGACGATCCGGTCCGGATAAATGCGGTTCAGGGTCGAGAAGACCGTCTCGCGCATCAGCTCGGTGTGCAGCGCCGACACCCCGTTCACCTTGTGCGAGCCGATGAAGCTGAGCCAGCCCATCCGCACCTGCCGGCCGCCGTGCTCTTCGATCAAGGAGACGGCTGACAGCTCGCCTTCATCGATCTTCCCCTCGGCCTTCAGTCGATCCAGGTGCAGGGCGTTGATCATGTAGATGATCTGCATGTGGCGCGGCAGAACCCGCTCCATCAGCGGCACCGGCCAGTGCTCCAGCGCCTCCGGCAGGAGGGTGTGGTTGGTGTAGGAGAAGACCTGGACCGTAATCTCCCACGCGTCCTCCCACTCCAGGCCGTGGACATCGACCAGCAGCCGCATCATCTCGGGGATGGCGATGGCCGGATGGGTGTCGTTGAGCTGGATGGCCACGTGTTCGGGCAGGTTGCGCAGCTCACCGTCGTGCCGCCGCACGTGGCGGCGAAGGATGTCCTGAAGCGCGGCCGAGGACATGAAGAACTCCTGGCGCAGCCGCAGCTCCTCGCCCGCCGGGGTCTCGTTGCTGGGGTAGAGCACCTGGGAGATGGTCTGGGCGCGGGACTGCGACGCCAGCGCGCTGGTGTAGTCGCCGCGGTTGAACGCCTCCAGGCCGAGGGGATCGGGCGCGCGCGCTGACCAAAGTCTCAGAGTGTTGACGTGATTGCCGCGCCAGCCGACGATTGGCGTGTCGAACGCCTGGGCCTCGATCGTCTCGGCGGGAATCCAGCGGTAGGTGCTGGCGCCGGCCTCATCCTGCTCCTGTTCGACCGAGCCGCCGAAGCCGATGCGGTAGACGACTTCCGGTCGCTCGAACTCCCAAGGGTTGCCCGAGGCCAGCCAGTTCTCGGGCGCCTCGGTCTGCCAGCCGCCCTTGATTTGCTGGCGGAACAGGCCGTGGTCGTAGCGGATGCCATAGCCGTAAGCGGCCACCGAGAGCGTCGCCATGCTCTCGATGAAACAGGCCGCCAGCCGCCCGAGACCGCCATTTCCCAGCGCCGCGTCCGGCTCGATCGTGCGCAGCAGCTCCAGGTCCACGCCCAATTCGGCGAGGGCCGCGCGCATGGTCTCGGTCAGGCCGAGGTTGTTGAGTGTCTCGCCGAGCAGCCGCCCGATCAGGAACTCGAGCGACAGGTAATAGACCCGCTTGCGCCGCTCGGCGTAGATCGCGCGCGTCGATGGAAACCAGCGGTCGACGATGCGGTCGCGCACCGTCAGGGCGGCGGCGATGAACCAGTCGTGGTTGCTGGCGACGATCGGGTCCTTGCCGACCGTATAGGCGAGCTTGGCGATCAGCGCGCGGCGCAGCGCGATGATGTCTTCGTCCTCGGCGGGCAGCGCGATCTTCGGCGTGATGCCGGCCGAGACGGCGGAAGTTGGCGTTGAGGACATGGTCTGTTCCGGACGGGGGAGGCGCTGTGGAAACTAACGACTGGGTCAGCACGACTGGACAGGCTGGGTCACACTTGGGAGCCGAATGAAAGGGCTTGCATGCCTCGTAGGCAGGGCCGCTCGCGCCCTCCCGCATCTAACGCACGATCAGGCGAATATCCTGTCCGAGCCACGAGCCGTCCTCCGTCCACCGCACGGTGAATTCGACGCTTTGACCGGGCCGAAGCTTTCCTGTCTCGAGAATGGCGACGAAGAATCCCAGTTCCGAGTCCTCGGTTGGGCAATCCTTCACGTTCGACCAACCGTCAACGCCCCAATGCACGGTCGCTGGCCTCGGCAACGCCACGGCAAGACGGGTCCCCGCGGCAAGACCGTCGACGGGGGCGTGGGGAAACCAGAAGGTATGGCTCGCGGTCGGCGGTCGGCCCTCGTAACGCAGCGATGCCGCTCGCGGGCGATCGACTGGACGGCCCAAGCTGTGTGAGACCATCAGCTTGACGAACTCGGCGTGCGCCCAGGCGAGCGGCATCGCCGAGCCGGTCGGCCGTCCCGGTTCGAGCCGGCGTGGCGCGATCGGAGGACCATCCCAGACTTGTTCGGGTATCATGCCGCCGGGGCTGGCCATCGCGAGCATGGCGTCGAGATAGGGCAGGGGATCGCGGCCCGCGATAAGTTCGTAGTGGCCACGTTCCCCCGCCAGCAGTGGCCACGGCCGCCCATGCCCGTGACCGTCGAAGGGTCTGCCGTCGTCATGCTCGCCGTAGCCATCGGCGTTGTAACGCCGCCAGGCGGCGCCGGAGGGAAAGTCGACTTTGAGCAACTGGTCGATCACCTGAATGCTATCTCGGATGATCGCGTCATCGGGACTGCGCAGCCCGAAGCGCACCAAGTGGAGAAAGTCCGTCCCGATCAGCTCGTCGGCTGGAATTTGCGTCATGTCGACGCGGTTTTTCAACGACACGAGGTCGCGCGACGCAGACTCATCGCTGAGGATCCGCGCCGGCGCGGTCCTGATGAAATAGCGCTCGACGCCAAAGCGTTTGCAAACCTCGGCGTTCGCCGCCGTCATCCAGCGTTCAAGATTGGCGTTCCAGAAATCCGCCAATTCGAGCGCCCAATGACCGGCCTTTGGGGACAGGAAGATGCTGCCGGACACCAGCGCCCCGATGCAGGTGGCGAGCGTCGAGGTGTTGAGACCCGAGTTCTCCTCCCAGCGGTCCTGATCCGTCGAGGGACCGGACTGGGCGATGAAAGAGAGCGCTTTGCGCACCATCTCGTCGACCTCGGCGCCGTCGAGCAGATCGCGTTCATGCAGGGCGACGGCGAGCAGCACGGGAAAGGCTGCTTCGTCCAGCTGCACGCCGTTCCAGTACGGCGTCCCGCCGAGCCATTGGTTCTGGAACCAGTGACCGTCCAGGTTCTGTGTCGCGATCAGGTAACGCAGGGCGTCCTGTGCTTCCTCGTGAGCGCCGATCACCAAGAGGGCGCCGGCGCATTCGACCAGGTCTCTCGGCCAAACCAGGTGATAGCCGCCGCGATTGTCGCCTGTGTCGCCCCACGGGATGCTCAGGCTCGCGACCATCGCGCCGGGATAGGCCTTGTCCAGGTGGCAGCGCAGCACGGTGGCCGAAATCATCAGTTCATCGCTCAGAGTCGCCGGGGCATCGGTCGGGGGCGGGACCCGCGACTCGCGCCGGGCTCTCCAGTGTTCCCAGCCGTTGATCTGGCGTTGCAGGATGCTGTCGAACGGCTGCGTGAGGCTTGAGATCGCGATGGTGGCGGCGGCTTGTCGGCCGCCGGCGAACGCCAACGCGGCGATCGCACTGCGCGGCAGCTCGCCGATCAGCGCCACGTTGCCCGGCCCGGCGGACGGATAGTTCCAGGTCATGCGGCCGTGTTTGTAGAAGTCCTGCCAGCCGTCGCTGGATCCGACGTAGCCGGCGCTGGCCTGACCCATCGCGTCCCTTTGCCGAGCGTCGACCGCGGCGAGCGCCAGCGCGAACGGACCTTGCTCGGCCCAGAGGACGCCACGGCCGCTGCATTCGCCGACCGACGCGAAGTTGCCGACGCCGGTCGCACCCACGTGCGGCGCGACCAGAACGTAGGGTCGAAGCTCGGCGTCGCCCTCCAGTTCGATCGCGAGGATCAAGGCGTCCCGCGCCGGGTCGGGGGTCACCCGCAACGTCAGTTGATAGCGAGCATGACTATGGACGATCTCGACCGCCGGCACGCCCGGCGCGAGGTAGCGCAGCGCGTAGTTGTCGACCCGCTTGACCTCCGACCAGAAGCCGTTTCCGTCGGCGACGATGAACCCCAGGTCGCGGATTTGCGGCAGGTCGGTGCGGGGGAAATAGACCTCGTTGACGATGCCGAAGCCGAGCGTGAACCACAGGCGTGACGGCCCCAGCGACCCCCCGACAATGTCCTTCGCGCTGCTCGTCCAGGTGGGGGGAATGCCGGGATGCCCGGGTGCGTCGTCATAAGCTTGAGTCAACTGCCCACCGTCCATGCCACTGATTCCTTGTCCGCCCGAGCCACATAACCGGCCTGGCCTAATCGCCCAGCGCTTCTACGACCAAAACAGGCGGCGTCGACCTCGTAAGCCTTCACAAGGCTTGGAAGACGGCCCCAAAGGGAGGGGAAGCACTCCCGCGCGCTCCGTGTCTCGACTGAGTTGAGAAAGTATGCGAGCGGCGTCGGGGGGACGTCTGGCTGGCGTCCGATTTGAGGGGCCGGACTTGAGGATTGGCAGATTCGGCTTTTTGTCGGGCCGGGCGCCGGAGCTGCTCTGGCGGGTGCTGGTCTTCATCGTCGCCCTGGTCATCCTGATCGTCGTCGCGACGCGCTGGAACCGGTGGGAGGGCGCGCCGGGCTGGCAGGGGACCGATGACGCCTATCTGCAATCCGACCTGACGCCGCTGGCCGCGAAGGTTCCCGGCTATGTCCGCGAGGTGCCGGTGGATGATTTCCAGCGGGTGCGCGCCGGGCAGCTGGTGGCCCAGGTCGACGATGACGATTACCGCGCCACGGTCGCGCAGGCCGAGGCCAACGTCGCCGCGGCGCAGGCGCAGGCGCAGGCCCTTGAAGCGCAGCAGGCGCTGCAGGCGGCGAATGTCGCCGCGGCCAAGGCGGTGGTGGCGTCGACGGCGGCGAACCTGGCCCAGAACGGGCGCGACGAAGCTCGGCAGAGACGGTTGCTGGCCACGGGCTCCTCGTCCACCGAGGCGACCGAGAAGCTCGCCACCACCCACGACCAATTGGCCGCGCAACTGGCGCAGAACCACGCCCAGGCCGATGCGGCGCAGCGTCAGATCGCTGTACTGGAGGCCCAGGAGGCCCAGGCCAAGGCGGCGATAGCCGCGCAGGCGGCGAGCCTGCGCCTCGCCCAGATCAATCTCGGCTACACCCGCATCGTCGCGCCACAGGATGGGGTGCTGGGTCAACGGCAGGTGCGCCAAGGCCAATATGTGGGCGTCGGCGGCCAGATCACCACCCTGACCCCGCTGCCACGCGTCTGGGTGATCGCCAACTACAAGGAGACGCAGCTCACCCACATGGCCGTGGGCGAGGCCGCCGAGGTGCGCCTCGACACCTTTCCGGGCCACGTTCTGAAGGGCCATGTGCTGGCGTTCGCGCCGGGGTCCGGCGCGCAATTCGCCCTGCTGCCGCCCGACAACGCCACCGGCAATTTCACCAAGGTGGTGCAGCGGATCGCGGTGAAGATCGCCATCGACGACGCCGACGGGCTCGCCGATCGGCTGCGGCCGGGGATGTCGGTAGTGGCCAAGGTCGACGCGCGGGACGGGCGGCGATGACCGACGCGGTCGTCTCGGCGCCCGCCGCGCCGGCGGCTTCGACGCCGATCCCCTGGCTCGGACTGACGGCGGTGTTGCTGGGCACCTTCATCTCGACCCTGAACGGCCGGCTGTCGACCCTCGGCCTCGCGGACATCCGCGGCGCGATGCACGCGGGCTTCGACGAAGGCGCCTGGGTCACCACGGCCCTGACCATGGCCCAGATGATGGTCGCCCCGGTCGCGGTGTGGATGGGGATGATCTACGGGCCAAGACGGGTGTTGCTGGGCGCTGCGCTGGCGTTCGCGGCCGTGTCGGCGATCACGCCGTTCGCCCCGACCCTGGCGATCCTGCTGGCGCTGCAGTTCCTGGGCGGCATGGCCTCGGGTTTCTTCGTGCCGCTGACCCTGAGCTTCATCCTGAGGAGCGTGCCGCCGAAATACTGGGCCTACGGCATCGCGGTTTACGCGCTGAACCTCGAGCTCTCGCTTAACATCTCCGCCTCGCTGGAGGGCTGGTATGTCGACAACCTCTCCTGGCGGTGGATCTTCTGGCAGAACGTCCCGCTGGCGGTGGGCATGGCGCTCTGCCTGCACTACGGCGTCGCCCGCACGCCCCCTGCGCCCAACCAGCCGCGTGCCGACATCTTCGGCTTGGCCACGGCAGGCCTCGGCCTTGCGCTGATCTATGCGGCGCTGGACCAGGGCAACCGGCTCGATTGGCTGAACTCGGGACTGATCTGCGGCCTGCTGCTGGCCGGCGCCGTGTTCCTGGTCGGGTTCCTCGTCCACGAAGCCCGCACGGAGCAACCGCTCATCGATCTGAAGGTCGCCTTCGCCGCGCCGCTACCGCAACTGCTGCTGCTGGTCGCGTTTCTGCGGCTCACCATCCTCTCCACCGCCTATCTGATCCCGCAATATCTGCAGACGGTGCGCGGGTTTCGCGCTCTGGAGGTCGGCCAGACCCTGGTCTGGATCGCCGCGCCGCAGCTCATCTTCTGCCCGCTCGCCGCCGTGATGTTGCGCCGGACCGATGCGCGGCTGGTCTCGTCGATTGGCTTCATCTTCGTCGCCGCCGCCTGCCTGATGGTTGCGCACGGACTGACGCCACTGTGGAGCAGCGATCAGTTCCTGCCTTCTCAACTGCTGCAGGCGGTCGGACAGAGCTTCGCGCTTTCCGGCGTCCTCTTCCTGGCGGTGCTGAATCTGCGCCCGCAGGACGCCCTCACCTTTGGCGCCATGGTGCAGACGGCGCGGCTGATGGGTGGCCAGATCGGCTCCGCGTTCGTCGTCACGCTGGCTCGGGTGCGCAGCCAGACGGCCTCGAACCTGATCGGGCTGCACATCCAGGCCGGCGACAGCGCCGTGCAGCAGCGTCTGGCCGCCTACGCTGCGGTCACTGGGCGGGGTAGCGTGGACGCTGCCGGCGGCGCGGCGCGCGGCGCCAGCGTGCTGGGCTCGGTCGTGCGCAGCGCCGCCTCGACGCAAGGCGTGATCGACGGCTTCGTCGCCGTGGGCGCGCTCACGGCCGTGGCCTTGCTGCTGCTGGCGGTGCAGCGCCGTGCGCCGCTCGGTCCCGCGTCGCACACGCCGCTGTTCGCATCGCCGGAACCGACGCCATGACGCGGCGGAGCGCTGTCTCGACGCTGGTCTGGCTCACCGCGCTGGCTGGCTGCGCGGTGGGGCCGAACTACCGTCCGCCCACCCCACCGGCGGGCGCGGTCGCGCCGCTGGTCTCGGTCAATCCAGCCACCGAGTCGGTGATCCAGCCGCCCGATCACTGGTGGCGGCTCTACGACGACGCGGAACTCGATCGCCTCGTCCAGCAGGCTTTCACCGCCAATGCGGATCTCGCGGTAGCGCAGGCCAATCTTTCCGTCGCCCGAGCGTCGCTGGAGGCCGCGCGCAACGGGCAGTATCCGCAGACGACGACGGAGTTGGGCGGTATCTACGGCCGTGACGCCACCGCGGATGAGATCTTGGAATTTGGCGGCCATGCGCCACAGACGCTCTGGCTGTTCGATGACATCCTCGACGTCTCGTACGAACTCGATCTGTTCGGCCACGTGCGGCGGCAGGTCGAGGCCGCGCACGCGGACGCCGAGGCGGCGATCGCGGCGCGCGACGCGGTGAAGATCACCGTCGCAGCCGAGACGACTCGCGCCTATGTCCAGATCTGCGCCCTCGGCGAACAGCTCGCGGTCGCCCGCCATTCCCTCGACATCGTCAGCCACGAAGCCGAGATCACCCGGCAGCGGCACGACGCCGGCGCCGGCTCCGAGTTCGACGTCGTGCGTACCGAGGAGCTCGTCGCCCAGACCCGCTCGGCCATCCCGCCGCTGGCGGGGCAGAGGCGGGCGGCCGTCTTCCAGCTCGCCGCGATGCTTGGTCGGACGCCGGCCCAGGCGCCGTCGGAAGCTCAGGCCTGTGTGTCACCACCGAGACTCGCCAACCTGATCCCGGTCGGCGACGGGGTCGGGTTGCTGAAGCGGCGCCCCGACGTGCGACTGGCCGACCGCCGCCTCGCGGCCGCCACCGCGCGCATCGGCGTCGCCACCGCCGAGCTCTATCCGCGCATCTCCCTGACCGGCCTCTACGGCGGCGCCTCGGCGGACATCAGCGGGCTCATCGCCGAGCGGGGGCTGACCTGGGGTGTCGGCCCCAGCATCAGCTGGAGCTTCCCGAACATGGCCGGACCTGTCGCCCGGGTCCACTCAGCCAAGGCCGCGGCGGCCGGCGCCCTCGCGGGCTTCGACTCGACCGTGCTGCAGGCGCTGAAGGAGACCGAACAGGCGCTGACGACCTATGGCGCGGAGCTCGACCATCGTCAGGCCCTCGCCGACGCCCAGGCCAAGGCTCAGCAGGCCCTGGATATGGCGCATGGCCAGTATGTCGCCGGCTCACTGAGCACGCTCGATCTGCTGACCAGCGAGCAGGCCCTGGTCGCCGCCGACGCCGCGGTCGCCGCCTCGGATTCGGCCCTGGCGCAGGATCAGATCGCCGTCTTCAAGGCCCTCGGCGGCGGCTGGCGGAACGGCGGCGCTGGCTGACGGAGGTTTTGCGGCGCCTCCAGTGCGTGCCTAAGGAGCGCTAGAAGAACCAACTTACGCGTTTATTAACCCCATTCCGATCCTATTAGTAGGTGAAGCCAGGGGTGGGGGGCCTAGACGCCATGACCGCATTGGCGGCCGCGCTGCCGCGACATTCGGCAGAGCCCATCGCGGTGATGGTGGTGGACGATTCCGCCGTCGTGCGCGGCATGATCAGCCGTCAGATCCAGACGCAGCCGGACATGATATTGGCCGGCTCTGCGGCCAACGGCGAGATGGCGCTGGTCGAGCTGCGCCGGCGGCCGATCGACGTGATCGTGCTCGATATCGAGATGCCGGTCATGGACGGGCTGACCGCCCTGCCGCTGCTGCTGAGGGCGCGGCCCGGAGTGCGGGTGCTGATCGCCTCGACCCTGACCCGCCGCAATGCCGAGATCGGTTTCAAGGCGCTGCAGCTCGGTGCGTCCGACTGGCTCGGCAAACCCGACAGCCTGGTCGCCGCGGAAGATTTCAATCGCGACCTGGTGGCGAAAATCCGGGCCGTGGCGCCGCGCGAAACGCCGCATCCCGCCGCCGCGTCGGCCGTCCCGGTGGTGAGCGCTCCGACGGGGCAGCCGCGTCCGCAGGTGGTGGCGATCGGCGGATCGACCGGCGCGCCGCCCGTGCTCACGCGCCTTTTCGAGATGCTGCGCGGCCGCGTCGAGCAACCGATCTTCATTACCCAGCACATGCCGCCGACCTTCACGGCCATCCTCGCCGAGCAGTTGGCGCGCCACGGCGAGCGGCCCTGCGCGGAGGCGATCCACGGCGAGCGAGTGCGGCCGGGTCACGCCTATGTGGCGCCTGGGGGCTGGCACATGACCGTGGGGCGGGACGGCCCCGATCCGATCATCCGGCTGAACCAGGACGCGCCGGAGAACTTCTGCCGACCCGCCGTCGATCCCATGCTGCGCAGTCTCGCCGAGATTTATGGACGCGGGGTGTTCGCGGTGATCCTGACCGGCATGGGCGCGGACGGGGCGAAGGGTTGCGCGGCGGTTCGCGCCGCCGGCGGCCGCTTCGCCGTCCAGGACGAGGCGTCCAGCGTGGTCTGGGGCATGCCCGGCGCGGCGGCGAAGTCCGGCGGAGCGGAAAAGGTGCTGCCGCCCGCTGCGCTTGCCACCTATCTCATTCAAGCGACGAGCCGGCCGGCATGATCGGGCCGGATTTCGATCACTTCTGCCGTCTGGTGATGACGCGCTCGGGCCTCGTGCTCGGGCCGGACAAGGCCTATCTGGTGCAAAGCCGGCTGGAGCCGATCGCCCGCAAGCACGGCCTGGCGAGCGCCACCGCCTTGCTCGCGGCGCTGAGGCGCGGCGTCTCGGAGACGCTGATCACCGCTTGCGTGGACGCCATGGCGACCCATGAGTCGCTGTTCTTCCGCGACGGCTCGCCGTTCCAGCAGTTGGCGGACGTCATTCTGCCGGAGCTGTGCCAGGCGCGGGCGCCCGGCATGCCGATCCGCATCTGGTCGGCCGCCTGCTCCAGCGGCCAGGAGCCCTATTCGGTCGCCATGCTGCTGAACGAGCAGGCGGCGCGGCTCGGCGGCCGCAGGTTCGAGATCGTGGCCACGGACATGTCGGCCGCAATCGTCGAGCGCGCGAAGGCGGGGCGCTACAGCGACTTCGAAGTTCAGCGCGGGCTCTCGCCCGAGCGCCGCGACCGCTGGATGCGGCGCAGCGGCCAGTCCTGGGAAGTCGCGCCGGCGCTGAGAGAGATGGTGGCGTTCCAACGTCACAACCTGCTCGACGGCCTGCCGCTTGGCGGCCCGTTCGACATCGTCTTCTGCCGCAACGTGCTGATCTATTTCGACCGGGCGGGGAAGACCCGCGTGCTGCTGGAGATCCGCCGCGCGCTGGCGCCCGACGGCGCCCTGATGCTCGGCAGCGCCGAGACGGTGATCGGCCTGACCACGGCGTTCACGCTGAGGCCGGGGTCGCGGGGGATCTATCAGCCGACGGCGGGCGCCAGACCGCCGGCGGCGATGAGCGCCTGATCCGAGGCGGCTCGCTCGCCCCTCACTGGAGGGGGATCGGTGACGGTACGGCCAGTAATTCGAAAGGCGCAGCCGAAATGCGCATCGTCAAGCTGGAAATTCAAACTGATCGCGCCGCAACGGCCTCGCCCCATCCAAGATGGGGCGAGGGACGGTCACGCCAACAGCAGCTTGTCCATTTCCGAACTCAGCGCTTCGGCCTGCTTGGCCATCTCGCCGGAAGACACCAGCAGCTCGCCAGAGGCGGTGTTGGTCTGGCCGGCGACCGTGCTCACCGAGGCGATGTTGGAGGAAACTTGCTGGGTGCCCTCCGCCGCCTGGGCGACGTTGGCCGAGATTTCGCGGGTGGCCGCCGACTGCTCCTCAACCGCGCTGGCGATGGCCGAGGCGATCTCGGCGACCTTGCGGATGGTGTCGGCGATGCCCTGGATGGCGTGCACCGAGGTCTCGGTCGCCGCCTGCATGGCCGAGACCTGCGAGGAGATCTCGTGGGTGGCCTTGGCGGTCTGGTCGCTGAGGCTCTTCACCTCGGAGGCGACCACGGCGAAGCCCTTGCCCGCATCTCCCGCCCGAGCCGCCTCGATGGTGGCGTTGAGCGCCAAGAGCTTGGTCTGGCCGGCGATGTTGTTGATCAGGGTGACCACGTTGCCGATCTTCTGCGCCGCCTCAGCCAGGGTCTGGATCGAGGTGCGGGTCTTGTCGGTCTCGCTCACCGCCAGCTGCGAGATGGTGGTTGATTCCGTCACCTGTCGCGAAATCTCGGCGATCGAGATCGAGAGCTCCTCACCCGCCGAGGCCACGGTCTGGACATTCATCGACGCGGCCTCGGCGGCCAAGGCGACGGACGAGGCCTGTCTCGTGGCCTCGTCCGCCGCGGACGCCATGGTCTCGGCGGTGGCTTGCATTTCGGTGGCCGCCGAGGCCACGATGTTGGCGATTTCCTTCACCCGCTCGGCGACGCCGCGCTGCTCGGTGATGTCGGTGGCGTACTTCACCACCTTGCAGGGCTTGCCGTTGAGATCGAGGATCGGGTTGTAGCTGGCCTGGATCCAGACCACCCGACCGCCCTTGCCGATCCGCTTGTACTGGCCGGCGTCATACTGGCCGCGGCCGAGTTGCTCCCAGAACGCCCGGTATTCGTGGCTGCCGCGGAATTCCGGCTCCACGAACATGCCGTGGTGCTGGCCCTTCACCTCGCTCAGCGCATAGCCCAGCGTCTTCAGGAAGTTCTCGTTGGCGTCGAGGATGACGCCGTCGGTGCTGAACTCGATCACCGCCTGAGCCTTGTTGATCGCCGCGATCTGGCCCTCGAAATTGGCCGTCGCGAGCTTCTGGGCGGTAATGTCGGTGGCGTACTTCACCACCTTGAACGGCTTGCCGGCGCCGTCGAGGATCGGGTTGTAGCTGGCCTGGATCCAGACCTCGCGGCCGCCCTTGCCGATGCGCTTGTACTGACCGGCGTCGTATTCGCCGCGGCCCAGCTTTTCCCAGAAGGCGCGGTACTCCGGACTGCCGCGCTCGGCCGGGGCGACGAACATGCTGTGATGCTGGCCGCGGATCTCGTCGAGCGTGTAGCCGAGCGCGCCGAGGAAGTTCTCGTTGGCGTCCAGGATCACCCCGCCCAGCGAGAACTCGATGACCGCCTGCGCCTTGCCGATCGCGGCGATCATGCCGTCGCGGCTACGCTCTTCGGTGACGTCGTCCCAGTTCACCACATTGCCGACGTACTGGCCGTCGTCGTCCAGGATCGAGGCGATCCGCAGCGAGACCTTCATCTCCCCGACGTTGATCTCGCCGACATACGGCGTGGCGCGCGGAGCGGCGAGCAACAGGCGCTGGTGGTCGGGGGCGCCCTGGAAGGGATCGAACCGCGCGCCTTCCAGCTCGGCGAAATCGACGCCGGGGTAGGCCATGCGGAACGCCGCGACATTCGCGGCGACCAGCTTGCGCATGGCGTCGTTGGCGTAGGTGACGACACAGTCGCGGTCGATCGTCATCATCGCGCCGGCGCTGGTCTCGACGGCGGCCCGGCAGGCGACGGCATGGTCGAATGCGGCGACGTCGGCCGCCTGATCGTGGGCGAGGGCTGAACGCGACATGGTCTTAGTTCTCCTGTGCGTCGGCTCTGGGGCCGGCCTGGCATGTCCAAGGGGCGGCCGGCGCGAGGCGTGGCCGAATTCGGGATTTGAAAGGCGCGCGGCGCGGCTCATGCGGCGCGGCTCGAGGTCGCGTCGAGCGCCAGCACGCTCTCGACCTTGAGCGCCAGCAGCAGCTCTCGTTCCAGCCGGTAGAGTCCGTCGCAGAGGGCGCGCCAAGCCGGTGAGAGTGTGACGGGCGCGGCCTCGAAGGCGCTGGCAGGCAGCCAAAGCACGTCGCCAACGTCGTCGACCAGCAGCGCGTAGAGCTCGCCGCCCCGCTCGACGATGACGCACATGAACCGCTCGCCCGCGCCACGC
>Ga0302314_10004589_pt1 | contig 25359 bp, 19 predicted proteins | sample III_Palsa_N2_3_FD_200533 | JGI IMG/M metagenome (GOLD analysis project Ga0302314, IMG submission 200533) | Peat permafrost microbial communities from Stordalen Mire near Abisko, Sweden - III_Palsa_N2_3 | ecosystem: Environmental > Terrestrial > Soil > Palsa > Peat permafrost | place: Sweden... | reverse complement strand
ACCGCGAGGTGCTCGTTGACCCTGCCTATGTCGCGCCGCTGCCTGACGGTGAGACGCTGGCGTTCTGGCGTGATCCGGTGATCACCGCGCAGGAACTCGCCCGCTTCGACCGCCGTGACGCCCGTGCCTACCTGCGGTTTGCCGAGATGCAGGAGGCCGCGCTCCTGGCCGGCATCCCGTTCATCCTGAACGACCCCACCAAGCCGCCCGCCGAGGCGATCAAGGCCGCGATCCGCTCCGGCGTACGGCACCCCCGCTACATGGCGGAGGTGGCGAAGATGGTGATGGGCTCGGCCGCCGAGGCAATCGACGCTCGCTTCCGCCACCCGCTCGTGCGCGGCGGGCTGCTGTCACTGGCTGCCGTCGGCGCACCGGTCACGCACAAGGGCAGCGGCGTCAACGCGCTGTTCCCCTCACTCGTTCGCCACGCCGGCGTAGCGCGGCCGATCGGCGGCGCCCAGATCCTGCCCGATGCGCTCCACGCCTGCCTGACCGCGCACGGTGGTGAGGTGCTGAGGGAGCGAGAAGTGACGGCGATCACGGTCACCGGCCGGCGCGCGAGCGGTGTACAGACCAGCGCGGGGGAGACGTTCAAGGCGCGGGTCGTGATCTCGGCGATGGATCCGCGCAAGACCCTGGCCGAACTGCTGCCCGCCGGTCAGCTGCCAGATCGCATCGCGTCACGGGTCGCCGAGATCCCGTCGGAGAACGGCGGCGCTGCCTACCTGACGACCCACCTGGCCTATTCCGGGCGGCTTGATTACGGCCGGCTCCAGCGCAAGCGCCACGACGACATCGACCTGCGCAACACCGCGCTGCTGTGTGGCTCGTTCGAAGAGATGGTCGACGCCGTGGAGGCTGCGACCTCGGGCCGGCTGCCCGACCCGATGCCGTTTGCGGCGGTCCTGCCGACCGGCCCGGACCCGAGTCAGGCACCCGAGGGACAGGACACGCTGTACCTGTGGGCGGGTTGGGCGCCGCGCAACCCACCCGACGGCTGGGGCGCGCTGACCAAACAGGCGGGCCAAGTGATGGTGGACCAGGCTGCCCGCTACATCGACGGGATCCATGAGCTTGAGATCGGCCGTTTCGTTGAGCCCTGGCCGGTGCTTGAGCAGCGGACCCGAGTGCCGAACGGCAACCCCTACTACGTCGACCTGCTGCTGGCCCGCAATGGACCGTTCCGCCCGGCGTTTGGCCTCGGCGGCTACACCACTCCGGTGGAGGGGCTGTTCCTGACCGGCGGCGGTACCCATCCGGGCCCGTCGGTGTCCGGCATCCCCGGACAGCTAACCGCGCGCAAGGTGCTGTCGAGCAAACCGGAGCTCGGCGCGCGCTCGCCGGTGCTTCGCGCACGCCGGGCGGACGCCGCGGTTGACGAGCAACCGACAATCGCTGCGGTATGACGGCGACCGTGACGGGCGCCGACCGGGCGTCAGGCGCCGAGGTTGAGCTGGAGGTTCTCGACGCAGTGCAGCGGCGAGTCCTCTGGCTCGCGACGAGCATCATCCATCACGCTAACAAGGTGAGGGAGACGCCCTCCGGGGTGAAGGTCGGCGGCCACCAGGCGTCGTCGGCGTCGATGGTGTCGATCATGACGGCGCTGTACTTCGAGCACTTGCGTGCGCCGGATCGCGTCTCGGTCAAACCACATGCGGCGCCGGTACTCCACGCGATCAACTATCTGCTCGGTCAGCTCGATCCGAAGTACCTGACGGAGCTGCGGGCGTTCGGGGGGTTGCAGTCCTATCCGTCACGGGCGAAGGACCCTGACCCGGTTGACTTCGCGACCGGGTCGGTTGGGATCGGCGCCACCGCCACGATCTGGTCGGCGCTCGCCCACCGCTACGTCGCCGGTCACTTCGAGGTCCCGAGGGGTGGGCGCCATGTCGCCCTCGTCGGTGACGCTGAGCTCGACGAAGGTGCGGTCTGGGAGGCGCTCGTCGACCCGATGGTCGCGCAGCTCGGTGAGGTCCTGTGGATCGTCGATCTCAACCGGCAGTCGCTTGACCGCGTCGTACCGGACATCGCCGCCGGCCGGATCGGCAAGATGTTCGACGCCGCCGGCTGGCGCACGATCACGGTCAAATACGGGCGACGGCTACGCGAGCTGTTTGAACGACCGGGCGGCGAGGCGCTGCGACGGCGGATCGACCAGATGCCGAACGAGGAGTACCAGCGGCTGCTGCGCTCCGATGCCGCTCAGCTGCGGGAGCGGCTGCCCGGCGGCGGCCGGGGTAGACGCGAGCTTGAGCGGTTGACCGGCGAGCTCGAGGACGCTGAGCTGCTGGCGGCGATACGTGACCTGGCCGGCCACGACCTCGCCGATCTGCGCGATGCGTTCCGCGCCGCCGATGCCGAGCATGACCGCCCGGCCGTGATCTTCGCCTACACGATCAAGGCGTGGCAGTTGCCGACCCAGGGCCATCCCGGTAACCATTCGGCGCTGCTCAGCGCTACGCAGTGGCAGGAGCTCGCCGGGACACTCGGTGCCGACGCCGAGCGCCCGTGGGAGCGGTTCGTGGACGGCTCGGCGGAGGCGGCGCTCTGCGCGCGCGCCGCCAGCGCGCTGACGCCAACGGTCTCCGAGCGACAGCTGCCGCCACCGGTTCCGGTTGAGCTGCGGACCGAGGCACCGACCGGCACGGCCTCGACCCAGCAGGGCTTCGGACGGCTCTTGGTCGAGCTTGGACACGCGTCGAAGGAGGTCGCCGACCACATCGTGACCGTCTCGCCCGATGTCGCCTCCTCGACCAACCTCGGCGGCTGGATCAATCGCGGCGGGGTGTGGAACCCGGGTGAGCGGATTGACTGGTTCGCGGACGACAGCGACACGTTGATGCGCTGGCGCCAGTCCGAGCATGGGCACCACATCGAGCTGGGGATCGCCGAGTTGAATCTGGTCGGGCTGCTCGGCGAGTTGGGCGCGACGTGGTCACGGGACGGTCAGCCGCTGCTGCCGATCGGGACCATTTACGACCCGTTCGTCGGGCGGGCGCTCGAGCCTTGGTCGTTCGGGATCTACGCCGGCGGCCAGTCGATCCTGGTCGGCACGCCGTCCGGCGTGACGCTGGCGCCGGAGGGCGGCGCGCACCAGTCGATCATCACTCCGTCAATCGGGATCGAGCAGCCTCGCTGCACCGCCTGGGAGCCGGCGTTCCTGCAGGACCTGGAGTGGATCCTGCTGCATTCACTCGGTCGCCTCGGCCGGCGTGACGGCGAGTCGGCGTATGTGCGGCTGACGACCAGGCCGGTCGATCAGGCGCTGGCCGAAGTGCCGGCCGACCCGCAGGCGTGGGCACGGCGCCGGGCCCAGGTGCTGGCGGGCGGCTACGTCATGCGTGAGGCCGGCGGGTCACCGCGAGTGGTGCTGGTTGGGGTCGGCGCGGTGATGCCACAGGTCGCTGCCGCCGCTACAGAGCTGGCCGAAGCGGGGATCCCGGCAGACGTCATCTGCCTGACCTCAGCCGACCTGATTCACCGTGCCCTGCAGGCGCGCCGCGGCATCACGGGTGGTCCGGACACGATCCTGGACGAGCTGTTCCCGGCGCAGCGGACGGCGCCGATCATCACCGTGCTTGACGGCCATCCGCACACGCTCTCGTTCCTGGCCGCGATCAACGGCGCGCCGATCACCTCGCTCGGCGTCCAGGACTTCGGTCAATCCGGCGACATCGAGGATCTGTACCGCTACTACGGAATTGACGCCGAGACGATTGTCGGTGCGGCACTTGACCTAGCTGAGGGAGGCTCCTGATGACTGAGATCGTGATGCCCCAGCTGTCTGACTCGATGGAATCCGGCCTTGTCTTGCAGTGGCTGATCGAGGACGGTCAAGAGGTGGCCGTCGGTGACGAGCTGCTCGAGATTGAGACCGACAAGGCGACGATGGCGTATCAGGCCGAGGTCGCGGGGGTCCTCGAGATCGTCGTCGCGGCGGGTACCACCGTTCCCGTTGGCGAGGTGATCGCCCGGGCCGGTGCCGGCGTGCCGGCCGTGAAGCCAGCCAAGGCGAGTGCCGCGGCGCCCGAGGCGATCGCCGCCGAGGAGGTCGAAGCTTCAGCGCGCGTCGAGGAGCTCGTTGCCATTGGTGCAACGCCGTTGGCCCGGCGGCTGGCGAGCGCGCACGGCGTCCAGCTGGACTCGCTGAGCGGCTCGGGACCGCGGGGACGGATCACCAAGCAGGACGTTCTCAGTGCTGCCGGAATCGCTCCAGCGGCGGTTCCGAGCCCCAAGCCGGAACCGCCGGCAACAAACGGCCGGGCCAAGACGGTCGCGTCCTCCGGGCGTGTCGAGCAGATGAGCCGGTTGCAGCAGGTGATCGCCCGGCGGATGGCCGAGGCGAAGGCGACCGTGCCGCACTTCCAGGTGCAGACCGAGGTCGTGATGGACGCCGCATTGGGTTGGCGCGCGGAGCTCAAGCGGACGCTCGCGGAGCCGCCGTCGATCAATGACCTGATCATCAAGGTCAGCGCCGTCGCGCTGACGCGCCACCCGCACGCCAACGGGTCCTACCGCGATGGCGGTTTTGAGTTGCACGAGCAGGTCAACGTCGGGGTGGCGGTGGCCGCCGAGGGCGCGCTGGTGGTTCCGACCGTGTTCGACGCCGACAAGGCCTCGCTCAGCAAGATCGCGGCCGAGACGCGGCGACTGGCGCAGCGGGTGCGCTCCGGGGAGGTCACGCCGCCTGAGCTGTCGGGGGCGACGTTCACCGTTTCGAACCTCGGGATGTATGGGATGACCGCCATCACCCCGGTGATCAACCCGCCGCAGGCGGCGATTCTCGGGGTCGGCGCGGTTCGCAACGTGCTCTCGCGGGAGGATGGCGAGATCGTCGACCGGTCGCTGCTGACGCTGACGCTGAGCTGCGATCACCGGATCCTTTACGGCGCCGAGGCGTCTGAATTTCTGGCGGAGATCCGTGACCTGTTGGCGAACCCTTTGCGACTGTTGCTGTGAGAACGACGAGGAGAGACGATGCCGATCGCTGTTGTGAGTGACTTCAAGGACACCGACCTAGACCAGTACGACAAGGTGATCGAGGCGCTCGGCTACACGCCGGGTGGCCCAGGCGCCGACGGGCTGCTGTTCCACTGGGCGACGAAGACGCCTGACGGATTGCGGACGGTCGACATCTGGCAGGACCGCGAGACCGCCGATGCCCACGCGCAGGCCGAGATTGGGCCGGCTGCTGCTGCCGCCGGGATTACCGCCGAGCCGCGCGTTGCCTACATCGACGTGCACAACTACCTGACCGCATAGGACCGAGGGGGAGAAACAGATGATTCAGCGACTCAATTACCTGGCGCTGCGGGCTGCCGACCCAGCCGCCGCCGCCAAATTCGCGGTCGACAAGATGGGCTTCACGCTTGCCCATGCGGCCGAAAACGGCACCCAGTACCTGCGCGCCCACGGGCCTGATCCCTACTCACTCGTCTACAAGCCGGGCGAGGAGCCTGGGCTTGATCATGTCAGCTACCTGGTGGCCGACGACAAGGCGCTTGACGCCGCCGCCGAGAAGCTTGAGAAGGCGGGGGTGAGCGTCGAGCGGGTCACGGAGCCCGAGTGGAACCATCCCGCCGCGATCCGCTTCCGCACGCCCGCCGGCCATCTACTGGAGTTGACCACAGGTGTCAGCCTCGACCTCCCGGTCGCCCACGTCGTGTCGATGAACGGCGCCGCGCCCGGTCCTGTCGCGCCAGACCACCTCGGCCTCAGCGCCCCGGACTTCGAGGCCGAGACCGCGTTTGCGACCGACGTCCTCGGTCTGCTGCCGTCAAGCCACATCATGGCTCCGGGTGACCAGGAGGTGATGACGTTCCTGCGGGCGCCGAAGCGCTTCCTCTACCACTGCCTAGTGACGGTGCGTGGCGAGGAACCGGCGATGCACCACTACCAGATGAGCCTGAAGAGCGTGGACTCGTTCTACGCCACCTACGAGGCGCTGAAGAAGGCCGGCGTCGACATCCAGTGGGGTCCGCTGCGTCACGGTCCGGGGCACAACATCGCCCTGTACTTCCAGGACGGCGCCGGCTACTGGGTCGAGTACTCGGTGGAGGAAGAGATCATCACCGACGACGAGCACTACACGCCGCGGACGTGGACGATCGAGGACCCACATGTAATCGACGAATGGCAGACCGGAGCGCCGCCGCTCGGTCTGATGGGCCCGCCGCCGATGGAGCCCGACACCCCCGAGCAGGCCGAGATCCGCAAGGCTGTGTTTGCGCGGGTCGGCCAGATGGTCAACACCCGCCTCTACGTCGGCCTGTCGAAGGTCAACATGTCCTCACCGCCGCCGCCGATCGACGTCGTCGGCGAGCACCTCAAATACGCGCTGCAGTTGGAAGAGGACGGCGTCCTGTTCGCCGCCGGCCCGTTCATCGACGACGAGGGCAAGATGATCGGCGACGGCCTGTTCATCCTCCGCGCCGGCAGCAAGGCGGAAGCCCAGGAGATCCTCGCGAAGGACCCGATCCACGTCGGCAAGTATCGCCGCTTCACGGTCTACGGCTGGACCCTGCACGAGGGCAAGCTGAACATCTCGATCGACCTCAGCAACCGGACCTACTCGCTGAAATAGAGTCTCAGGCGCCGATCTCTTCTCGCTGGCGGGGATCGGCGCCGTTCGAGGAGGCAGCGGCTGCTGACGTGTCGCGGCCGGCGAGGCGACTTGCACCGCGGCCGCTGGTTTGCTTGCGAGCTTCACGTAGCAGTGTGCGAGCGGCGGTGCGCCCCGCCCAGCCGTTGACGGAGGGGAGCGGGTGGGAGCCGGCGCTGACCTGCCACAGCGATGCGATCGGTGTCTGGTAGCCGGACAGCGTCGGCGTCGGCCGCCAAGGTCCCAGCTGCGCGAGCGTCATGTCGATATGGCAGGCGTGGCCCTTGGTTGTCCAGCGCGACATGTCAAGCGGGCTGACGGCGGCAGTGCCGAGCACGCTGTCCTTGACGCCGCCGGCGTAGCTGTCGACCGTGTCAATCACCTTGTCAAGGAACGGCTGCTTGTAGTCATCCCAGCTGGTGCCATCCGCCAAGTCATACGGCGTCACCGGTGTCATCACGTACAGCGTCTCGGTGTCGGTGCCGGAGGGCACCAGCGAGCGGTCGGCGATCGAGGGGAACGATGCCCAGATCGGAATCTCGTCAGGCACCCGCCCGGCGGCGGCGTCGTCAAGCGATTTGCGCAGTGAGGCGTAGGAGGGGACGAGCATCTGATACCCGGCGCGCAGCAGCTCCTCGTCACGACCGTGCTTGGGCAGCCGCGGGCGAGTAGCGAGCGCGGCATGTCCGGTGAAGTAGGTGATGTTGCTCTCGGAGATCGTCATCGCGCGGAGTTCGTCACGGACGTCGGCAGACAGCAGACCCGGATCGACCAGTCGTGAGAACAGCGAGGCCGGATCGACGGCGGCGATGACCTCGGCGCCGCGGATCACCTCGCCGCTGCCGGCCAGCTCAACGCCGATCGCCCGGCCGCCCTCGACGACGATCGAGGCGACCGGGGAGGAGGTTCTGATCTCGCCGCCGTGAGCCGTGACGCACCCCGCCAGCGCGTCGCTGACCGCGCCCATCCCGCCGATCGCCCGGTAACAGCCCCAGCGATGTGAGAGCACGGCCATCGCCATGCCGGCGGCCGAGCCGGGCGTGTCGAGTGAGACCTGACCGGTCGCCGCAGCCCAGGTACCGAGGATCACCTTCAGCTCATCACGCTCGAACCACTCCTCCAGCACCTGTGCCGGTGAGGACATCAGGATCCGCATCGCGGGGCCGAAGCTCTTGCGAGCCTTGCCCGCACGCCAGATCAGCTCGCCGAGGCTCTTTGGCGCCACTCGCTTGGGGTGGCCCTGGAGGTAGGGGAGGAAGGCGTTCCAGACGTCCCCGAGCATCAGGGCGAAGCGCTCGTAGCGCTCGGCGTCACGCCGGGAGAAGTGGGCGATCTCCTGTTTGGTGCGCTCGAGGTCACGCCACTGCGCGATCGATGAGCCATCCGGCGAGAGGTAGGTGGCGTAGGGGTCGGTGACGACCGTCCGCAAGCCGTAGCGCGGGAGGTCCAGATCCTGCACGATCGAGCGCGGGATCATGCAGCTGAACAGGTCGATCGCGTGCTTGTTGAAGCGGAAGCCGGGAGTCTCAGGGATCAGCTCCTCGGTCGTCGAGAAGCCGCCGACCACCTCGGCTGCTTCGACCACCAGGACGCGTTTGCCGGCGCGGGCCAGGAACGCGGCGCAGCTCAAGCCGTTCGATCCGGCGCCGACCACGATCACGTCGTGCGACTCGCCCATCTCGCCTCCCACCTCTAGGTTCGTCAGAAGCGTCAACTTTACGACATAAGGGTCAGGTACGCTTGACAAGCTGTCTGGACTAGCTGTACCGTACGCGTACGGTGGAGAGAGCGGTGTTGTCGAGTGCCCGCGGGCTGACGCTTGAGCTGATCGTCGATGAGGCCGCGGCCGTCGTCGCCGAGGACGGCTTCGACGCGCTGTCGATGCGGCGCCTAGCCGCACGGCTGGGAGTCGGCGCGATGACCCTCTACGGCTATGTGCCGACGAAGGAAGCGCTGCTCGGTGAGCTTGCGAACCGCTTCCTCGCCGAGATCGCCCTGCCGGATCCCAAGCTCCCCTGGCAGGAGCGAATCGCAGCCCTGTTCGGCTCCGCCCGGCAGGTGTTCCTTGAGCATCCGGCGCTGATCCCGATTGTCGCCAGTCAGCGGATCGACAACGACTCTGCCTATCGGGGCGCCGAGGTGGTGTTTGCGGCACTGGACGAGGCCGGACTGCCGGGCGATCAGGTGATCAGCGGATTCGATGCGCTGGTCTCATTCACGATCGGTTCGACGCTGCGGGAGAGCGGTGGCGCCCGCGTGCGCGCCCCGCTCGGCGGGATCGCAGAGTTGGGAACCGCTGGACACGGTCACGTGATCGAGCTCGCCGACCGGCTTGCCGGCCGTGACCCTGAGCACGAGTTTGAGGCAGGCCTGAAGTTGCTGATCAGCGGCTTTGAGGCGGCAGGCACGCGATGACCCAAGGGATGCTCAACCCGCTGCACTGGGAGGCGAGCGATCCGGACGTGCTGTGGTCCCCCGGCAACGTGTCTGAGGCGATTCCCGGCGTGTCGACGGCGCTCAACTGGTCCTTCATAGACGATGCGATTGAGCGGGCAGCCCGCAACGCCTTCTACTCGATGGGCGTTCTGCGGCGCGGGGAACGGAGCCTCGGGGAGCGGGCCGAGGACCGTTTCATGGTCTGCTTCTACGGCAGGACCGTCGCCAACATCGAGGCGATGCGGCGGATCGGCGACCGCACGCCGGGCACCTCGGCGAACGCGATTGAGGAGCAGTTGTTCGGCGTCGTCCGTCCTGACGCGGTCAATCAGTCGACCAACAGGTACGTCCCGACGGTGCTGGCGCGGATGCCCGGCACCGCCACTCGCCTGTGCTCACGTCAGCTGGCGCTTCGCTCAGAGCTGACCGCCTGGTGGCGCGGTTCCGTGTTGGAGCCGCCCACCACGCTCGACGGCGCCCGCGCGCTGCTCGTCGAGGCCCGCGAGTTCTACGCTCGATCGTTCGAGCTCGGAACGTTCGCCAGCATGCTGGCCCAAGGCCTGTATGACCAGGTGGTCGCGTTGGCGCACGCGGCTGGCAGCCCCGGGCTCCAGCATCGGCTCATCACCGGTTATGACGGGATGCTCGAGACCGAGATGCTCAGCGATCTGTGGTCGCTGTCGGGCGGGCGCATGGATCTGTCCGCCTTCCTCCTGCGCCACGGCTTCCACGGTCCTGACGAGGGGCAGATGGCGAGCCGCGTGTGGCGGGAAGATCCCGCACCACTGCTGTCGCTGGCGCGTCGCTACCAGGAGCTCAAGCCGCACGCCCATCCGCAGCTGGTGGTGGCGCGCCAGCGCGCAATCCGGGAAGACGCCGAGCGTGAGCTGTTAGGCGCCCTTGGCCGTTTGCGCGCGCCCGGCGCACGGCTGGTGCTGAAGCTGGCAAAGGCTTTGATTCCCCAGCGCGAGGTCGGCAAGGCGAACTACACGCAGGCGCTGGACGCGGCCCGGCTTGCCGCCCGGACGATCGGTCGCGTGCTGGTCGAGGGTGGTGCGCTTGACGCGGTTGACGATGTCTTTGGCCTCACCTACGAAGAGCTGCTCGACGCCAGCCCATCCGGGGATTACCGGAGCCTGTCGGCGGAGCGCAGCCGCCTGCGCGCCGACTACCTGACGACCGAGCTGCCGGAGAAATGGCTTGGGCCGCCGCAGCGAATCGGAGTCGACGCCGCGAGCAACGGCGCCGGTCCCGGGTCGGTGATCGCCGGCGAGCCCGGCGGCGGCGGCAGCGTGACGGCCACGGTACGGGTGGTCAGCGACCCAGCCGAGGATCTGGAGCTCGGCGAGGTGCTCGTCTGTCACTGCACGGACCCCGGCTGGGTCACGTTGTTCCACCTGGCGGGCGGAGTCGCGGTCGACATGGGCGGAACGATGAGCCACGCCGCGATCGTCGCCCGTGAGCTTGGGATTCCCTGCGTTACTTGCACCGTCGACGGTTCGCGACGCCTGCACACGGGTGACCTGGTCCGGCTGGACGGTGACAGCGGTGAGATCGAGCTGCTTGAGCGAGGAGGGGACAGATGAAGGTGCTGGTTACCGGCGCGACCGGTGTCTACGGCCGCAGCGTCGTCGAGCGACTGCACCGGGGCGGCCACGAGATCGTCGCGGTGGCGCGCAATCCGCCGAAGGCGCTGCCGCCAGGGGTGCGCTTTGTCGCCGCCGACATCCAAGACCTGGAGGCGATCACCCGCGCAATGGACGGCTGCGAGGTCGTCTGCCACCTGGCGTTTGTGGTGACACCGATCAAGGACCGCGAGGAGTCACGACGGATCAGCGTCGGCGGCGTCAACAACGTGCTCAGCGCAATGAAGGCGACCGGCGCGCGCCGGCTGGTCGCGGCATCGAGTGCGATGACCTACGGCGCCAACCCGGACAACCCGCCGCTGTTCACCGAGAGCCATCAGCAGCGCCCCGCCGCCGACTACGTCTACGGCACTGACAAGGTCGCGGCCGAGCGCGCGATCTTGGACAGCAGCATCGAGGCGGTGATCGCGCGGACGGCGGTGACGGTCGGGCGCAACATCGATAACCTGCTGGTCGACATCTTCGCGGCACCGTCGATCGTCGGGATCAAGGACGTCGACATCCGCTACCAGCTCGTCCACACCGACGACATCGGCCGTTTCTTCGCGCACGCTTGCGAGACCGGTCCGACGGGGCCCGTCAACGTCTCACCGTCCGACTTCCTGCCGCTGCACGAGATCGCGGAGATCCTCGGCAAGCGCTACGTCGAGGTCAGCGCGGCGCAGGCGCTCAACGCGATCAAGTTCATGTGGGAGCACGACCTCGCGGACATCACGCCGGGTGAGGCGGCCGGCATCTCCTATCTGCCGCGGATGGCAACCGACCGCTTGCGTGACGAGTGGGGGTTTGAGTGCGCCTGGAGCACCGCCGACTCGGTGCTTGACCTGCGGCGGGCCGTGACCGGAATCGTCTCGGTTGCCAAGCGGCGGATTGAGCTGCCCTGGCGGCTGCGCTTTCCGACGCAACGGCCGGGCGATCCGATCGAGGTGCATAGTGCCACTGCGCGCCCGCAGGCCGTCGCCGAGCCCGGTGAGCTCGATACCCCGATCGACCTGGCTCACTCGATCTACACCGCTGCACTGACCTCGCCAGCCCCGCTGACACCGCTGACACTGAGCACGTATTCGACGGTGCTCCGTGCCGCGGTCGCCGGAGTGCTCGACGCCTTCGGAATCCACGACCCGGAGCTGACCGCCCTCGGCGCCGGGGTGTTCGGGCACCGTCTCTACGTCAACGACGACGTCCGCCTGGCCGTCGCCGAAGCACCGGCGAGGCGGCGGCGCATCGTCGCTGCGTCATATGCGCGAGAGGTCGCGCGGCTCAGCCGGTGGGCGTGCGACACGCTGGAGCGGGCGCGCGATCCTGAAGACAAGAGCGACGCACAGCTCGACGCGATCCTCGGAGCGCTGCGTGATGATCTCGCTTGGTTCTGGGCGATCGCCGGCGTCGGCGCAGCGCTCGGTGGTGAGCTGCCGCTGGGCGCGCTCGACGGGCTCCTCACCGAGCTGCCCAGCGGCATCGCCGGGGTCGGCCAAGGGCCGAGTAGCGCCGCGCGGGCGCAGGCGGAGCGCACCGCGCTCGCGCTCGGCCGCAGCCTTGCCGCGGTCGCGATGGAGCGCGCCCGACGCCTGCTCGACGATCCCGCCGACGCGATCTGGCTGACCTGGGACGAATTGCTGGCGCCGCCGGCCGATCACAGCTCGCTGATCAAGCGGCGAGTCGCCGAGCACGAGCGGCTGAGTGTGCTGAGCGTTCCGCTGACGATCTCAGCCACTGGACCCTCAAGCGCCGTCGCCAGCGCCGAAACGAAGGAGCCGATCGCCGTATGACCGAAATACTTGAGCCCGTTTGCGAGGACCTCAGCCTGTACGTGCGCGGCGGCCGGATTCACAACGCCGCCGACATCATCACCGACGCTGTCGAGGCGGAGCGCCTGGGGCTGCGGCGTCTTTGGCTGTCAGAGCGCTACGACCTGAAGGAGGCAGGCGCCCTGCTCGGCGGGATGGCGGCCCGCACGACGCGGCTGGGATTGGGGACCGCCGCGTTGTTCCCCGGCTCGCGGGCACCGATCCTGACCGCCGCCCTGGGGGCGACGATGCACTCGGCCTACGGGCCGCGGTTCACGCTCGGGCTGGGGCGCAGCATGGGGGCCTACATCGAGAACGCGAACCTCCGCGCGATCTCGTTTCAGGAGCTGCGGGACTACGCCGACATCTTCCGGCGGTTGTGGGCAGGGGAGACGATCGACTACGACGGTCCGATCGGTCAACTGCGCAAGCTGCACATGGCCGACCATTACGACGGTCCGGCGCCCGAGATCTACTCGGTGATGCTCGGCGGTCCGAAGGCCTGCCGGGTCGCCGCCTCGCCGCTGTTTGACGGCGTCTACCTACAGCCGTTCATGACCAGCGAGGCCGTCCACCAGTCGGTCACCTGGATCCGCGAGGAGTGCGAGCGGATCGGACGCGACTTCACGACGATGACGATCGTCGCGCCGATCATCAGCGCGCCGGCGATGTCGGAGGAGCGCGAGCGCGCCTACATGCACGCACGGCTGGTGACCTACATCAGCCAGCCGGGAATGCTCGAGTCCTACCGGCTGATCAACGGCTGGGAGCCGAGCCTGGCCGACCCGGTCCGATACCACGAGATGTTCTCCGCCGACCCGGATCGCGTCGACCACAACTTCCACCGCGAGCAGCTGATGGAGGTCGCCAAGCTGGTGCCCGATGAGTGGTGCTACGGGACATCGCTGACCGGCTCGCTCGAGGCGTGCGTGGCAAAGATGCAGGAGTACAAGGACGCCGGAGCGGACGAGATCTGCTTCTACGGCTCGACCACGGCCGAGAACGCCGGACTGATCGGCGCTTGGCGGGAGTCGAAGGCACCAGCCCTTGCAGCCGAAGCTGAGCACGAAGTTCGTACTAGGTGAGGAGAGAACAGATGACGATGATCGTCGACACGATCGAAGGACTGACCCCGGAGTGGTTCACGGGCATCCTGCAGGAAGGGGGCACGCTCCCGCCGGAGGCGACTGTCCGCGCGGCGCGGAGCGAACTGCTCGGCAACGGACAGGTCGGAATGGTTGTGCGCAGCGAGCTCGACTACGACGGGGCGAGCAACGGTGCGCCCGCATCGCTCGTCGTCAAGCTGCCCTCAGCCGCGGAGGGGAACCGTCAGATCGGGATTGCGATGGGCCTGTACGAGAGCGAGGTCCGCTTCTACAGGGAGATTGCGCCGCTCGCCGGAATCGCGACCGCGCAGGTGTACTGGGCCGAAGTCGAGCCGGAGAGCGGACGCTTCACGTTGGTGATCGACGATCTGACGAAAAGCTGTCAGGTCGGCGACATGATCGCCAAATCGACGCCTGAGCAGGCGCAGCTGGCGTTTGCCGAGTTGGTCAAGCTGCACGCGCCGCTGTGGAACGATCCCCGCCTGCGCGAACTCCCATGGCTGGCAGACCGCACTCGGGGACAGGCGCTGTTCGACGCGGTGGCGCCGGCGATCGAGCCGTTCAAGGCGGCCTACGGCGAGCGGCTTGCGCCCGAGCACGTGGCGCTGGTTGAGCGGATCGGGCCGAAGGCGGGATCGTGGCCAACGAAGGCGCTGGTCGACCCGCTGGTGGTGATCCATGGCGACTTCCGCCTCGACAACATGATGTTTGCGGCTGACGGCGAGAAGGCGCCGGTGACGATTCTCGATTGGCAGGCGTGCCGGCTCGGACCGCCACTGCTTGACCACACGATCTTCCTCGGATCGTGCATGACCCTGGAGGACCGACGGAAGTACGAACTGGATCTCCTGCGCGGCTACCACGAGGGCCTGCTTGAGCACGGCGTCAAGGGCTTCACCTGGGAGGACTGCATCGAGTCGTATCGGATCAGCTCGCTGTACCCGTTTCTGCTGACCGTCTCGATGTCGATGTTCCTCGCCCACACCGATCGCGATCGGGAGGTGTGGACGCAGCTGCTGAGCGGTTGCGCCTGTCTGGTCGAAGATCACGGCGCCGCGTCGTTCCTCGACTGATGAGTCTGGTCGCTCCACAACCGGGCTCGGTGGCTCTGATCACCGGCGCGTCATCAGGCATCGGCCTGGAGCTGGCGCGGCAGATCTCGGCGCGCGGGCATGACACGATCCTGGTGGCGCGCCGGCGCCCCGAACTCGAGGCACTGGCGGCCGAGCTTTCTGCAGGCGGCCGTCGGTCCGAGGTGATCGTCGCGGACGTCTCCGAACCGGCGGAGCGAGCGCGGTTACAGGAGGAGGTGGCGGCGCTGGGGGTCAGCGTCGACGTCCTCGCTCTGTGCGCGGGCTTCGGCACCGGCGGGCCGTTCATCGAGCAGGACCGGGCACGGATGCTGCTGCTGCTGCGCACCAACGTCGAGTCGACGATCGCCCTGGCGGCCGCGTACACCCCCGCGATGGCGCGCGCCGGCCGGGGGTCGGTGCTGATCGTCTCCTCGATGGCGGGGAACCAGCCGATGCCGAACTTCAGTGTCTACGCGGCCTCGAAGGCCGCCGTCACCTCGTTCGCCGAGTCGCTGCACCAGGAGTTGCGATCCGCTGGGGTTACGGTCACCGCCCTCTGTCCCGGGGCGGTGGCAACCGACTTCGCCGCGATCGCCGAGATGACCGACGCGGAAGGCCGCATGCCGAAGTTCATGATCGCCACCGCGCGTGACACGGCCGCCGCCGGACTGGCCGCGCTCGAGCGCGGCCGGCGACGTGTCGTGCCCGGCCTGGGCACGCAGGTACTGACCTTCACCGGCGGCCACCTCCCCCGCGGGTTGTGGCTGCGCGCCTGTCAAAAGCTAATGGGCTGAACCCCACCCAGATCAAGGAGAAAGGACCCGATGTCGTCCACGACTGACACAACAATCGCTCCCACCAGTAACGGCCTCGCGCCGGTGGTGGAGGACATGAGCGCCTACATAATCGCCGGCGCGGTCACCTCACAGAACGAAGAGTCTGAATGGGAGACCGTGTCCCGCACGCCGGCGCAGGGGATCGAAGACGGCGTCGAAGCCGAGCGTCTCGGTTTCCGCGGGGTCTGGCTGTCGGAGCGGATCGACATCAAGAACGCCGACGTGATCCTGTCCGGCGTCGGTGCCCGCACCAGCCGCCTGGAGCTCGGGACCGGCGTGATCGATCCGACCACTCGCCACCCGTGGGTGACGGCGGCGTTGGCGGCGACGATGCAGGCCTGTTACGGCCCGCGCTTCAACCTCGGAATGGGTCGCGGCGATGACGGCTACTTCCGCGGAACTGGCATCCACATGGCCTCCTACAAGTACATGGAGGACTACATCGACATCCTTCGCCAGCTGTGGCGGGGCGAGACCGTCACCTACGACGGGCCGGTCGGCAACTTCCCGGCGATGTCGTTCGCCGAGACCTACCACGGTGATCTACCACCGTTCTGGTTCGCCGGCTACGGGCTGCCGAAGGGCGCCAAGCTGGTCGCTGAGCGCGCCGACGGTGTCCTGCTGGTGCCGATGATGACCCCGAAAGCGGTCGGCGAGTCGATCCAGCGAATCCGTCAGGAGTGCGAGCGGATCGGACGTGATCCGGCCGAGATCCGGATCGCCGCGCTGGTCGTCACGGCGCCTGACATGGATGATTTTGAGACCCGCGCAATTGCCCACGGCCGCGCCGTCACCTACCTCCAGTACAAGGGCTACGGCGAGGTCCTCTGCGACGTCAACCACTGGGATCACAAGGTGCTTGACGACGTCCGCAACCACAAGCAGTTCGCCGGCCTGGACCAGGTCGCCGACCGGATCTTCCAGCGCCACCAGATGATGGATGTCGCGGCGCAGGTGCCGGACGCCTACATGGAGGACTGCAGTGCCTTCGGCACGGTCGATGAGTGCGTCAGCTCGCTGGAGCGGTTCATCGAGGCCGGGGCCGATGAGATCGTCACCTACGGCTCGACACCCCACCAGAACGCCAAGCTGCTGGCCGCCTGGCGGGATCGCAAGCGGGGGTGAGCGTGGTGGCGCCGGAGCCAGCTAGCTGGCTCGGCTCCGGCGAGGGCCTGGCGGCCGTCGTCGAGGACCTCAGCATCTACCTGATCTGCGGCCGGGTGACGACCGAGCACAAGCCGGGCTTCACCCATGTCGCCAGCGTGCTGAGCGACGCCGTTGAGGCCGAGCGGCTCGGCTTCCGCCGCGGCTGGCTGTCCGAGCGCTTCGACCTGAAGGACTCGGGCGCGATCCTCGGCGGCTGCGGCGCTCTCACCACCCGCTTCGGCCTCGGCACCGGCGTGTGGGCGGCGCCCTCGCGTCACCCGATGGTCGCCGCCTCGTTCGGCGCGACGATGCAGGCGCTGTATGGCCCGCGCTTCACGCTCGGGCTCGGCCGCGGCGTGCCGCTGCCCGATATGCCTGAGTACACGTTTGACCAATTTGTCCACTACGCCGAGACCGTCAAGGCGCTGTGGTCCGGCGGCACAGTCGAGTACCAGGCGCCGGGAGGGGACATGCCGACGGTGCTGCGCACGGTCGATGCGCTGGGGGAGGTGCCGAAGCCGGAGATCTGGACGTTCAACTACGGCCGACCGAAGGCGGCCAGGGCTGCCGCCAACCCTGTGTTCGACGGCGTGATGCTGTACCCGTTTTTGACCGTCGAGGCGGTGCGTGCCGCCGTGCAGCGGATCCGTGGCGCCTGCGCCGAGCGTGGCCGCGACCCCGACTCGATCAGGATCTGCCACCCGGTAGTGGTCGCGCCGGAGCTCGACGACTTCACCACACGCGCCCACGCGCGCGCCCGCGCGGTCACCTACCTCGAGTGGCCCGGCCACGGTGAGTCGTTGTGCGCGTCCAACGACTGGGACACCTCGATCCTGCGGCAGTTACGCGAGCACAAGCAGCTGACCGGCAAGAACGCCGACCAGGACTTCCACCGCGCGCAGCTGATGGAGCCTGCGCGGCTCGTGCCTGACGAGTGGATGGAGCAGTCGTGCGCGATCGGCTCGGTCGCGCACTGCGTCGAGCGGCTCGCCGAGTACCGCGCGGCGGGTGCTGATGAGATCGCGATCTACGCCTCAACGCCGGCGCAGAACGCCCAGCTGATCGCCGCCTGGCGGACCCGGACCGAGCAGCTTCGTCACGCCGGTTCGCCATCTGTGTAAGAATTCCCGACACTAGTGTCGAACTTGGGAGGGCGACATGCATGACGTGATCGTTGTCGGCGGAGGCCACAACGGCTTGACCTGTGCCGCCTATTTGGCCCGCGCCGGCCGGGACGTGGTAGTGCTCGAGCGCCGCGGGATCGTCGGCGGGATGTGCACGACGGAGGAGACGGTGCCGGAGGCACCGGGTTTCATGATGAACCCGTGCGCGGTGGACACCGCGCTGACCAACACCCCGGTGTCGGTGATCGACGAGCTGAAGCTGAGCAAGTACGGGCTGCGGTTCGTCGCGCCCGATCCGTGGGCCGCCTACATCAACGAGGACGACGCCTCAATCGGCATGTGGGCCAGCCGCCAGCGCACGGTTGAGGAGATCGCCCGCTTCTCACGCAAGGACGCCGACAGCTTCGATCGCTTCTGCAAGATGATGACCGAGGCTTGGTGGGCGGCGATGCCCTACTTCCAAGACCACCCGACCCGCCCGGGCGCCAAGACGATCAGTCAGATTCTGTGGCGGGCCGCGAAGGGGCGCCGCAGTCTGCGTGGTGCCGCCCGCGTCTTCATCAGCTCGCCGGAGCAGGTGATTGAGGAAAACTTTGAGCGTGAGGAGGTCAAGGCCGTTCTCGCCAACCTCGCGGCCTGGTCGATGCTGCCGTTGCAGGAGGACGGCTCGGCCGGCGTGATGGCGATGATGTGCAGCTACTTCAAATGGCCGGTCACGCGGCCGGTCGGCGGTAGCGGTGAGTTCACCAAGGCGCTGGCGGCCTGTGTGCTTGACCACGGCGGCGAGGTGCGAACTGACGCGGCGACCGAGGAGATCCTGGTCGCCGACGGGCGCGCATACGGCGTCCGGCTGCGCAGCGGCGAGGAGCTCCGCGCCAAACATGTGATCGGCGCGCTTGATCCGGTCACGCTGATCGACGGACTGCTTGATCCCAGCAACGTGCCGGCGGAAACGCACAATGAAATTCGCGCGCTCGGCAATCAGCGCTGGAACATCACCTGTATGAAGTCCGATGTCGCCTTCGCCATCAAACCGGTGCTCAAATGCGGGCGCCAAGAGCTGCTGCAGGGCTACCTGCTGCTCGGGCCGACGATCGATTTCATCCGCCAGGCGCAGCTCGAGTCGATGGCCGGCGAGCTGCCGGAGCACATGGCGATGGGGCCGATGTTCCCGTCGCTGGTCGAACCGAGCCAGGTCCCGCCAGGCTCAAACGGCTCGACCTGTTACCTGTATTTGCCATCGGTGCCGTTTGCGCTGTCCGGCGCGCGCGACTGGGATGACGTCGGTGATGAGTACACGACGCGGCTGATCGGCTACATGGACCGATACGCGCCCGGGCTCGCCGACAACGTGATCGGCCAATGGACCCAAAGCCCAAAGAGGCTCGCGGAGAAGGCGACCCGCGGGAACGTCGTACACGTCGACATGAACCTGGCGCAGATGGGGCCGGGCCGCCCGACTAAGTCGCTCGCCGGATACCGCACGCCGATCGAGCATCTGTGGCACACCGGCGCCGGCGCCCACCCGATGGGCGCGCTGAACGGCTGGAGCGGGCGCACCACCGCACGGACCGTTGACCGCGCGCTGCGCAAGGAGCGCGACAACCTGGCGTCGGTCCCGATCCCGGCCAGCTCGTCGGCACGGTCGAACGGGAACGGGACTGGCGCTCCCAGCGAGTTGGTGGGTAACCGTGGCTGAGGTGCTGATCGTCGGTGCCGGACACAACGGGCTGGTCGCCGCCTGCTACCTGGCGCGCGCCGGCCTCGACGTTGAGGTGCTCGAGGCGAACCCGCAGATTGGCGGTTGTACGACCACCGGTGCGCTCGTGCCGGAGGCGCCTGATCACCTGCTGAGCGCCTGCGCCGCCGACATCATCACCCTGCGCAGCTCGACCGTCGAAGCCGACCTGGGGCTCGCCGGCTTCGGTTTTCAGCAGGTCGAGATCGACCCGGCCTACGTACTGCTCTGCCCTGACGGCTCGTCGCTGGCGTTCTGGCGCGATCCGCGCCAGACGGCCGCCGAGATCGAACGGTTCTCAAAGCGCGACGCTCGCGCGTTTCTGAAGCTGATGAGGGCCGCCGACAAGCTGCTCGACGTTACTCAGCCGATGATCACGACCAACCCGGTGCGCCCCGAGCGGGGTGCACTGAGGCAGTCGGCGGTTGCCGCCGCCAGGCACCCGCGTGAACTCGCGCTGGCTGCCGCGCTTACGCGCCAGACCGCGGCGGACGCGATCTGCGAGCGCTTTGAGCACCCCACGGTGCGCAGCATGATCGCGATCATCACCAACTTCGGCTCGCCGGTTACCGGCGCCGGGACCGCCGTCAACCTGATGATGCTGGGATTGATCGCGCGGGTCGGGATGGCGCGCCCGATCGGTGGGATGGGCTCGCTGCCGGCGGCGCTCGCGCGCTGCCTGGAACAAGCCGGCGGGCGGATCCGGACTGATGCACGCGTCGCGCAGATCGTCGTCCACAACGGACGTGCCCGGGGCGTGCTGCTTGAGAACGGCGAGGAGCTGAGCGCCGGTACGGTTCTCGCGGCGACCGAACCGCACCGTTCGCTGGCGCGGCTGCTGCCTCCCGGCGTGCTGTCTGAGCGCCTGGCGGCGCGGGCCGAGGCGATCCCGGCCGGCAACGACGGCTGTACGCACTTCAAGGTCGAGATGGCAATGAGCGGGCGGCTGAGCCTTTCACGCCACGAGCGCTGGCGCGGCGACGGCATCGACCTTCGGCTGCCGTCAGTGATGGTCGGCAGCCTTGACGAGGTGTGTGCTGCGATCGGCGACGCCCAGCAGGGGATCGTCCCGCAACCGCTGCCGTTTGTCAGCATGGTGCCGACGGCCGCTGATCCAACGCAGGCCCCCGCTGGCCAGGACACGCTGTCACTGTGGTCCGGCTGGCTGCCGCACCATCCCGCAGGCGGCTGGCCGGCCGCGCGCAGCGGCACTGCCGAAGCGTTTGTCGCCCACGCCGCCCAGTACTACGAGGGGATCGAAGCGCTCGAGATCGGCCGTGCGGCTGAAACGCCGGAGGAGATCTCAGCGCGCACCGGTGTGCGCGACGGCAACGTCTACCACGTCGACGTCAACCTCCGCACGCTCGGACCGCTGCGCCCGGCGCGCGGATTCGGCGGCTATCGCACGCCGGTTCCCGGTTATTACATAACCGGCGCCGGCACCCATCCGGGGCCGTCCGTGTCAGGGATCCCCGGTCAGCTGGCGGCACGAACCTTGCTGCGTGACCTCGGCCGGCGGCCAGCGCCGAGGATCGTCGCACCATCGCCACTGGCCGACGCTGAGCCTGAGTTGGCACTGCGATGAGCACGGCCTGGGCAGTCGGAACGGTTGAGGTCGGCGGAGAGCCGCTGGTCGTGATTGAGGTCGGCGAGCACCTCTACGAAGTCGGCCGCGCCGCCCAGGCGCTGCTCGGGCGGGCATCCAGTGAGGTCAGCGTGCTGGGGCTGCTGGAGAAGTGGGAACCGTCGACTGCGAAGTTGGTCGAGCTGGCCGAGGCGATCGTAAATGGCGACGCCGAGGAGTTCGCGGTCGCCGCACACGACGGCTGGCTCGCACCGATCCTCCACCCGCGCAAGGTGATCGGGGTAGGGGCGAACTACAAGGATCACCTTGACTTCGCTGGGATCCCGTACCCAAAGACGCCTTATTTGTTTCTCAAACCGGCCTCGACCACGCTGCTCGGCCACGACCGGACGCTGACGATTCCCAGTCGGGTCGGTTATCCCGACTGGGAGGGCGAGCTCGGCGTGGTGATCGGGCAGCGCGCGCGCAACATCCCGGTCGCCGAGGCACTGTCGTTCATCGCCGGCTACACCCCGGCCAACGATTTCTCCGCGCGTGACTGGCTCGCTGACGCGATCCCGCCGCTCGGCTCCGACTGGCTACTGCACAAAGGATGGGACGGCTTCACGCCGATCGGGCCACTAATCACTCCGGCGTCGCTCGTCGACGACCCGCAAGCGCTGACGATCAAGCTGAGCGTCGACGGTGAGATCAAGCAGGACGGCAGCACGTCGAAGATGGCTTTCAGCGTCGCGGAGCTGATCGCCCACGCCAGCACCGTGCTGACGCTCGAGCCCGGCGACGTGATCCTGACCGGAACGCCGCTTGGCTCCGGGATGGCGGTCGTGCCGCAGCAGCGGCTGACGCCGGGACAGACAATGGTGCTTGAGGTCGAGGGTCTTGGCACGCTGAGAACTCCAACAGTCGCGGAAGGAGAGCAAGCATGAAATTGGTTCGCTACAACGGCGGGCGCACCGGCGTGCTGGTCGCGGAGACGGTCCATGACGCCGAGGCGGCGGTGCCTGAGCTTCATCCCGGCGCCAGCTGGGTGCCGCTGATCGAACGCTGGGATCAAGTTGCTCCCGCGCTGCGCGCCCTGGAGACGCGCGGGGAGGGTGGTGAGGCGCTTGACTCCGTCACGCTCGAGGCGCCACTGCCGGATCCGGGATCGCGGATCTTCGCGATGGGCGGCAACTTCCCGATGCACACCGCTCAGACCGTCGGCAAGCTGGAAATCAAGATCGCCGACAGCGTCACCTCCGGCGCCAAGAACGAGACGCCGCCGTGGGGGTTCTATGTGATCCCGGGCACGATCGTCGGCCCCGAGCACGAAGTGACGCCGCCGGCCGCGACACAGAAGCTCGATTACGAGGCCGAGGTTGGCGTCGTGCTCGCCGGCGAGCGTGGCGGCGGCAGTGTCGAGCTGTGGGGCTACACCGCGTGGAACGACTTCTCGATCCGTGACGCGGCGTTTGGCCTGTCGAAGGTCGACCACGGTCCGTTGACCTGGTCGCTGCAGAAGAACTTCAGCACCGCCAACGCATGCGGGCCGCTGATGGTCGTCGATGAGCCGATCGGGGCAGAAGGACTGCGGATCCTCTGTCACGTCAACGGTGAGCTGCGCCAGGATGGCAACACGACGGCGATGAAGTACGACTTCGACGAGATCGTCGCGCACATCGAGGAGTACATGCCCCTCGGCGCCGGCGACATGATCCTGTCGGGAACGCCGGCCGGCACCGGGATGGAGGGCGGCCCCGCGGGACCGTTCCTCGGTGACGGCGACCTCTGCGAGGTGGAGGTGACAGCCGCGACCGCCGGTCCCGGCGAGTCCGATCCCCGCAGCAGCGGCGTGCTGCGCAACCGGGTTGCGCTGAAGGTCGCCTCAGCGGCTGGCAATAACGCGCTGTAGCTGCTCGCGCAGCGAGGCGACTTCGGCACTGAGCGTGTCAAGACGGCTGGCGCCGTCGTCGTTGCCGTCCGCTTGTTGCTCGAGTTGCTGGGCGGCGATTGCGCGGAGCTCGAGCACAGTCATCAGCACCAGCCAGACGCCGAACGCGCTGAGCCCGACCCACCAGGCGACGGCGCCGTTCCAGGCCAGTGGGCCGGTCTTGAAGAAGACGATCAGGCCACCCGGGATGTACAGCGCCGCGCAGATGAAGGAGGCGTACGCACCCCAGCGCGGGAACACCGGTTGCGGCCGGCGGTCCTGCAGGATCACGACACCGATCACGATCGTCTCGACGATCGCGGTTGAGGGGGCGCCGACAAACAGCAGCCAGCCGACGTCGTCAAGCGCATGCAACGTCGCCGGCGACATACCCGGGTGGAACGCTGCCGCTTCCAACACCCCGACGGGGATGATGAATTCGATCGCCAGTAATGCTCCCAACGCGAGCTGCGTATAGGCGAGGGGTGAGTGCGAACCTTCGATTCGCTTCATCTGCACGGTGGTGACCGCGACAAACGGGCCGAGCAGGGCGGAGCCGAACATCGTCAACACCAAGCCGAGCCGGATACGGTCGGGATGCGCGCGGAAGATCGCCGCGATCTGGGCGGCCGTGTCGTGCGGCGAGGGTGGTGGGCTGAAGCCGGCGATCTGAAAGCCGACCAGCAGCACGATAACCATCGCCACACCCGACCACACGCACGCCTGTTGATTGCGGACTCCCACCTCGGGCGGTGTTGTATCCGATTTCGTCGCGTGCGTCAAATGTTCGTCAAAGTTGTTTAGCTCACTGGCTCGCCGGCGATCCGTCGCGCTTCCTGATCACTCAGGCCGCAGGCTCCGAGCAGGATCCGCGCCGATTCAACGCCGGCATCGGGTCCGAGGCGGCCCTCGAGGATTCCGCGCATTACCGCCAGGGTTGCGCCGACGATGAAGCTGACCATCACGTCGACGTTCAGCGGCGCAAACCGCCCGCTGGCAATGCCGCGTTCAAGCACCGGGCCGAACCGCGGCAGCGAGGCGGTCTCCAGTAGCGCCTCGCCGTGATCGAGGCGCACAAGCAACCAGGCGAGCTGGGCGTCCTGCGCGGTCAGCGCAATGAACAGCCTGTGCGCCAGTGCTGCCACCTCGGCCGGGTCATCGCGGCTCAGTGCGCGCTCGATGATCGCCTCGGCGATCGATCCGACGTGGTCGGCGACGACGGCCTCAACCAGCTCCTCCTTGGTCGCGAAGTGGCTGTAGAACGACCCCATCCCAATGTCGGCCGCGGTGCATATCTCCCGCAGCCGCAGACCTTCGATGCCGTGTTCTGAGATCAGCCGGGCGGCGGCCTCGATCAGACGCAGACGGGCGGCCTCGCGTTTGCGGGCGACTAGCGACACGCGGTGAATTATGAACGAATTGTGAGCGCACGTTCTTTTTTGAACAAACGTTCAGAATTCTGTATGGTTGAGGCAGTTGGGCACGTCTGTGCCTGAGGCGAGAGAGGGAGAGACTGAGATGGCCTTGATCAACACGCTGGACCCGGCCGCGGTTCAGCAGCGGCTGGCGGGCTGGCTGCCCGGCCGGCTTCCGGAAGCCGAACACGTGGAGGTCAGCGATGTCGTCGTGCCGCAAGCCGCGGGCATGTCGATGACGACGATCCTGTTCCAGGCCCGCTGGAGCGGCGGCGGCCGCGTCGAGCAGCTTGACCTCGTAGCGCGCGTCGCCCCGCCGGTGCCGGCAGTGTTCAACGACACCGACCTCAACCGCGAGTTCCACGTGTTGCAAGCACTTGAGGACACCGGCGTGAAGGTCCCGAAGCCACGCTGGTATGAGGCGGATCCTGAAGTACTCGGGGCGCCGTTTGTGGTTGTCGATCGTGCCTACGGCGAGGTGCCTTCCGACGATCCCCCGTATACCGCGGCCGGCTGGGTACTGGAGCTGGAACCGGAGCGCCGCGGCGCCCTCTACGACGAGCTGATCGAGGTTGTCGGTCACGTCCAGGCGGTTGACTGGCGGGCGAAGGGGCTTGACCAGATCCTCGGGCAGCCGACCGCCGACTCGCTCGGGATCGGCCATCAGCTGGCCCGCGCGGAGGCTTACTACGACTGGGCGCGGGACGGTCAGATCACCAGCCCGACGATCGATGCCGCGCTGCCGTGGTTGCGTGAGAACGCGCCGAGCGGGGAGGACCTGGTGCTCAACTGGGGCGACCCGCGGATCGGCAACATCATCTACGACCGTGACGACCTGTCGGTGCAGGCGGTGCTCGACTGGGAGCTGGCGACGATCGCCAGCCCAGAGCAGGAGCTCGGGTGGCTGCTGCTGTTCCCGCGCTTCTACAGCGAAGGGATCGGAGTTCCGGTACCTGA
>Ga0302314_10004587_pt1 | contig 25365 bp, 26 predicted proteins | sample III_Palsa_N2_3_FD_200533 | JGI IMG/M metagenome (GOLD analysis project Ga0302314, IMG submission 200533) | Peat permafrost microbial communities from Stordalen Mire near Abisko, Sweden - III_Palsa_N2_3 | ecosystem: Environmental > Terrestrial > Soil > Palsa > Peat permafrost | place: Sweden... | reverse complement strand
CGTCGCCGCGTCGGCCGTCCTCGCGGCCGCGGCCCCGGCCCCGGCCCCGGTCGCGGCCATCGACCTTGCCAAACCCTTCGCCACCCGCTCGGCCTGGCGTTTCACCGCCACTCAGGGACCAGATGTCGACGATTTCGGGGGCGCGTCAGGTGACAAGGCGCCCGGTGCGATTGCGCTCTGCCTTCGCAAGGACAAGGGTCCGTGCGATGCGCAGCTGCAAAGCTCGCTGCGCGCTGGTTCAGGCTACGATGAGTTCGCCCAGCCGCACTACCTGAACCAGGCCGAGGTCGTGCATGGAGCGGCCGGCCGGCCGCTGCTGCTGGTGCAGACCGCCAGCGTCCACAGCGGCGATGGCGATCAGCTGGTGTTCACCCAGGCGCTGGCCTATCGGCGCGATACCGACCGGTTCGTGCGCGTCTATGGCCACTCGACCGGGCGGAACAACAACCAGGAGGTCCGCTTCATCGCGGCCGGGCCACTGAAGGGCGACATCATCTCCGCCGAGCCGACGGAGAAGGCGCCGTTCGATTTCTGGATATCGGTGAGTTCGCTGGCGTCGGCGGACACCTACAAGGAGGTGCTGCGCTTCCGCAGCGCGACCCGGTATGGCGACGGCAATCCGCTGGGCGTGATTGACTCCGAGATGCCGAATATCGAGCTGCGCCTCGGGGTTTGGCGACCGGGTTCGCCGTTGCCGCTTCCCGCCGGCGCCTGTCCCAAGCCGCGGCTGAAGGACATGGCGCTGTGGTGTAGCTGAGGCCGGGCCTGGGCCGCCATGTGGCTGGTTTTGAGGTAGGGATAGCCGCCGCACCCTCAACAGACGGTCATCGCCGGGCCTGTCCCGGCGGCCCAAGCGCGCGGAACGTGGGGTGGCCGCGCTCAGCGCGGCCACGGCTCGGACGGTGGTCTTGGGCAGCCGGGACTGACGCCGGCTGTGACCGACAAGTGGGGGAGGTGGCGTGAAATCGGGGTCGACTGCGCTCGACCCTCTTCATTCATGCGCTGCCCCCTACGCCCGCTCCTTCGCCCGCTCGAACGCCACCTTCGGGAAGCGCTCGGTCACATACCCGACTTCCCAGGCCGACTTGGCCAGGAACACCGGGGCCTTGTCGATGTCCTGGGCCATCGCGCTGCGGTGGGTGCTGTGGAACTCTTCGAGTTCGGCGCGGTCGCCGACGATCCAGCGGGCTTCGGCGTAGGGCGAGGCTTCGAAGATCACGTCGAGGCCGTATTCGCCGCCCAGCCGATCGGCCATCACCTCGAACTGCAGCTGGCCGACCGCGCCGACAACGAAATCCGAGCCGATCTCGGGGCGGAACAGCTGGGTGACGCCTTCCTCGGCGAGGCCCTCCAGCGCCTTCTTCAGGTGCTTGGCCTTCAGCGGGTCTTTCACCCGCACCCGGCGCAGGATTTCAGGGGCGAAGTTGGGCAGGCCGGCGAAGCGCAGATTGCCGCTCTCCGACAGGCTGTCGCCGACCCGCAGTACGCCGTGGTTGGGGATGCCGATCACATCGCCGGCGTAGGCCTCCTCGGCCAGTTCGCGCTCGGAGGCGAAGAACAGCACCGGCGAGTTCACGCTGATCTGCTTGCCGGTATTCTCGACCTTCAGCTTCATGCCGCGGGTGAAACGTCCGGAGGTGAGCCGCAGGAAGGCGATGCGGTCGCGGTGACCGGGGTCGATGTTGGCCTGCACCTTGAACACGAAGCCCGAAACTTCCGGATCGCCCGGCGCGACGTGGGTGTCCTGGCCGTTGCGCCGCGCGGCGACCGGCTTCGGCGGCGGGGCGTAGGCGCCCAGGCCCTCCAGCAGCTCGGCGACGCCGAAGTGGCGCAGGGCCGAGCCGAAGAACACCGGCGTCATGTGGCCTTCGAGGAAGCTCTCCGGATCGAACGGCTTGGCCGCTTCCTGCACCAGCATGGCGCCTTCCTCGACCTCGGCCAGCTCCTCGGGATCGAGATGCTGGACGATCGCATTCGAGCGTAGGGCGATCGGTATCGGCCGCTCGGTGGCGTGGCGGTCGTAGGGCAGGAACTTCTCGGTGCGGATGTCGATCACGCCCTTGAACCGGCTGCCGGAGCCGGCCGGCCAGTAGAGCGGGGCGGGGTCGAGCGCGAGCTTGGTGGCGATCTCGTCCAGCAGGGCGAACGGGTCCTGCGCTTCGCGGTCCATCTTGTTGATGAAGGTGACGATCGGGATGTCGCGCAGGCGGCAGACCTCGAACAGCTTCAGGGTCTGCGGCTCGATACCCTTGGCCGCGTCCAGCACCATAACGGCGGCGTCGGCGGCGGTGACGGTGCGGTAGGTGTCCTCCGAGAAGTCCTCGTGGCCGGGGGTGTCGAGCAGATTGTACATCAGCCCGGCGTGGTCGAACGTCATCGCGCTGGCCGAGACCGAGATGCCCCGTTCGCGTTCGATCTTCATCCAGTCGGACGTGGTGCGCCGCTGCTCGCCCCTGGCTCGCACCGCGCCGGCCGCACGGATCGCGCCGCCCGCCAGCAGCAGGTGCTCGGTCAGCGTGGTCTTGCCGGCGTCGGGGTGGCTGATGATGGCAAAGGTGCGCCGACGCGCGGCCTCGGCGGCGGGGGAGGAAGGCATGGGCGGGTGGGTAAGGCAGAATGAGGGTTGGGGAAAGGTGCGGCGGCGAGACGCCCCCTTCGTCACGGCGCTCCGCGCCGCGACACCTCCCCCGCTTTGCGGGGCAGGAGCGGCATTTTCGCTCCTGCCCCGTGCAGCGTAGCGGAACGGGGGAGGGGGACCGCCGGGCGTAGCCCGGTGGTGGAGGGGGCGTGGGGCGCAGAGCTTAGTGCGGGGCCGTCGCCTCGTCGTAGAACTTCGTCAGGTCGGCTTTCATCAACTTCAGCGCGTCGGGGTTGAGGTAGACCATGTGGCCGGAGGGATAGTAGGCGAAGCGCACGTTGCTTCGCAGCGCCGGCTCCAGCTGCAGATGGCCGAGGTCGTATTCGGTGCCGAAGAACGGTGTCGCCAGGTCGTAGATTCCGTTCAGCGAATAGACCAGCAGGTGCGGGTTCTCGCGCATGGCCTGGGAGAGGTCGAGGGCGACGTCGGCCTGGTTGACGTCGCCGCCGCCACCGAGGTCAGCGGCCTTGTGATTGAAATCCCAGCGCACGCCTGGCGCCTCGTAGCCGGGCCGATAGTCGAGCCGGGTCTGATAGCCGAGGTCGTGGTCGATATAGTCGTGGAACGCGGCCACAAAGGCGCCGGTGATGCCGGTGTCGGAGGGGTCGAACTCCGGGGTCTCGCCGGCGGCGTCGACATCCTGGCCGGTGAAGCGGGCGTCGTAGCGACCCAGCGTCAGGCGCTGGTCGCGCAGCAGCTCCTTCTCGAACCGCTCCGGCGCGATGCGCAGGTTGGCGTCAAGGATGTAGCTCGCGGGCAGACCGATGTAGCTGCTCAGCTTCTCGGCCACCGCCTGGCGTTCGGTGTCGCTCAGGTCCTGCCCCTTGGCCAGGGCCAGGGCGTAGGGACCCCGGGCGAACTCCCGCACCTCGGCCAGGAAGCTCGGAATATCCGCCGGCGGCGCGGTCAGCCGGTGGTGATAGGCGGCGATGGCGGCGTAGGTCGGGATGTAGTCGACCATGTCCTGCTCGAACCCTGGCCGGAAGCGGCCGTAATTGAGCACCGACGACAGCAGCACGATGCCGTTCAGCTGCACCCCGTCCTGTTCCAGCCGGTACGACAGACCGGCCGAGCGGGTGGTGCCGTAGCTTTCGCCGAACAGGAACTTCGGCGCGTTCCAGCGGCCGTTCATGGTGAGATAGCGCTCGATCGCCCTGGCGAAGGCGTCGATGTCCTGGTCGGTGCCCCAGAACGCCGCCAGCTTGGTCTCGCCCAGCGGCCGCGAATAGCCGGCCCCCATCGCGTCCAGGAACACCAGGTCGGATTTGTCGAGCAGGCTGGAGTCGTTGTTGGCGAGTGTGTAGGGCGCGTTGTGGGTCGGCTTCGGACTATCCGTCAGTACGCGGACGGGGCCAAGCGAGCCCATGTGCAGCCAAACGGTCGAGGAGCCGGGGCCGCCGTTGTAGAAGAAGGTCACCGGCCGGTGGGGATCGCCGGTGGTGTAGGCGACGTAGAACATGCTGCCGGTCGGCTTGCCCTCGTCGTCGCGCAGGGTGAGCGTACCGGCGGTGGCGGTGTAGGCGATGGACTTGCCGTCGATGGTGGCGACGTGATGGCTGGGCACGCGCGCCTCGGCGATCGGGGCGGTGGCGATGTCGGCGTCGCTGAGCTTGCGGCAACGGGCGCGGTCGGCGCGGGCGTCGCCGCCGGGCGAGCCGGCGCTCTCGCCGGGCTGGGCGCTGGCGGCGCCGTCGGACTTGCCGCCGCAGTCGGAGTCGGCGTGACTGTCCTCGTCCCGTTCGGCGGCGGTCGGCAGGTCGGCGTGCGAGGCCTTGGTCTGGTCGACCATGCTCTTGTCGGGACCGGCGTCGCCGGGCTGGGACAGGGCCGCGCCCGGCAAAGCCAGAAGCGCCGCCAACAGGGCGACCAAAACGCTGGAACGCATAGGCAATTTCTCCCGCCACAAGCCGTCACCGAGGCTATATCACCGTGCACGCCGAGGTCGAGGAGAAGAGATGCAGTCGTTGACCGCGCAAATGGCGGAACGCTTCGCCGCGATCGCGCTCGGCCATGTCGGGCGAGAGTTTCCGAACAAGCTGGATCAGGTGCTGACGGGCGAAGGGGACTTGGCCGGACCGCGGGCGCTGCACCCGATCTTCTACGGCAGTTTCGACTGGCACTCGGCGGCGCACAGCCACTGGCTGTTGGCGCGAGTGCTGCGGCGGTTTCCGGATAGCGCGTCGGCGCCGGCGATCCGGGCGTGGCTGGATCAGGCGTTCACCGAGGCCAATGTCGCGGGCGAACTGAACTTTCTGGCGCGGCCGGGCGCGGCTGGGTTCGAGCGGCCGTACGGCTGGGCCTGGCTGGTGATGCTGCAGGCGGAGCTGGAAGCGCACGAGACGCCGCACGGCAAGACCTGGGCGGCGGCGATGCGACCGTTGGCGCGCGAATTTGAGCGGCGGTTCCTGAGCTGGCTGCCGAAAGCGACCTATCCGGTCCGGGTCGGCACGCACGGCAGCTCGGCCTTCGCGCTGGCGCTCGCGCTTCGCTATGCGCCGTTCGCCGAAGATGAGCGGTTTGCGGAGGCGCTCCGGGTCTCGGCGTGGCGGTGGTTCGAGGCGGACGCGGACGTGCGCCCGCTGGAGCCCAGCGGCGCGGACTTCCTGTCGCCGACGCTGATGACGGCGGAGTGCATGCGCCTGACGCTGCGGGCGGACGCGTTCGCCGCCTGGTTCGCCCGCTACCTGCCGCGACTGGCGGAGGGTGAGCCGGCCACGCTGTTCGCGCCGGCCGTCGTCAGCGACCGCAGTGACGGCCAGATCGCCCACCTCGACGGCCTCAGTCTCAGCCGCGCCTGGTGCTGGCGGGGGCTCGCGACCGCCGTTCCGGCGCTGCGCGACGAGCTGGAGTCTGCCGCCGAGACGCACCTGGCCGCGGCGCTGCCGCACCTGTCCGACGATTACATGGGCGAACACTGGCTCGCGAGCTTCGCCCTGCTGGCGCTGGACGAATAGGCGCCTAAGCTGGCCGCGAAACGGAGGGGCCTTTGAGTATCAGCATGATCGATCGCCGCGGACTGTTGCGCGGCGCGGGCGCCGCCGGCGGCCTGCTTGGGCTCGCGGGCTGCGCCACAGGCCAGGGCGTGATGGCGCCGTCGGCCTCCGTCGCGCCGCGCCCGACCATCCCGCTGGCGCCGATCCGGGCGAGCGAGGACCGGCTGTTCGACGTCACCGTCTGCCTGCGCCCGTTCCGCGCGGCCGGCCCCAGGATCGAGACCGAGCAGGTCGCGGGCAAGCTGGTGGTGCACAATTACGGCCACGGCGGCAGCGGCTGGTCGCTGTCGTGGGGTTCGGGCACGGTCGCGGTGCAGATGGCGATGGCGGCGAGCCCGGCCGAGATCGCCGTGATCGGCTGCGGCGCGCTCGGCCTCACCGCGGCGATCCTGGCGCAGCGCGCCGGGGCCAGGGTGACCATCTACGCCCGCGACCTGATCTCCGACACCCGCTCCGCCCGCGCCACCGGCAGTTTCACCCCCGACAGCCGCATCGCGCTCACCGACAAGGCCGCGCCCGGCTTTCCGGCGCTGTGGGAGAAGATGGCGCGGGTCTCGTTCCACACCTACCGCAACTACCTCGGTCTTCCCGGCGCGCCGGTGGAATTCACCGACCGCTACTTCCTCGAAGACGCGTCGCTGGGCGTTGGTCCGGCGATCGAGAGTCCGCACCCCGCGGCGCTGGATTTCGCCAGCTACGGCGATCTGATCCGGGACCTCACGCCCCACGCGACCCTGTTGTCGCCGGGCGCGACGCCATTCCCCAGCCAAAATGTGCGCCGCTCATCGCAGCTGATGTTCAACATCGCCGACTACGCCCACACCCTGATGACCGACTTCCTGGTGGCCGGCGGCAAGCTCGAGCGGCGCGAGTTCCACGAGCCGGCCGAGCTGGCGGCGCTGCCGCAGCCGGTGGTGATCAACTGCCCCGGCTACGGCGCCCGCGCGCTGTGGAAGGACGAGAGCGTGGTCCCCGTGCGCGGCCAGATCGCTTGGCTGATGCCGCAGCCGGAGGTGAACTACGGGGTCTATTTCGGCGAGATGGGCGTGCTGGCGCGCCGCGACGGCATCGTGCTGCAGATGTTCGACGGCGGCGACATGCGCGGATACGGCGACGACCGCGAAGTCGCCGACCCAGACGAGGCGAAGACCTCGGTGGCGCGGGTGGCGGCGCTGTATGCGGGGTTTGGGAAGGGGGCGGCCCCCAGTTAATCCCCAAATTTTCGATCATCGCCGGGCTTGTCCCGGCGACCCAAGACCACCGTCCGGCGGGTGGCCGTGCTCAGCACGGCCACGGCAGGTTCCGCGTGCTTGGGTGGCCGCGACTTACGCCCGGCCATGACCGTAAGAGGGGAGGTGGCGGGGAGAGCGTGGAGTTTGGGTTACCCCTGCACCACCCGCCGCACGCCCGGATACGGGTCCTCCACCACCTTGCTCTCCAGGTCGAACACCATGGTCGCCCTTCGCCCGGCGTCGTAGGCGGGCCAATCCGGCAGCGCGGGGGTTGCGGGATTGCCGGTGCGGGCGAAGGCGAGCCAGGCTTCGGACATCTGATCGGCGAGGACTTGGGGCTCGTCGCCGCGGCCCATGAAGTTGCGGGCCTTTTCGATATTGTCGAACACCATCGGGATCTCGACCGCGTGCGGGCTGCGCAGCCGGCCGCGGGCGACCGGGGTCTCCCAGGCCAGCAGGTACATGTAGACCGGACCGGCCTTCTGGGCGGCCTTGCGTTCGGCCAGCGTCACCGATCCGCCCCACATGCCCAGGGCCGTCTGCACCGCGGCGGTGAGGTGGCTGGGGTTGTAGTCGGGGAAGGCCTCGCGGACGGCGGCCAGCAGCGGGCCGGCCTTGTCGCCGGCCGACTGTTTCACCCGCTTCAGCATGTCCTCCTCGGTGTAGTTGCCGAACTTGGGATCGCCGAGCAGAAAGAGGGTGGCTTCGTCCTTGTTGGTGCCGATCAGCACCGGCACATTGCGGGAGATTTCCGGCGCGTCGGGGTGGAACGGGTCGCGCGGCAGGGCGACGCCGTCGACGCAGGGGCTGAAGCCGCCGACCACGTCAGTGGAAATCTTGGCCGCTGCGTCCTGGATCGTGGCGGTCGGCAGAGCCTGCAGCTTGTCGATTTCGCCGGCCTTCAGGCCCAGTTCGTCGAACAGCGCCTGGGCGTTCTTCGCCGCGGCTTTCTGGCTCACGGCGCGAAGGCCGGGGCCGCTCTGGATGATCGCGCGGTGGAACAGGCCTGGTGCGGCCGGCATCGCCAGCAGCAGCGAGACCTTCATGCCGCCGCCGCTCTCTCCGAAGATGGTGACGTTGGCCGGATCGCCGCCGAAGGCCGCGATGTTGTCCCTGACCCATTCCAGCACCAGCACGATGTCGAGCATGCCGGCCTCGCCTGACGACGGATGGCCGCCGAGTTCGGCCAGCGAGAGGTAGCCGAACACATTGAGGCGGTGGTTGACGGTGAGCGTCACCACGTCGCCGCGCAGCGCCAGCGCCTCGCCGTCGTACATCGCCGCGCCGCCGGAGCCGTTGGCGTAGCCGCCGCCGTGCAGCCAGACCATCACCGGACGTTGGCCGGTCAGGCCGGGCGTCCAGACGTTGATGAACAGGCAGTCCTCGTCGGTGCCCGGCTGGCCGGGCGCGGGCGGATCGCCGGCGCTCTTGCCGCCGGTGGTTCCGCCGGGCTCGACCCCGACCTGGATCGCCGGCGCGGCGAGGCTGAGCGCATCGGCCGGCGCGGTCCAGGGCGCGGGCTTTTGCGGCGGGGCGAAGCGGAGCTTGCCGACCGGCGGGGCGGCGTAGCGCAGGCCCTTGAAGATCTGCAGGCCGTTGTCGCGATAGCCGCGGACCGGTCCGTTGCTGGTGGAAACGATCTCGGTGCGTTCGGCGTCGCGCACCACGTCGAGGGCGTCGCTCATAGGGTCATCTCCCAAAATGGCTGGCGACCGCCGTTGATCGGCGGCTCGTAAGTTTTCGAATTCAAGGCAAGGCGCATCCCGCCATCAAGAGGGCGCGCCGCGCAAGCCAGATTTCGGTGAGCTAGGCCGGTGGGATGTCCGTGCCCATGGTCGGGCGCAGCCTGGCGTAAGCGTTGGCGTGCGGATCGGCGGATGGCGCGCCGCCGAACGGGGTGGTCATCGGGTCGAGCTTCTCGCCCCGGAAGCTGACCTCGAAGTGCAGGTGCGGGCCGGTGGCGAGGCCGGTGTGGCCGACGAAGCCGATCACCTGGCCGCGGGTGACGGTCGCGCCGGGCATCACACCGGGCGCGAAGCCGGAAAGGTGGGCGTAGCCGGTGCCCCAGCCGCCGGCGTGGCTGAGGCGGATAATGTTGCCATAGCCGCCGCCGAGGCCCGCCTGGGTGACGATGCCGTCTTCGGCCGCCAGCACCGGCGCGCCTTCGCGGGCGGCGAAGTCGACGCCCTGGTGCATGCGGGTGAAGCCGAGGATCGGGTGGCGGCGCATGCCGAAGCTGGAGGTCACGCGCAGGAAGTCGAGCGGCGCGCCGGGGCCGGTCGAGGCCAAGTCGGGCGGGGCGTCAGCCTCGGCCAACGGGTCGATCGGCGACGGCAGCGGCGCGGCCGCGGCGCTGTCTTCGGGCACATAGTCGGCCGGCACGACATCGAGCGCGGCAGCGGCGGGCGCGGCGGCGGAAGCCGGTTCGGCGCTGGTCAGCCGCCAGCCGACTCCGAGCACGACGAAGCCCACCGCCGCGATCATCAGGCGGGGCAGATGGCGCGGACGGCGAACCGGCGCGCGGCGCGTCACATACGGGCTCACGGCCCGCAGGGTCGCCGACCAGGGTTAACAGGTCGCGAAGGCAGGCTGCGGCGCGGGGCCGCTACAAGCTTTGCAGGTTCCGGCCGCCGAGCGCGTTGGTGGCCAGCACCTCGTTCATGGTCGTCATGCGGTGCTCGGTGAGCGGGCTGGCCGACGGGCCGCGAATGGTGACGAGTTCGCCGTAGTGCACGCCCATCTGGCTGACGGCGTCGCCGGAGAGCCGAATGTTGAGCCCGCGCACGCTGTTGAACGCCGAGCGCACGTCGCGATAGGCCTGCATCGGATGGCGCACGCCGCTGACCAGCATGCCGGCGGTGCGCACCGCGGTCATCGCCACTGTCGCATCAGGCAGGTTGCGCGAGGCGAACACCGCGACGCCGGGTGCGTTGAAGGTGACCATCTTGTAGCCGCCGCGGTTAGCGACCACCTGGGCGATCGCGCCGCCCAGCGAATGGCCGGTGACGTAGACGTTGTCGCCCGGCGGGACCGAGGCGGCGTAGGCCTCGCCGGCGGAGAAGTAGGTCGAGTTCATCCCCGTGCCGAGCTTCAGGTCGGCGGCGACATCCATGGCCTGGGCGGTGCCGCGGAACACCAGCACGGTCACGCCCGCCTTGCTGAAGGTGGCGGCCTGGAAGCCGTTGAAGCGGCTCGAAGCGACCTGATGGGCCGGGCAGGTCCAGCCCGCTACAGCGGGCGTGGCGTTGTAGACCGCGTCCGCGAGCAGTCCCAGGTCACGGATCGTCGGCATGTGGCTCCCCCGGCTAAGACGGCGGCGAATGTCGTTCAGCGAACGGCGACGGACAAGCCGAACTTCGTGTGACCTGGGCGGCGTCTGCACTCGCTGACCGTCCGCACCGGTGCGGTCAGCAGCGCCAGGGTGAAACACGAAGCTCGCGAAGGAAGACAAGCACACGAAGGGGCGCGACGCGCCCAGCCAATCACCAACGACTTCGATGACTTCCAGCGCGTAGCGCGCCTTCGTGTCGAATCCTTTGAACCTCGACGTCGCGCCTGCGCCGTAGATCAACCCGGAACAACCGGCCGACACCGAGTTCGCACCCCCACCCCTAACCCCTCCCCGCAAGGGGGAGGAGAACCAGCGGGCTAGCCCAGCACCTTCTCCAGCCGCCCCATCGCCTCTGTCAGCACCTCGGGTTTGCGGCAGACGCAGGCTCTGAGGAAGGTCTCGGAGCCAGGGCCGAAGAACACGCCCGGCGCAAGGCCGACGCTGGTCTGGGCCAGGATGTCGAGGCAGGCCTGGCGGCTGTCGGGCATGCCGTCGACCTCGAAGTAGGCGTACATGCCGGCGCGCGGGCGCGGTCCCATCTTTACGCGGGGCAGGCGCTCCAGCGCGTCGCAGACGATGTTCAGGCCGGTCTCGCAGTAGTCGCGCATCCAGGCCACGAACGGCTCGCCTTCGCGGATCGCGGCGACGCCGGCGTGCTGCAGGAAGGTGGTGACGCCGCTGGTGGTGTACTGGGTCAGCAGGGCCAGGTGGGGTCCGACCGACGGCGGGTGCACCATCCAGCCCAGCCGCCAGCCGGTCATCGCCCAGGACTTGGAGAAGCTGTTGATCACGATCAGCCGGTCTTCCGGATCGGCGAGGTCGAGGATGGTGGGGGCGTTGCGCTGGCCGAACACCAGGCGGTTGTAGACCTCGTCGGCGATCAGCCAGACGCCGCGGGCCCGGCAGAGCTCCAGCAGCTCTTGCTGGGTCTCCAACGGGATCATCGCGCCGGTGGGATTGCCGGGCGAGGCGAAGAACACCGCGCGGGTGCGATCGTCGATCTGGTCGGCGACCTTTTGCACGTCGAGCCGCCAGCCACCCTGCCCATGGTTCATCTTGGCGGAACGCACCTCGGCGCCGACGAGCCGCGCCATGCCGCCGGTGTTGGGCCACACGGGGTCCACGGCGATGATGTTGTCGCCGCCCTGGCAGGTGAGTTGGATCGCCAGCATGATCGCGTTCATGCCGCTGAAGGTGACGGTGATCCGGTCCGGTCCGATCGGCTGCCGGCCAAGGCCGCTGAGGTAGTCGGCCAGGGTCTGGCGCAGCAGCGGGATGCCGTTCTGGTGGGTGTAGAACACGTGACCTTCAGCGATCGCGCGGCTCATCGCCTCGCCGATGAAGGCCGGCGCCGGCACGTCGCCCTCGCCGAACCAGAGCGGGATGATATCGGGGTCGCCGAACCCACCCCTGGCCAGGCTGGAGATGTTCTCGAGTGGAATGCGGCGAAGCTCGGCGCGCGCGCCATCAAGCGCGTTCATGGAAGCGTTCATCGGCGGGACATAGCGGGTCGCGGGCGGCTCAGTCGAGCGTAGCGAAGGATCGCACGCGGCGACCACAACCTGAGCCCGACATCGCGAGACTATTCAACCTTGCCTATCCGCGCGGAACAGGAGGAAGGTTGCTGCGCCGGCTGGTCGTCGGCGAGGGGCGTGATCCGTTGAGTCATAGACGTCTTGGCTGAGAAGTCAGCAGATCCGGCCTTCCTGGCCGCCGCGCTCCGGCAATCGCGGCAGCAGCTGGAGTTCGCGCTGGAAGCCGGGCGGCTGGGCAGTTGGGAGCTCGATGTCGCGACCAACCGGCTGGTGTCGTCGGAATACTGCCGGACGATCTTCGGGCTGACCGGCGACGATCCGTTCGAACGCTACGAGGACATCGTCGCCAGGGTGCACCCCGACGACCGCAAGAAGCGCGAGGACGCGGTGGCGAGCGCGATCAAGGCGCATACAGACATCGAGGTCGAGCACCGCATCCTGTGGCGCGACGGCACGGTCACCTGGGTGCTGACGCGCGGCCGGGCGGTCTACGAAGGCCGCCGGGCGGTGCGGGTCGCGGGCGTCTCGCTCGACATCACCGCCCAGAAACACGCCGAAGCGCATCAGCGGCTGCTGTTCGACGAGCTGAATCATCGGGTGAAGAACACCCTGGCCACCGTGCAGTCGATCGCCATGCAGGCGCATCGCGACGCCACGCTCTCGGCGCCCGACGGCGAGGCGTTCGTACAGCGCATTCACGCCCTGTCACGCGCTCACGATCTGCTCACCGAAGGCGCCTGGCTTGGCGCGTCGCTCGGGGAAGTGGTCGAGCGCACCATGGCGGTGGCCGACGCCAAGGCGCAGCGAGTTGCAATGGCCGGACCGGCGGTCCGGCTCAACCCCAACGCCGCCGTCACGCTCAATATGGCGTTTCACGAATTGGCGACGAATGCGATCAAGTATGGCGCGCTCTCGACGTCGGATGGCGGCGTCGAGGTGACATGGACCGTCGAGGACGATGGTGTCGTGATCGAGTGGCGTGAGTTCGCGGGACCGGTCGTCAGCCCGCCCAGCCGTCGCGGCTTCGGCTCGCGGCTGATCGAGCAGGCGCTGCCGCGCGAGATGTCGGGCGAAGCGCGGCTGGTGTTCGACGCGGCCGGCCTCCGCTGCCACATGAGCTTCCCGTTCTCGGCCAAGCTGAGCCTGGCGACATGATGGCCGCGGTCGGACAGCTGGCGGGTCTGAGGCTGCTCGTCGTCGAGGACGAGGCGATGGTGGCGATGATGCTGGAGGACATGCTGTCCGATCTCGGCTGCGTTGTGGTCGAGGTCGCCGGCAGCCTGGCGCGCGGCCTGGCGCTGGTCGACAGCCCACATATCGCGATCGACGGGGCCGTGCTGGACGTCAATCTGGGCGGCGAGAAAGTCTATCCCGTCGCCGAACGGCTGACGGCGAGGCGCGTGCCGTTCATCTTCTCGACCGGATACGGACTGGCCGGCATCAGCCCGCAGTTCGCGCATGTGCTGGCGCTGGCCAAGCCGTTCAGCCTGTCCAGGCTCGAGCGCGCGCTGCTTTCGGCGGTGGCCCGACCCCAGTCCTAGGTCCGCGCCGGGATCATCACCGGCAGGCGCTCGTAGCCCTTGATGAACGACGAGCCGACGTGGGTGGGCTCGCCCATCACCTTGATGTCGGGGAAGCGCTTCATGATCTCTTCCCAGATCACCCGCAGTTGCAGTTCGGCCAGGCGGTTGCCGACGCAGCGGTGGATGCCGAAGCCGAACGAGACGTGCTGGCGCGGGCGCTCGCGGTCGATGACGTAGTCGTTCGGCCGCTCGATCACTTCCTCGTCGCGGTTCCCGGAGACGTACCACATGATCACCTTGTCGCCGGCCTTGATCTGCTTGCCGCCGAACTCGATGTCGCGGCTGGCGGTGCGGCGCATGTGGGCGAGCGGGGTCTGCCAGCGAATGGTCTCGGAGACCATCGAGGGGATCAGGCCGAGGTTCGCCTTCAGCTTGCGGTACTCGCCGGGGAACTGGTTCAGCGCCAGGATCGAGCCGGAGATGGTGTTGCGGGTGGTGTCGTTGCCGCCGACGATCAGCAGGATCAGGTTCCCGAGATACTCCATCGGCTCCATGTTCCGGGTCGCCTCGGCATGGGCCATCATCGAGATCAGGTCGCCCTTCGGCTCGGCGTTCACCCGCTCGTTCCAGAGGTTCACGAAGTAGGCGAGGCATTCCATCATCTCGGCCTTGCGCGCGTCGTCGTCGCCGAAGCCCGGCGCGCCGTCGGGCGCCGTGATCACGTCGCTCCAGCGGGTCAGCTTGCGCCGCTCCTCGAACGGGAAGTCGAACAGGGTGGCCAGCGTCATGGTGGTGAGTTCGATCGAGACCTTGTCGACCCAGTCGAAGGTCTCGCCGATCGGCAGCGAATCGAGGATCACGCCGGCCCGCTCGCGGATCAACGGCTCCATGTTGTGGATGTTGGTCGGTGAAACGGCCGGGCTCACCGCCTTGCGCTGGGCGTCGTGCTTGGGCGGGTCCATGGCGATGAACATCGGCGTCTGGAAGTCGTCTTTCGGATCCTGGATCGTGATGGAGCGCTCGGACGAGAAGTCCTGGTGGTTGGAGTCGATCGCCACGATGTCGTTGTACTTGACGATCGACCAGTAGGGCCCGTGCTCGGGATGGACGGCGTGGTGGACCGGGTCTTCCTTCCGCAGCCGTTCGAAGTAGGGCCAGAAGGTGTCGGTGCGGAACAGCTCGTCGTCCGCGACCTGGATCTCCTCAAGCGGGATCGAATAGGCCCGTTCCCGCGCCGCGCGGCGGATGTCGATGCCTGCGTCGTCCATCAGCTTCGCTCTCCATGTCTCGCGTTCCGCCGGCGATCTTGACGGCGCCGTCATGTTTGAGCCGAAGGGGCGGTTTCGGCAAGGCGCGAGTAGCCGCGCCTCAGGGGCCGGGCGGCACGGTGGCCAGGACGCCCCCACAAGCGCTCGACGTGAACCAGGGCAGGCCCACCGCGCCGGGATGCAGCGTGATGCAGACAGTGTCGCCGATGGTCGCCGCTCGGTAGGTCGCCGCCGAGACCTCGATCGAGTTCGCACCCGTGCGCGGTCCCCAGGCAGGCAGGTTGAGGTTGTAGGCGTGCGAGCGGCGGCCATGCGTCTCGTACTTGCCCAGCACCTGCACCTGACTGACGTCGCCGGCCGAGAAATCGAACTGGATGTCGACGACCGAGGTGGCGCCGTAGCCGTAGGCGCCGGCGCAGAAGGCCACGAACCCCAACATCGCGATCGGGCTGGAGACGCCCGGCGCGCGCCTGATACTCCAGGCCAGCGGCAGCACAACGATGGCGGCCAGGACTCCGGGCAGGGCGGGCCAGTACGGGTCGATCTGGGCGTGGTAGAGGTTGGAGAACAGCAGCGATACGAATGGGAGGGCGATCAGGCCGTTGACGCCACGCCTGACCCGGCCGCTCTCGAAACTCCCCGGCGATGCGAGCACCAGGCTGAGCACAATCAGCGGGATCGTCAGAATGAGGACGGATGCCAGGACGCCCTGCCAGAGCGGATGAACGCCGTCGCGCCAGAAGGCCACGAACAGGCCGAACACGCCGCCGACGACGGCAAGGCCGTAGCCCCACCACTTGATCGAGCCGCCGAATGCGGCCGACGCCCCGGTGACGATCGAGGGCGAGTCCGGCCCGGAGCTGTCCGGATTCAGGCCGGAGAAAGGCGAGTAGGTCATGGGCGATGTCCTTGCGGAGGTGCGCGCAGAATGACGCAATGGCGTTTCGGGCCGGTGAACGGGCTCAGTCCCCGCGGGCTCAGGCCGCCCTTGCGCGCAACAGGCGGCCGAAGATTAGGACCGCGGCGAGCGCGCCGGCGATCTGCGCCGCGATGAACGCCGGCGCTGAGTGGGGCGCGATGCCGGCGAACGTCGCTGAAAGACTGCGCGCGATGGTCACCGCCGGGTTCGCGAACGACGTGGAGGCGGTGAACCAGTAGGCCGAGGTGATGTAGAGCCCGACGATCCAGGGCGTGGCGTCGGCGCGGAAGCGCAGCGATCCCAGGATCGCGCCGATCAGCCCGAACGTCGCCACGAACTCGGCCAGCGCCTGGCCCGGGCCGTCGCGCGCCTTGGTTGACATCTGCCAGATCGCCTCGCCGAACATGGCGTGGGCGATCCAGACGCCGGTGACCGCGGCGACGATCTGCACGACGACGTACCCGCCCGCCAGCCGCCAATCGATCTCGCGGCGGAGGGCGAACACGAGGGTCACGGCCGGATTGAAATGCGCGCCGGAAATGGGGCCGAGCATCACGATCAGGACGGCGAGGCCGGCGCCGGTCGCCAGCGTATTGCCGAGCAGCGCGATGGCGTCGTTCCCGGCCGCGAGCCGCTGTCCCATGATGCCCGAGCCGACCACGATCATCAGCAGGAAGCCCGTGCCCAGCGCCTCGGCCGCCAGCCGATGGCCAACCCCGAAGGCCGCCAGCGGCGGCTCCAGGCTGGCGTCCGCCGGCGTGTCGGTCATGCCGTTTCCGGTGTTTCGCGCCGCTGGCCGATGTCGTCGAGCCGCCGCTGCAGCGAAAGCTTGTCGAGCGCGGCAAGCGGCAGGTTCATGAACAGGCCGATGCGGCGCTCAAGCATCCGATAGGTCTCGGCGAACGCCGCGCCGACCTCGGCCGGCGTGCCCTGAGCCGCCGCCGGATCAGGCACGCCCCAATGGGCCGTCATCGGCTGGCCGGGCCAGATCGGGCAAACCTCGGCCGCGGCGTTGTCGCAGACGGTGATTCCTGCCAGAATTTCGAGCGCAGGCCCTCGGTCGGGTAGCGCAGGCTCCGCAGCAGGTTCAGCGCCTGCGGATGCACCTCGCCCTTCGGCGCCGAGCCCGCCGAATAGCCGCGGAACCGGCCGTGACCGTCGCGGTTGACGATGGCTTCGGCGAGGATCGAGCGCGCCGAGTTGCCGGTGCAGAGAAAGAGCAGGTTCAGGGGCGCCGGTTCGCTCATGGGGCCGTCTCCTTCAGCAACAGGTCGCGCGTTCGGCGATGGCGGCGAGGGGCGCGCAGATCTCGGCGGCGCCGGCGCAGCAGTCCTCCATCAGGAAGGCGAGCAGCTCGCTCATCCGCTCGTAGCCGGCGGCGTAGATGATCGAGCGGCCGTCGCGCCGGGCGGCGACAAGGCCCGCGCCCGCCAGCAGGTTCAGGTTGGTCGAGAGGGTGTTGGCGAGGCTGCCGGTGGTGCGGGCGATGTCGCCGGCCGCCATGCCGCCCGGTCCCGCCCGCACCAGCAGGCGGAACACCTGCAGCCGGGCGGGATGGGCGAGGGCGGAGAGCGCGCTGACGGCGTTGCTGGCGTCCATCGGGATCAGCAGCAGGACGCGACGGCGGGTTTCGAGGCGGCGCCGCAGCAGGCCGAAGCCTGCACGGCTGGCGTCGGCGCGTCTTCGCCGTAGCTGACCGCGTCATCGAAGGTGAAGAAGGTCTCCCACCGCACGCCGGAGGGGTCGTTCACCCAGCTCTTGTCGGATTTGGCGTAGCAGCAGGTGGTGGCTTCCTGGTCGAAGGTCTGGGCGCCGGCGGCTTTGAGACGTCCGGCGAGCTCGCCCAGCTCCTCGGCGCTCTCGACCTGCACGCCGACATGATCGACGCCGACCGCGCCGCCGCGTTGCGAGATGGCGAAGTTGACCCGTGGGTCCTCAAGCATCCATTTGGCATAGTCGTGCTTCACCACGGTCGGCGGCGCGCCGAACAGGGTGGCATAGAACCGGATCGACTGGGCGAGGTCCGGCACGCCCATGTGCAGATGCATCCGCTTCATGGTTGACTCCCAGATGATGATCAATTCAATATTTCTGGAATTATCGAAGAGTCAAGCGAGGATATCATGACACCCGGCGCGAAAGCGACGCTCAACGTCCGCCCGGCGCGCCTGGGGGACGCCGCGGCGATCAGCGAAATCTATAACCAGGGCATCGAGGATCGGATCGCCACGTTCGAGACCGAGCCGCGGTCAGTGGCGGACATCGAGCCCTGGTTCGAGAGCGCCCACGGCTTCGTATCGGTGGAGGCGCCATCTGGCGAGGTGGTCGGCTACGCCGTCGCGCACCCCTATTCCGATCGCTGCTGCTATCGCGGCATCGGCGAGTTCTCGGTCTATGTGCGCCGCTCGCACCGCGGCCGCGGCGTCGGCCAGGTGGCGCTGGGCGCTTTGATCGACTTGGCTCGCGCCGAGGGCCTCTGGAAACTGATGTCGCGCATCTTCCCGGAGAACCGCGCCAGCCTCGGCCTGATGGCGCGCATGGGGTTCGACGAGATCGGGATGCATCGCAACCACGGCAAACTCGACGGCGTCTGGAAGGATTGCGTGATCGTCGAGCGCCTGATCGTGGAGAACATCGACTAGCGCGTTTGCCATTCGCCGGCTGGCGGGCGCCGGACGAGAAACGCCGATGTTACGCCAAACCCGCCCGATTTCGTTGCGATTCAGCGAAATAGAGCGTATGGTCTGCGCATCGAATATCGCTTTGGTTCGGTTGCTCTCCACGCTTGCTCTTCGGATCGAGCTCCCGAGTCTGCCACGATCCTCTCCGACAATTTGATCACGCGCGCCATTTGGCGCCCGCGAACACTTGCATCGCAAGGACAATGAACATGGCGACCGGTACAGTGAAGTGGTTCAACGCCACCAAGGGTTTCGGCTTCATCCAACCGGACGACGGCGGCTCCGACGTCTTCGTCCACATCTCGGCGGTCGAGCGCTCGAGCCTCGGCTCGCTCAGCGAAGGCCAGAAGCTCAGCTACGAGCTGGAGCGGGACAAGAAGAGCGGCAAGATGTCGGCCGGCCAGCTTCAAGGCGCGTAGCATCGACCTGGCGGCCAGGGCGGCGACATGCCGCCCTGCGCCGTTTTCCCCAGAGCGGAAGTGACCTCCGATGGCGCGCAAGCCCAACTACTCTTTCGAACGTCACGAGCGGGACCGGGCCAAGGCGATCAAGCTGGCCGAGAAGGCCGAAGCCAAGCGCCAGCTGCGCGAGCGTGGGGCAGCCGGCGACACGGTTTCTGACGCGATCGACGGCGCGCCCCCGGCGACGCCGGTTCCAGACGAAGCGTAGGAATCCAGCCATGCAGACCGCGACCATCTTCAACCATGAGACTGTTGCGCTGGACGGCGAGCGGTTTGCCGACTGCGAATTCCGCGGCTGCCGCATGGTGTTCCGCGGCGGCGAGGCGCCGCGGTTCGACGACTGCACCTTTGACGATTGCGACTGGCGCTTCGAAGACGCCGCCGCCAACACCCTCGCCCACCTGAAGGTGGTCTGGGCCGCCGGCGGCAAGGCCCCGGTGCAGGCGATGATCAAGGCGATCACGGGCGCCGGACGGTAAGCCGGCCCGACGCGATCCGATCCCATTGCCCCCGTCGGCATTGGATCACGCTTCCCACACGACTCTGCCCAGGGGTTCCGCACCGCGGAAGACGCCACCTGCGGTAGACCGACCCTTGTCGCCGCTCGCGATCGCGCGGATAGTCGCCGCGCTCGATGGGTGCGGTCGAGCGAAGTCCGTGTGCACGAGGCAGGGCGGCAATCATGACAACTCAAATCGTCTCGTCGGGCGTCGTCAGCAACGGCGTGACCGTCAGCGGCGGCGACGAACTGCTGGTGCTCGCCGGCGGTTTCGCCGGCGATACGACCGTGCTGAACGGCGGGACCGAACGCCTTTCGTCCGGGGCCTTCACCGAGGCGGTGACGGTATCGTCCGGGGGCGTCCTGGTCGGAGCGGGACGCGCCTACAACGTCACGGACCAGGGCTTGGTGAGCGGCGTCATTTTGGCGTCGAGCGGAACCTTGTATGTCCTGGACGGCGGCGTCGCGAGCGGCGACGTGCTGAGGGGATTGGAATACGTCGAGTCAGGCGGACTCGATTTCGGCGAGGTGATCGAGAGCGGCGGGAATGCGCAGGTCTCCCAAGGCGCGCAGGCCAGCGGCGTGGCGATTCGATCCGGCGGGAAGCTGGTTGACTACGGTGTCTTGAGCGGCGCGCATGTCGCGGACGGCGGTGTGCTCGGGGTCGTCGGAAGCGCCAGCGGCGTCGTCGTCAGCAGCGGCGGCCTTGAGAGTATCGCTTCGACCTTCGCCGTCGACAACGGCGTGGTTCTGAGCGGAGGAACGCTGGACCTCGACGGCCAGATCGCGAGCGGTCAGACCGTTGTCTTCGGTACGGTCGCCAAGAAAACCGTCCGAGACGGCGTGACGCTGTCCAGCGGCGCGATCCTGCAGTCCGACGATGTGACTGTGCTGAGCGGGGGCAGAGCGACGCTCACGGCTGGCGCGCTCATCAACGTCGCGACCATCTCTTCCGGCGGCGTCCTCGCCGGCGCCGGCACATTTCACGTTGGCGAGGACTTTGGGTTGGTGAGCGGCGTTCGCTTGGGGGGCCCGTACGGGTTCCTTTATGTAGAGCGCGGGGGCGTCGCCAGCGGGGTCAGGGTCGGCAGCGGCGCCTTTGACTATGTGTCGGGCGGTGGGGTCGATAATGGCGCGGTGATCAGCAGCGGCGGGCTTGAGTGGGTCTCCGCCGGCGGCCAAGCCAGCGACGACGTGATCACTGACGGCGGGACCATAATTCTTGAATCGCGGGCCGTTGTCAGCGGCGACGTCGTCAGGCGCGGCGGCACGCTGGGCTTCTCCGGGGATGTGGAGTCCGGGCAGATCATCGTCGTCGCCCCTTCGGTCGCGAGTGCGACCTTGATCGACGGCGTGACGCTGTCCGCGGGCGCCCACCTTCAGCTTGCCGGCGCGACGATCCTGAGCGGGGCGACCGTGTCGGTGAGGGCCGGCGCGCCTTACGTCGCGGCGACGGTCAGCTCGGGTGGCGTGCTGAGCGGTCCGGGCGCGGCGGTGAACGTAAACGACTACGGATTGCTCGCCGGAGTCCTGGTCACCAACAACGGCTTTACCGTCGTGGAGGGCGGCGGCGTCGCCCAACGCGATGTCATGAGCGATGGCGGGTCGGAGATCGTCCGGGGCGAGACGGTTGACGACATCGTCCGCGCCGGCGGCCTTGAGCAAGTCAATAAGGGCGGCCTGGCGTCCGCGACGACGATTTCTCGGGGCGGGGTGATGCGGCTTCTTGGCGGCGGCGCCTCGGGGACGCGCTTGCTCGGCGGCATCGAGACGATCTTTGGCGGCGTGGCGGTCGGAACCGTGATCTCGGGTGGCTATGAGTTCGACTACGCCGTAGCGTCCGGCACTCAGGTCCGGTCGGGCGGATACGAGAAGGTGGCGAAGGGCGCCATCGCGTCCGGCTCGGTGATCAGCAGCGGGGGCCACGAGGGGGTGGCCGCGGGCGGCGTGGCGGCCGGCGCGGCGATCTCCGGCGGGACGTTGACTGTCTCGTCGGGTGGCGCGATCTCAGGCGGCCTCGCCATTCATGCCGGTAAGGCGATCGTTTCGGGAACGATGGCGGCGGGCCAGACTGTGACTTTCACCGGTACGGCCGGCGTGCTCGAACTCGATAACCTCGCGGGCTTCCAGGCGGCGATTTCCGGTCTGACCACCCCGAACCGGAAGGTCGACCTCGCCGGTTTCGTCTTCTCCAGCGGCGAGACCGTGAGCTGGACCCAGGCCGGAACCAGCGGCACGCTGACCGTGCAGGACGGGGCCGAGACCGCGAGCCTGACGCTGATCGGGACCTACGCCACCAGCAGCTTCCACCTCGCTGGCGACGGCCGCGGTGGGACCATCGTCACGGATCCGCACACGACGCCCGACGCGCTCCCGGCAGCGACCCGCCTCGCCCAGGCAGCGGCGGCCCTCGAAGGCGGCCGGGCCGCCGCCAGCTTCGCCACCGTCCACGGCGGCGGCGCGCCGCTCGGGGCCTCGCCCCTGGTCATCGAGGCGACATCGGGCCGTTAGATCCTGCGGCCCGGTCGAGGGAGACGATCGTCAACCACAACTACTATGATGACGACAACGGCATGTTCGGCACAGACTTGGGAGGCCGTCGCCGATAGAGGACCCGCCGCCATCCGCAGCCTCTTCGCCACCCAGGTCCTCGAGGCCTCGCTCGCCGACGCGCCCGACTTCCCGGCGTTCAACGCCGAGCTGGCGCAGGCCTGCGAGATGCTGGCGGCCGAGGACGCGGCCGGACGGGCCTGGTGCCAGGCGCACGGCTACCCCGGCTACACCTCGTACGCCTCGCTCGATGACCTGCCGCAACGCGCCAGCGTGTTCGGCGAATTGAAGCGGCGGCTGGATCGGCACGCGGCGCGGTTCGCGTCGGACCTGGCCTTCGACCTCGGCCCGCGCGGCAAGCTGAAGCTCGACAGCCTGTGGGTGAACGTCCTCAAGTCCGGCGGCGCCCATACGGGCCACATTCACCCGCACAGCGTCATCTCCGGCACGGTCTACGTCGCCGTACCGCCGGGCGCCGGGGCGCTGCGCCTGGAGGACCCGCGCCTGCCGCTGATGATGGCCGCGCCGCCGCGCCTGGCCGATGCCCCGGCGTCCGCGCAGACCTTCGTCACCCTGACCCCAGGCGTGGGCACGCTCTACATGTGGGAAAGCTGGCTGCGCCACGAGGTGCTGCCCGGCCGGGCGAAGACGCCGCGCGTGAGCCTCAGCTTCAACTACGCCTGGCGCTAGCGGCCAGGCATGGGCGAAGGGGGCGCCGTCACCCTATTCGGACGGACAAGCGTTCCGCGAGTGATAGGATGACAAACGCCGGCGGCCGCCAAACCGCCAGCTCGGGCAAAGCGAGAGCAGGGTTCAATGACCGTCCAGACCATCTCGTCAGGCGTCACCAGCTCCGGCCTGTCGGTCACCAGCGGCAACGCGCTGTCGGTGCTCTCGGGCGGCGTTGTCGTCGAAACGAGCCTCCTGTCGGGCGCGACGATGACCGCCGCTGCCGGGGCGCTCGCCGTCAACGTGACCGTTGCTGGCGGCGCATCGTTGCTCGGGGCGGGAGAGGTGGAAGGGCAGATCGCCGTCCGCGGGACGGTCAGCGGCGTCAGTCTTGCCGGCAGCTCCGGGGATTCAAGTATTATGAGCATCCGCTCAGGCGGGCGGGCGCTCGGCGTCGCCGTGAACAGCGGCGGCGTCGAAGTCGTGTTCGCCCACGGCGTGGCCAGCGGTGACGTGGTCGGCGATGGGGGCGTTCAGCGCGTCAGCAGCGGGGGTGTGGTCAGCGCCTCCACGGTCGACAGCGGCGGTTTGCTGGCGGTTCATTCCCAGGGCAGGTCCATTGGCTCCATTGTCCGCTCCGCCGGATTGGAAGTCGTGTCGTCGCTGGGCCTCGCGACCGGCGCGTGGGTCGTATCCTCCGCCGGCGCGCTGCGGGTCCTGGGAGACGTCCTGTCTGGGAAAGTCGCGCGTGGCGGGATGGAGACGATCCTGAGCGGGGGCTTCGCCGACTTCGGCGTGATGTCGGGCGACGAGTTCGTCTACGGCGACGTTTTCAGCACGAGTATCGGATCGGGTGGGTCCCAATCCGTCGAGGCGGGCGGGAAGGCGTTTGACTTGCGGGTGGGGTCCGGGGGAACGGTCGTCGTGTCGGCGGGCGGTTACATAGGGGAATCGGCATACGAAACTGAGATCGCCGCTGGCGGGGTCTTGCGGATCAAATCAGGCGGATCGGGCTACGCCATCGAAGTGAATGGTCATGCAACAATCCTCAGCGGGGGCGTCGCAACAGCCACCGATGTGGGAGTAGGCGGCTACGAGTTCGACTACGGCCTGACCAGCGCGCCGCAGGTCGGTGGAACCTTGCTGGTCGCCGCGGGCGGCGCGGTTTCGGGCGAACTCCTCTTATTAGAGGGAGGCCGTGCGATCATTTCCGGTACCATGTCCTCCGGCGAGGTTGCCGACTTTTATGCACCGCGAGGGACGCTTGAACTCGACAACCTCGCCGGCTTCCACGCGGCGATTTCAGGGTTCAACACGTCAGGGCAAAGGATCGATCTCGGCGGCCTTGCCTTCGCCAGCGGCAGCGAGACCATAACCTGGGCCCAATCCGGCGCGAGCGGCACGCTTACCGTGACGGATGGGGCCAAGGTTGCAGCGCTGACGCTGGTCGGGACCTATGTCGCCAGCAATTTTCAACTCGGCGACGACGGTCACGGAGGCACGGTGATCACCGAACCGAAGCGGCCGGCCATGACGCCGAACAGCCCGGCCATAAACCACTTCGCGGAGGCCATGGCGGGCCTGCGCGGCGGACGCGATCAGGCCTTCGTGGTCCACTCAGGCGGAACCGCGCTGTCAAACGCTCCGCCGCTGGTGACCGCCGCAACGTCGGGACGTTAGGTGAGGGGTGCAGGCAGCTCGCCACCGTATTCGGTGCATGTACGTCAATATATTAAGTAGACGCCGCTACTATCGCGCGACCATTATTCATGGTGGTTTCCGAAAATTGAAAATTCAGCTTGGTCTTCTCTACGAATTTCGCGTTGACGCGGTCGCGCATTGAGCTGAAAGCGTCGTCAGATACGATCAAGGCCTTCATTCTTCCATGATCGACGATCGGGCTGCCGGGGTGATGAAACATCTGCCTCAGTTCGAAGCCTTCAATGCCGTGATCAAGGCCCCAGACGATCAATTCCTCTATGTCGCCAATGTTAAGCGACGTCACCGTCGTGATGAATCGAAGTTTGACCGAAGGGCAAGCGCTTCGCAGCGAGATCAGGTTGCGCTGCACCTTCGATAGGCTCGTACCATCCCGCAGAGACTTATGGTTCTCTGGATTGATGCTGTCGACGGACACGGTGACGAGATTCAGACCGGCGTCCGCCATCCGACCGTAGTCGTGGCGATGCAAGAGAATGCCGTTCGTCTGAAGCCTGAAAACGTGACCGGGTCGTGCGTGAGACGCTGCGATCGCCTCCATGAAATCGCACATTCTATGGTCGAGCGTCGGCTCCATCACGCAGCCAATCTGAAAATATCGGACGCTCTGAACGTTCTCGTCCAGAAAGCGGCGAAACTCGTCCAACGTAATCAGCGCGCTCGAGCGAGGATTATGACAGTAGACGCAATGCAAGTTGCAGTCATTGTTTGTGTCGAGTCTGATGACTTCATAAGCGGCGGCCGCTTTTTGCCGCATAGACGGCATCGTTCGAACATTCACTTGGACGGCGCTGCTCATCTCGCGGCCTTGTGGCGCGGTGAAGTCGGGTTCCACGCGACGCCAAGCTTGCCCAACGCGACCGTCCGATCAAGAGCAAAACAGCCATCGTGCTCCAAATTCAAAATCGCAGAGTCTGATTCAGGCTCAAGGTGAGCCCATCAGGCTCTGGGGCGCCGGCTCTCCACATGAAGGCGAGCACAAAACACCGTTCAGCGCGAGTTCATGGGCGAAAAGCAAAATCGCGGCGTGCGTAATCGTCGCACGGTCGCAATGAGGCTTGAGATGTTCAAGAAGGTATTGCTTGGGGCTGTCGCCGCGGGGATGACGCTGGCCAGCGTCACCGCCGCCAACGCGTCGGGCGGATGCGGGATCAATTTCCATAGGGGTCCCTATGGCGGTTGCCGGCCCAACTACTACGGGGCGGGCCCGGCCGTCGTGGTCGGCCCGGGCGTTGTCCGGATCGGCGTGTTCTACCCGGGGCGGGGCTATTGGGACGGTCGCCGCTATTGGGCGCATCGCTACGCCTGGGGCGGCGGCTGGCGCTACCGCTGAGGCAAGGGGTCGGC
>Ga0302314_10004585_pt1 | contig 25366 bp, 24 predicted proteins | sample III_Palsa_N2_3_FD_200533 | JGI IMG/M metagenome (GOLD analysis project Ga0302314, IMG submission 200533) | Peat permafrost microbial communities from Stordalen Mire near Abisko, Sweden - III_Palsa_N2_3 | ecosystem: Environmental > Terrestrial > Soil > Palsa > Peat permafrost | place: Sweden... | reverse complement strand
CAGCGTGGCCAGCGACGTCTGCATCTCGATCTCGCGGCACTGCGGCGGGGCCAGCCAGCCGTCGATCCGGACCGTGCTGTTCTTGTTCGTGTCGATCCGGATCATGATGGTCAGGCTGGCGCTGTCGAAGGTGACGGTCCGGCTCTGCTCGGTGCCGCGCGCGCCGACCAGCCGCGGGTCCTCCGCCGCGACCAGGCGGGCCACCTCGGTTTCCAGGCCGCGCAGACCGAGCGAGAACCTGACCCGCTCCGGCAGGTCGGCGGGCATCGGGTCGGCCTGGTCGAAGACCGCGCGAATGCCGTCCAGGATCGCGAAGTCGAAGTCGTCCAGCTGCTCGTCCGACTCATCATCCGAGGATTTCATGCTGTTCTCCCGTCGAGCTCATCGTTCAGCAGGGCGCGGATCTTGGCCAGGCACCGGCCACGGGTGGGACCGATGCTGCCGACGGGCATGTTGAGTTGGGCCGACACCGACTGGTAGTCCGGGCGCGGCACGAACGCGACGATCCGCAGCAGCTCCTGGCACTCGGCCGAGAGCTGGCCGACGGCCCGCCACAGGGCACGGTGCTGCTCGTCGATGACGACCTGCTCCTCGGTGCCCGCCCCGTGATCGGGGAGGCCGGTGAGCCATTCCTGGTCGGCCGGCAGCTGCCTGCGGCCCTTGGCGCTGATTCGCCAGGCCTCGCGCCTGGTGGTCACGACGAGCCAGCCGACCAGCGCCGGGGGGAGACGGATGTCGGCGACGTGCGCCATCAGGCGTTCCCAGACGGTCTGGACGACGTCCTCGGCGTCGTCGGTATTCAGCCCGGCGGCCCGGGCGACATGCCACAGCATCGGGGTGAGCTCGGCCGTGATCTGGCCGAGCGCCTCGTCGCTCCCGCTCCGGGCCGCGTCCAGCAGGTCGGCCATCCGGGCGCCGCGATCGGACGATCCGGGCGGCGCGGCGGCGGACCGCGGTTCGTCCATCATGAGTGACCTGGCCAGCCGAGGGCCGTGAGGGCGGCGACGGCCCGGTCGGTCGCCGCTTGCCGCCCGGGCTGGTCAAGGCCCTGGGCGGGCTGGCCCAGGGCCTGCTCAAGGAGCTGGGCCGCGATGTGCGCGGCGATGAGCGGGGCGGCGAACGACGTCCCGCTCCAGGTGGCGAAGCCGCCCTGGTAATCGTCGGGGTCGAGCGCCTCGCGGTCGCCGCGCCGGTCATCCTCAGGCCAGGGCCGGCCGTCACGATGCGCGGGCACCCGCACGGCCGGGGTTCGGCTGCCGTTGACGTCATCGGGATAGGTGCTGACCACGGCGGCACCCGCGGCCCAGGCCCGAACCCAGCGGCCCCCGTCGCTGAACAGTGCCCTGGTGCCGTTCGGGTTGAGCGCGCCGACGCTGATCACCGGGACCGTCGACGGCCGCAGGCTGAACGCGGCCGGGTAGAACCGGCGGCTCGTCGAGTAGTTACCGGCGGCGGCGACAACGGCCACGCCCAGTTCGAGCAGCAGCTGGATGACCTGCCATAGCCCGGAGCTGTAAGCGACGTCGGCGGGGGACTCGTCGAAGTAGCCGAGCGACAGCGAGACCACGTCGACCATCGCCGGCATGCCGCTCTTCTCGGCCACCGCGATCCGGTCCGCGAGCAGGGCCAGAGCGCACAGCAGGTCCCCTTCGTAGACCACGTCGTCGCTGTGCATGATCCGGATCGCGAGGACCCGGGCGTCGGGGGCGGCCTGGCGCACGATCCCGGCGATGAAGGTGCCGTGACCGGTGGCGTCGTTGAGCTCGCCGATCAGCGGATCGGCGGCGACCGGCCCGTCCCAGGCGTTCCCGATCACCTGGCGGGAGTGATCTCCCTGCTTGGCCGCCGCGTAACTGGACTCGGCGTAGATGGCGGCCTGGATGCCGAGGTCGTCGGCGACGAAGCCGTCCGGCTGGCCGAGGGTATAACCGGACGGGTCCGGCCGTACGTCCAGCCAGGGGTGGGCACGGACGCCGGTGTCGAGGACCGCCACTACCGGCCGCCGGCACCCGAGCGCCTCGGGCCGCTGGCGGGCCGGCGCGCGCAGGCACAGGGCCACCGGCGCCCGGGTGTCGCCGCTGGCGTAGACATAGGAGGCGGTGCCGGTGCCGGGCGCGGTCGCGGCGTTGCCCTCGGTGGACGGGGTTCCGGAGATCGCGTTGCCCCCGGTGAAGGGGGTCCCGACCATCGCGTTGCCCTCGGTCGAGGCGCGCGGGCTGACCGGCGACCCGGCCAGCAGGTGCTCAAGCCCGATCCGGCCGACGATTTCCACGGTCAAGGCGGTGTCCTCGAACCCCGTGTCCTCGAACCCCGTGTCCTCGAACCCGGCGGCCCGGTCCGCGCGGGCCGTTCCGTTGACCGGCGGGACGTTGACCGGCGGGACGTTGACCGGCGGGACATCAGCCGGCGGGGCGCTGGCCGCCGCGCGGAGCGCCTGCAGCGCCGTCCAGGCGTCGACCACCACCGGCCGCGCGGGCCTGCCGGGCCCGGGCGCGGCCGGCACCAGCCCGACGATGCGGGGCAGCCGAAGCAGCGCCTCGGCGACCGGTCCGCCGCTCCGTACCGGGCGGCTGTCCAGGTTGGGCAGCACGATGCTCATCCCGACGGGGACGAGCGCGGTGTCGATCGCCCGGACCACGGCGTCGTCGCGCAGCAGGTCGGCCGGGACCAGCAGCGTCCGCGCCCGGTACACGGTGGACATCGGCGTCCGGCCCCAGCCCTCCGGCCCGGAGCCGGGGATCACCGGAGCGTCGCTCGGGTTGAGCACCCGCGCTCCGTGCTGCCGCAACGCCGCGGCCGGCAAGCAGGTGAGGGTGGGCGCGATGCCGTCATCAGCGTCCGCGCCCCCGGCCTCTCGCGGGACGGGATCGGGCTCGAAGTACCAATTCCGGATCGGCTGCGGCATCTGGAATTCCCCCTAGTTAGTCCAAGAACCGCGGCAGGCGCGCCCGCGTGCGGGCCTTGCCGTCGCCACGTGAGAGACACGGGCCAGCAGCCAGATACATGACCGTCGGTAACGAGTCGGTTACGGCGGTGAACGGCCCCAGGCTGCCGCGTCTTACTCCTCAGAAAGTAGCCGATCGCTCACGGAAAGTGGTATTCGGTGCCCCGGGCAACGGGGCCAGGCCCGGTAAGGCGGCGACCCCGTGGCGGGCGAGCAACCGGGCGAGCGCGTCATGACCCTGCTCAAGGCTCCACTGCCCGGCCGCCAGCCCGGCCGCGCGGGCACCCTCGACGTTCCCCGCGCTGTCGTCGATGAACAGGACGGCCGGCGGCTCGGCCCCGATGCGCCGGACGGCCTCGGCGAAGAAGGCGGGGGCCGGCTTGGCCAGGCCGAGCTCGCAGGAATAGCAGCTGACGTCGAACAGCGCGTCGTAGCCGAGCACGTCGCGCAGGTAGGCCGCCCGGTAGCGTTCCTGGTTCGTCGCCAGGTGGACTCCGTACCCGTTCCGGCGCAGGGCGCGGACCACCGCGACCGACTCGGCGCTGACCTCGATGCGGTGCCAGACGTCCGCGTACACGTCCTGGACCGGCACCGCTACCCCGTACTCGGACAGCGCGGCCGCGAGCACCGGCAGGTAGTCGCCCTGGCCGGCCAGCATCGGCCGCTCGTCTTTCCAGGTCTTGTGCAGGAACTCGCGCGCCCGGTCGCCCAGGTACGGCTCCATCGCCGCGTACCAGCCGCCCGGTATCCGCTGCATGACCCCGTCGGCGTCGAGCAGGACGTGACCGACGCGCGACGCCTCGACCGCGCGCTTGGACCCCGCGGTCGTCGGCCTCAGCGGCCCGCCCACGGGGAGCGGGTCCTGCTCGCCGCGAACGTACGGCACGACCCCGACCTGGAACTCATCGCGGTAGATCACCGTCCCCGGGTCAGCGGACCGGGCGACCTCATGCGGGACGCCGTGCGCGCTCAAGATGGCCCGAAGCTCCCCGACCCGCGTCCCCATCTCGTTCGGTACCGGGTCCTTGAACCAGGTCACCGCCCCGATCGTGTTGCCGTCCGCGTAGAAGCCAGGATTCGGCAGGTGCTCCTGGAACCAGTCGTCGATGTCCAGGTAGAGCGCCGTCTCCGCGTCGGTCAGCCGCCCGGCCCGGCGCAGGTGGTCGACCGCGACGAACACCCCGACCTCGACTCTCAGCCGGCCCCGGTACCCCGCCTGGACGCGCAGGTAGCGCGGCTCACCCGTCATAGGCCGATCATGACCCGCCGACGGGCGCGGCGGAAGGGCGCGTACGCGCTGACCACAGTAAATTCGGGGGCGGGCGTGACCGGGGTCACGCCGCCGGCGTACCGAGGGGCCGACGGACAAAGGGGTGGTGTCGGTGTGGTTCAAGGTAGGCGTGAGCGGGTGGTGCGCGTCGGCCCTCGTGGCCACGGTGCTCGCCGTCGCGGGCTGCGGCGCCGCCGCGCCGGCCGCGTTCCCCCCGGTGCGGGGCGTGGCCGGGTACTGGGACCGGAGCAGGCTGCTCGGCGCCCGGCCGTTCCGGTTCGGCGGCGAGGACCTGCCGCAGCCCGGGGCGACCGCCGACTCGCGGACCGCGGACACGCGCGAGGGGCTGCGCGTCGGGGCGCTGTTCGAGCACGGCGCGACCGGCAACCACTTCTGCACGGCCAGCGTGGTGTCCAGCCCGGAGGAAGACCTGCTGATTACCGCGGCCCACTGCATCAACAGCGGCAAGGGGAGCGGCGCGTACAACAGCGACATCGTGTTCATCCCCGACTACCGCGACGGCCAGGAGCCCTACGGGGTCTGGACGCCGGCCAAGCTGCTGGTCGCGCCGCAGTGGGCCAGCTCATCGAACCCCGACTACGACGTCGGCTTCGTGATCCTCGAGCCGCACGACGGCGAGAACATCGAGCAGGTGCTGGGCGCCGACCACATCGGCGATGACCTCAGCGATCAGTATCTCGTCCACGTGACCGGGTACCCGGACAGCGGCAACACCCCGATCACCTGCGTCAACTTCACGTCCGGCTTCAGCAGCACCCAGCTGCGGTGGGCGTGCACCGGCTACACCGGGGGCACGAGCGGGAGCCCGTGGGTGACCAGGTTCAACGACGGGTCGCACACCGGGACGATCGTCGGGGTGATCGGCGGCTACGAGCAGGGCGGCGACACGCCCTCGGTCTCCTACAGCGTCCGCTTCGGACCGGCTGTCCTCGCGCTGTACCAGCAGGCGGTGGCCGACGAGCCCGCCGCGGCCGAAAAGTAACGCTAATATCACGATTCGTCATATTTTTCCAGAAGACACATAAAACGAGCAGGCTGGAAAAGAGTACGGGCATGGTTACTTTCATCATCGTCCTGATCATCATCGGGCTTATCGCCGGTCTGATCGCCCGCCTGCTCCTGCCCGGCCGTGACTCCATCGGACTCATCGGCACCATCGTTCTCGGCATCGTCGGCTCGTTCGTCGGCGGGTTCCTGCAGAACCTCATCGAGTACCACAAGGTGAACATCCACAGCTTCCACACCGTGGGCATCATCGGCTCGATCATCGGCGCGTTCGTCCTGCTGCTCCTGCTGCGGGTCAGCGGCATGGAGCGTGGCCGCCGCCGCCGCTAGTGACGTGACCCGCGGCGAGCCCGGCCTGCTAGTGCTCGTGGATGATGACGCCGCGGATGTTCTTGCCGTCGTTCATGTCCTGGTAGGCCTGGTTCACCTGGTCGAGTGAGTACTTGCGGGTGACCAGCTCGTCCAGCTTGAGGTCGCCCGACTTGTACAGGCCGAGCAGCATCGGGATGTCGTAGAGCGGGTTGCTGTCGCCGAACAGCGCGCCCCGGACCTGGCGGTGGTAGCCGATCAGCGCGCCCGCGTGGAAGTGGACCGCGCGCTCGGCGATGTGGCCGACCGCGGTGATCGTCACCTTGCCGCCCTTGCCGGTCATCATCACCGCCGCGTTCACCATCTCCTCGGTGACCGCGCCGGGCGTCATGATCGCGTGGTCGGCGAGCTGACCCCAGGTGGTCTCGACGATGAACTCGTGCGCCTCCTTGGCCGTGGCGAAGGCGCGCGTGGCCCCGAACACGGTGGTGGCCATCTCCCGCTTGAACTCCACCGGGTCGACCACGACCACGTTCTTGGCCCCGGCGAAACGCGCTCCCTGCACCGCGTTGCTGCCCACGCCGCCCGCGCCGAAGATCACCACGGTGTCGCCGGCCTGCACGCCCGCCGCGTGCACGGCCGATCCCCAGCCGGTCGGGACGCCGCAGCCGACCAGGCACAAGATCTCCCAGGGGATGTCCTGGAAGTCCTCGCGCAGCGGCACGGTCGCCCACTCGGACACGACCGCGTACTGGGAGAAGGTACCGAGCGTGCAGAACCCGCCCAGGTCCTGATCGCCCAGGTGGAGCCGCCAGGTGCCGTCCTCGAACATGCCGGTGCCGGCGTTGAGCCCCTTCACGCACATGTTCTGGTGCCCGGTCGAGCAGGGCCGGCAGGCGCCGCAGGCCGGGATGTAGGAACAGACGATCTTGTCCCCCGGCTTGACCCGCTGCACGTTGGGGCCGACGGACTCGACGATGCCGGCGCCCTCGTGCCCGCCCACCACCGGCAGCCGGATGGGGGCGTCGCCGGTGGTGATGTGGTCGTCGGAGTGGCACAGGCCGGCCGCCATCAGCTTGACCCGGACCTCGTGCGCCTTGGGCTCGTCGAGCCGCAGGTCGGCGATTTCCCAGCCGACGTGCGGGGCCCGGGCAATGGCGGCGCGGGTGGTGATGCTCATCTTCTGCGGTTCCTTTCCTGCTAGTGCTCGTGGATGATGACGCCGCGGATGTTCTTGCCGTCGAGCATGTCCTGGTAGCCCTGGTTGACCTCGTCGAGCCGGTACCGGCGGGTGATCAGCTCGTCCAGCTTCAGCTTGCCCGCCTGATAGAGGCCGATCAGCAGGGGCACGTCGACCAGCGGGCTGCAGCCGCCGTAGATCGAGCCCTGGATCCGGCGCTGGTAGCCGATCAGCATGCCCGGGTTCTCGTTCACCCAGCCGTTCCCGACAGCGGTGATCGTGACCTGGCCCGACTTGCCGACCACCTTGATGGCGTTCGCGATCACCTCGTCGTGCAGGATGCCGACGGTGATGATGGCGACGTCGGCGAGTTCGCCCCAGGTCGTCTGGACCACGAACTCGTGCGCTTCCTCGGCGGTGGCGAACGCGTGCGTCGCGCCGAACTCGGTGGTCGCCGTCTTCCGCTTGAACTCCACCGGGTCGACCACGATGACGTTCTTCGCCCCGGCCAGGCTCGCGCCCTGCACCGCGTTGCTGCCCACGCCGCCCGCGCCGTAGATGACCACGGTCTGCCCGGCCCGCACGCCCCCCGCGCGCACCGCCGACCCCCAGCCGGTGGGCACGCCGCAGGCGACCAGGGCGGCGACGTCGAAGCCGATCTCGTCCGGGATCTTGATGACCGAGAACTCGTGCACCACCGCGTACTGCGAGAACGTGCCGAGCACGCACAGGCCGCCGAAGTCCTCGCCGTTCTGGTGGAACCGGAACGTGCCGTCGGGGAACATCCCGGTGCCGGCGTTCTTGCCTGCGTCGCACAAGTTCTGGCGGCCGGTCGAGCAGTAGCGGCACTGGCCGCAGGCGGGGATGAACGAGCAGGTCACGTGGTCGCCGACGGCGACCCGGGTGACGGCGTGGCCCACCGCCTCGATGATGCCCGCGCCCTCGTGCCCGCCGACCACCGGCAGCCGCATCGGGGCGTCGCCCTTCTGGATGTGGTCGTCGGAGTGGCACAGGCCGGACGCGAAGAACTTGATCCTGACCTCGTTCGCCTTGGGGTCGTCCAGTTCAAGCTCGGTGATTTCCCACGGCTGGCCGGGCACGCGGCAGACTGCGGCGCGCGTGATGATGCTCATACGGACCCCTTTCCCGGGCGGTTTCGGGTTAGGTCCATAATCCGGCACCCGCCTCGGGCGGGCCAGCGCCGTTTCGTTTAGATTGTCGGAGGAAAACTGGGTCCTGCCACAACAAGGGCCAACCACCAGGAAACGGGCATGGGCGGGAGCCTCGGGTCTAGCCCTTGACCGCCGCGGTCGCGGTCGCGGCGGTGTACCAGCCGTCGCCGGAGAAGGTCACCGTGAACGTGGTGTTGGCCTTGACCGTGTAGACCACGCGGAGCTGGCCCTTGGAATTGATCGTGGCCCGCTTGACCTGCTTCTTGGCCCCGCCGCTGGGCTGGGCGTAGATGGTCAGCGTCCGGTTGACGTGCGGGGCGGTCAGCGTGGCGGTCACCGTCACGCTCTTGCCCGACTTGACCGACGCGGCCGAGGGCTTCAGCGTGAGGGCCGGCTTGACCGCGGTGACGTGCACCGTGACCGACTGCGAGGCCGACTTGTAGGCGCTGCCGGTGTAGCTGGCCTGGTAGATCCAGTTGCCGGCGGACGGCGGCACGTTGGTCACGCTGAAGGTGCCGCCGGCGGCGGTCTTGGCTGTCAGCGTGGCCGACAGGGCGCCGGTGGCCGCCGCCTTGCGGTAGATCTTCAGCCCGACGCCGGCCGGCGCGGCGACGCCGCCCAGGGTGAGCCTGCCCTTGACCGTGATCTTGGCCCCGGCCTTGAAGGTGTTGGTCGCGCTGTTCGTGCCCAGGGTCAGCGCGCTCGGCTTGCCGGTCTTCAGGACGACGATCGACTCGGCCGGGACGGTGATGCCGCCGGCGACCGCGCTGGCGGTGGTGGTCCCGTCCGTGATCTTCGTGTTCGACGAGTTCTGGTCGCCGGCGCTGTAGGTCTGCGTCGTCAGGTTCCCGGCCAGCGTGGTGCTGGCCGTGATCGTCGCGGCCGAGGAGGTGTTGGTGTTGATGAGGGCCACCGCGACCTGCCCGTCGGACAGCACCGACTGGAACGCGAGCACGTTGCCGTTGGAGGTCGTCCGGGACGAGAGCTCGGCGTTCGGCCGGGCCAGCTGCGAGGCCAGCAGGTAGCCCTCGTAGGTGGTGAGCGGCTTGCCGGTGTTGGTGAACATGCCCTCGTCGGGGGCGGCGCAGGTGTTGCCGAGGTTGGCGTCGGTGTCCAGCGGCCACCAGTCGACGTTCTTGGCGCCGGACGACAGCCACTCGAGCACGTCGCCCGCCGCGAACAGCGCGCCCGCCGGGGTGCAGGGGATGTTCGTGGCCAGGTAGCTGACGCCGGTCTCGCCCACGGTGACCGTGGCGCTCGGGTCGTAGGTGTTCAGCTCGGCCCGGATCTTGGCGTACTCGGAGGGAATCGACTCCACCGACTGGATGACCGTCTGCGGGGTCGGGTTGCCGTTCTTGCCCGCGACGCCGCCGAAGCTGAACGCGTACCAGTGCGCGTCGACGAAGCCGATGTCGGCCGCGTCGGCCTGGAGGATGGTGGTGTTCCAGGTCATGTTGTCGGCGACGCCCGCGCCGCCGACCGTCCCGTCGAACGCCCAGGGCACCCCGAGGTCGGCGCCCGGGTCCACGGCCTTCATGGCGGCCATGTAAGCCCCGGCGTTGGTGGCGTAGGACTGCGCCATGGTCGTGATGCCGTCGAGGGTGCCGAGCTCGTCCATCGGGCAGGTCGCGGGCTCGTTGGCCACGTAGTCCGGGTAGTCCGCGGGCGCGTCGGCCAGCCAGTTGTTGTCTTCCCAGCAGCCGTAGCTCTCGTTGCCGATCTCCCACTGGGAGACGGCCTGGCCGGACGTCAGCGACTGCTTCACCCAGTCGGCGGCCAAGCCGGTCGTGCCCGTGCCGTAGTTGACGGTCACGAAGCTCTGCGCGCCGAGCGACCGCGCGTTCTTGGAGTACAAGCTGAAGGGGAGCGCGTCGTTGACCGCGCAGGTCGTGTCGGTGAACTCGGAAAATTCGGTGGTGGGGCAGTTGCTGAGGTCGGTGTCCGTCTCCCAGTTGTACTGGTCGGCGGTGACCCCGCCGCCGTAGTGCAACTGGTCAACGCCGGCCGCCTTGAGCAGCGACTGAACCGAGCTCTCGGTGGTCGTGCTCGAGTAAACCGGGTCCCAGGGGGCCACGTCGATGCCAAGCGGGGCGGCGGAAACCCTGACCGCCGCGGTGTCGGCCGCCGCGCTGGTGGCCGCTCCGGCCGCGCTCGGCCAGGCCGCCGGCACCGCTACCGCCACAACCGCGAGCCCGGCCCCCACGCCCGCGCACCACGCTCGCTTCCGGCCCGCCCACGGCAATCTTCGTTCAGACATAGTTAACCCCACCGTTCCTATATTTCCGGAAAGCTTAAATCCGGCAATATGCCTATGTGTCATGAACGGTCAGATTGCAACTAAGGGATTGGCGGGCGCTCCGACCTGCGCCTCTTCTATGACCGCGGCCGCGTCCGGTACCGTGCGGCCGGCGAACGCGGGCCGGCCGCCGTAGGGGTCCTGCTCGGTCCAGAGCGTGGTCGGGGCGTGCCCGCGGACGACCGGGATGACCTCGGCCGCGAGGCGCTGGAGCATGTCCATCTGCTGCTCGTGCGGGATCATGGTCGGCAGGCTGAACGACTGGAGGTCGTGGCCGAATGCCTCGTGGAAATACATGATCTTGTCGATGATCTGCTGCGGGCTGCCGACCAGGGCCGGCCCCCGGGCAATCGCGTCATCGATGTCGAGGAATGTCATCTCGTTGCCGGGCGTGTGATTTCCCGGCCGGTTGAAGAACGCCACCATCTGCTCGTAGACCGGCCCGTACCGCTCGCGCGCTTCCTGAGTGGTGTCGGCCAGGAACAAGAACCCGGACCCGGCGCCGACGTAGGCGTACCGGGGGTCATGGCCGTGGCGCGCGTACTCGGCCCGGTAGTGCTCGATCAGCACCTGGTAATTGGCCCGGGGCTGGATCGCGTTGGCGCTGAACAGCGGGTCGCCCCAGCGGGCGGCCAGCGCGGCCGAGGTCTCGGTGGTGGCCGAGCCGTGCCAGATACGGGGCGCGCCCGCGAACGGCCGGGGCAGGCTGGTCACCGCGTCGAGCGGGCCGCGGAACCGGCCCCGCCAGGTGACGTTCTCCTCGCGCCACAGGCGCCGCAGCAGCTCGTACTTCTCCGCGAGCTGGTCCCACTGCTCGCCCGGCGCGACGCCGAACATGGGGAGCTGGCGGAGCTCGTTGCCCTTGCCGATGACCAGCTCGACCCGCCCGCGCGAGAGCTGGTCGATGGTGGCGTAGTCCTCCGCCACCCGGAGCGGGTCGAGGACGGACAGCACGCAGACCCCGGTCTGGATCCGCACCCGGCTGGTGGCCGCGGCGACGGCGCCGAGGACCACGGTCACGCCCGCGGACAGGAACTGGCCGGCGTGCCGCTCGCCGATCGCGACCGCGTCCAAGCCGAGCTTCTCGGCCTGGCGGGCCGCGGTCAGCGCCTGCTCGAGCCGGTCAGCGGTACTGACCAGCCGGCCGGTCACCGGGTTCTGGATGTTGGGCAGGATGTCGAGCAGCTGAAAGCGCATACCCGCCTATAACGCCCTCCGGCCGGGGCTGCTTCCGCGTTTGGTTCTGTTCAATCAAAAATCCTAGTATTACGATAGACATTAACAGCTTTTCGTCTCGGCCCCGGGAGCGCGACGCGATGACCACAGGCAGGCTCCTGCTAGCGGTGGAGACCGACGGCGCCGGCGCGCACCCCGCGGCCTGGCGTTACCCGGGTGTCTCCGGGGCCGCGCTCGACCCGAAGTCCATCGCCGCGGCGGTGATCGCCGCGGAAAAGGCCGGGTTCGCGCTGGCCGCCTTCGGGGACGGGCCGGTGCCGCCGCCCGCCGGGTCGCGGATCGAGGCGGGCGTACGGGCCGCGTACCTGTCGCCGCTCACCACGCGCATCGGCCTGGCGCCCGCGCTGCACGTGACCACCGCCGAGCCGTTCCACCTGGCGACCCAGCTGGCCAGCCTGGACCACGCCAGCCACGGCCGCGCGGCCTGGGTCGTCGGCGCGGCGAACGACGGCCCGGCCCGGGCGACGATCGGCGCGGCGCCGCTGGACGCCGCCGCCCGCGGCCAGGAACTGCGGGACGTCATCGACGTGGCCCGCGCGCTGTGGGACTCCTGGGAGGACGACGCGGTCATCAAGGACACGGTGACCGGGCGGTTCATCGATAACGACAAGGTGCACCACGTCAGGTTCGAGGGCGCCTCGTTCAGCGTCGCCGGCCCGCTGATCACGCCGCGGCCGCCGCAGGGCCAGGTCGTCATCATCGCCCCCGACTCACTCGGCGTCGCGGACCGGTCCGACATCACGCTCATCGGCGGTTTCTCCCCGACGATCGGCCACGGGCCGCGGGTGCTGGCCGGGCGGGCCGGGCGCGCGCGGGAAGCCGGCAGCCCGCTCGTGTTCGCCGAGCTCGAAGTGGCCCTGGACCAGCCGGGCGAGCGGGCGGCCAACCGGCTGGCCCGGCTCGCCTCCCTCGCGGCCTGGCCCGCGACCGACCGGGTCCGCTTCGCCGGGTCCGCCGAGGCCCTGACCGAGTTCCTGGCCGGGCTCGCCGCCTACGTGGACGGCGTGCTCTTCCATCCGGCCGAAGCCGCCGTCGACTTCCCGATCCTGTGCGGCGAGGTGCTCCCGGCGCTGACCGCGAGCGGCCTGGCCCGCACGCCAGGCCCGGACGGCGGGACGCTCCGCGACGTGCTCGGGCTGCCCCGGCCGGCCAACCGCTTCGCCCACCCCGTGAGGAGCGCCCGTGCCTGACCACCACGACCCCGACGGCAGCCCCCAGGTGCACCTGGGAGTGTTCTTCACCGGCGTCGGGCCCCAGCTGATCTGGGCCGACCCGGCCTGCGCCTCCCACCATGAGATCGAGACCTTCGTCCAGGTCACGCGGCTGCTTGAACGGGGCCTGTTCGACGCGTTCTTCCTCGGCGAGGGCCTGCGCGTGCGGGAAAACCGGGGGAAGGTCTACGACCTCGACGTGTCCGGCCGCCCCGACGCGATCACGCAGCTGGCCGCGCTGGCCGCGGTCACCGACCGGATCGGGCTCGTCGCCACCCAGAACGCGACCTACAACTACCCGGCCGACCTCGCCCGCCGTCTCGCGAGCCTCGACCTCATCTCGGGCGGCCGGGCCGGCTGGAACATCGTGACCACCGACAACGCCTGGACAGGCGAGAACTTCCGGCACGGCGGCTGGCTTCCGCACGAGCGCCGGTACGAGCGCGCGACCCAGTTCGTCGAGACGGCCAAGCAGCTGTGGAGCGCCGGCCCGGCCGGCCCGCCGGTCGACGTCCGTACCGACCTGGTGAGTCTCCGGGCCGCGGCCACGGTACCGCCGAGCCCGCAAGGCCGCCCGGTCCTGTTCCAGGCTGGCGATTCCGACGGCGGCCGCGAGCTCGCGGCCAAGCACGCCGACGTCGTGTTCTCCCGGCACCGGGAGCTCGACGAGGCCCAGGCGTACGCGCGTGACCTGCGGACGCGCCTGGCCCGATACGGACGGCAGCCGGACGAGGTGCGGATCTTGCCCGGTGCCTCCGTCGTGGTCGGCGACACCCCGCGCGAAGCGGAAGAAAAGGCCCGCTGGGTCCGCGGCGAGCAGGTCAACGGCCCCCGCGCCCTGGCCTACCTGGAGCAGTACTGGGGCACCGACCTGTCGGCCTATGACCCGGACGGCCCGCTGCCGGACATCGAGCCGAGCTCGGGCGAACTCGACCCCTCCCGCGGCACGATCGCGATCGAGCGGCGCACCGGCAAGCTCGAGCTGATCCAGAGCTGGCGCGACCTGGCGGCCGAGCGCGGGCTGTCGATCCGCCAGCTGGTCCTGGAGGTATCAGGCGGGCACGCGACGTTCACGGGCACGCCCGGCCAGATCGCCGACACCTGGGCGCACTACGTCCGCACCCGGGCGGTGGACGGCTTCAACATCACGCCGCACCTGCTCCCGTCCTCGCTCGCCGACATCGTCGACCGGGTGGTACCCGAGCTTCAGGACCGCGGCGTCTACCGGACGAAGTACGCGGGCACGACGCTCCGCGAGCACCTGGCGCTCCCGCCGCTTCGGGCGGCGGCCGCGGCCGCCTGAGCGACCTCTAGGCGATCTCTATGCGCATCACGCAGTGCTTCTTGCCCTTGCTCCGGACGTAGCTGAAGCCCGCCTGCTCGAAGAGGCTCCGGGTGACGCTGTAGAGGAAGGACGCCGATACCTTCTGGCCTTCCTCGGTCTCCTGGGGATAGGCCTCCACCGTCCCGCCGCCGGCCAGCGCGATCTGGTGCAGGGCGCCCTGGAGCGCGACGCCGGCCACGCCCTTGCGCCGGTACTTCTTGTCGACGAAGAAGCAGGTGAGCCGGTAGTCGGGCAGCTTGTCCAAGGTGGCCAGGTACTCCTTGCGGTGGTTGATGTTGGGCAGCTCCTCCGGGCTGCCGTACTGGCACCAGGCCACCGCCTCATCCCCGTCGAACACCAGCGCCGCGTGGGCCTGGCCCGCGCGGACCAGCCGCTCCTTGAGGGCGCGGTTGGCTTCGGCGCTGCGCTCCTTCTCGGCGTTCATGGTGTGGAACCAGGTGCACCAGCAGCCGCCCCAGACACCGTTGTGCCGCTCGGTGACCTCCGCGAAGGCATCCCAGGTGTCCGGACCGAGCGGCTTGACGGTGTACCCGCCGATGGTCGTCTCAGCATCAGTCATGGGTGCAGGCTAGAACGGATCGCGGACGATCACCTTCCGGATCGATCCGGGGCTAGTGGCCGACGTAGACTGCGCGCGCCGGTCCTGGTCGAGGAGTTCATCGCCAGCCTCGAGGCCGGCGCATCGCCGCGGAACTGACGAGGGCCCGGGCGGTTTAACCGCCCGGGCCCTCGTGAGTGCTGACTGCTAGGCCTTCAGGAGCGTGATCGACTCGGCCGGGAGGACCAGGCCCGCCTTGACCGCCGCGGCGGTCGTGCTGGCGCTGGTCGTCTTGGTGCCGAACGAGTTCTGGTTGCTGGCCTTGTAGGTCACCTTCGTGAGCTTGCCGCCCAGCGCCGACCCGAACGTGACGGTCTGCGCCGCGGTCGTGCTGGTGTTGATCAGCAGCACCTGGGTCTTGCCGCTGGCCAGGATCGACTGGTACGCCAGCACGGAACCCGAGACGGCGGCGGGCAGGTTGATCTTCGAGAGCTTCGCGCCCGGCTGGGCCAGGTCCCCGGCGAGCAGGTAACCGGTGTAGTACGCGTCCGGCACCGGCTTCTTGTTTGAGGTGAACATGCCCTCGTCGGGCTTGGAGCAGGTCGTGCCGGTGTTGCCCTGGCCGTTCATCGTCCACCAGTCGACGGCGCTCGCGCCGGACGACAGCCACTGCAGCGCGTCGCCGGCGGAGAACAGCGCGCCGACCGCGGTGCAGGACGTGTTCGTGGCCAGGTAGGAGACGCCGGTCTCGCCGACCACGACCTTCGCGCCGCCCACGCCCTGGGAGGCCATCTCGGCCTTGACCGCGGCGTACTCCGCCGGGATCTGGAGGACGGTCTGGATCACCGTCTGGGCCGTGGGGTTCGCGCCCGCGCCGGTGGAGCCGCCGTAGCTCAGCGGGTACCAGTGCAGGTCGACGAAGCCGATGTACTTCTTGTCGCCGGAGAGCACGGCGTTGTCCCACTCGGTGTTGTCGGCCACCGACGCGCCGCCCACCGACGAGTCGAAGGCGTAAGGCACGCCGAGCACCGCGCTTGGGTTCGCCGCCTTCATGGCCGACATGAACTTCGCGGCGTTCGCGGCGTAGGACTTGGCCACGATGGTCATGCCGGCGTCGGTGCCGTCCTTCACCATCGGGCAGGTGGCGTCCACCGTCGGCCGGTAGCCCTTGAAGTCCTCGGGCGCGTCGGCCAGCCAGTTGTTGGCTTCCCAGCACCCGTAGTTCTCGTTGCCGATCTCCCACAGGCCGACCTGCTGGCCGGACTTCTTCGCCGCCTTCACCTCGGCCGCGGCCTCGGCGGGCGTGCCCGAGCCGTAGTTCACGGTGACGAAGCTCTGCGCCCCGATCGCCCGCGCCTTCTGGGAGAAGATGCTGAAGGGGAGGGCGTTGGACGACGCGCACTTGGCCTTGTACTCCGACAGCGCGGTGGTCGGGCAGGCGGTGATGGAGGTGTTGGTCTGCCAGTCGTAGTCGTCGGCGTACTGCCCGCCGCCATAGTGGATCTGGGTGACATGTGCGTTCTTCAGCAGGCTCTGCAGGGTGTTGCTGCTGCCGCCGCTGGCATAGAGCGAGTTCCACGGCGGGATGTTCATCCCGAGCGCCCCGGTCGAGAGCTTCACCGTCGCGGGCGCCGCCGTCGCCGCGGTCGCCATACCCGGGACCGCCACGAAGGCGAGCGCCGCGAGGCTGCCTCCGACCGTTACGAGTACCCGTCCACGCTTCCACATTGAAGTCATTTTCCCACCTAAAGCGTTCAACTAATCGACAGGGCAAACTAACATTTTTCGAATGGCGACATTCCTTTAGCGGAGGAACACCATGGATTTATTGATAAGGGGAATTCACGGTACGTTCGATATCTATTTGGACAGTAGCGATGACGCGCTGCGTCAAAAATCACTATTTAGGCCGATATCCCCCGGAAGTCGTTAGAGTACCATAGGCCGCCTCAACCAGGACGGTTCTCCGGCCAACCCGGCGGCGGGCCGGGGTCGGCATCGACGGGCAGGCGGCCGTTCCCGACGGGCTGACCTGCTGGTCACGGCCTACTATTCGTGGATGCAGCACTTCTCACTGGCCATCATTGGCTCCGGTTCCGGCAATCGCCTGGTGCCGACGGACCATTCGCAAGGCAGCGCCGCGCTCATCGAAGCCGGCGTCTTCGGCGGGACCTGCCTCAACCGGGGCTGCATCCCGAGCAAGATCCTGGTGCACACCGCCGACGTGGCCCGCCAAGTCGAGCGCGCGGGCGACTTCGGCCTCGGCGCCGAGCTGACCAGGGTGGACTGGCCCGCCATTCGCGACCGCACGTTCTCGCAGCTCGACCGGGTCTCGGCGGCCGGCCGCGACTCCCGGGCGAACTCGGACCTGGTGACGCTGTTCGAGGGCTGGGCGCGCTTCGCCGGCCCGCACGAGCTGGTCATCGACGACGAGACCCGCATCACCGCCGACCGCATCGTGCTGGCGACCGGGGCCCGGCCGGTGATCCCCCCGGTCATCGCCGGCTCCGGTGTCGAGTTCTGGACCTCCGACACGATCATGCGGATCGACGAGCTCCCGGCCAGCATGGTCATCGTCGGCGGCGGGTACGTCGCCGCCGAGTTCGCCCACATCTTCTCCAGCCTGGGCGTCGAGATCCACATCGTCAGCCTGGGCGGCACGCTGCTCGAGGCGCTCGATACCGACATCTCCGCGCGCTTCACCGACCTGGCCAGGCAGCGCTGGGACGTCCGCCTGTCGGCCACGATCACCGAGGTCCGGCAGCATCACGAGGCCGGGGGCGTGACCGTGGTGCTCGACGACGGCACCAAGGTGGCCGGCGACCTGCTCCTGGTGGCCGCCGGGCGCCGGCCGAACACCGATGACCTCGGCCTGGACCGGGCCGGGGTCAAGGTCAGGGACGACGGGCGCATCCAGGTGGACGCGTACGGCCGGACGACGGCCGACGGGATCTGGTCCCTGGGCGACGCGAGCTCGCCGTACGAGCTCAAGCACGTGGCCAACGCCGAGGCCCGCCGCGTGGCCCACAACCTGGCCCACCCGGATGACCTGCGCCCGTTCCAGCACGAGTGGGTGCCGGCCGCGGTATTCACCGATCCCCAGATCGCCTCGGTCGGCGCGCGGCTCCAGGACCTGGCGGGCAAGCGGCCCTACGTGCAGTCCACCCAGCCTTACCACGGCACGGCCTACGGGTGGGCGATCCGGGACACCAGCGGCTTCTGCCGGCTGTACGCGGACCCGGCGACCGGCACGCTCCTCGGCGCCCACATCCTCGGCGACCAGGCCTCCCTGCTGATCCAGCCGCTCATCCAGGCGATGTCGTCCGGGCAGAGCGTCGCCGACATGGCCAGCGGCCAGTACTGGATCCACCCGGCGGCGAGCGAAGTCGTGGAAAACGCGCTGCTCAAGCTCCCGCTCGAGCCGCGCTGAGTCCTGGTTAGCCCTGGTTAGCTCGGTTAGCCCATGACCCGGATCTTGTCCGCGCTGATCGTGAGGATGACGCGGACCTGGTCGCGGCCTCCGTACCAGGGGTACGGCGCCCCCAGGTAGCGCTGGGCCAGGGCCTCGATGTGCTCCGCGCCGCCCTCAGTGGTGGCGTTGGTGACCCGCCCGCGGACCGAGTAGTAGCGGGAGGGACTGGCCGGATCGGAAACGGTCACGGCCACTCGCGGGTCGCGGTCGATGTTCCGCACCTTCTGGAAACCCTGGACGGTGTTGATGATGACGTGCTCGCCGTCGGTGTCGACCCACGTCTGGGTCATCTGCGGCGAGCCGTCGGGCATCAGCGTGGCCAGGAAGCACGGGCTGGGCTGGCGCAGCAGGGCGATGAGGCCGTCGGGCAGGTTCACTCGTGATCAACTCCGGTTTCGTCGAATAGGGCCGCGTACCGCAGCCAGCGCTGGCGGCGGATCCGGTAGACCAAGCGCCAGATCAGCAGGGGCAGCGCCAGCGTGAGCAGGGAGCCGACGATCACATTAGCGGTCGGCGCGCCGTGCCATACCGAGCCGGCGATCTGCTGTCTGGCGGCGGCGGTATCGGGGTCGGCGGGAAGGTAGACGACCGTCATCCGCTCCTTCGTGTCCCCGGGGTCGGCCTGGTTCAGCGGGAGCGGGCGGCCGCCGACCGCCGGATCGGTGGTCTCCCAGGGCTTCTTCTCATGGTTGGGCACGAACGTCAGGGTCGCCACGTCGGTGACCGTGGCCTGGCCGTTGTCGTCGGTCGAGTACTGGGGCACGTCGACCAGGAACCCGGGGGTCGAGACCCCGTGCGCCCGCAGCTGGGCGACCAGGCTCGAGTCAGACAGGCCATGGGCCAGCGAGGCGATGCCCACACCTGGTCCCCATGCGATCAGCGCGGGCACCAGCGCCACCATTCCCGCGGTCGCCCACGCCGACCACGCGCCCGAACGGGGGCGGCGGCGGAAGAAGCGGCCCGCCGGGGCCAGCGACCGGGCCGAGCACGAGGCCACCGCCCAGCGCAGCCCGTCGTTGACCAGGTGCGAAAGCGCCGCGAACAGCCAGCTGCCCGCGGCCGCGCCGAGCACCGCTCCGACCAGCCCGAGCAGCACGCGCACCGCCCCGAACCAGTCCGGCAGCACTGCCCCGGGGATGACGCCGACGAAGGCGGCCGCGCCCACGACCGCGAAGAAGACGGCATCCCGGGCCAGCACGCGCGGCGTGTGCCCCCGCGGTGCCGTCCGCAGCTTCCGGCAGCCGGGAGCCCGCTGGTACAGCGGTGGCCGCCGCTGCCGCTCCCTCCTCCCGCGGCCGGCCTTCCTGCGGCGGGAGAAGTACCGAACGTGGGTCGGCGCGGGCGCCCCGGCCGCGCGGCACACCGCCGCCACGTCGCCGTAGGTCTCCCACCGGCCGCGTGCCCGCAGCAGGAGCCGCTCCTGGTGGTCGAAGACGAGCAGCGCGCGGCCGCGGTCCAGGCTGCCGAGGCGGTAGCCGTCGACCGTGCGCACCGCGCCGACCGCGAAGGCGGGAATGACGACCCGCTGACCGCCGAACCCGTAGGCCACCAGGCTGCCGTCCTCGGCGCCGAGCCGCACGCGGATCCGGCCCCTCAGGTCGGTCGGTGGCCGCGCCGGCGCGGCCTGCGGACGCTTCGGGTCGGCGGCCAGTTCGTCGAGATTGTCTGCGGAGGACACGGATATTCAACTTAAACGGTTCGGGGCCGGCCGCAGGTGGTCCTGGGCCGAATTCAGGTGCGCCTCGGTATTCAGGTGTGCCTCGGTGCAGTCCTCGGCGCACGGAGGAGCCTCGTCGAGCCGCAGGGTCCAGGGCAGCCCTTCGTCGATGATGGGGATCCTCCGGCCGCAGCGGCCGATCCAGAAGCTGAGTACGCACAGGACGAGTACGAAGGTCAGTGAGAGGGCGGCGTAGATCATGAAGTTCATGAGGGTTTCCTCGCAGGGCTGTTGTTCTAAAAGGGCCGCCTATATATGGCTGCCCAATTTGTCCAATTAGCGATTGATGTCGCTCATGCTCCGGTCATATCCGGGGCGAAGGTCGCAGACACTTCTTAGCATCGCCCGGGGAAATTCGGCTACGGCCAGAACAACCAGCCCACGCGGGTTGCCGACCGGCCTGTAATTTCGGCGCCGGACACGGAATGATTGGCAATGGGCATGCCACGCCAAGGGGGAACTGATGGGCGACTCGTCGTCTCAGCCGGGACAAGACCTGACCGATCTATCTCGCGCGCGATGCCGGGCAGTCCGCCGAGGCCCAGGGACGACCTCCGTTCGAGGAGGTCCTGGCCTGGCTCTCCCGCCGCCGGGTCGTCACCGAAGCCCAGCGGACCTGGCGGGCGGACGCCAGCCAGGCCGGGGACAAGGGCCCCACCGAGGCGGCCTTCCGTCACCGCTGGCGGACCCAGGTCGGCTACTTGCGCGACCTGGTCATCTGCGCGCTGAGCCCGCGGATGAAGCACCCGAACCAGATCCAGTACGCCGACGACATGATCGCCAGCGTCCGGTCGGGCGAGCGCCGGCTTTCCGCCGCCGTCCGCACGATCGCCGTGGCCGAAGTACAGGCGCTGAAAGAGGACAAGGCATTCCGCCTGCAGATGGTCTTCCAGGCCACCCTGGCCCACGACGACCAGGTCGCCGACGCGCTGCGCCGCATCAATATGGCGAACATCGACGGCTGGACCGAGTTCGGCCGCCGGAGCTTTGAAAGGCTCGGGCTGACGCTGCGGCCGGATGTGGATTTCGCTCTTCTCGGGTGCGCGTTGCCCGCCGCCGGTGAGGGCGTGATGTTCAAGACAATGGTGCCGCCCAAAGGCCACGTGACCCCCGGTCCTGCCGACCTGCTCAACCTCATCGCCAAGGCGCTGGTCATCGCGTCGGCCGACCCCGGCGACGGCCGGACCCTCGACGAAACGCTCAACGAACTGGCCCCTAGGGTTAAGTCATGAAGTTCTCGATCTGGCCTAATAACAACCGTGCTCCCGCCGACCTCCTGGCCGAGGTGCGCGCGGCCGATGACGCCGGCTGGCACGGCGTCTGGCTGGCCGACCACTACATGCCCAACACCGGCGACACGACGCCCGCGCGCGGCGACGCGTACGAGTGCTGGACCCTGCTGCCCGCCATCGCGGCGGTGACCGAGCGGGTCAGGATCGGGACCCTCGTCTCGCCCACCTCGGTCCACCACCCGGCTCTGCTGGCCAAGCGCGCCGCCTCGCTTGACCGGCTGTCCGCTGGCCGGACGGTACTCGGGCTCGGCGCGGGCTGGCAGATCAACGAGCATCACGCCTACGGCATCGAGCTCGAGCCGCCCGGCAAGCGAGTCAGCCGGTTCGAGGAGGCGATCCAGATCGTCCGCTCGATGCTGTCCCAGGAATCCACGACCTTCCACGGCGCCTGCTACGACATCACCGACGCCCCCTGCGATCCCAAGCCCGTCCAGTCGCCGCTACCGCTTCTCGTCGGCACCCGCAGCCCGCGCATGCTCCGGATCACCGCCCGCCACGCGGACGAGTGGAACACCTGGGGCAGCCCGGAGCAGGCCGCGGTCGGCCGGGCGGCGCTGGTCGAGGCCTGCGACGCGGTCGGCCGCGACCCCGCGACGATGTGGACGTCGATCAACGCCCTCGTCGACCTCGACGGGCCCGAGCCCCCGCCCGGCAGCCGGACCATCTTCGGCTCGGCTCAGCAGCTCATCGACCGCTTCGGTGAGTACGCCGAGCTCGGCTTCGACGAGTTCATCCTGCCCGACTGGAACCTCGGCGCGGACCGGTCCGAGCGCGCCGACAACGTGGCCAGGATCAAGGCTGAGGTCCTGGACCGCCTGCCCGTCGCGGGCTAGCGCGTGCGCCGGGTGCTCGTGGTCGGCATGTCGGGGGCGGGCAAGACGACCGCTGCCCGCCGGGTGGCGGACCGGCTCGGCCTGCCCTTTCACGAGTTGGATGTCCTGGCCCTCGGGCCCGGCTGGTCCGTGGCCCCCGATCTGGTCGACCAGGTGAAGCGGATCACGACCGGGCCGTCCTGGGTCTTCGACTCGTGGGGTTATCCCGCGGTCCGTGACCTGATGTGGCAGTCGGCCGACACGATCCTCTGGCTTGACTACCCCGCGCGGGTGGTCATGCCCCGCCTGATCGGGCGGTCGGTGGCCAGGACGGCCAAGCGCACCGAGCTGTTCGGCGGCAACCGCGAGACCGTGCGCGAGTGGCTCAGGCCCGAGCACCCGGTCTGGTCCGCGGCGGCCTCGATGCGGGCACGCCGGGCGTACTTGTTCGACCGGACCACCGGGTCAGTTCACTGCCGCACCGTGCGTTTCACCAGTCCCGGTGAGTTCGAGCGCTGGTACGAGCGGCTGCCCTAGCCGGCTCGCTGGCTTGACCGGCTAGCTGCCCTGGCCGCGCAGTTCGCTCTCGAGCAGGTCCATGGCCTTGAGGAAGGCCTCCTGCTCGCCGGGGGTGAGCTTGTCGAGGACGCGGGCCAGCGGCTCGGCCGCGCCGTCCAGCCATTCCCCGATCAGGCCCGCCTGGCTGGGGATGATCGCGACGATCGTGCGCCGCCGGTCGGCCGGGTCCGGGCGCCGCTCGACCAGGCCCGCCCGGTCGAGGTCGGCGAGGACGCCGCTGACGGTGGGCAGGGTCAGGCCCAGCCGGGCAGCCAGGTCCCCGACGGTGACCGGCCCGCCGCGGATCTGCTCGAGCGCAGCGACGTGCCGCGGGCTGAGCGGCGCGGGCGGCGCGGCGCGATCCTGCCAGCGCCGCATCCCCCTGATCACGCGGGGAAACAGCTGCATCAAGTGCAGGCACAGCGCGGAGTGCTGGGAGGCTCCCGTCTCGTCCGCCATGGCCCTCCTCGCTTGACAACCCGAAAGCCGAGTATATACGGTTCCGGTATCAAAATAGTTTGGATATCAGAACAAATTTACGGAGGCGGTATGGCATCCCCGGAACAGCTGGCCTCGCCGGCGCTTGAGGCGCTGCTGCGGGACGGCACGCTCACCGGGTCCTGGACCCTGAACCCGGCCAGGTCCGAGGTCCGCCTGAACACCAGGCACACCTGGGGCCTGCTCCCGCTCAAGGGCGTCTTCAGCGAGGTAGCCGGGAGCGGCACGGTAGCCGCGGACGGGAACGTCACCGGCGTCCTCACCGTGGGGGCCGGGTCGGTCGACACGAAGAACAAGCAGCGGGACAAGCACCTGCGGTCGGCTGACTTCTTCGACGCCGCCAACCACCGGGAACTCAGCTTCGCCGTCGACGCCGTGACCCCGGCCGGCCCGGGCGTCCGGGTCACCGGCAGTCTCACCATCCGCGACCGAACCCGCCCGGTCTCCTTCGACGCCAAGGTCTCCCGCGCCGCGGCCGAGGTGTGGCTGGACGCCGAGGTCCCGGTCAACCGGGCAGACTTCGGCCTGACTTGGAACTGGATGGGCATCGCGGCGATGGACAGCACGATCGCCGTCCACGCCGTGTTCACCCGCCAGTAAACCGGCGCCGCGCGGGCGAGAGTTTTAGGCAGCGTATGAAATAGCGGTGGGCGGTGCGGGGTTGCACTGGTATGCGCCGTGCGCCCGCATCCAGCGGGCGGCATCATCGGCAAAGGAGCTGACGTGTCGGACATCTACCGCAAGGACCCCGAGGCCGTCTCCCGGCTGACCCCAGAGCAGTACCGGGTCACCCAGAAGAGCGGCACCGAGCCCGCGTTCAGGAACGAGTACTGGGACAACAAAGAGCCCGGCATCTACGTCGACGTCGTATCGGGCGAGCCGCTGTTCGCCTCAGTCAGCAAGTACGACAGCCGCTCCGGATGGCCGAGCTTCACGGTGCCCATTGAGCCGGGCAACGTAGTCGAGCGCCGCGACTTCAAGATGCTGATGCCCAGGACCGAGGTCCGTTCCGCCCACGGCGGCAGCCACCTGGGCCACCTGTTCCACGACGGGCCCAGGGAAGCCGGGGGCCTTCGCTACTGCGTCAACTCCGCCGCCCTCCGGTTTGTCCCGCTCGCCGACCTGGAGCGGGAGGGCTACGGCGCCTACCTGAACTTGTTCGAATCCGCACACGACACTGGGAGCGCATCATGACGACTGAGAAGGCGATCCTCGCCGGCGGCTGTTTCTGGGGCATGCAGGATCTCATCCGCAAGCTCCCCGGCGTGATCTCGACGCGAGTGGGCTACACCGGCGGTGACGTGCCCAACGCGACCTACCGCAACCACAACGGGCACGCCGAGGCGCTCGAGATCAACTTCGACCCGGACAAGATCTCCTACCGGGACCTGCTTGAGTTCTTCTTCCAGGTGCACGACCCGACCACGCTGAACCGTCAGGGCAACGACCGGGGGACCAGCTACCGGTCCGCGATCTTCTACCTCAGCGACGCGCAAAAGCAGACCGCCGAGGACACGATCGCCGACGTCAACGCCTCCGGGCTGTGGCCGGGCAAGGTCGTCACCGAGGTCACGCCCGCCGGCCCGTTCTGGGAGGCCGAGCCCGAGCACCAGGACTACCTGGAGCACTACCCCAACGGGTACACGTGCCACTTCGTCCGCCCGGGCTGGAAGCTGCCGCACCGCGCGGACAGCGTTAGCTCCTAGGGCAGGCCCCAGGCCTGAGCATGACGGCCGCCCGCGGCATCGCCGCGGGCGGCCGCTGTATGCCGCCCCGAGGACCCGGATAGGCTGCGGAAGTCGAAGGGGCGGTGTCCAATGGGCCGCGAGGCGATGGGAAGTACGGGGAGCGCGAACGCGGCGGCTGGTGTCCGAGGTGCGGTCGTGATCGCCCACGGCGGCAAGGACGTCAGCACCGAGCCGGTTAGCCCGCTGGACCTGGCCGTGCTGCGGATGCACCCGCTGGTCCACGCAGTCCGGCACGCGCTGCGCGGAAGCGGGGTCGTGGTCAGCCAGCCGCGGTTCACGGTACGGGGCTGGAACGGCGACCTGGCCTCGCCGGTGGGTGACCTCAGCGCGCTCATCGACGAGCTCGTCGCCCGGCACGGCGACATTCCCGTCGTGCTGATCGGCCACTCGATGGGGGCGCGCGCGGCTTTCCGCGCCGCCGGGCACCCGGCGGTGTCCGCGGTCGCCGGGCTCGCGCCCTGGCTGCCCCGCGAGGAGCCGGTCGCCCAGCTGGCGGGCCGGCGGGTGCTGCTCGCCCACGGGACCCTGGACATGGTCACGCGGCCCGCGGACACCTGGGCTTACGCCGAGCGTGCCCGTTCCGTCACCGAGGTGGCCACGATCGAGGTCCGGGGCGGCGAGCATGCCATGCTCCGCCGGGCCGGGCTCTGGCACCGCCTCGCCGCCGACTTCAGCCGCCTCGCGCTCGGCCTGCCCACCAGCGAGGGAGAGGTGACGGCGGCCTTCCGGGAGACGGCCGCAG
>Ga0302314_10004584_pt1 | contig 25367 bp, 28 predicted proteins | sample III_Palsa_N2_3_FD_200533 | JGI IMG/M metagenome (GOLD analysis project Ga0302314, IMG submission 200533) | Peat permafrost microbial communities from Stordalen Mire near Abisko, Sweden - III_Palsa_N2_3 | ecosystem: Environmental > Terrestrial > Soil > Palsa > Peat permafrost | place: Sweden... | reverse complement strand
CGGGCTGTGGCTGTGGGCCATCGTCTGGCCCGAGCGCTCCGGCCTGCTGATGTACGACGAGCTGGTGCTCACCGACCTGCGCGACGCGGGCGCGGAGCTGGACCTGATCCCCTGTGGCGCGCTCTCGCCCAGGCTGACCGAGCAGCCAGGCTGATCAGCGAGCCAGGCTGACCGAGCCAGTCGGGCTGATCAGGGTTGTCAGTCGGGGCGGATAGGCTGCGAGAAGCGACTGACGACCCCTGGAGCCACCCGTGCGCATCGACCTGCACGCCCACAGTTCCGCCTCGGACGGCACCGACAGCCCCGCCGAGCTGGTCCGCAACGCCGCGGCGGCCGGACTGGACGTGGTGGCGCTGACCGACCACGACACCGTCTCCGGCTACCCGGAGGCGATCGCCGCGCTGGACGGTCCTGACCTCGCGGGCAGCGGGCTGATCCTGGTCACCGGCGCGGAGCTGTCCTGCGTGGTCGAGGGCATCTCGATGCACCTGTTGGCCTATCTGTTCGACCCGGAGGAGCCCGAGTTCGCCCGGGAGCGGGAGTTGGTGCACACCGACCGGTTCCGCCGGGCCGAGGTCATGGTCGAGCGCTGCCGGGCCCTGGGCGCGCCGATCACCTGGGAGCAGGTCAAGCGGATCGCCGGCCGGGGCGCGGTCGGCCGACCGCATGTCGCCAGCGCGCTGGTCGAGGCGGGGGTCGTGCCGGACGTCGACTCCGCCTTCACCGAGCAGTGGTTGGCCAACGGCGGCCGGGCGGACGTGCGCAAGCACGAGCTCGACCCGGCCGACGCGATCAGGCTGGTGCGCGCGGCCGGCGGGGTGCCGGTCTTCGCCCACCCGGGCGCGATCAAGCGCGGGCGGACGGTGTCCGAGCAGGTCATCGCGGACCTGGCGGCGGCCGGCCTGGGCGGCCTGGAGGTGGACCACATCGACCACGACGAGCCGACCCGCGCCCGGCTGCGCGGCCTGGCCGCCGAGTTGGGGCTGCTGGCGACCGGCTCCAGCGACTACCACGGCGAGCGGAAGACGGTCCGGCTGGGCGCGAACACCACCGCGCCGGAGGTGTACCAGGCGCTGGTCGCCCAGGCCGACGGCGCGAAGCCGAGGATCGCCTGAGCGATTCGGCTGCCACTGTCCCGCCACCCCCTTACTTAAACCATATGAGCTGGTAACCTCTGCCGACCTTTCAGCAGTACGTCATCAGAATGGGGTGGGGCCGTGGCGATCCGTCGCGCGAAGCAGAAGCAGCAGGTCATCGAGAAACTCTCACAGCAGGCGCCGCCCGGAGAGGTTTTCATCACCACCGTGCACGCCGAGACCGGCCCCAGCCCGTGGCTGAACCTCCTCTTCGAGAGAGTCCCGGGGCTGGTGTTCGTGGTCGTGATGATGCGGAAGATGTACTTCCTGACGCTCACCAACACCTCGGTGGTGATCAACTCGGCAAGCCGCTGGAGCAACCGTCCCGCCGAGGTGGTCGCGGTCTTCCCCCGGCACGCCTTCCCGGCCGGCAACGTCAAGCGGGCGCGGGTCTGGAGCAAGATCTACGTCCAGTTCCCGAACTCGGGCAAGCCCACCCGGCTGAACGTCCACGGCTACTGGAACCGCGAGTTCGACCAGCTGCTCGCCATCCTGCCGCCCGCCGCCTTCACCAGCGGCGAGCTCCACCCGAAGGCGGTGGCCGCACAGCAGGCGCAGGGCCAGTACCCCGGCCAGGGCCAGCTCCCGCCGCAGGGGCAGTACCCCGCGCAGGGCCAGCTCCCGCCGCAGGGCCAGTACCCCGGCCAGGGCCAGCTTCCGCCGCAGGGGCAGTACCCGCAGCCGTCGTTCCCCGGTCAGCAGCCGCCCGCGCCGCAGGTGCCGCAGGCGCCGACCAAGAACCCGTACCAGAGCTGAGCTAGTCCAGCGGGACCCCGCGCCGTCCGGGGTCCCGCAGGTCGGTGCCGTGGCGCAGCCAGCGCTCCTGGAGTTCGGCCGCGCCGTGCACCCGCTTGTGCGCGGCCTCGTTGGGAGTCATCGGCAGCAGCGGCAGGAATCGCACCGGTTCGGCGGGCTCGGCGAGGGGCAGGTCCGCCACCAGGCCGCCGGGCTCGGCCACCAGGAATCCGGTGAAGGGCGCTCCCGGCCACAGCGGGCCGCCCAGGTCCAGTGACCCGCCGGGGGCCACGATCAGCCCCTCCACCTGCGGCGACGCCGCGAGCGTGGCCAGCGGCCTGAGTACCTCGTCGCGTCCGCCGCGGACGGTCAGCAGCAGCTCCGCGCGTGGGCCGCGGACCGGGTCGGCGACGGGGTCGCTCGGGTCGGCCATGGGCGCGGCGGACATGCCCAGGGTGGCGTAGCGGACCAGCCCGTCGGCGGTCACAAAACGCAGCACCTCGATCCGGTCGGCACCCAGGAAGGTGACCGCGGCCCGGCTGTCCGGCTCGCCGAAGGTACTGGTCAGGCGGTCCTCGACGGCGCGAAGGACGTCAGCGCCGGTGGCTTCGTGGTGCGGCATGGTCCATCACCCTACGGCCTGCGGTTGCCGCGGACCACGACCACCAGGCCGGCCAGGATCACCGCGACCGCCGGATAGACCGCGACCGGTGGCAGCTGCCCCAGCCAGACCGCGGCGATCAGCGCCGCGCCGGGGGTCTCCAGCAGGATCGCGGTGGACACCATGGACGGCCCCAGAGTCCGCACCACCCGGTTGCTGAGGGAGTGTCCGAGCAGCTGCGCGCAGCCGGTGAGCAGCGCGATCTGCAGCCAGGCGGTGCCGCTGAAGCCGGTCAGCGCGGTGCCCGAGACCAGGCAGCCGACCAGCAGCAGCACCGCCGTGGTGGTGTAGCAGACGAAGGTGTACCCGGTGGTGCTGACGGTCCGCCGGACCTGGCTGCCGAGCAGGAAGTAGACCGAGGCGGCCAGTCCCCCGGCGAGCGCCAGCCCGTCCCCGGCCAGGTTGCGGGTGGACAGGCTGAAGTCCACGCCGGTCAGCAGCAGCACCCCGGCGAAGGCCAGGGCGGTGCCGAGCCACACCGAGCGCGGCGCGCGGTGCCCGAACAGCCGCAGGATCACCGTGGTCCACAGCGGGGTGGTGGTGCACAGCGCGGTGGAGGAGGCGATCGAGGTCATCCGCAGGCTGGGCAGCCACAGCGCGAAGTGCGCGGCCAGGAAGGCCCCGGCGGCCAGCGCCAGGCCCAGCGTCCGGCGGCCGGTGGTGAACAGTTCGCGCAGTTCGGCTCGCTGGCGCAGCAGCGCGACCGGGGAGAGCACTCCGGCGGCCAGGCAGTTCCGCCAGAAGGCGATGGCCAGCACCGGCGCGGCGGTCGCGGAGATCAGCGGCGCGGAGAAGGCGACCCCGGACACGGCCAGTGCCAGCAGCAGGAAGTCGATCCGGGGGACGTCCCGCAGGTCCGGATGGGCTGTCGGCCCGGTCACCACCGGTGCGGTGGCGGCGACGGACGGCTGCATGCTGCTCCTCGGCGATGGCGGCGGTGGTGGTGGCGGCGGCGGTGGTGGTGACCGGGGTGGTGACCGGGTGGTGACGACGATGGTGGTGACGGGCCCCGGACCGGTAAGGGGCGTTCTGATCGTACGGGACTGACCTCAGTGACGGGAGGGTGCGACCGAACGGCGGACGCGTACGCTTCGGCACATGACTGAGGCGAGCGCGGAACTGCTGGACCGGGCCCTGGTGGAGGAGTCGGCGAAGAAGTCCGGACTGGTGTGGGTGAGCACCGGCTCCGGCGGTGACCGGGCGGTGTGGCACGTCTGGCACGAGGGCGCGGTCGTGGTGGTCGGCGAAGGGGCCGAGCAGCCGCTGCACGGCTGGGCGCAGGGCGACGCGGTGACGGTCACCGTCCGCAGCAAGGACACCTGGGGGCGGCTGCTGGCCTGGCCCGCGCGGGTGGAGGAGCTGGCCGCGGGCAGCGAGCGGTGGTCCGCCGCGGTGGAGGAGCTGAAGGCCAAGCGGCTGAACTCGCCGGACTTCGGGACGGTGACCGAGCGCTGGGCGCGGGAGTCACGGGTGCTGCGGTTCGTCCCGGCCGGCCGGATCTCCCAGCGTCCCGGGGAGCTTCCGGAGGAGTCGCAGGCCGCGGCCCCGGTGGCCACCAGCGCCACCACCCGGCAGCCGATCCCGGCGGCGCTGCCGCGGCTGCTCTTCGGCCGGGGACGCAAACGCCGCGGCTGACCCTCCGCCGACCCCCGTCGCCGCCCGCTGCCACCGCCCCCTGCCGGCCGGCCGGCCGCCGCTGAACCGTGGTGCGGGAGGCGGCGTGAGCGACCGGTGGGCCAACCTCGGGCCAACGGGCGGACACCAGCCGAGGCAGGCGCGCTGGCGGCAGCCCGGCACCGGTAACCTGGGCTGCATCCGGACCTGTTGCCGAGCGGTCCGGAGCCGAGCCTCCAGCTGGAAGGGCCACATGACCGGAGCGGGCTCCCGTGTGTTCGTCTCCCACCTCGCCGGGGTGGCCGTCTTCGACCCCAACGGCGACCAGGTGGGACGGATCCGCGACCTGGTGGTGAACCTGCGACTGGGCGGCAGGCCGCCGCGGGTGGCCGGCTTCGCGGTGGAGGTGGTCAGCAAACGCCGGGTGTTCCTGCCGATGAACCGGGTCACCAGCCTGGAGTCCGCCCAGGTGATCACCACCGGCGTGATCAACATGCGTCGCTTCGAGCAGCGCTCCAGCGAGACCCTGGTGCTCGCGGAGCTGCTGGACCGACGGGTGGAGTGGCACCCGGACGGGCCGGACGGATCCGAGCCGGAGACCGTCACCGTGCTGGACGTGGCGATAACGCAGACCCGGAACCGCGAGTGGGAGATCGACAAGGTCTTCATCGAACGCGGCAGGCCCGGCGCCGGCACACAGAGCAGCACACCGGCACAAGGGTGGTGGCGGGCGACGGGTGGGCGGCTGCGGCGCAGGGGCGAGACGCTGACGGTGGACTGGTCGTCGGTCACCGGTTTCGCGCTGCGCGAGGAGGACCAGGGCGCGGCCAACCTGCTGGCCACCTTCGAGCAGTTGCGCCCGGCCGACCTGGCCAACGTGCTGCACCACCTGTCCGAGAAGCGCCGGTCCGAGGTCGCCGCCGCGCTGGACGACGAGCGGCTGGCCGACGTGATGGAGGAGCTGCCGGAGGACGACCAGGTGTCGATCCTCGGCGCACTGCACCAGGAGCGGGCCGCCGACGTGCTGGAGGCGATGGACCCGGACGACGCCGCCGACCTGCTGTCGGAGCTGCCCGAGGGCGAGGCCGAGCGGCTGTTGCAGCTGATGGAGCCGGAGGAGGCCGCGCCGGTCCGGCGGCTGCTGAGCTACGCCGAGCACACCGCCGGCGGGCTGATGACCACCGAGCCGGTGGTGCTGGAGCCGGACGCGACGGTGGCCGAGGCGCTGGCCCGGATCCGCAACGCCGACCTGAAGCCGGCCCAGGCCGCCCAGGTGTACGTCTGCCGTCCGCCCACGGAGACCCCGACCGGCAAGTACCTGGGCCTGGTGCACTTCCAGAAGCTGCTGCGGGAGCCCCCGTACACGCTGCTGGGCGCGATCGTGGACGGCGACCTGGACGCCCTTCCGCCGGAGACCGAGCTGCCCCGGATCACCAGCTACCTGGCGACCTACAACATGGTGGCCGCGCCGGTCGTGGACGAGAATCGGCACCTGCTCGGCGCGGTGACGGTGGACGACGTGCTGGACCACATCCTGCCGGAGGACTGGCGTGAGTCGGCCCTGCACGGCGGTCCGCCGGACGACGATGACGACACCGAGAACGACCGCTCCGACGACGATGACGAACCCGAGCACGGCCCCGAGCACGACCGCTACCCGACCGCCGAGGAGGCAGCCGCTGATGGCCGGTGACCGCCGCGACCCGCGGAACCTGCGTGAGAGCCGCGACCCCCGACCGCGTGAGGGGTCCGCCCAGCGCCGCGCCGAACGGGAGGAGCACCGCGACCGGCTGGACCAGCCGCAGCGCCGCCGCCCCCGGATGACCCTGCCCAACCCCGACTCGGAGGCCTTCGGGCGGCTGTCCGAACGGATCGCCCGGTTCCTGGGCACCGGCCGGTTCCTGGTCTGGATGACCGTCGTGGTGCTGATCTGGGTCGGCTGGAACGCCCTGGCCCCCAAGGACATCCGCTTCGACAGCTACCCGTTCATCTTCCTGACCCTGGTGCTGTCCCTCCAGGCCTCGTACGCGGCCCCGCTGATCCTGCTGGCGCAGAACAGGCAGGACGACCGGGACAAGGTCAACATGGAGCAGGACCGGGCCCGGGGCGAACGCAACGTCGCCGACACCGAGTACCTGACCAGGGAGGTGGCCTCGCTGCGGCAGAGCCTGGGCGAGGTCGCCACCCGCGACTTCCTCCGCTCGGAGCTTCAGTCGCTGCTCAAGGAGCTGGAGCACCGGCCGCGCGGCGAGGCGCTGGAGGAGGAGCGGGCCGGGCGGCTGTGAGCCGTCGCACTGCTCGCGCGGGTCGGTCGGCCCCGCCCCGCGCCGTACCATCAGTGCATGGCTTCTGACACGCAGACGACGGCACTTGAGGAGTCCGTACGCACGGCCCTCGGGACCGTGCAGGACCCGGAGATCCACCGGCCGATCACCGAACTGGGCATGGTCAAATCGGTCGGGATCGACGAGGCGGGCGCGGCGAAGGTCGCCGTCTACCTCACCGTCTCCGGCTGCCCGATGCGGGAGACCATCACCAGCCGGGTGACCGACGCGGTGGCCGCTGTCCCGGGGATCACCTCGGTCGAGGTCGAGCTGGACGTGATGAGCGCCGAGCAGCGGCAGGAGCTGGCGTCGATGCTGCGCGGCGGCAAGCCGGACAAGGAGATCCCGTTCGCCCAGCCGGGATCGCTGACCCGGGTGTACGCGGTGGCCTCCGGCAAGGGCGGGGTCGGCAAGTCCTCGGTGACCGTCAACCTGGCCGCCGCGTTGGCCGCGGACGGGCTGAAGGTGGCCGTGGTCGACGCCGACATCTACGGCCACAGCGTGCCGCGGATGCTGGGCGTGGAGGGGCGTCCCACCCAGGTCGAGAACATGATCATGCCGCCCTCGGCGCACGGCGTGAAGGTGATCTCCATCGGCATGTTCACCCCGGGCAACGCCCCGGTGGTGTGGCGCGGCCCGATGCTGCACCGGGCCCTCCAGCAGTTCCTGGCCGACGTCTACTGGGGCGATCTGGACGTGTTGCTGCTGGACCTGCCCCCGGGGACCGGGGACATCGCCATCTCGGTGGCGCAGCTGGTGCCCAACGCCGAGATCCTGATCGTCACCACCCCGCAGCAGGCCGCCGCCGAGGTCGCCGAGCGCGCCGGGACGATCGCGCTGCAGACCCACCAGACCATCGTCGGCGTGATCGAGAACATGTCCGGCATGCCCTGCCCGCACTGCGGCGAGATGGTGGACGTGTTCGGCACCGGCGGCGGGCAGACCGTCTCCGAGGCGCTGACCAAGGCCACCGGCGCACGGGTGCCGGTGCTCGGCAGCATCCCGATCGACATCCGGCTGCGGGAGGGCGGCGACGACGGCCGACCGGTCGTGCTGACCGACCCGGGCTCCCCGGCCGGGGTCGCGCTGCGCGGCATCGCCGGCAAGCTGTCCAGCCGCCAGCGCGGCCTGTCCGGCCTGTCGCTGGGGATCACCCCGCGCAACAAGTTCTGATCGCGGTTCCGATCGCGGTTCCGATCGCGGTCAGAACCCACACGTTCTGACCGAGGTCAGACCCCGTAGGCGGCCAGGTCGGTCACCGTGGTGAAGCCCAGCGCGTAGGCGCTGACGCCGCGCCCGTACGCGCCGAGGTGGACGCCCGGGGCGTCCCCGGCCAGTACCCAGCCGTACTCGGACTCGCGGTAGCGGAACGCCTGCGGGGTGCCGTTCACCGGCAGGGTCAGCGGCGACCAGCCCGGGCCGCCGAGGTCGTCGGCCAGCTCCCAGGCCAGGTTGGACTGCTGGTCCAGCCAGGTCTGCCGCATCTCCCGGCCCAGCGGGGCCTGGTCGGTGGCCGCCAGCAGCCCGGAACCGGCCAGCCAGGCCGCCGAGGACACCGAGGTGGCCTCCAGCATCCCGGTGCCGTCGCCCAGCCGCCGGGAGGGGCGGCAGGCCACGGTGACCACCACCGCGAACCTGCGGTCGTCCACGGCGTCGGCGGCGTCGGTCGAGCCCACCGAGCTGCCGCGCGGGTGGTAGCCGCGGGACGGCTCGTCGCCGTGGCCGATCGAGCCGTAGTCCACCCGGCCGTCCGGGGCCGAGGCGACCGGTGTCAGCCAGCGGTTCCCGGTCCAGCCGTCGTCCAGGCTGTACCAGGGGAAGTCCGCCCGCAGGTAGCCCTCGGCCAGGGCGGGCACCGCCGCCCTGGCCGTCTCGGTCTGGCTGGTGCTGTCCATCCCGACCCTCTCTGTCATGGCTCGACTACGCATCGCAACCATAGCGGGCCGTGCACCTGCCCGCTCCGAGGTCAGCGGGTCAGGAGGTCAGCGGGGCGGGCAGGGCTGTGCCAGGTGGCGTCGAGAGTCAGGTGGCGTCGAGGTCGTACGGTGCGGCCTCGCCGGTCGCCAGCGGGGCCGCGGCGGCCGGCTTGTCCAGCGCCACCTTGCCCAACGGGTCGCGCTGGGCGTCCCGGACCGCCGCCGTGGCGGCCGCCGCGTCCTTGCTGAAGCCGTTCTTCAGCTCCTGCAGCTCGCTCAGGCCGAAGTCCTCGCCGTGCTGCGCGAGTTGCTTACGGACGAAGGTCTTCGGGTTGAGGTCCTCGAACTCGAAGTCCTGGAACTCCGGGCCGAGTTCCTTGCGGATGTCCTGCTTGGCCGTCTCGGAGAACTCCCGGAGCTTCCGAATGAAGCCCATGGCCTCGTGGATCAGTTTCGGGAGCTTGTCCGGCCCGAAGATGACCACGGCAAGGATCACCAGCGCCACCAGCTTGATGGGGCCTATGTCGAACAACACCGTGAAGCTCCCCTACGAGACGAGGACGGCCGCACCCGGGTACGCCGGGGACCGTATCCGACCAGAGTAATCGCCCCGGGTGCCCGCAGAACCATGCGGCGGCAACCAGATGCCCCGGATTCACTCCATGGACGCCCGAGCGCCGTCGCACCGTCGTCATACCGCCCCCGCCGCGGCGGTCCCCGGGACCGCCCGCAGCCGCACCGCGAGCAGCACCACGACGCCGTCGCGCCGCACCGCCAGCTGCGCCGTCGCGCCCGGCGCCTGCCCCCTGACCAGCGCGATCAGGTCGTCCGCGCTGGTCACCGGGGTGCCGTCGAGCCCGGTCACGACATCGCCGGGGCGCAGCCCGACCGCACCCCGGGTGGTCGCGGGGGCGGTGCCGGGGGCGGTCCGCAGCACCCGGGCGCCGCCCTGGTAGCCGAGATCGAGGACCACCCCGAGCGAGGTGTGGGTCACCCGGACGCCGTCGATCAGCTGGGTGGCCACCCGCATCGCCTGGTCGATCGGGATGGCGAAGCCGATGCCGACGCTCCCGGCCTGCTGGTTCACCCCGTACGGGGCACCGGAGCCGGCGTTGGCCGAGTGGATCGCGGTGTTGACGCCGACCACCTCCCCGGCGGCGTCGAGCAGCGGACCGCCGGAGTTTCCCGGGTTGATCGCCGCGTCGGTCTGCACGGCGTCCAGGTAGGACAGGCCGGGGCCGCCGCCGATGGTCACCGGGCGGTCCAGCGCGCTGACGATGCCGGAGGTGACCGTGGAGCGCAGGCCGAAGGGCGCGCCGATGGCCAGTACCGGATCGCCGACCCGCAGCCCGGCGGCCGAGCCCAGCGCGATCGGGCGCAGCCCGGCCACCCCCTGGACCCGGATCACCGCCAGGTCCGAGGCGACGTCCCGGCCGACCAGCCGGGCGGTGTGCTGCTGGCCGCTGCTGAAGGCGACGGTGATCCGCCCGAGCCGCCCCAGCGGCGCGACCACATGGTTGTTGGTGAGGATGTCGCCCTTGCCGTCGAGCACGATGCCGGTGCCGGTGACATTGTCGGAGCCGTCACTGACCCGCAGGTAGACCACCCCGGGCAGGGCCGCCTGGACCACGTCGGCGGCGCTGTCGGAGCCCCGGTGGTCGCTGGCCCCGGGAACGGGGTGCAGGGTGATCCGGCCGCCCTGCCGCGCGCCCTGGACGGCCGCGCCGATCCCGCCGCCGAGCACCCCGGAGCAGAGCACCACCAGCAGGCCGCCGAGCACCAGCCGCAGCGCCGGACGCGCCGCGCCGGACCGCCTCGGCGACGACGGTGTGCCCGGGCCCGGCCTCGGGTCGGCGGGCGGCGCCGTGGCTGTCCGGCCGGTGGGCACGGCGAATCCCGGGCCGTGGCCGGTGGGGCCGTCGGGGTGGCTCCACCACTGCGGCCCGCCGTCGCCTCGCTCACGCAGCTCGCCGGACACCCGGTAGATTCAACCAGCTCCGCCGTCCGCCGTCAGGAGCGGCGACGTCAGCGGGTTGGTCAGCGGGCTCGTCAGCGGGTTGGTCAGCGGGTTGGTCAGCGGGTGGAACCGCCGACCAGGGACGGCAGCCCGGAGGCCGTGGCGCTGGGGGTGGCCGAGGGCGTCACGGTCGGGGTGAGGCCGTGCTGGGAGTCCAGGACGTTGGCGACGTTCAGCGAGTTCGCCGCGTTCACCGGGACGACCGCGGCACGGTTGTCGCCTCGGCCGAAGTCCGCGAACCCGGGGGCTCCGCTGGAGTCCGCGACCGGCGTGACATTGCCGTAGGGCTCCTCCACCGGGGTGCCGGCGGCGGTCACCCCGGTCACCGCGCTGCCGAAGGCCACCGCCGCCACCGAGAACGCGCCGGCCGCCGCGAAGGCGAAGCGGCGTCCACGGGCCAGCGAACCGGTCGAGGCCGCCCGTACCGGGCCCGGCGCGGGCTCGCGGCGGCGCAGCGCCTCGTCCCGGCGCAGTGGGGCGTCCATCCGGGCGGCGATCGGACGCTGCTCGCCACGGAAGGGCAGGCTGCCGCGCTCGGCCCGGGGGTCGACGCCGGGCAGTGGGTTCTCCGCGCCCAGGGCGCCCCGGCCGAACAGCCCGGAGCCAAAGCCGGAGGCGCTGCTGCCGAGCGAGCTGCCGCCGAAGACGCCGCGCATCATCTGGCCACCGCCCGAGCCGGAGCCCGGCGGCCGCCGGTCGGAACGGTCGTGGTCGGACTGGTCGGCGTCGTCCATCGAGATCGCCATCAGTCGGGACAGCAGCAGGTTGCTCGGGTCCGGCGGGGTGGAGGCCGCGAGTCGGCTCTTCAGCCGCCGCTCCTCCTCCGCCCGGGCCAGGCAGGCGGCGCAGCCGGCCAGATGCGACTGGACGCGCTCGCGGGCGTCGTGGTCGAGTTCGCCGTCCACGAAGGCGGCCATCCGGTCACCGAGATGCTGCTCCGCCGCCGGGACGCCGGGAGCCGGTCGGTTGACCCGGAGCTCGACGACGACCTCGGGCTGCCGGGCACGGCGTGGCTGCTCGGTCACGAGGACAGCCTCCGTTCCGCGAGCTCGTCGGCCGGGGTGGCGGCGGTGGCGCCGGCGGTCGTGGCCAGAGCGGTGCCGTCGATCCCGGCGTCGATGGACGCGCCGCGCCGCTCGCGGCCCTCGTGCGCGCCCGGCGCCCGGTGCTGCAACGAGGCGCGCAGGTGCGCGCGGCCCCGGTGGATCCGGCTGCGGACGGTGCCGAGCTTCACGCCCAGGGTCGCCGCGATCTCCTCGTAGGACAGGCCCTCGATGTCGCAGAGCACCACGGCGGCGCGGAACTCCGGCGCCAGCGTGTCCAGCGCCTGCTGGACGTCGGCGTCGAAGTGGGTGTCGTAGAAGTGCTGCGCCGGGGAGGGCTCGCGGCTGGGCAGCCGCTCGGCCGCGTCCTCGGCCAGCGCGTCGAAGCGGATCCGCTGCTTGCGGCGGACCATGTCCAGGAAGAGGTTGGTGGTGATCCGGTGCAGCCAGCCCTCGAAGGTGCCGGGGGTGTACGTGGACAGCGAGCGGAACACCCGGACGAAGACCTCCTGGGTGAGGTCCTCGGCGTCGTGCTGGTTGCCCGTGAGCCGGTAGGCCAGCCGGTAGACCCGGGCACTGTGCGTCTGGACGATCTCCTCCCAGCTGGGGGGAGTCCACGTCGGGGCCGCGCCGTCCTCGTCGAAGGAGGCGGTGTGCGATGTCTGCGCGTGCTCGGGCTGTGGCTCACTCATCACGGGCTTCGGCGTCGGGTCTGGCGCGAGACCGCGAAAGTGCCGCGAACGAGCGCCCCCCTCGACCACACCTCCTCGATCGACTCTTCTGCCAAGCAGAGCCACCACCATAGCCGCCTCGCCCGTTAGTACCGGATAAAAGCCCATCACCGTACAAGCCCACCTGCGACGATCCCTGCCGCATGGGCGGCGCGCGGCCTCCCGCGTACGCCTTACCTGAACCTCACAACGGTCAGCAGCCACTCCGGGTTCCGCCGGTACCCACTAACCTGTGGCCTGAATTGTCGACTCAGACGTCGACCGGGGAATCGGACCACGGACTAAGGGGCAGCCATAGCGGGCTACGGGCCGTCGGACGCGGGTCTCGCCGACGCCTATGCCGTCGAGGACGAGGCGCTGCTGCAAGCCCGGACCCAGTCCGAGTACGCCGGAGTGCGGGCGGTCTCCCCCGGCAGCGGCGCGGCCCTTCGACTGCTGGCCGCCGCGCTGGACGCCAAGGCCGTGGTCGAGATCGGCACCGGCGCGGGCGTGTCGGGGATCTGCCTGCTGCGCGGGATGCGCCCGGACGGGGTGCTCACCACCGTGGACATCCAACCGGGCCTGCAACGCCAGGCCCGCGAGGTGTTCGCGGTCGCCGGGTTCCCGTCCGGCCGGGCCCGCTGCATCCCGGGGCCGGCCCTGGACGTCCTGCCCAGGCTCGCCGACAGCCAGTACGACCTGGTCTTCTGCGACGGCGACCCGGCCGAGGCCCCGGAATACCTGGCTGAATCGTTGCGCCTACTGCGGCCCGGCGGAATGGTCTGCTTCGAGGGCGCGCTCAGCGCGCTGGACCGGGACTCCTACGACAACCGGGCGCATGCCGCCCGGGAGCTGGTCAGCACGGTGCGGGAGCACCCGCAGCTGCTGAGCGCGCTGCTGCCGGTCGGCGACGGGCTGCTCTGCGCGATCCGCCGCTGACACGGCTGCGGGGAAACGGTTGTGGCCCTGGGCCCGCGCCCCTTGAAAACGGGATGCGAGCCCAGAGCCACACTCGTTCACTGCTACTGCTTCTCCACCACGAGGTGTCCCGGAGGGGTCAGCCGAAGACCTTCTTGAGGGCATCGCCCAGCGCGTCGGCCTCGTCCGGGGTCAGCTCGACCACCAGACGTCCGCCGCCTTCGAGCGGTACTCGCATGACGATGCCCCGCCCCTCCTTGGTCACCTCGAGCGGGCCGTCGCCCGTCCGCGGCTTCATGGCCGCCATGCTCGTTCCCCTTCCTGCGAACCTGCTCACCGACGCACCCACGGTCCGTCCACCGCAAGTATCGAACGCATTGATCGGACCCCAGTATCCCGCATCAGAGCACCCGATGACCAACATCACTGCTCGCTCCTGCCCCAGAATGCCCGGCACGACCCCCGCGAACCGATTTCCGACCGCGGCTCAGTTCCTTTCCAGGTAGCCGTGGAAGCGCCCTGTCCAGCAGCGCGACACTGATGCAACGTGGGCTACGTCACATCCTCTCGGGGCCCGGCGATCCGTCATGCTGGAAGCCGGATACTGACTAGTAATAAGAGGAGGCCCACATGGCCGACAGCGTTCTGTACGAGCTCAGCGACGGACTCGCCGTCGTCACCATCAACCGGCCGGAGGCGATGAACGCCCTCGACACGCCGACCAAGGTCGCCCTGCGGGACGCCATGGCCACCGCCAAGGACGACCCGGCGGTGCGCGCGGTGCTGCTCACCGGGGCCGGCGAGCGGGCCTTCTCGGTCGGCCAGGACCTCAAGGAGCACCTCGGCAACCTGCTGGCCGCCCGCGAGGGCGACGGTTCGTCGGTGTCCATGTCCACGGTGCACGACCACTACAACCCGCTGGTCACCGCGATCGCGACGATGCCCAAGCCGGTGGTGGCCGGGATCAACGGGGTGGCCGCGGGCGCCGGCGCGGGCCTGGCCTGGGCCTGCGACTTCCGGGTGCTGGCCGACCACGGCGGGTTCAACACCTCGTTCGCCGGGGTGGCCCTCAGCGCCGACTCCGGGGCCTCCTGGACCCTCCCCCGGCTGGTCGGCCACGCCAAGGCCACCGAACTGCTGATGTTCCCGCAGACCGTTCCGGCCGCCGAGGCGCTGGCGCTGGGCCTGGCGCACAAGGTGGTCCCGGCCGCCGAGCTGGCCGCCACCGCGCTGGAGCTGGCCCGCGCCCTGGCCGCCGGTCCGACCGTGGCCTACGGCGCGATCAAGGAGTCGCTGGCCTACGGCAGCTCGCACTCACTGGTGGAGACCCTCGCCAAGGAGGACGAGTTGCAGGCCCGGGCGGGCGCGTCGGCCGACCACTGGATCGCGGTGCAGGCGTTCCTGGCGAAGGAGAAGCCGCGCTACACAGGGGCCTGAGCAGCCGCCGGCCTGAGGCAGGGCGGGGGCGCCTCAGATGGTGACGTGGCAGTCGGCCAGGTGGTCGTTCACCAGGCCGCAGGCCTGCATCAGCGCGTACGCGGTGGTCGGGCCGACGAACCGGAGGCCGCGCCGCTTGAGCTCCTTGGCCAGCGCCGTGGACTCCGCGGTCACCGCCGGAACGTCCGCCAGCCGCTTCGGCCGCGCACCGGCGGCCGGGGCGAACGACCAGATCAGCTCGTCCAGGCCGCCGTCCAGCTCCAGCACCGCCCGGGCGTTGCCGATGGACGCCAGCACCTTGGCCCGGTTGCGGATGATGCCCTCGTCCGCCATCAGCCGCTCCACGTCCGCCTCGCCGAACTCGGCCACCAGGGCCGGGTCGAACCCGGCGAAGGCCCGGCGGAAGCCCTCCCGGCGGCGCAGGATGGTGATCCAGGACAGGCCCGACTGGAACGCCTCCAGGCACAGCCGCTCGTACAGCGCCTGCTCGCCGTGGACCGGGCGGCCCCACTCCTGGTCGTGGTAGGACACGTAGTCCTCGGTGGACAGCCCCCAGGGGCAGCGCAGCAGGCCGTCCGGACCGGCCACGGCGTCGCTCACGGCTGCTCGGGGGTCTCGTCGGGGTCGACCTGGCCAGCGGCCTGGTCGGCGCCCTGCTCGGTGGTCCGCTCGGTGGCCTGCTCGACCGGAGCGGCCTGCTCGGTGCGGGTGGCCCGGTCGGTCTTGGGAGCCAGCAGCACCCTGGTCGGGCGGTCACCGGCCGGGGCGTCCAGCGCGGCGGCCAGCGCCGCCTCCAGTTCGGTGATCCGGCCGTCGCGGTGCGCGAGCTCCACGCCGAGCCGGTCCAGTACGTCGTCCACCTCGTCCATCCGGTAGCCGCGCAGGGCCATCGGGAACCGCAGCCCGTCCAAGTCGGCCCGGTCGAGCTGCCGCTCCAGCGGCAGGTCCGCGGCCAGGCGGTCGCGTTCGGCCTCCGGCAGTGAGCCCCCGCCACCCAGCGCGACCAGCGCGGCAGCGCCCACCACCAGCACGATGACGACCAGGATCAACCAGAACACAGCCCACCACTCCCAGCTCCCGGTGGGGGATCATGAGTACGCCCCACAGCAGTGATTCACCATCATGGCGTACGTACCTTGGAGGATGCGCATGGCTCTCGCACTCGGTTCGAGGATTTTCGGCGTGGACGAGCCGGTGATCATGGCCATCGTGAACCGCACGCCGGACTCCTTCTTCGACCGCGGCGCCACCTTCACCGACGACGCGGCCTTCGCCGCCGCCGACCGCGCGGTCAGCGAGGGCGCGGCCATCCTGGACATCGGCGGGGTCAAGGCCGGTCCGGGCGAGGAGGTGGACACCGCCGAGGAACTGCGCCGCACCGTGCCCTTCGTGGCCGAACTGCGCAAACTCCACCCGGACGTGGTGATCAGCGTGGACACCTGGCGGCACGAGGTCGGCGAGGCCGTCTGCGAGGTCGGGGCCGACCTGCTGAACGACGCCTGGGGCGGGGTGGACCCGCTGCTGGCCGAGGTCGCCGGGCGGTACCGGGTGGGGATCGTCTGCACCCACGCGGGCGGCGCGGAGCCGCGGACCCGACCGCACCGGGTGGCCTACCCGGACGTGATGGCCGACATCCTGGAGCGGACGCTGGCGCTGGCCGAGCGGGCGGTGTCGCTGGGCGTGCCGAGGGAGTCGGTGCTGATCGACCCCGGGCACGACTTCGGCAAGAACACCCGGCACTCGCTGGAGGCCACCCGGCGGCTGCCGGAGATGACCGCGACCGGCTGGCCGGTGCTGGTGTCACTGTCCAACAAGGACTTCGTCGGCGAGACACTGGACCGCCCGGTCGGCGAGCGGCTGCTCGGGACGCTGGCCACCACCGCCGTCTCGGCGTGGCTGGGCGCGCAGGTCTACCGCGTGCACCAGGTCGCCGAGACCAAGCAGGTGCTGGACATGGTCGCCTCGATCCGCGGCACCCGCCCGCCGGCCGTGGCCCGGCGCGGGCTGGCGTAGCCGGGACGCCCCGCTACTGCGGGTTGTGACTACTCCGGGTTGTGCGCGGGCTGGGTCTGCTTGCCGTTCCGCAGCGCGGCCCCGGCCAGGATCTCCATGGCCTCCTGGACCGAGTCGGTCAGCTGGAACAGCTCCAGGTCGGCCGCCGAGGCCTTGCCCTGGGCGATCAGCGAGTCCTCGATCCAGCGGACCAGCCCGGACCAGTAGTCCACCCCGAACAGGATCACCGGGAACCGGGTGACCTTGTGCGTCTGCACCAGGGTGAGCGCCTCGAACAGCTCGTCCAGCGTGCCGAAGCCGCCGGGCAGCACCACGAAGCCCTGGCTGTACTTGACGAACATGGTCTTCCGGACGAAGAAGTAGCGGAAGTTCAACCCCAGGTCGACGTACTGGTTCAGGCCCTGCTCGAACGGCAGCTCGATGCCGAGGCCGACCGAGGTGCCCCCGGCCTCGTGCGCGCCCCGGTTGGCCGACTCCATCGCCCCGGGGCCGCCGCCGGTGATCACCGCGTATCCGGCCTCGACCAGGGCCCGGCCGATGTCGATGCCGGCCTGGTACTCGAGCGAGCCGACCGCGGTCCGGGCCGAGCCGAAGACGCTGACCGCCGGGCCCAGTTCGGCCAGCGCGCCAAAGCCCTCGACGAACTCGGACTGGATGCGCATCACCCGCCACGGGTCGGTGTGCAGCCAGTCCGCGTTCTGGGCGGAGTCCAGCAGCCGCTGGTCGGTGGTCCCGGTGTCCACCTGGTCGCCGCGCATCAGCACCGGGCCGCGCCGCTTCTCGGCGACCTTGCGCAGAGCGGGGCGGATCTGGTCCGCGCTGTGGCCGTTCAGGCCGTTCACCTTGTCATCCGTCATACCCAGAGAGCGTACGACGGCGAACCGGGGCCGTGGGGGATCTTGGACCGACGGACGACGGGTGATCGCTACCGGCTGATCGTCACCCGGCTGATCGCTATCCGGCTGACCGCTACCGGTGCAGCCAGTCGCGGATCCGCAGCTCGCACTCGGCGACCGCCGCCAGCGAGCAGTGCTCCTCCCGGGTGTGCGCCAGGTTCGGGTCACCGGGACCGTAGTTGACCGCCGGGACGCCCAGCTCCGAGAAGCGGGCCACGTCGGTCCAGCCGAACTTGGGGTGCGGGGTGGCCCCGGTGGCGGCGATGAAGGCGGCGGCGGCCGGGTGCGACAGGCCGGGCAGCGCGCCCGGGGCGAAGTCGGTGACCAGCACGTCGAATCCGGCGAACACCTCGCGCACGTGCTCCTCGGCGGACTTGCGGTCGCGGTCCGGCGCGAAGCGGAAGTTGACGGTGACCGTGCAGGCGTCCGGGATGACGTTGCCGGCCACCCCGCCCTCGATCCGCACCGCGTTCAGTCCCTCGTGGTACTCCAGGCCGTCGATGTCCACCAGCCGGGGCCGGTAGTCGGCCAGCCGCTGGAGCACCGGCGCTGCCTTGTGGATGGCGTTCTCGCCGAGCCAGCTGCGGGCCGAGTGGGCCCGGTGGCCGCCGGTGCTGACGGTGGCCCGCATGGTGCCCTGGCAGCCGCCCTCGACCTGCGCGTTGCTGGGCTCCAGCAGCACCGCGAAGTCGGCGGTGAGCCAGTCGGGGTGGTTCCGGGCGAGTCGGCCGAGGCCGTTGCGCTCCGCCTCGATCTCCTCGCAGTCGTAGAAGACGAAGGTCAGGTCGCGGTTGGGGTCGGCGACGGTGGCGGCGATCCGCAGCTGGACGGCCACCCCGGCCTTCATGTCCGAGGTGCCACAGCCGTACAGCAGGTCGCCCTCGACCCGGGACGGCAGGTTGTCGGCGATCGGGACGGTGTCCAGGTGCCCGGCCAGCAGCACCCGCTCGGCCCGGCCGAGGTTGGTCCGGGCGACGACGGCGTCGCCGTCCCGGTCCACGGTCAGGTGCGGCAGGGCGCGCAGGGCCTGCTCGACGGCGTCGGCGAGCACCCGCTCGTCGCCGCTCACGGAGTGGATGTCGACCAGTTGGGCGGTGAGCTCGCCGCCGGAGCGGGACAGGTCCAGCACGGGCGCGGCGGCGGGGGCAGGGCTTGGTGTCATGGGCAGCCAGAGTACGCGGGGGCGGTTCCGCCGCCGGCCACGCGGGCGGCGCCCGGAGAACCGGCGTACGGCGCTGGTCCGTCCGAGTGGATAGGGTTCAGCGAATCGACGAGTGGGGAGGCCCGGTGGGTCTGACGGAGATGATGGACGCCGGCGAACACGTGCCGACGCCCCGTCGTCGGCGCCGGTGGCTGGGCTGCCTGCCGCTGGTCCTGCTGCTGGTGGCCGGGGTGCTGGTGGGCCTGTACCTGAGCGGGCACCAGAGCCTGCTGCCGGTGACCGAGGGCTGTGTGGCGAGCACTCCGGACGGCATCGTCGACCTGGACGTGAACCAGATGGAGAACGCCGGGACGATCACCGCGGTGAGCGTCTCCCGGAACCTGCCGGAGTATGCCGCGACCGTGGCGCTGGCGACCGCCATGCAGGAGTCCAAGCTGGTGAACCTGAGCGGCGGCGACCTCGACTCGGTCGGACTGTTCCAGCAGCGCCCCTCGGAGGGCTGGGGCGCGGCCTCGCTGATCGAGGACCCGGTGTACGCCACCGACAAGTTCCTGGACCGGCTGGTGGCCGTCCCCGGCTACGCCGAACTGCCGCTGACCGTGGCCGCCCAGGACGTCCAGCACAGCGGCTACCCGGATGCCTACGCGCAACACGAGTCGGACGCCAAGGTGCTCTCCGGCGCGCTCAGCGGCCGGATCCCGGCGGGGGTGACCTGCCAGGTGAACAGCGTGGGCTCGGCGTCCTCGGCGCTGGACGGCGCGGCCGCCGCGATGAACCGGCTGACCAAGGAGTTCGGCCAGACCGTGCAGCCGCGGATGCTGCCGTCCGGCACCGGTACCGCCTCCGCCTCCGCCTCCAGTTCTGGCACCGGCGCGGGCACCGCGTCGGCCTCGCCCGGGGCGGCGACCGACGCGCAGGTGACGGTGACCACCCGGGCCGGGCTGACCGGGACCGCGCAGCGGGACTGGGCGGTGGCCGCCTGGGCCGTGGCGCACTGCCAGGACCTGCACATCTCGGCGGTCCGCTACGCGGGCAAGGAATGGACCGCGGCGGACTCGACCGCGGGCTGGCAGCCGATCCCCGCCGGCGGCTCCAGCGCCGGCGGGGACAGTGCCAGTGGGTCCAGCGCCGGCGGGTCCAGCGCGGACAGCAGTGCGAAGCAGGTGCTGCTCACGGTGTCCGCCGAATAGCCCCACCGGTTCATCCGGACGAATGAGCGGCGTTGTCGCCAGGTTGACGCTGTCGGCTGCCGGGCGACGGTGCCGGGCGACTGGCCGGGACCGGCCCGCCAGGGGCCGTCCGGCCTTGGGAAACGGGCGCGGAAACCATTCGTCAGGGCGAAGAATCCCGCCCGTTTCCTCCGCATATGTCCCGAAAAAGATTATGCGATGTTTAGGAACTCTTTACCTGGCCCGGCCGCAACCTTCTTCCTCCTGGAGCGGTAATCACCACGTCCGCCCGGCGGACACGCCCAGTCCCCACCTCCACGAGGAGCACCATGTCTCTCCCCCTCTCGCGCCGGATCGTCCAGGCCGCGTTCGTCGTCGCCGCCGGGGCCGTCCCCGCCGTACTGGCGGGATCGGCCTCGGCCGCGACCATGCTGCCGAGCGTTCCGAACCTGGCCGGGGTCAGCCAGCCCGACAGCGGGAACCTGGGCGGCAACCTCCAGCAGGCGACCCACGAGACCGGCAAGCTGGCCGGTGCCGGTGCGGCCACCACCGTCGGCGCGGCGGTGCCGGCCGCCGCCGACGCCACCGGTGCCACCGCGTCCAAGGCCATCCCGGCCGCCGACGGCCTGCTCGGCGGTGCCGGCGTCCTCGGCAGCACCAGCAGCCTGACCGGCACCCGGGCCATCCCCACCCCGGAGGCCCCGGCCACCATCGCGGTGCCCGCGCCGGACGCCGCCGCGGCCACCAGCAACAGCCCGCTGTCCGCGCTGCCGCTGGCGGGCAACCTGCCGCTGAACTCGGTGAACGGTCTGGGCAGCGCCGCGCAGGCGCCGACCCAGCGGCTCGGCGGCCTGCCCAGCCTCGGCGACACCTCCGGCCTGAGCAACGGCCTCAGCGGCCTCGGCGGGCTGACCCACACGCTGCCCGTGGGCCTGTAAGAGCTGGCCGGTAAGGGCAGCGGAATGTGGCTGGGGCCGGGAGCAGCGCTCCCGGCCCCAGCCACATCGTCGGACGGTCAAGCAGTCAAGCGGTCAGGCGGTCAGCCGCTGCACCGCCGCGCGTACCCGCTCGTCGGTCGCGGTGAAGGCCACCCGGACGAAGTTCCGTCCGGCGTCGCCGTAGAACTCGCCGGGTGCCACCAGCACACCGTGCTTGGCCAGTTCGGCCACGGTGTCCCAGCAGGGCTCGTCCCGGGTCGCCCAGAGGTACAGGCTGGCCTCCGAGTGTTCGATCCGGAAGCCGCAGGACTCCAGCGCACCGCGCAGCGCGGTGCGCCGGGCGGCGTAACGAGAGCGCTGCTCCGCGACGTGAGCGGTGTCCGCGAGTGCGGCCACCGTCGCCGCCTGCACCGGCGCGGGCACCATCAGGCCGCTGTGCTTGCGGATCTCCAGCAGCTCGCCCAGCACCGCCGGGTCGCCGACCAGGAAGGCCGAGCGGTAGCCGGCCAGGTTGGAGCGCTTGGACAGCGAGTGCACCGCCACCAGCCCGGTCAGGTCGCCGCCGTTGACGTCCGGGTGCAGTACCGAGACCGGCTCCGCCTCCCAGCCCAGCTCCAGGTAGCACTCGTCGCTGACCACCAGCACCCCGTGCTCGCGCGCCCAGGCCACGGTGCGCCGCAGCTCGTCCACGCCGAGCACCCGACCGGTCGGGTTGGACGGCGAGTTGAGCCACAGCAGCCTCAGCCCGGCCGGGTCGAGCTCCCACGGGTCCTGGTAGACCACGTGCTCGGCCCGGACCAGCCGCGCGCCGACCTCGTAGGTCGGATAGGCCAGCCGCGGATAGGCCACCCGGTCGCCGGGGCCGAGGCCCAGCTGCGCCGGGAGCGAGGCGACCAACTCCTTGGAGCCGACCAGCGGCAGCACATGGCGGTGGGTCAGCCCGGTTGCCCCCAGCCGCCGTTGCGACCAGTCGACCAGCGCGTCCCGCAGCGCCGGGGTGCCCCAGACGGTCGGGTAGCCGGGACTGTCCGCGGCGGCGGCCAGCGCCGCCTGGACAGTGTCCGGCACCGAGTCGACCGGCGTGCCGACCGACAGGTCCACGATGCCGTCCGGATGCCCGGCGGCCGTGGCCTTGTACGGCTCCAAGCGGTCCCAGGGGAACACCGGCAGCAGTTTCGACACCCGGAACGGGCCCCCCGCGGAGCTGGTGGCCGCCGTGGTCACTGGTTCTGCGGCGGAAGGGCCGCGATCAGCGGGTGGTCCTTCTCGATCATGCCGAGCTTGGAGGCGCCGCCGGGCGAACCGAGGTCGTCGAAGAAGTCGACGTTCGCCTTGTAGTAGTCCTTCCACTCGTCCGGCGTGTCGTCCTCGTAGAAAATGGCCTCGACCGGGCAGACCGGCTCACACGCGCCGCAGTCGACACACTCGTCGGGGTGGATGTACAAGGACCGCTGGCCCTCGTAGATGCAGTCGACTGGGCATTCCTCGATGCACGCCTTGTCCTTGACGTCGACACAAGGCTGCGCGATGACGTAGGTCACGCTGACGTTCCTCCTCGTAGGGGCTGGCATTCGCGCAGGGAAGCGCGGCGTCGTCGATGCCCGCCCCTAGTATCGCCGTTCTGGGAACGCGATTGCACGTGAGGTGGCGGTTATGGCGGACAACACTAGCGGACACGGCCCGTCCAAGGTCCAGATCACCCGCTCTGACCTGGGACGACGCGTCTCGGTTCGGCGGATCACCGGTATGTCGGACGGGCGTCCGGTGTTCGCTGACGTGGTCGGCGAGCTCACATCCTGGGACGACGGGGTGCTGACCGTGCTCGGACGCGACGAGCAGACTGTCCGAATCGCCGAGAAAGCGCTGGTCGCGGCCAAGGCCGTACCGCCACCCCCGGTCCGCCGGGGAGACCGCGCGGTGGCCGCGCACCTGGCGGTGGACCGCGCCGAGTTGCAGCGGATCGCCGGGCGCGGCTGGCCCGGCACCGAGACCCACCGCCTCGGCGGGTGGACCCTGCGGGCCGCCGGCGGCTTCACCAACCGGGCCAACTCGGTGCTGCCCGACGGCGATCCCGGCCTGCCGCTGGACCAGGCGCTGGAGCGGATCCGCGCCTGGTACGCCGGGTTCGGGCTGCCCGCGACCGTGCAGACCGACGCCGAGGACCCGCTGGACGGCGAGTTGGCCGCGCGCGGCTGGGCCCCGCGCGCCTCGGCGCTGTTCCAGACCGGGCCGCTGGCCCCGCTGGTGGACGACCCGGCGGTGGCGGCGGCCGGAGTACTGCTCAGCCGCGAGCCCGGGCCGGACTGGCTGGCCCGGTACCGCCGGGTGACGGATCCCGGGCTGGCCGGGACCGCGCTGGCGGTGCTCACCGGCGGCCCCTCGGTCTGGTTCGCCACCGTGCCCGGGGCGGACGGCGAGCCCCCGGCGGCGATCGGCCGCTGCGCGGTGGACGGCCGCTGGGTCGGCCTGGCCGCGCTGGAGGTCGCCCCCGAGTACCGGCGGCGCGGCCTGGCCCGCGCGGTCACCGCCGCGCTCGCCCGGGCCGCCGCCGACGAGGGCGCGGAGCTGGCGTACCTCCAGGTGGAACCGGACAACGCCGCCGCGATCCGGCTCTACGAGCGCCTGGGTTTCCGCACCCACCACCGGTACCACTACCGGCGGCAGCCCGAGGAGTAGCGCGGGGAGTAGCCCGGGGAGTGGCCCCGGGCCGCATAGAATCCCCCGCGATGACTGAGGAGAGCAGGGAGCGGTTCGCCGCCGAGGCGCGGGCGCAGCGGCCCGACCCGGTGCTGCTGTGCCTGCTCATGGGTTTTGAGGTGGACGCCTTCGCGGCGGACCCCGAGGCGAGCCTGGAGTCGGCGATCGCGCCCAGCCTGGCCGCGCTGAACAAGCTGACCGCCCGGGCCGCGGCCGAGTTGGCGGCCGACGGCTGCGGCCCGGACGCCCCGCCCGCGCGGACGGCGGGGGTGCTGGCCGGCGCGCTGGCCGGGGTGGCCGACCTGCGCGGCGGCCCGGGGGCGTACCGGCGGCTGGAGTCCTCGCTGCTGCACCAGGTGCTGCGGACCGGCCGCGGCCTGCCGATCCTGCTGTCGGTGGTGTGGATCCACGTCGGCCGCAGCCTGGGCCTGCCGGTCCACGGGGTGGCGCTGCCGGGCCACTTCGTGGTCGGCGTCGGCGATCCGGACGGCGCGTACGTGCTGGTGGACCCGTTCCGGGGCGGGCAGCCGCTGACCCATCAGGAGGCGGAGGCGATCGTCGCCGAGGCCGGCTACCCGCTGGACCCGGAGATGCTGCGCCCGGCCGAGCCGCTGGACATCGTGCTGCGGGTGCTCGGCAACATCCGCACCTGGGCGTCCGCCCGGCCGGAGCACGCGCGGACCCAGCTGTGGGCCACCGAGCTGTCGCTGCTGCTGCCCCGGCACCCGGCCCAACTGCGGCTGGAGCGCGGCGAACTGCTGGTGCGCACTGGCTACTTCGTCGAGGGCGCGGCGGAGATGGAGTCCTATGCCACGATCCTGGACGCCTTCGATCCGGAGTCGGCGGCCCGGGTGCGGCTGGAGGCCAGGGCCGCCCGGTACCGGCTGAACTGAGCCCTCTCCCGGCACCCGCGGATTCGAACGGGCCTGCTACTGTCCGGTGGACCTCTGTGCCCAGTCTGTGCCGAGTCTGTGTCCAGCGGGAGCTGGCCCAGCAAGACCTGAAGGCGGTTCCCGGACGTGAGTCGGTCGCTGACCTGGCCCGTGGCCGCCGCTCCGATCCGGGCCGGGGCCGCCGTCGGCTGGTGGCAACGGACCTGGGTGCGGCCCCGGGCGCAGGCCTGGGCGCTGGCCGGGGTGTTCTTCGCGGCCTACTGCGCCATCTCCGTGCGCCGCCACCAGCGGTTCCAGTCCACCGCCTACGACCTGGGGATATTCGAGCAGGCGATCCGCGCCTACGCGCACGGGCACCTGCCGATCACCCCGCTCAAGGGCCCCGGCTTCGACCTGCTGGGCGACCACTTCCACCCGCTGCTGGTGATCTTCGCGCCGTTCTACCGGCTGTTCCCCACGCCGCTGACGCTGCTGGTCGGGCAGGCCGCGCTGACCGCGGTGGCGGTGGTGCCGCTGGTGCTGTGGGCGCACCGGGTGCGCGGGCCGAAGGCGTCGGCCTGGGTGGGGCTGAGCTTCGGCGCGTCCTGGGGCCTGGCCGAGATGATCCACTTTGACTTCCACGAGGTGTGCCTGGCGGTGCCGCTGCTGGCGTTCGCGCTGGCGGCGGCCGGGCAGCGGCGCTGGCGGGCGGCGGCGCTCTGGGGGCTGCCGCTGCTGCTGGTCAAGGAGGACCTGGGGCTGACCCTGGCGATGCTCGGCGGGTACATCGCCTGGCGCGGGCCGAAGCGGCTGGGCTGGTCGCTGGCGGTGGTCGGGCTGCTCGGCAGCGCACTGGAGATGCTGGTGATCCTGCCGTCGGTCAACTCCGGCGGCAGCTTCGCCTACTGGAACGAGATATCCAGCGGCGGCACGGTGGCGCTGCCCGGGCACCACCTGTCGCTGCTGGCCACCGGGCTGCACTTCTTCTGGCCGCCGACCAAGTACCTGACGGTGCTGATGCTGCTGGCCCCGACCGGGTTCCTGGCGCTGCGCTCGCCGCTGGCGCTGCTGCTGCTGCCGACCCTCGGCTGGCGCTTCATCTCCGCCAA
>Ga0302314_10004583_pt1 | contig 25377 bp, 26 predicted proteins | sample III_Palsa_N2_3_FD_200533 | JGI IMG/M metagenome (GOLD analysis project Ga0302314, IMG submission 200533) | Peat permafrost microbial communities from Stordalen Mire near Abisko, Sweden - III_Palsa_N2_3 | ecosystem: Environmental > Terrestrial > Soil > Palsa > Peat permafrost | place: Sweden... | reverse complement strand
TGACCCCCGGAACAGACGGCCACGGGCATTCCGGCGACTCGGGTACGGAAGTAGGCTTGTTGGCAGAGTCTCGTATCTCAGGCTATGCCCGGCCTCCGGTGACTCGGTTCTAGGCGGGAGACGAAATGAACCAGACACGAGCCTGGCGGCGGGCATGGAGCTACGTCAGCTTCGCTATTTCGTAACCCTGGCCGAGGAACTCCACTTCGGCCGCGCAGCCGCCCGGGAGCACATCGTCCAGTCGGCGCTGAGCCAGCAGGTCCAGCGGCTTGAGCGTGAGCTGGGGGTACGCCTCCTGGAACGCAGCACCCACCATGTCGGGCTGACCGCTGCCGGGGTGGTGTTCCTAGCCGAGGCGCGGCAGATCCTGGCTCAGGTGGACAGGGCCGCCGCGGTCGTTCGCAGTGCGGCCGGCGCGGCTGCAGCCCTCCGGGTCGGCATCATCGATTCCAGCTACGACTCGATGCCGCAGATCTTGCACGAGGTTCAGGCCCGCCACCCCGGCCTGGTCATCCATCAGGTCGAGGTCGGCGTGCCCGAGCAGTACCAGCAGCTCATCGAAGGCCGCCTGGACGTGGGAATCGGCCGGGCCGCGCTCGCCCCGCCGCAGGTGGCCTCGCTGCTGTTCCGTCAGGATCCGCTGGGGGTCCTGGTCCCGCGCGATCACCGGTTCGCCGGACTGGACGCCATCCCCGTCACCGTCCTGGCCGAAGAGCCGCTGCTGCTCGCCGAAGAAGTGCGGGCTCCGGAGTTCAACCAGTTCACCGTCGAGATGTGCCGGGCAGCCGGGTTCACTCCCGCGGTTTACGCAGGGACCGTGGAGAGCATTCGCGCCGCCGCCGATCTGGTCGCCCAGGGACGCTGCCTGTACTGCGTGCCCTCCTCCTGCATCGCCGCGCTGCCCGGAACCATCTGGCGGCCGCTCACCGAACCGGCCTCCTATTACCCGTGGTCGGTGCTGTGGCGCGCCACCGAGGTCTCCGACCACGTCCGCGCCGTCGTCAGCTGCGCGCGGACCATGTCCCGCCGGCTGGGCTGGCTGGCGACCGCCAGCCAGACAGCGGACTGAACGGCCGGCAGGCGGTAGTGACCGCCCGGCCCCGGCGCAGCTCCTGGACCCGGCGCCGCGTGGTGATCGGCCTGGATGATGATGCTTGCGGTTTCCGCCTGTTTCCCCGGCGCGGCGGGTGGGCTTAGCTGAGTAGTGACAAGCACGATCGCATGGATCGTTTTCGGGCATAGCGCCCGCCTGCTCGCCAATCTGAGCGCCGCGTCCATCAGGGACCAGCCACCGCGATGAGGCACGAGGGGCAAACTACGATGCAATTCCAGCCCACGGCAGATGACTATGACGGGACGGCGGCATTCCCTGACCGCGGCCGGCCGCCTGGCACGGTCCAGGCCCGGGTTCAGGTCGGGGTGACGGCCGCGTTCGTGGTCGTGCCGTTGGCCGGGCTGGGCGTGGCGGTGGGCTCCACCAAGGTGCGCTGGCCGACCACGGCCCGCCTCGACAGCCGCCGCCGAGGCTCCGGCCAGGACCAGCAGTGGCCTGCCCTGCAGCCTGTGGGGGCCTCGACGGGGCGGCCAGAGGTACCGGCCAGCCGCCGGTCGCCGCTGCCCGTCGGCAGCGATCGGATCCGATGACGACCATCGCCGGACCGCCAGCCGCCGCCATTACGCCCCAGGGGCTGCCCACCGCCCCAGAGGGCCCCAGCCGCGTTGCCATGCAGGGGACAGAGACCGCCCGGCCACGGCGGCGATCCGTCCGGGAGACCTTCCGCACTGCGGGGTCGATCGTCCTCATCGCGGCCATATTCGGGTTCGCGGTCCCGCATTTCGCGTCCTACGGCAGCGTGTGGGCCAGTATGGGCGCGATGACGTGGGCCGAGGTACTGCTGGTCGCCGCGGCCGCCGCAGCCAGCATGATCTCTACCTGGATCATGATCTGCTCGGTGCTGCCAGCGATACGGTTGCGCGAAGCGGCCGTGGTCAACCTCGGGTCCAACGCCGTGGCGAACACCCTGCCCGCCGGAGGGGCGCTGGCCATGGGAGTCAGCTGGGCGATGCTCTCAAGCTGGGGCATCAGCACCCCCCAGTACGTGCTCTACACCCTGGTGTCGGGAATCTGGAACGTCTTCGCCCGCCTGGGCCTGCCGGTCCTGGCCCTGGTGATCCTGGCGACGGCCAGTCGGCCCGGGGCCGGCCTGATCGCCGCCGCCGCCGTCGGCCTGGCCTTGCTCGCCGCCATGGCCCTCGGGCTCGGCCTGCTCATGCGCAGCGAGTCGTTCGCGGTCCGCGCGGGCCGCGCGCTGCAGGTCGCGCTCGTGACGGCCTGCCGAGTAGCACGCCGGCCAGCATCCTTCGACATCCCTGGATCGCTGCTCGGCTTCCGCGACCGGGCCGGCGCCCTGATCGCCTCGCGCGGCTGGCGGATCACCGTCGCCACGGCGGCGAGCAACCTCACCTTGTGGCTCGTCCTGCTGGCGTGCCTGCGCGGCGTCGGCCTCTCTCAGGCCCAGGTGCCCTGGCAGACCTCCCTGGCGGCGTTCGCGTTCGTCCGGCTGCTGACGGTGCTGCCCATCACCCCCGGCGGTCTGGGCATCACCGAACTCGGGCTGATCGCCACGCTGGCCGCCGGCCACCGAGATGGTGTGCAGGTGACGGCCGCCGTGCTGCTGTACCGGGCCGTCACGTACCTGCCCCCCATCCCTCTCGGCGCGATCGCGTGCCTCACCTGGCGTTGCGCACCCGGCCTCATCCACGCCAAGCCGGTCCCCAGGCAGGAATCGCGCCAGGTTTCCGGGCCCGCACCGCAAGCGCCGTAGCGAATCACACCAGCGACTCGAGCGTCGCCCGCGCCCCGCGCTGGTGCAGCGAGGCCAGCGCGGACTGGTACGCGAAGACGAAGGGCTTCTGATCGACCAGGTCCCCGAACACGTCCCGGTTGGCGATGAACGCGTCGGGGTCCTCGTGCTGACGGCGGGCAAGCTGCATGAGAGTATCCCGAAGCCGGTCCACCACTTCGATCGGCTGGCCGGCCTCGTCGACCCCCTCTGCGTAGCGGGCCCAGCTCGCCACCACGGCCGCCGAACGCCTGATCTCACCGCCGTTCGCGAGCTGCTCGCGAACCACCGGCAGCAGCCATTTCGGGATCCGGTCCGAGCTTTCCGCGCAGAGCCGGGCGATGGTGTCGCGAACCTGCGGATTGGAAAAGCGTTCGAGCAGCGTGTACTTGTACCCTCGCAGGTCTACCCCGGGTACCGGGGCCAGGGTCGGCGTGGCTTCGAAGTCCATGTAACCGAGCAGGAACGCCTGGAACAGGGGATCCTGGGCGGCCTCGTGGACCAGCCGGTAGCCGGCCAGGTAGCCGAAGTAGGCCATGGCCTGGTGGCTGCCGTTGAGCAGCCGCAGCTTCATCAGCTCATACGGTTCGACCTGATCGACGACCTGCACTCCGACCTGCTCGTACGGCGGTCGCCCGGCGGTGAAGGCGTCCTCGAGCACCCACTGCGTGTAGGGCTCGCAGACGACCGGCCACCGGTCGTCGATACCGAACCGCTCCCTGACCTCGGCCCGGTCGGCATCCGTGGTGACCGGGGTAATGCGGTCGACCATCGAATTGGGAAAGGACGCCTCGCGCTCAACCCAAGCTCCTAGTTCCGGGTCCCGCAGCCGGGCGAAGGCGGTGAACACCCGCTTGCTGCGGTAGCCATTGTCCTGCAGGTTGTCGCAGGACATGATCGTGAACGGTCCCAGGCCGCGCGTCCAGCGGCGCCGCAGCGCCTCCGTGATCAGCCCGAACGTGGTCCGCGGCGCCGCGCCGGGCTCGAGGTCGTGCACCACGTCCGGGTTCGTCACGTCGAACTCGCCGGTGAGGTCGCTGACGTTGTACCCGCCCTCGGTGATCGTCAGCGACACGATCCGGGTCGATTCCGCGGCCATCTTCTCGATGACCGCCTCGGGGTCGTCCGGCGCGTACAGGTACTCCACGATCGACCCGATCACCCGCGGTTCGTACGTGCCGTCGCTGTGCTTGAGCACCAGCGTGTACAGGCCGTCCTGGGCGTCCAGCACCTGCTTCATCCGACGGTCGGCCGGCATCACCCCGACGCCGCAGATGCCCCAGTCCAGCGCCGCACCCTGGTTCATCAGCCGGTCGTGGTACATCGCCTGGTGCGCCCGGTGGAAACCGCCCACGCCGACGTGCACCACGCCCGGCGTGACGAGGCTGCGGTCATAGGAAGGCACCGGCAGCTGACCGCGCCAGCGCGCCAGCGTCACCGCGTTGAGCGGCTGCGGTTCAGCCGACAAGCCGGGCTCCGGTCACCGGGTGGAACGCGAACACGTCGTCGGGCGCGACGTGGAAGGTGACCGGCTGTCCCGGCGCCGGAGGTTTGCGTCCCTCGGTCCGCGCGACGACCTGGTTCCCGCTGTCGGCCAGGCGCACGTGCAGCAGGGCGTCGGCCCCGAGCTCTTCGACTAGCATCACCTCGCCCTTGATCTCCCCGGTGGCGTCGGCCAGATGCAGGTGCTCGGGCCGGATGCCGAGCACGAGCTCGCGCAGGCCTGCCTGGCTGGCCGCGGTCCGCACCGCCGTCGGTAGCGGGATGATCGTCCCGCCGAGCCGGGCACCGTCCTCGGTGAGCGGAACGGTCTGCAGGTTCATCGCGGGCGAGCCGATGAACCCGGCCACGAACTGGTTGACCGGGTTGTCGTACAGCTGGCGCGGGGTGTCGCACTGCTGCAGCTTCCCGCCGGCCAGCACCGCCACCCGGTTTCCCATGGTCATGGCTTCGACCTGGTCGTGGGTGACGTAGACGGTCGTGATCCCCAGGCGACGCTGCAACTCGGCGATCTGGCTGCGGGTCTGCACTCGCAGCTTGGCGTCCAGATTGGACAGCGGCTCGTCCATCAAGAAGACCTGCGGCTCGCGCACGATGGCCCGGCCCATCGCCACCCGCTGCCGCTGTCCGCCCGACAGGGCCTTGGGCTTGCGGCTGAGCAGTTGCTCGTCCAGGTCCAGCAGCCGGGCCGCCTCCTGGACCCGCCGGGCCCGCTCGTCCTTGGGGACATGCCGCATCTTCAGCGCGAAGCCCATGTTCTCCGCGACGGTCTTATTCGGGTACAGGGCGTAGTTCTGGAACACCATCGCGATGTCCCGGTCCTTGGGGTGCACCCAGGTGACGTCTTTATCGCCGATCTCGACCCGCCCGCCGTCCAGCGGTTCCAGCCCGGCCAGCATCCGCAGCGCGGTCGTCTTCCCCGATCCGGACGGACCGACCAGGACCATGAACTCACCGTCCTTGATGTCCAGGTCCAGTGCGTCCACCGCGGGCGGCGCATCCTTGGCGTAGACCCGGGTCGCCTGCACGTACTTCACATCAGCCATCGGGCACCTCCACTCGCGAATGACAAGACCGGCTTCACTTGATCGCTCCCATCGACAGGCCGCGGACCAGGGACCGCTGGGCGATCCAGCCCACGATGATCACGGGCACCGAGGCCACCGTGGCCGCCGCGGACAGGTGCGCGATGTACAGCCCCTCCTGAGGGACGGAGCTGATCAGGAACATCGGCAAGGTCGCGGCGTTCACCGTGGTCAGGTTCAGCGCCAGGAACAGCTCGTTCCAGGCGAAGATCACGCAGATCAGCGCGGTCGACACGAGTCCGGGCGAGATGACGGGCATGATCACCTCGCCCATTTGCCGGAGTCGTCCCGCGCCGTCCAGTTCGGCGGCCTCGAGCATCTCGCCGGGCACCTCGAGCATGAACGAGCGGATCAGCCAGATGGCCAGCGGCAGGTTCATCGCGGTGTACAAGATGATCAGCAGCCAGATGCTGTCCAGCAGGTGGGTCTTGAGGGCGATGACGTACAGCGGGCCGATCGCGGCCACGATGGGCAGCATCTTGGTCGAGATGAAGAAGAAAAGCCCGTCCCGCCACCGCTTGACCGGGTGAATCGCCAGCGCGTACGCGGCCGGGACGGCCAGCACGAGAACCAACGCGGTGGAGACGACGGTGGCGATCACCGAGTGGGTCACAAACGGGCCCCAACCCGCGAAGACCAGGCGGAACTCGGCCAGCGTGGGACTGAAGGTAAACTTGGGCGGCCAGGTCTCGGCCGCGGACTCGGGCTTGAACGCGGTGATCACCATCCACAGCACGGGCAGGAAGAACGCGATCCCTGCCACCCACGCGACAATGCCCCAGCCGATATGCCCCGACATTTCCCGGAACCGCTGGGCTCTCGGCGGGCGGGTCCGCGCGTGTACTGCCGTCATGACCCTGCTCCCTCGAACTGGAACACCCGTGCGAACATGCGTAGCGCGAAGGTGGCCACGATGATGGTCAAGACGACGGTGACCACCCCGGTCGCGGCCGCCCCGCCCACGTCAAAGGCGTTGTTGACCTCCTCGTAGAGATAGAACGGCAGGTTGGTGGTGGCCGTCCCGGGACCGCCGTTGGTCATCAGCCGGACCGCGTCGAACACGTTGACCAGGTAGATCGAGCCGAGCAGGATGCCGAGCTCGATGTACGGCCGCAGGAACGGGAACGTAAGCTCGCGGAACGTGGCCAGCGTCCCGGCGCCGTCGACCTTGGCCGCCTCCAGCACATCCGCCGGCTGGCCCTGCAGCCCGGCCAGCACGATGAGCGTCATGAACGGGGTCCACTGCCAGATCAGGACCACGATCACCGAGCCCAGCGCGTGGGTGGACAGCCAGGCCACGTGGTGCACGCCGAACGGCTCCAGCAGGTAGTTCAGCAGCCCGAAGTTCGGGTCCAGCATGGGGCCCGCCCAGACCAGCGCCGCCGCCGCGGGCATGACCAGGAACGGGGTGATAATCAGGGTCCGCACGACGCTGCGGCCGATGAACTTACGGTCCAGCAGCAGCGCGAAGGCCACGCCCAAGATCATGGCCACCAGCACCGCGACCACCGTCATGACCACCGAGCGCCACAACGCGCCTCGGAACGCCGGGTTGGTAAACACCTGCGAGTAGTTGCTCACCCCGGTCCAGTGCGCGCCGCCGGGGACGTCGAAGAAGTAGTTCTGGAAGCTGTACCACAGCGTGACCAGGAACGGGACCTGGGTCACCACGATCGTGTAGATGAGCGCCGGCAGCAGCGGCAGGCGCCGCTGCCAGGCCTCCCGGCGGCTCGCCCCGCGTGGCCGGACTTCGGCCATCGCGGGCGGCGCCGCGCCCGTCTCGACTACTGCCACTGGCCACCACTCCTTACGATGCACGCCTGGATGGAACCCCGGTGAGCCGGGCCGCCCCGAGAGGCCCGGCTCACCGGAAGTGCCTAGCCGGCGGACAGCTCCGCCGGGGTGTACTGCGAGGCGTCGGATTGGGACGCCTGCAGCGCCTGGCTCACCGATTCTGTGCCGGCGATCGCCCCCGCGATCTGCTGGCCGACCTGCACTCCCAGGCTTTCGAACTGAGGGATGTCGACGTACTGGATGCCGATATACGGCACCGGGTTCACCGTCGGGTGATCGGGGTCGGTGCCGTCGATCGAGGCGATCGTGATCGGCGCGAACGCCTTGGCCGCGGCCAGGTAGGACGGGTTGGAATACAGCGAGGTTCGGGTGCCAGGCGGCACCGCGGCCCAGCCGTACTTGGACGCGACCAGGGAGTCATATTGCTTGGAAGTGGCCCAAGACACGAACTTCCACGCCGCGCCGGCGTTGGGCGTGCCCTGCGGGATGCCCAGCGACCAGGTCCACAGCCACCCCGAGGATTGCGTCTTGTCCACCGGCGCGAACGCGTACCCCGTGTTGGCGGCGATCTGCGGGTAGGTGGTGGCGATCGAGGTCGCCGCGACCGTCGCGTCGTACCACATCGCGCACTTGCCCTGCCCGTACAGGGTCAGGAGCTGGTTGAAGCTGTCTGAGGACGCACCGGGCTCGCCGTACTGGCGGACCAGGTTGACGTAGAAGTTCGTCGCGGCCTCGAACGCGGGGGAGGTCAGCTGCGGCTTCCAGTTCATGTTGAACCATTCCCCGCCGAAGGTGTTGACCACCGTGTCCAGGGCGGCCATGTTGTCGCCCCACCCGGCCAGGCCGCGCAGGCAGATCCCGGACTGCTTGCCGGCCACGTTGAGCTTGGCCGCAAAGGACTGCACCTGCGCCCAGGTCGGGTGCTGCGGCATGGTGAGCCCGGCCGCCTTAAACAGGTCGGTGCGGTAGTACAGCATCGAGGACTCGCCGTAGAACGGCACCGCGTACAGGTCGTTTTTGTAGGACAGGGCCTTGGCGATCGAGGGCAGCAGGTCCGAGGCGTCATAGCTCGGGTCGCTGTTGATGTAGGTGCTGGTCAGGTCGGTCAGCCAGCCGTTCTTGGCGAACAGCGGCGTCTCGTACGGGCCGATCATGATCACGTTGAACGCGTTGGAATGCGTGGACACGTCCTTCTCGATCGCGGCCCGCAGGTCACCTTCGGTATAGGTGGCGAACTTGACCGTGATCCCCGGGTTCTGCTTCTCGAACACCGACTGGGTCAGCGGGATCATCTGCCCGGTGATCAGCGGATTGGACACCACCGCCACCGTCACCGTGCCCGAATTGCTACTGCTGGCGCTGCCGCCGCTGGAGCCGCTGCTCGAACAGGCAGCCAGCGCCACCAGCGCGGCCACCGAGCCCACGGCCCCGAGCGTGCGGAGCCTGAACGGGGGAGAACTCATGAATCAACCTCCACGGACGGTGAGGACCTTCTGGCAGGAGGGACGGGGGAGACGAGCAAATGCCGGAGGGACCCTGCGTATGCTCGTTTGAGCGGATTCCGCTCATATGAACCATGACCTCACAGTGAGCCCGCCGCTAGGCAAAGTCAAGAAAAGCTGCAAATATGAGATCTGGATGCTCAGATGAGCGGCCAGACGAGTAATGGAGGGGCCATGGCCGGCTTGTCGGCTGACCGCCCGTCCGAGGTTGTCCTGGCCGCCCGGGTCGCGCGGCAGTACTACCTCGAGGGTGTTTCCAAGGTGGACATCGCGGACCGGCTGGGCATCAGCCGGTTCCGCGTCGCCCGGTTGCTCGAGGGTGCCCGGGACTCGGGCATGGTCCGCATCGAGATCGGGCTGCCCGGCGGCACCCTGGACGCGGCCTTGTCGGCGGAGCTGTGCTCAGCCTTCGGGCTCAGGCACGCGTTCGTGTTCAACTTCCCCGACGACGAGCAGGCGCTGCTCCGGCACCGCCTGGGCGAGGCGTCCGGCCAGGCGCTGATGGACCTCATCACGCCCGGCGACGTCCTCGGCATGTCCTGGTCGCGCACGCTGAGCGGGCTCGCCGCCGCGCTGACCCAGATCCCGCCGTGCCCGATCGTGCAGCTGACCGGAGCGGTGCCGCCGCCCGACGGCCGGGACCTGCTCGACCTGGTCCGCAGCGTGGCCCGGGTCGGCGGCGGCCCGGCCCACGTCTTCTACGCGCCGATGATCCTGGACGACGCGCAGACGGCCGCGGCGATCCGTCGCCAGGGAGACATCGCCGAGGCCTTCGCCCTGGTCCCCTCGGTAACGATCGCCGTGGTCGCGATCGGCGCCTGGGCGCCCGGGCTCTCCACCATCTACGACGCCATCACCCCGGCCGAACGCGACGCCCTGGCCGCCCTGGGGGTGTGCGCCGAGCTGGCCGGGGTGTTCATCGGCCAGGACGGCAGGCCGGTGGCCACGCCGCTGGACAGCCGGATGATCGTCACGTCTGGTGCCGCGCTCGAGCGGATCCCGTTCGTGCTGTCTGTCGCCTGGGGTGTGGCCAAGAGCACTGCGGTCTCCGCCGCGATCCGAGGAGGGCTTGTCCATGGCCTGGTCACCCACACGAGTCTCGCCCGAGCTCTGCTCAGTGCTAGCCCGTCACCCCGGGGGCCTTAGCCCGCGGCCGCTGCCCGGCGGCACCGCCAATCGCGGTCTGGTCGTCCGGGTCGGTGACACCGTGCGCCGCCCGACCGCGCCCTGCTGGCTCGCGACCCACGCCCTGCTCGCCCACCTGGCCAAGGTCGGCTTCGACGGCGCCCCCCGGGTGCTGGCGGCCGATGCCACCATCGAGACCCTGACCTACATCGACGGGCAGGCCGCCGTCCCGCCCCTGGCTGAGGACACGCTCACCGACGCCGCCCTGGTCAGCGTGGCCGACCTGCTGCGCCGTTACCACCTCGCCGCCGCCTCCTTCGACCCGGCCGGCTACTCCTGGCCGCGGCCGATCCCGGCGAGATTCCGGACCGGCCTGGTCAGCCACAACGACGCCCACCCCGCCAATCTGGTCTTCCGCGACGGCCGGGCCGTGGCCCTGATCGACTTCGACTGGGCCGGGCCGGGCAGTGCCATCTGGGACTTCGCCGCGGCCGCGCGCTACTGGGCGCCGCTGCTGGACGAGGCGGACATCACCGACAGCCGCCAGGGCCGCGCGCTGGAGCGGTTCCGGATCCTCCTGGACGCCAGCGGGCTGCGCCGCGCCGATCGCCGTCGGGTGGCCGAAGCCATCGTGGCCAACCACGACTGGACCTACGCGATCGTGACCGAAGCCGCCGCCGCGGGCCACCGGGGCTTCGCCGACCACTGGCGTACGGTGGGCGAGTCGGCCTCCCGGGCCCGCCGCTGGGCCCAGCGCCACCAGCGTGACCTGCTGGCCGCGGCGCGCTGACCAGCGTCCTAATCCGCGCGGAGCAGGACGCCGCGGATGAAGGCGGCCTGCCCCGCGTGTTGCAGGCCATCGGAGATCACGCTGATCAGCCGGACGCCAAGGGTCACCGGCGGGTCCCACCGCTCATCCACCACCCGCGGCAGGTCCGCGTCGGTGACCCCGGACACCAGGGCGACCGTCTGCGCGTGCACCGCGTCGTGGTAGGCCGTGAGCAGGTTCGCCGACGAGATCCGGACCAGGGCCACCTCCGCGGAGCTGTGCCCGTAGCCGATCGCGCCCGGCTCGAACGGCAGCCCGAACCGGTCGATGAAAGCGGGCCACACCTGCTCCACCCCGAACGCGCCGGCCACGTGATCGTCCTGCACCCGGGCCAGGTGCCAGCACAGCCACCCGATCGAGTTCGCATCCTCGTCCAGCCGGACGGCCAGCTGCGCCGCGGACAGCCCGTCGACCGCCTCGTGCACGACCTCCTGCACTCGTCCGAAACCATCCGTCAAAAGCTCCGCACTGGTCACAACCGTGCACCCCTTTCAAATTCAAAAACAGAATTTATCCGAACGGCCATCCTGCTTCACTCCGGGCCACCCCCTTTCGCCGCCCGGCCCCCCGAACGCCTCTGGTGACACGCCGCGCCTACCTGCCCCGGACCGCGCGTGGTCGCCGCAAGCGCTCACGCGAGGTACCGTTCCGACCGTGTCAGCAGGCGGCCCGGACCCAGCGGACGTTCCCTCGGTGACCGAACTGCTCGCCGCGGCGGTGGCGGGCATCGGCGGTGCGGAACGGCCCGGCCAGGTCGCCATGGCCGAGGCGGTGCAGCACGCCATCGAGACCGGCGAGCACCTGGCCGTCCAGGCCGGGACCGGCACCGGCAAGTCGCTGGCCTACTTGGTCCCCGCCATCCGGCACGCGGTGACCTCCCGCAGCACCGTGGTGGTGGCCACGGCCACCATCGCGCTGCAGAGTCAGCTGATCGACCGCGACCTGCCGCGCCTGGTCACCGCCGTGGCGCCGCTGCTCGGCCAGGAGCCGGCGTTCGCCATCTTGAAGGGCCGGCGCAACTACCTGTGCCTGCACCGCCAGCGCGGCGGCCCCTCGGATGACCCGCAGGACGCGCTCTTCGAACCCGTGGACACTGGCCCCGCTTCGCCGCTGGGCCGGCAGGTCAAGCGACTGCACGAGTGGGCCGAGGAAACCACGACCGGGGACCGGGACGAACTGGTCCCCGGCGTGCCGGACGCAGCCTGGCGCCAGGTCTCGGTCAGCGCGCAGGAGTGCATCGGCGCCCAGCGCTGCCCGTTCGGCTCGCGGTGCTTCGCCGAGAAGGCCAAAGAAACGGCGGCCAAGGCACACGTGGTCGTCACCAACCACGCGCTGATGGCCATCGACGCGACCTCGGACATGGAGGTGCTGCCCGGACACGACGTAGTGATCATCGACGAAGCCCACGACCTGGTGGACCGGGTCACCTCAGCCACGACGGGCGAGCTGTCGGGCGCCGCGGTCGACACGGCCGCCCGCCGCGCCGGGCGCCTGACCGAGCCGGGCGGCGCGGAGGGCGCCGCCCCGGCCGTGGCCGATCAGCTGCGTCAAGCCGCCGCCGCGCTCACCGTGGACCTGGGTGACGCTCCGGCGGGCCGGATGGACACGCTGCCCGACACGCTCGCCGCGACGCTGAAGTCGGTCCAGGACGCGGCCAAGGCCTGTACCGACGCGATCACGGCCGGCGCGGCGGGACTGGATGAGGACCCACCCCGGCTCGCGGCGGCGCGGATGACGCTGGCTTCCCTTGACGAGCTGCGCCGAACCGCCGGGCGGATCCTCGACTCCTTCACCGAGGCGCTCGAAACCCGCTCCGAGGTCGTCTGGCTGGACCGGCCGTTCGTCGAAGACGCGCGGCGGCCGCCCACGCTCCGGGTGGCGCCGCTCGAGGTCGGCCCCGTGCTACGAGAGCGCCTGTTCGGCGAGCGTACCGTCACCCTCACCTCGGCCACCCTCGCCCTCGGCGGCTCCTTCAACCCCCTGGCCAGCCAGTGGGGCCTGAACCTGCCCGGCGGCGACCAGCTGTCATGGACCGGCCTGGATGTCGGCTCCCCGTTCGACCATCCGCGCAGCGGCATCTTGTACGCGGCCCGGCACCTCCCGCCGCCCGGCCGGGACTCCCTGCCCGAGGCCTACCTGACCGAGCTCGAGGAGCTGATCGACGCCGCGGGCGGCCGCACGCTCGGTCTGTTCTCGTCCATGCGGGCCGCCGTCCAGGCGGCCGGCGCCCTGCGCGAACGCGTCAAGCAGCCACTGCTCTGCCAGGGCGACGACGTCACGGCCCAGCTGGTCAGGCAGTTCGCCGAGGACGAGCCGACCTGCCTGTTCGGCACCTTGTCCCTGTGGCAGGGCGTGGACGTGCCGGGGCCCTCGCTGCGGCTCGTCGTCATCGACCGGATTCCGTTCCCGCGGCCCGATGACCCGCTGGCCTCGGCCCGGCAGCGCGCGGTCGCGGCGCGCGGCGGCAACGGGTTCATGACGGTGGCCGCCGCGCAGGCGGCGCTGCTGCTGGCCCAGGGCGCCGGGCGGCTGCTGCGCACCATGACCGACCGCGGCGTGGTCGCGGTCCTCGATCCCCGGCTGGTGACAGCGCGTTACGGCGACTTCCTCCGCGCGTCACTGCCGCCGTTCTGGACGACCACCGACCCGGAGCTGGTCCGGGCCGCGCTGCGCCGCCTTTCCGCCGCGGACTCCTTATCTGGGCATAACCCCCTTACCGGTACATTAAGTTAACGTGCCGGCGCGGATATTGGCGCATGATGCTGGGTAGCATTCCGGGCACTACCAGGAGGTCGGGCGCAACGCGAGGTCAGGCACAACGGGAGGTCTGACATGCGGTCTGGGCCGCGCGAGAGTAAGCGGCACGTGCTCCGCTGGGTTGCGGTCGCGGCGGTCGTGATTCTCGCCGCGGGTACGCTCACCGCTTATCTGAAGTACCGCGCCGTCTACGACAGCATCACCCGGGTCACCGTCCCGGGGTCCGAACTCGGCCAGCGCCCGCCGGATTTCAGTACTACCTCGGAGAACATCCTGGTCTACGGCGATGACAGCCGGAAGGGCCTGGACGCGCACCAGCAGTACATCCTGCACACCGGCAGTGACCAGACCGACAACACCGACACCATCATGATCATCCACCTGTCGCCGGGTCACCGCGCGGTCACCGTGATGAGCATCCCGCGCGACACCATGGTGCCGATGTACCAGTGCGACAGCGGACCCGGCTACGCCGGCCAGCAGGCCGACCCCAACTCCTACGTGATGATCAACTCGCTGCTCCAGGCCGGCGGCCCGGTGTGCCTGTGGAAGACCGTCGAGCAGCAGACCGGCATCTACATCAACCATTTCATCGGACTCGGCATGCTCGGCTTCGTCAAGGTCGTCAACGACCTCGGCGGCGTCAACGTCTGCGTCCCGTACGCGGTGAACGATCCAGTGTCCGGCCTCGACCTCCCGGCCGGGGAGCAACACATCACGGGTGTCCAGGCCCTGGCCTTCTGGCGCACCCGCGAGGACATCGGGACCGGATCGGACCTGGAACGGATCCAGCGGGACCAGTTCATGTCCGCGCAGGTGGTGAAGGGGGTGCTGAGCAGCGGGCTGCTGTCGAACCCGCTCCGGCTGCTCTCCGTGATCACTGACGCCGCCGCCTCGATGACGACCGACAGCGGCATGACCGTCTCGGACCTGGTCGGCATCGCCGAGAGCCTGCGCAACGTGTCCAGCAAGAACGTCCAGTTCATCACCGCGCCGAACCAGGCCTGGCCGCCCAACCCGGCCCGCGTTCAGTTCGCGCAGCCGCAGGCCGACGAGGTGTTCTCGGCCATCGCCCACGACGTGACCGTGCCGAAGGTCAAGGTCACACCGTCGGCCGCGCCGTCGTCCAGCGGGGCGCAGGTGCTCACCACCAGCCCGTCCAACGTCAAGGTCGAGATCCTGAACGGCTCCGGCGTGCCCGGCATCGCCGGCCAGGCCGCGGTCGGGCTGACCAGCCGGGGCTTCGACGTGACCGGCACCGGGAACGCCGCCAGCTTCGCCTACACCAACTCGGTGATCGAGTACGCCTCCACCGCGGACATGGGCGCGGTGAATACCCTCAATCAGGAACTGACCAACGTCACCGACCTGCAGGACAGCACCCTGACGCCCGGCACGGTGGAGCTGATCCTCGGCTCGGACTTCACCAGTCTGGTCCCGCAGAGCCCCGGAGCCCAGGTTTCCGCCACCCCCGGCACATCAGCCACCCCCGCCACGTCAGCCACCCCCGGCACGTCGGCCACCCAGAGCGGCTCAGCCACCCCCAGCGGCTCGGCCAGCCCCAGCGGATCCGGCTCCGCCGTGGCCAACCTGGCCCAGTCCAACGGCGGCATCACCGCAGCCGCGAGCTGCGCCAGCGACAGCTCAGCCTTCGCCGGGCCCCTGAGTCCGTGAGCCGGACCGAAAAGCTCGTCAGCCGGACCGAAAAGCTCGTCAGCCGGACCGAAAGCCCGTCAGCGCGGCACGATAGCGCTGACGTCGGCGACCGCCTCCGGGAGCCTGCGCATGCTGGTCACGCGGCGCTCGGCCAGCTTGGCCGGGTGCCCGGTGCCGTCGCGGTCGACCCAGACCTTGCGCAGGCCGAGCCGGGCCGCGGGCAATATGTCGTGCACCCAGCTGTTGGCCACGTGGATCCAGTTCGACGTAGTTACCGAGGTCTGGTCGGCGAACGCCCGGAAGTGCCCTAGGTCCGGCTTGTAGCTGCCCACCTGCTGAGCCGTCACCACCAGGTCGAACGGTACCGGCAGGTGCGGTCGGGTAACGGCGAACAGGTCGTCGTCGCAGTTGGTCAAGATGGCCAGCCGCCAGCCCTGCCCGCGCAGCGCGGCCAGGGCGGGCCCGGCGTCCTCGAACACCGGCATGTCCGGCCAGGCCCGGACGAACGTCTCGTCGCCGCCGTCGGGCAGGGTGATCCCCTCGTGCCGGGCCGCAGAAGCCAGCCCCGCGGTCAGCACCTCCCGGTACGGCATCCAGCCCGGACCCGCCTCGAGTTCGAGCTCGGCCTGGTGGTAGGCGCTGAGCAGCCGGTCCGTGTCACGCCCCGCGACCTTCTCCAGCGGCCCGCCCATGCCGGTGTTCCAGTCCGCGATCGTCCCGTAGCAGTCGAATGTCAGCCATTTGTCCGGCACTGCTCACCTCCACTCGCTTGGTCCGTCCAGCATCGCATTTCCCGGTTCACGTCTGTCACCCCGTTGAGCGCATCCGCGCGACGGAATCCAGCAACAGCTCCACGAGGTCAGTAAACCGGGTGTCGGGGTCGCCGAAAATCACCGCGCCAGCCTCGGCGGCCAGCGGCGCGTTCGCCTCGCCGATCAACTCGGCCCGCCGGCCGGGGGAGTAGCGCTCGTCGCCGGCCGCGACCGCCTGGTTGACCGCCTGCTCCTCGACGCAGAAGCCGATGGTGAAGCCGTGCAGCAGAACCAGGCCCAAAGTGGCGTCCGGCAGCCTGAATCCCTGGCGGACCAGCGTATCGAAGGTGACCTCCTGCCGCCGGACCACCTCCGGGTCGGTCAGCGTGGTGCCGCTGAAGGTCTTGGCCCCGTCGCGGTGCCTGAGCAGTTCCCGCCGCACGGTCGCCGCGTAGGTCCGCATCACCTCGCGCCACCGGGGACGGCCAGCTGGTCTTCACCTCCTTCGCTCCGCCGCCGTACGGCACCTTCGCCGAGCGCATCGCCTCGCCCGACGCGATGCGGTTCCCGCTGCCGGACGGCGCCTCGCCCGAGGCCGTCGCCGCGGGCATCAACCCGGGCATGGCCTCATGGCTGCCGCTTCAGGTCCGGCAGGCCGAGGCCGGGAAGCTCACCACGGTGCTGGTCCTCGGCGTGACCGGGCTGTCCGGCTTCCTCGCCGCGCAGAACGCCCTGCTGCTCGGCGCCGCGCGCGTCGTCGGCGCCGGACGCAGCCGCCTGGGCCTGGATCGCGCCGCGGCCGCGGGCGCGGAACCGGTCACCCTCACCGGCGATTGTGACACCGACGCCGCGGCCCTGGCCGCGGTCCTGGGCGGGGACGCACCCGGCCTGGTGCTCGACTTCGTGTGGGGATCCGTGGCCGAGACCGCCTTCGCGGCCCTCAGCCGCCGGGGCCTGCGCGAGGACACCGCGGACATCAAGTACGTCCAGATCGGCGCGCTCGCCGGACCCGAGGCCGCCGTACCCTCCGCGCTGCTGCGCAGCCGGAAGCTGACCATCTCGGGCAGCGGGGCCGGGTCGGTTCCGGCCGCCGAGATCAAGGCCCAGCTGCCGCGCTACATCCAGCTCATCGCCGACGGCTCGGTCCAGGTACCGTTCCGGACCTTCCCGCTGTCCGAGGTGGCCTCGGCCTGGACGGCCTCGGCCGAGTCCGGGCCGCGCGTGGTCCTGGTCCCGGGCTGAGCAGTATCGTTCCGGTCGTGATCGATACGGTGGCCTGGGTGCGGCTGGAGCACGACCGGATCCTGTGCGCGCGGCCCCGCGAGAAGGACGTCTTCTACATCCCCGGCGGAAAGCGCGAAGGCGCGGAAACCGACCTGCAGACGCTGCGGCGCGAAATCGCCGAAGAGCTGACCGTCACGCTGCTCCCCGACACGGTGCGGCACGTCGGCACCTACGAGGCTAACCAGGTCCGGATGAGCTGTTACACCGGCGATTATGTGGGCACCCTCGCGGCCAGCAGCGAGATCGACGAGCTGGCCTGGTTCTCCTACACGGACCGCTACCGCGTTCCCCCGGTCGACCAGCTGCTCTTTGACGACCTCAAGGCGTCCGGGCAACTACGCTGACGCGGCTACCACCTGAGCTGGGCGATCTTGTCGTAGTCGGCCGCGGCGTAGCCGACTAGGCCCTCGGACAGCGCGAAGATCCACTCCGCCACGCCCAGGGACATAGCCAGGCGGCTGCAGCGCGCACAGAAGTGCGGCTCGTCCAGCCGGACCGAGTCGTCCGCCTCGAGGCGCACGTAGATCAGCTTGGCGCCCGCCAGCAGCCGCCAGCCGTCACCCTCACGGGCCAACGTGATCGCCCGCTGCTCGGCGTGGATCCGGCACCGGTCGTGCTGGCCGAAGTCGCCGACCTTGCAGTAGCAGTGGTCTTCCCCGGGAAATGGCACCGCATTGGTGCCCCAGCCCAGCATGCTGCCGTCCTTGACCAGCACCGCGGCATGCCGGGTCCGGGCGTGGGAGTCCCTGGCCAGCTCGGCCGCCCGCGCCACCATCTGCTCCGCCTCATGGCTGTCGTGCCGGTTCAGCGGACGCCACTGGGGCCCTTGGGGCCCAGGCTCTGGTTGCATGCCCACCACGCTACGTGAAACGAGCCCGGACCAGGCAGGGAGGGCCGCCGGACCTCGTCCACCAGGCTAGAGGACGCTGTGGCAACGCGGTGACACGCCGTGTGACCTGGACATCTGTGACACGGGGGCATTAAAGGGGGAGCATCAGCGCTGTGCAGACATTCCAGATAGGAAGGCCACGCCAATGCTCCCGGAGCCGACCATACCAAAGCGGCGTGCCGCCGCATCGGCCCTGCAACCGTGGGTGATGACTCCGTTGTTCTGCGTGCCGGATGAGGACGAGCCCGCTCCGGACCCGGCCCCGGTTGTTCCCGGGCGCCGGGCGGCGCGTCCGCCCGACGGCGCTCGGCGTACGAACCCGCGTGGTTCCGCGGGCCCCCGAGGCGCGAGAAGCAGAGCCAAGCACGACGGCCTGGCAGATCCCCCGGATCTGCTGGCCGTCACCGCGCAGCGGCTCCGGCGGGCGCTGGCGCGCAGTTTCCTGCGCTACGGCGTCCCCGGGGATCCCGAGGTGGCCGTGTACGCGGCGATGAACGTCATCGAGCCGGTGCTGCAGGCGCGGGACACCGAGATCGTGCGGCTGCGCCGGCTGATGCCGGCCAAGCGGCCCAGCCGGTAACTCCCCCCGGCACCCGGCACCCGGCACGCAGGCAGCCGGTAACTTCCCCCCGGCACCCGGCACCCGGCACGCAGGCAGCCGGCAACTCCCGCCCGGCACCCGGCACGTAGGATGCCGGGATGCATGTGGTGGTGACCGGCAGTGCCGGTTTCCTGGGCTCGCGGCTGGCCCGCGAGCTGCTGGCGGCAGAAGCGCTGCCGGTCGCCGGCGGCCCGCCTCGCCCCCTGTCCCGGCTGACGCTCATCGACCGGGCGCCCGCGCCACCGGACCTGGCCGCCGACGGCCGGGTCAGCGTGATCCGCGGCGATCTCGCCGAGCTTCTGGACAACGTCGCGACGGCCCGGGACGCGCTGGCCGGCGCGGAGCTGATCTTTCATCTCGCGGCGGCGGTCAGCGGTGAGTGTGAGGCCGACTTCGACCTCGGCCTGCGGGCCAACCTGCAGGCCACCCAGGCGCTGCTGGCGTCCTGCCGCGCGCTCGGGACCAGCCCTGTCCTGGTATTCGCGAGTTCCGTCGCCGTGTTCGGCGGGTCGGCCGGGACGATCATCACCGACGACACCTGGCCCACCCCGCAGACCAGCTACGGCACGCAGAAGGTCATGTGCGAGTACCTGCTGGCCGACTACACGCGCAAGGGCTTCCTGAACGGACGGGCCGTCCGTCTGATGACCGTCAGCGTGCGCCCGGGACGCCCCAACGCCGCGGCCTCGGGCTTCCTGTCCGGCATCGTCCGGGAGCCGCTGGCCGGGCAGCGCGCCGTCTGCCCGGTGGACCCGGGTACGGAGGTGGCCCTGGCCTCGCCGGCCAAGGCCATCGGCGCACTGCTGTGCGCCGCCACGTCCTCGGACCACGCCTGGGGCGGCCACACCGCGGTCACCATGCCCGCGCTGACCGTGACCGTCGCGGAGATGGCCGCCGCCCTGACCCGGGTCGCCGGGCCGCAGGTGAGCGCGCTGATCGACTGGGTCCCTGATCCGGCGGTGGCGCAGATGTTCGCGACCTGGCCCGCCCGGATCCAGGCCGGCCGGGCCGCGCGGCTGGGCCTGGCCCCCGACCCCGACTTCGACTCCGTCATCAAGGCGTACCTGGCCAAAGCCTGATCTACCCCGACTACGGACCAGACCGTTGGCCGGGGCCATCCTCGGGTGCGCCGAGTGATTTCATGGGACCGTGAGCGAGTACACCTACCAGTCAGGGTTCGGGAACGAGTTCGCCAGCGAGGCGGTGCCGGGCGCGCTGCCCGCGGGGCGTAACTCGCCCCAGCGCGCGCCGCTCGGCCTGTACGCCGAGCAGCTCAGCGGCACCGCGTTCACCCAGCCGCGAGCGGTCAACCGCCGGACCTGGGTATACCGGATCATCCCGTCGGCGGCGCACCCGAGGTTCGCGCGGATCGGCAACGGGACGCTCCGCGGCACTCCGTTCGACGAGATCGAGCCCGACCCGAACCGGCTGCGCTGGGACCCGATCCCGATGCCCACCACCGACACCGACTTCATCGACGGGCTCTACACCGTCGCGGGCAACGGCGACCTGCGCACTCGCAACGGGATGGCCGTCCACCAGTACGTCGCGAACCGGTCGATGACCAGCAGGTACTTCGTCGACTCCGACGGCGAGCTGCTGTTCGTGCCCGAAGCAGGCCCGGTCACCCTGCACACCGAGCTCGGGCCGCTGGCCGTGGCGCCCGGCGAGATCGCGGTGATCCCGCGCGGCATCAGGTTCCGGGTCGAGCTGGCTGCCGGACCCGTCCGCGGCTACCTGTGCGAGAACTTCGGCGCCGCGTTCACCCTGCCCGAACGCGGCCCGATCGGCGCGAACGGCCTGGCCAACGAGCGCGACTTCCTGGCCCCGACGGCCCGTTACGAGGACCGCAGTGACCCGGTGCAGGTGGTGCAGAAGTTCGGCGGCAACCTCTGGGCCGCCGACTACGACCACTCGCCCCTGGACGTGGTCGGCTGGCACGGGAACTACGTGCCTTACAAGTACGACACGGCCAACTTCATGGTGATCGGCACGATCAGCTTCGACCACCCGGACCCATCCATCTTCACCGTGCTCACCTCACCCAGCGAGCTGCCCGGCCTGGCCAACGTCGACTTCGTGATCTTCCCGCCGCGCTGGCTGGTCGGCGAGGACACCTTCCGCCCGCCCTGGTACCACCGCAACATCATGTCCGAGTTCATGGGGCTGGTGCGCGGCGTCTACGACGCCAAGGCCGAGGGGTTCGAGCCGGGCGGGGCCAGCCTGCACAACACCTTCACCTCGCACGGCCCGGACGCCGAGACGTTCGCCCGGGCCAGCACGGCCGAGCTGCGTCCGCAGAAGATCGACGGCACGCTGGCCTTCATGTTCGAGAGCCGCTGGATGATGATCCCCACCCAGCAGGCCATGCGGTCCGGGCACCGCCAGCAGGACTACGACGCCGTCTGGGGGAACCTGACCCGCTCGTTCAGGACGTAGCCTTACATGCGGAGGCACGATGTACATTCCCACCCATTTCGCCATCGACCCGGCGGCGATCGACGAGCTGCTGGACAGGCACGGCGCGGCCGATCTGATCACGCTGACCGACGAGGGCCTGCTGGCCACCATGCTGCCGTTCGCCTACGAGCCGTCGGCCGGCTCTCACGGCGCCCTGTACGGGCACGTGGCCCGCAACAACGACCAGTGGCGTAAGCCGGCTCGCGGCGAGTCGCTGGCCATCGTCCGCGGCCCCGACGCCTACATGTCCCCGTCCTGGTACGCGGCCAAGGCCGAGCACGGCCGGGTGGTCCCCACCTGGAACTACGTCACCGCCCACGTGTACGGGCGGCTCGTCGTGCACGACGACCCCGGGTGGGTCGAAGACGTCGTACGCCGCCTCACGGCCAAGCACGAAACCGCCCGCCTGGCTTCGCCCGGGCAGCACATGCCCTGGTCGCCAGACGACGCGCCGCGCGGGTTCATCGAGGGCCAGCTGCGTGCCATCGTCGGCCTGGAGCTGGAGATCACCCGGATCGAGGCCAAGGCCAAGCTGAGCCAGAACCGCCCGGTAGGCGACATCGCCGGCATCGTCGATGGCCTAGCCGCCCGCGGCGACGATCCGATGGCGACCGCCGTCGAGCACGCCAACGCCGCCCGCGTCAACGCCTCGGCCGCTCCCCATCGCTCCTAGGCGCCCGGACCACCGCCGCCCCCATCGCGCCTAGGCGCCGCCACCACGGCCGCCCCCCTTCCCTCGGCGCCCGCACCACGGCCGTTCGGCCAAAATTTACAGACTGGCTACGGCGGGGATGACTTCTGAGCCGATCACCTCGAGCGGGGTTACCTGCCATACGTTGGCCACCGCCCCGATCGCGGCCTCGAAACCCATTTCCGCCAGTCGGCCGAGCTGGTCGACCACCTCGGCCGCCTTCTCGCCCTTTTCACCCACGTTGAAGATGAAGTAGCAGGTCTTGGTGATCTCGTCGTAGTCGCGGCCCTCGGCCTCGCAGTGCTCGCGCAGGACGTCGAGCTTGTGGCCCAGGTCGGGGCTCGGGAACAGGTTGCACGCGTCGGCGTACCTGGCCACCAGGCGCAGGGTCTTCTTCTCCCCGCCGCCGCCGATCATGATCGGCGGATGCGGCCTGGTCAAGGACTGCGGCGAGTTCAGCGGGCGCTCTAGTTGGTAGTGCGCGCCGTGGTACGGGCTTTCGTCGCCACGCCACATCTGCTGGCAGATCTGCAGGGTCTCCTCGAGCCGCTCGAACCGCTCGGCGACCGGCGGGAACGGGATGCCCAGCCCACGCGACTCCTGCTCGTTCCAGGCGGCCCCGATGCCCAGCCAGGCCCGGCCGCCGGATAGCACGTCCAGCGTGGTCACGGTCTTGGCCAGGATGCCGGGGTACCGGTACACGGTCCCGGTGACCAGGGTCAGGAGCTTGGCCCGCGACGTGCACGCGGCCAGGTAGCCAAGGGTCGTATAGGCCTCGAGCATCTCGCGTTCGGGCGCGCCGATCGGGCCGATCTGGAAGAAGTGGTCCATCACGGCGATGAAGTCGAAGCCCGCCTCGTCCGCGGTACGGGCCACGGTGCCCAGGTCCGCGCCGAGGCGCCCCGTGCCGTCGGGGGTGGTGAAGTCGGGAATCTGCAGGCCGATCTGCACAGCTGTTACCTCCGGAGCCGGACCCTGGTGTGCCTAGCTGCCCAAGGTCTCATCGCGGCGATCGTACAGGGCCTTCAGTGACCGCAGGAACGCGTCCCGGTCGGCGGGCGGCAGCGTCGCGAGGACCTGTTCCTCCCGGTGGCGGATAGCAGCCTCCACGGATCGCCGCAGCCGGTCGCCGGCCGGGGTCAGCGACAGCAGGTGCACTCGCCGGTCGGTCTCGTCCGGCTGGCGGTGGATCAGCCCGCGCTCCTGTAGCTCGTCCAGGACGCTGATGATCCGGCTCTTGTCCGCGTTGATGGCCTGGGCGAGTGCGGCCTGGGTTCGCACCGGCTGCTCGACCAGCGCGGTGAGCACGATGTACCCCCACATCGAGATGTCGTGCGCGTGCAGCACCGGTTCCTCGCGCGCGATCAGCGCCCTGGTTAGGGGCGCGAACATCGCGGCGAGATCCCTCCGGTCGTCAGGGAACGCGCTCATCGTGCCGCATGATAACAGGGTTGCGCAGATAATAAACTTCCTCATACGATATGAATAAGTCTATCATATGAGGAGGCGTACGGAGGCGTGTCGGCCCCGGAAATAGGCAGGGAGATCGTGATCTTGGACGCCCGTGCCGCGCGGGCCAGCGTTCGGGTCGTGTCGCAGGCCAGCGTGGCGGATCTGGCCCGGCCGACGCCGTGCGCAGACTGGAGGCTGGCCGAGCTGCTCGCGCACATGACGGCGCAGCACAACGGCTTCGCCGCGGCGGCAGCCGGAGACGGCGGGGATCTCGTCCACTGGCAAACAGGGGCGCCAGTGGCCGACCCGGTTGGGGAGTACGCCGCCGCGGCGGAGCGGGTGATAGCCGCGTTCGCCGCGGCGGTTGTGCCGGCCCGCGAATTCGTGCTCCCGGAGATCAGCCCGGAGCTGCGGTTCCCGGCCGTAGTGGCGATCGGGTTCCACTTCGTCGACTACGTGGTGCACGGCTGGGATGTCGCACGGACGCTGGGCCGGGACTACGATCTCGAACCAGACGTGCTCGCGGCGGCCGTGGCAATCGCCCGGGCAGTGCCGGACGGGGAGCGACGGCGGGCGGCCCGGGGCAGCGTTCGCGCCCCGGGTCGCCGCGACCAGCGGCGGCGTGCTGGACCAGATTGTCGCCTTGCTCGGCCGGCGGCCCGACTGGCCGGAGTAAGGCCGGCGTTACCGTTAAGCCATGGGCGCTGACCGAGTCGATGTAGTGATCATCGGAGCCGGACTGGCCGGATCGGCCACGGCGTGGGCGCTGGCTCGCCGCGGGCGTTCGGTGGTGGTCCTGGAGGCGTTCCAGCCCGGGCACCGGCGCGGCAGCTCGCACGGCAGCGCCCGGATCTTCCGCCGCGGCTACCCCGACCCGTTCTATGTCCGGCTGACCGGCGAGGCGCAGCGGCTCTGGCAGCAGCTTGCCGACGAGGCGGGGGAGGAGTTCGTGCTGACCACGGGCGGGATCGACTTTGGCCCGGCCCGCGAGCAGGAGAAGATGTACGAGATCTTGCGGACGTTCGGGGTGACCGCGGAGCTGGTGCCGCCCGGCGCGGCTGCCGAGCGCTGGCCCGGCGTGGCGTTCGGGACCGATCCGGTCATGTTTCACCCCGACGCCGGAGTGATCGACGCGGACCGCGCGATGTACGCGATGCGCGCACTGGCCGAGGCGCGCGGGGCGCAGGTCCACTACGGCTCGCCGGTGCTGAGCGTGTCGGCCTCGGGGGAGGGCGCGGTGGTGCGGACGGCCGACCGGTCGTGGCAGGCGTCCGTCGTGGTGGTGGCCGCCGGAGCATGGGTGGGACCGCTGCTCGGTGAGCAGGTCCCGCTGCCGCCGCTGATCGTGAGCCAGCAGCAGGCCTTCCATTTCGCGCCGCAGGGCCCGGCCGGGCCGCAGCCGGTCTTCATCTACCACGGCGAGGTTGCCACCTTCTACGGGCTGCCGGCCGGGCGCGACGGCGAGGTGCCGGGGGCGATGAAGATCGGTGAGCACGACCGCGGCGCGATCACCACGGGGGACCACCGCGACGGGATCGTCAGCTCGGTCAGCCGGGACAAGGTCCGCGCGTTCGTCCGTGACACGCTCGAAGGCCTCGATCCGAACCCGATCGGCGAAGTGACCTGCCTGTACACCTCGACGATTACCGAGGACTTCATCTTGGACCGGCAGGGCCCGTTCGTGGTCTGCTCGGCCTGCTCCGGCCACGGAGCCAAATTCGCTCCGCTAACCGGCGAGATCGCCGCCGACCTGGCCTGCGGGGATACCGCGCCCCACGACCGCTTCACCCTCGCGGCCCACCGCGCCGACGCAGGTCGCAGGTAGCGCCGTAACCGGTCAGGTTCGCCGGTCTGCCTCACCGAGAACAACCGGGAACCGACCCCAGGCAGGCCCTAGCGGGTCTACCTGGGGGCCAATTCTCAGGCGCTTCCCCATTTCCGGAGGCTTCCCTCCGTATACCTGGATGCTCCTAGATGGGGTAGCGCGTGGGTTCGGTGATGTGCTGCCGCCCGGATGGCGCGGTCCACTCGATGTAGCCCCCGGGAAGCTGCTTAGCTTTCCACCGCGGGGCCTGCTTCATCCGGTGACAGTGGCGGCACTTGGGCCCGCCATTACACCAGCACGTCCGGCCGCCGGCTTCATACGGGATATTGTGT
>Ga0302314_10004582_pt1 | contig 25382 bp, 19 predicted proteins | sample III_Palsa_N2_3_FD_200533 | JGI IMG/M metagenome (GOLD analysis project Ga0302314, IMG submission 200533) | Peat permafrost microbial communities from Stordalen Mire near Abisko, Sweden - III_Palsa_N2_3 | ecosystem: Environmental > Terrestrial > Soil > Palsa > Peat permafrost | place: Sweden... | reverse complement strand
GACGTCCTGCGGAGGCAGGATCGCGCCGTACTTCTGTTCGACGATGCCCGATACGAGCCCGTCCATCACCTTAGCCACCAGTGATCGCTCTTTGTTTTCGTCCATCACCCCTCTCCCCTTGCGCCCTACATTGTGTCCCTGCGCATCCGGCGTGCTTCCCCAAGCCCGCCGAAAGGCCCGGTGAGTGCCGTTAAATCATCAGACCAATAAAATCACTCAGATGAATCGACAGCCCTGCGCCGTGCACGATAAATTGCGTGTTCAATACCGCTGGCGCCAGTCGGAATGTCCCTCTCAAGGGTTATCCCTTTGCCTTGCTTCTGCGTCTTTGCGCTTCGCGATACTGCTTCGACAATCGCTGTATTAAGTACTTCTTGATACCTTTGATTTAAGTGCTTCGTAATACCCGGTCTTCATGCTCGTTGCCCGGCAAATCGCCCTACCCTCACCGGTGTTCAGCCTGCTGTTTTCTTCTCGGTTACGCGTCCGTACTGATCGTCGAAACGCACGATGTCGTCCTCGCCCAAATACGTCCCCGATTGCACCTCGATCATTTCGAGCGGCGTTTTACCGGGGTTTTCAAGCCTGTGTTTGGTACCGAGGGGAATGAATGTGGACTGGTTTTCGCTCAGCAGAAAGGTCTCTTCCCCTCGAGTGACGAGCGCCGTGCCGCGCACGACGATCCAGTGTTCCGCACGATGATGGTGCATCTGCAACGACAGGCGTGCACCCGGTGTCACCACGATACGCTTCACCTGAAAGCGCTCGCCGTGATCGATGGAGTCATAGAAACCCCAAGGCCGCTGTACCTTGCGATGATCCTGCGCCTCGGCGCCTTTGGCGGCTTTCAGGCGCCCGACCATCGCCTTTACTTCCTGCACGCGATCCTTCGATGCCACCAGGATCGCATCCGCGGTCTCCACGACCACTACACCCGTCACGCCGACGCACGCCACCAGCCGGCCATCGGAATGCGCGAAACTGTCTGCCGACCCTTCGAAGATCACACGGCCGCGAGCCACGTTGCCGTCGTCGTCCTTGTTCGACATGTCCCATACCGCGTCCCACGCGCCGACATCGGACCAGCCGGCGGCGAGCGGCACCACGACGCCCGGAAAACGCGGCTCGTGCGCAATGCGCTCCATGACGGCGAAATCGATTGAATCGGATGGGCACGCTTCGAACGCCTCGACATCGAGTTGCGTGAAGCCGTCCTGATGCAGGCCACGTTCGAACGCGATCACGCAAGCGGCGTGAATGGCGGGCTCGAAGTGCTCGATGGCGGCGAGCCAGACCGAGGCGCGGCAGACGAAAATGCCGCTGTTCCACCAGTACTCACCGGACGCCAGATACTGTTCGGCAATTTCCCGCCGCGGCTTTTCGACGAACCGTTCGAGTACCCGCGCTTGAGGGGCGCCGTCATCTGCAGTTCCCAAGGCCGCGCCGGCCTTGATATAGCCGTAGCCTGTTTCGATCTTGTCCGGCACGATGCCAAGGGTAACGAGCGCGCCACTTGCGGCGTGTTCGATCGCCTTGGCGATCGTGCAACGGAACGCATCAAGGTCGGACACGGCGTGATCAGCAGGCATGGCCACCATGACGGGGTCGTCGCCAGATCCGGCAGCCACGGCTGCCAACGCAGCGAGCGTAAGCGCCGGCGCGGTATTGCGGGCGCACGGTTCGAGCACAATGCGCGCTCGACGGCCATTACGCTCGATCTGCTGCGCAGTCAGCAACTTGTGTTCCGAACCGCAGACCACGATCAGTTCATCGGCGGTCGCGAAGTGCGCCGTGTCGCGGCCCGGCGTTGCCCCATCAAGTCCGTCAAGACGGCGCAGCGTGGCTTCGAGCAGCGATTCCGAGCCCATGAGCTCGATGAGTTGCTTGGGGAACTGCTGCCTCGACAACGGCCACAGACGCGTGCCGGACCCGCCGGCGAGAATGACAGGCTGCACGCGAACACTCACGGCGCCCGTCTTGGCAGCACCGGCAAGCGGATAAGAGGACACGTCCACGATGACTCCTGAAGCGTTGAAGCTGATTGGGGGCCGAACGCGTCTTACGGGTGCGGACGCGTGAAAAACACGCATCGATTGATGCGCTATTTAAGCAGGCAAATCTATTTTTTTGTGTGCGCGTGCGAACGCCCGCACGCTATTCAGTCAATCTACCGTTCAAGGCACTTTATTCGCCCTCACCCCGCGTTACCCGCGTCAGGCAGCAATCTTTGCCGGAGCCGCAAGACGACCTCGCGCAGTTCGCTCGATTCGCACAATGACCATGCGAGGTTGCCGGCGATCAGCGCGATAGCAATCGCGGCCATGCCGCTGAGTGAGTCCATGGAGTCGGCGCACACGGTGGCAACCACCAGGAAAGCCAGATGTCCGGCCATGTTCCGCACGATCGGCCGTGCGTTGAGTTTCGAAAAATAAAGAAACGCCGCATAGTCGAAGAACGCCTTTGCAACCACCGCCACGCCTGCGCCCAGCAGGCCGTACCAGCGAATGCTCAGCCACAGCACGAGCGCGAAAACCGGCAAACCAATCCAGCCGACCCGCGCGACCTGCGCCGGATTGGCCTTGGCCTGGATGAGCACACCGATGATGCTCGACTGTCCCGCGAGCCACACGCCAATCACAAGGATGCGTCCGACAGGCGCCGACTGAACTCCCATCTCATGGCCGAGCCAGATGTTCAGGAACGGCGCCAGGGCAAACAACGCGACTACCACGCACGGCGTGAACGCGCAGTTCAGGAACGCGAGCGCCTGATGCGAGAGTTCATCGGCGTGATCGCTTGCGGAGGCTGAAAAGCGCGGGAACAGCGTGCGCAACATGGCGCTCGGCAACAGGTTCATGCGCGTGACGAGGTTTTGCGGCGTGGCGTAATACGCCACGTACTTGGCACCGAGCATGGAACCGATCACCACCCGGTCGAGTGTTGTTGCGATCATGTTTGCGCCTGAGAACAGCAGCAGCCAGCGGCCATAATTAAAGAGTTCTCGAATCAGCGGCCATTCCGGCTTCGAGATGCGCTTGATGCCTATTGCACGGAACGTGCCGTAGCCAAGCAGCAAGGCCGCCAGAAACCGCGCAATGACGGCTGCCGGCACAACCACCGCGAGCGACGGCGAGATCAAGTACAACGCGGCCAGTGGCAGCAACTGGAACAGGAACGTGCCGATGGTCTGGTTCGTATTGAACAGCGCGAACTTTTCCATGCCGCCGATCGCGCCGCTGAACACCCACGAGATGTTGGCAATGGGCACAGCCACCGCAATCCACGGCAATGCATGCAGCACTTCGGCCTGGAACACCGGCTCTATGGTCGCGATATGCACGACGTACACGTACGCGCCGAACCAGATCAACACCGCGCCGGCAAAACCTGTCGCAAGGTTGAGAAAGAATGCACTCCAGAAGATCCGCTCGATCGTGCCGTCGTTGGACTGGCGCGCCTTGGCGATGTGGTTTTCGGTCGCCATCGAAATGCCGAGATCGAGCACGCTGAAATAACCGATCAACGCCCACACCAGGTTGATGACGCCATAGCGTTCGATCCCCATGCCATGTATATAGGCGGGTACCGTCGCGAGCGAGACGAACACGGGCAGGATGAGCCCGGTGAAATTGATCGCTATGTTCTTGAGAAGACTTTTTTCCATTGAGCCACGGGCCGATTACAACAAACTCACACAGGACGAATCAAGGCACCGCGGCACATCTTGCGGTGGATGCCGGCGCGTTGCAGCGCACGGGAAATGCAAATTCAAGTGCACGCAGTGGGGGCCTGCCCGAAGGTCAGACGAATCAGGTGCCAGCGTAAAGGGCCGCAACATCAGGGTCTGTACGCCGACGAACGCATGGCGCTGCGGCTTTCAATCTCTTGCAATTCCTTGCGTTCTTTCGTTTCATCGCGATTCGAGCGCGCCGGCACGCATGTCTGTAAGCATCTCGTCGGGGCGGCCGGCACGCGCTGTGAAACGCGGCCGTAGTGCACGCAGTCGTGCCCAGCCAAGACCGCCACGCGCGGCTTGTGGCGGCTCTCCCTGCACAAATCGAAGGAACGACGCCATCATTTCCTCGCGTGCCGAATACGAAAAGCATGCGTGATCAAGGGAGTCGCGATGAATGGTTTCCACATTGCGCCACTTGCGCATCCGCCGTCCGTGCGCACCGAAAAACACAGCGAACTCGTCCATGCCCGGATCTCCCGCGCCGTAGACGAAGCGGACCTTCACGTCGCGCTCACCCAGGCCCCGAACCATCGCGCGCACCCGGGAACCCGCCGAATCCACTCCGATTGTCCGTTCAGCGAAATACGCCACACTGGCCTTCAGGCGCGCGCTCAGGTGCCGCGCCAGCTCCTTCACGACGGGCGCCAGGCGCCGTTGGCCACGCAACACGCGCTTCCATTTACTCATCGTCTTGAAGGAGCGAATGAAGGTGCTGCTCGCCGTCTTCGGCCGGTTGTCGTTCACGGCGAACGACATGGGGTCTTCCGGGAAACCGAACTTGGGCGCGTTCACGAGCACCAGCGAACGAATATGGGGACTGACAGGCGCCGCGTGCAGACAAATGTATGCGCCCGAGCAGACCGCGAAACACGAGACGTCATCGAAACCTCGCGCGGCCAGGAACGCGGCGGCGCTCACCACGTCGTCACAGCTGGCGCGAGAAAACAGCAAGGAGAGCGGACGTTTGTCGACAACGGCGGCGCTGTCGCCCAGCGTGCCGACATCGAATCGCAACGACGCATAGCCTTGGCGCGCAAGCCGGCGGGCGAGCGTGACCGAGATGCGCGCGTCGCCTATCCGATGGGTCGCGCCCGGGTTGACGAACACGACCGAGCGGCGCGACTGCGTGCCCTCTTCCGGTTCACACAGAATGCCGAACAGACGGCCGTTGTCGAAGATCACGGGCGTTTCGCGCACTCCGTCGGCAGTCAAGACAGGGGGGCCGCGTCGCTCGGCGATCGATGCGGTCGCCGTCGATTCAGCCGCCGTCGATTCAGCCGGCTCGGCTACGCCCAACCACTCGACAATGCGCGCTATCGCCTGCCGGGGTGTCTCGGTCACGCCGGATTCCTGCATGAATGCGGCGCATTCGTCGAAGGCCTCGAACTGCGCGTCCGCTCCGGCGGCGCTGCAAGCCTCGACGAGCTTCTTCGAGCGTGAGGGATCGTAAGAATCGAGTACGAGCAAGCGCCGCGGCGCCCGTTCGGCCAGTCGCGCGTCCCGCAGCAAATCGAACTTGCTCAGCGTTGCAACGCTCGATGCGATCAGGCGATGTCCTACCACCTCCGCGTAGGCGGCATCGGCGGGCGGGGGTTCAACATGAATGCCGCCTGTTTCAAGCCAGTTCTGCTGCAGCAGACGCAACTCACGCAAGTATTGCCTGCCCGACAACACCGGGGCGAGCAGCACCAGTTGATCGACTTCTTCCTCGGCCGCCACCAGCGCGGCGAGCGTGGCGCCCAGACGCAGGCCACACAGGACCACTTGTGTGACCCCGGTCGATTCTTTCAAATAAGCGATTGCCGAACGAATGCTTCTCAACCACCGCTCGATCTGCTCGCCATCTTCCGACTCGCCCGCCGAGTCGCCCGTGCCGGCGTAGTCGAAGCGAAGCGTCGGCGCGCCTGAGTCCGCGAGGGCTTCGGCGAACACGCGCCAGCCCTTGTGGACCCACATCGCCTCGCGGCCGAAAGGCTGACAGAGCACCACGCCGCGCGTGGCGCTCAGGTTGCCCGCTGGTTCACCCTCGTGTAACCAGCCAAAGCAGTGGTCGAAAATTACAGGCGTCATCTCGATGTTGCGTCCCGAAGAGCATCGTTATTAAGTTGTCTGCGCATTACACTTTCACTACGCTGATGAATCAGTGCGCCCGCACACACTGCACAAGCACACCCTGATATTTCCGCCATCGCAAGCATTTCCCCGCCACCGTTATCCCTCGATGTTCGATGACCAACAGACGGCTTTTTCATTGCCGAGTCAAATAGGGCATTCAAGCCGTGTCCTGGACGCGCGGCACAGAACAAGAAAATGCCGGGGAAAACACATGGTCACCGCTGTTCACCAACTCAGTTCGTCTGATGCGCCCCGCTTCTCGGTATGTATCTGCACGCGCAATCGTCCCGGGGACCTCGCTCGTGCATTGCGTTCGGTCGAAGCCTCAACGTATCCGGCGCACCAGATCGTGGTGTCGGACGACAGCACCGACACGCTCACGCGTGAAATGATTGCCGCTGACTTTCCGCGCGCTGTCTTCCTGGAAGGACCCCGCCGCGGCCTTGGCGCGAACCGCAACTGCGCGCTCGGCGCGGTGACCGGCACACACGTGGCATTCATCGACGACGACGCCACGCTCAGCACAGACTTCCTCAGTCAAATGGCCGAGTCGCTGCAGCATGGCGGCCAACATCCGGAAAAGCTGATTGTTACGGGATACGAACTAAATCGCGGAGAGCGCGTTTATGCAAACGCAACTACGTTCCTCGGTTTCCAGGCGCGGCCCTACCGCACTCGCGATCACCACGACACCGTCGTCATCAACAGCGCCGTCTTCCCCGCCTGGCTCTTCAAGCTGATTCGCTTCGACGAACATCTGGTCTACGGTTATGACGAAGTCGATATCGTCATGCGCGCCACGCTGCAGGGAAAATGCGCGGTCCGGCTTCTGCCGGAAGTGTTCAACTCGCATTTTCCGTCGACGGTGAATCGCGACTACTACGCGGCGTTCGTTGAAGCGTCGCGCATCTACGTGACGCATAAACGCTACCGGTGGTTCGAACGCAACCGCCCAAAAGCCGCGCTGTTCCTGACGCTTGCCGTGGCTCACAACCTGCTGCACAACTTGCGCGCACACGGACCCAAAGGCGTTGCCCGCAGCGCGCGCACGGTTTCACATGCAATCGCCTACATTCGCCGATACAGCCCGGAAGGACGCGCCATACAACATGAAGATCACCGTACTCGTACCCACTTATCGTCGAACCTCGGATCTCGCTCGCTGCCTTGATGCGCTCGCGCGGCAACGGCGCGCACCGGACGAAGTACTGGTGGTGTGCCGCGGTGCCGACGAAGAAACGCAAGCATGGCTCGTGATCGAAAAGTCGCGCGCGCGCCTGCCGCTCGTCAAGGTGGAAGTCGCACAGGGTGGCCAGGTTGCTGCGTTGAACGCGGGTCTCGACGCAGTCACTGGCGACATCGTGGCCATCACGGACGACGACGCCGCGCCACGCCCGACGTGGCTCGAATGCATCGAACACCATTTCGCCAATTCGCCGGATGTAGGTGGCGTCGGCGGCCGCGACTGGGTGCATGAAGCTGGCGCCACGCTCGATGCCGCCGAGCCGGACGTGGGCCGCTGGCAATTCCCGGGCCGCGCGATCGGCAATCATCATCTGGGCGTGGGGGCCGCGCGTGACGTGGACTTCCTCAAGGGCGCAAACATGAGCTATCGCATGAGCGCGATCAGCGGTAATGCCATTCGCTTCGATACACGTCTGCGCGGCACCGGTGCGCAGGTCAACAACGACATGGCGTTCGCGTCAGCGGTGCGGCGTGCGGGCTGGCGCCTTGTTTACGATCCAGCGGTGGAAGTGGATCACTATCCGGCACAACGCTTCGACGAAGATGCACGCGCCGTGCGTGGCAGCCGGAGTTGGGCCGCGATCGAAAACGAGTCGTATAACCTGCATCTGATCGTGCGTGACGAGTATCAAGGTGCGCGCAGGGGCGTGGCCTTGCTGTGGCTCACCGTCGTGGGACACGGCGCATGCCTGGGCTGGGTCAATCTCGCGCGTGCCCGCTTCGTCCATCGCGAGGCAACCGCGCTGCAGCGCTGGGGCGCAGCGCGCAGCGGCGCGACGCTGGCCAAGCGCGATCATGCACAGCGGCTGGAAAGCGTGGAACGTGAATTCGCGGGGTGATTGAAACGCGCGGTCGTCGGCAGCGTTCGTTAAAAAGGGCGATCAGGTTATCTTGATCGCCCTTTTTCAATCTACCGTGTCACAAACGACTAATGCACAACCAAGCGGTCGAGAATCGGCGAGCGCCGGGAAATCCCCCCATCAAGCCGCCGGTGCACGCCGTGTCGACGGGCGGTTCTGCCGCTGTTCACACTGGGAAATCGCTTGCTCATAGACCGCTAGATGTTCCGCGCACACGCGCTGCACCGAAAACCGCTCCAGATCTCGCTTCGCACGCGCGGCATATTGTGCACGTATTGGCGAATCCATCAGCAACCATCCCATTTTGGCTGCCAGTTGCATCGGATCCTGCGGCTCAACGAGCACGCCTGCACTGCCGTTTTCCAGCATCTCGGGAACGCCACCCACCTTCGTCGCGACGATCGCACAACCCGCCTCCCGCGCTTCGCTGATCACCAGCGGTGCGGGTGCCTGATGCGCGGCGAACACGAAGACATCGGCTTCGGCGAAATACGCGCGGGGATCTGCGACGAACCCTGTGAATTGAACATGGTTCGCAATACCAAGTTGTTCCGCAAGACTTTCCATCATCCCGCGCTCAGGTCCATCTCCCACAAGATACAGTTGCGCGTCTTGTGTCTGCCGCACATGTGCAAATGCGTGCAGCACGTCAGCAATGCCGTTGCGCTCGAACATCGCTGCCACGCACACCACGTTCGGATGCTGCAACTGCAATGGCCGCGGCAGCGGTCGTCCGGAAAAACGCGGGGAACCGATCGTCCCGCTCTTCACCACGCTCAAAGTGTCCGCCAGCAGGCCACGTTCCAGCATGGCGTCGCCCACCGCATGGCTTCCCACGATCACACGATCGCCAAAACGCATCAACGAGCCGCTCTTCTGGATATCGTGATGCGCGGTGCTCACCAGCGCGAAGCGGCGGCGCATGCTGCCGAAGCGCGAGATCAACGCGCCGGTCATCATGTGCGCGTGCACGACATCGGGATTGAAGCGCTCGATCAACCGGCCGAACCCCGCGACCATGGCCGGCACACGCCACGGCTGGCGCGACTGTTGCAGCAGCGAATGCGTGACGCCATGGCGCCGCAGCAACGACTCGAAGGCGCCGCCCGATGAAGCGACCGCGACTTCGTGTCCGGCGCGTGCCTGCATGCACGCGAGATCGACCATCGCGTTGACGGTGCCGTTGCCGACGCATTGGGCATGCGTGGCCAGGTGAACGATTTTCATGACTGGGTCTGGTCCGAGGTTGAGCGGCGCCTGGGGCGCCGGGGCCCTTCTTCCTTCTTGCTGTTGACTGCTGGTAACTCGGTTACAGCTCTCTCATTCAGTACGAGTCGATAGCTTCGCGATACACCGCGGCGGTCTGCGCTGCGATCACCGGCAGATCAAAGTGGGAGCGCGCATACGCACGGCACTCAGCTTCACTGGGCAGCACCCGCTTGCCAAGCAATGCACCGGCGAGCCCTGCTCCCAGCGCCTGAAAGCCGCCCGATTCGAGCACCAACTCCTGACTCAGCGGAGCGACCGCTTCGGGCAAACCGCCCACGGGCGTCACGATCACCGGCGTGCCGCTTGCGAGCGACTCGATGGTGGTCAGGCCGAAGCCTTCCAGCGCCGTTGTCGGCACGACCGACACATCGGCCGAGCGATACCAGAGCGGCAGCGCTTCGTCGGGTACGAACCCCGCGAGACGCACGTGCTGCGACAAGCCCCGATAGTCAATACGCGCCTGCAACGCCGCCGTCAGCGGCCCCTTGCCCGCGATGGTCAACAACACGTCGGGCACTTGCTGGCGCACGATGAACATGGCGTCGATCAGGTCCTCCAGGCCCATGCGCGAGACGAGGCGGCGCACGCAGAAAAGCATGGGCCGGTCTTGCGGAAGTCCGAGCGCAGTCCGCGCGGCACGCCGGTCGATGCCGGAGCTGAAATGGTCGACATCAACACAACCCGGCACGATGCGGATGGTGCGTGCATTTACGCCGTACTGTTTTTGCAATACATCGCCAAAAGCCTGAGACAACACGATGTGCAGATTGCCGCGCTGATAAACGTGCCGTTCAACTGCACGCCGTAGCATCACATTCGCTTGGTTGCGCGCGCCGTGCGCCGACTCATCGCCCCAAGGTCCGTGGAAATGGATCACCTTCGGTACGCGTGGAAACTTGCCGAGTACGGGCGCTGCGTACAACGCGAAATGCGCGGCGACTACGTCGGGCATACGGGCGTCACGCAGTTCGACGGCGGCACGCCGCAAGCTGATTACACGCTTGGCCATGGATGCGTCGGGTGCGGCGAACGGCGTCACCACGCCATGTGTCGATGTCCGCACGTTTTCGCTTCCTGCTACGAGCCCTCGCACCGTCACGCCCTGAGCGGGCAGCGACTGGATCAGCGCGCTGACCACGCGGTCGAGGCCACCGGGACGTTCGTCGAACCAGTTCATGCCGATCTGCAGCGAGTCGATGATCCGCGGCTTTGACGGCGGGTTCGACGCATCCTTCGAAGCGTTGCCTGAAGCGGGATTCAAAGGTTTATTCGCACCGTTAGCCTTCGGTGCCCGGTCTGCGGTGGGAGTGGTCGTGCTTGCACGCATGGTTGTCGATTTGATGGCGGCATTCATGTCTTCACCGATACAGTTTCTTGGCGAACACGCGCGTTGCGGCGAGCGGCCTTGCGCGTTTTTGCAATGTCTTCGAACAGCGCGAGATAGCGGGCTGCCATGGTCTGCCAGGACAACGTCGCGGCCAGCGCCTGAGCCGCCTGTCCCATTTCGCGGGCACGCAGCGGGTCTGATGCAATCAGCGAGATGGCTTTGGCGAGTGAGGTTTCATTGTCGGGATCGTCCAGCACAATGCCGCACTCTTCGGTGACCACTTCCGCGCCGCCGGTCGTGTGCACGGTAATCACCGGCAACGCGGAAGCAAGCGCCTCGAGCAGCACGAGGCTCATGGCTTCATAACGCGACGGGAAAACGAACGCGTCAGCGCAACGCATCAGCGTGGGCATATCGCGGATCATGCCGACAAAATGCACGCGATCCGCCACACCGAGCGCGGCCGCCATTGCCGGATACGGACTGTTCGCCACCCCCCCGGCCACCGCAAGATGTACGTTGGACGGACACTTCACGAGCGCACGCAGCACGGTGTCGAGGTTCTTGCGCGCGTTGCGCAAGTCGCCGGCGAACAGCAGCATGAACGGGTCCTCTGGCAACTTGAAACGCTCGCGCTGCGATGTCAGCGACAAGCCTGGCGAGAACTCGACGTTATCCACGCCGTTATGGATCACGCGGATTTTGTCGCGCGACATGCCAAGCGATACAAGCTCCGAACTCACTTTCTCCGATACCGGCACCAGCACGCGTGCATGCCTGAACGCCCAGCGCTCGCACCACGCATTGAGCCGCGTGAACAACAGCTGATACGCGGCGTACATTCCGCCGGTCAAGTGAAACGGGTAATAGCCGCTTTTATACCAGCCGGTGTGGACGAAGTGGATGGCGTTGACATCCGACTCTGTCCACGCGATAAAGCCATTGACCTGCACCACGTCGAACTCGTGACGATGCGCACGAATCCACGCAGCGGCACGCAACGCGAACATCTGGTATTGCAGCAAGCGCGTCGGCACCCGGCTTGCGGGCACGCGAACAACGGTGACGCGCGGATGCTGGCTCAATGTTTCGTCGACCTTGGTGCTGAGCAGCGTGACCGAATGGCCCGCGGCCAGCGCCGCCTGGACGACCTCGTAGTTGACACGCCCTTGCCCGTCGTTGCGGCCGACGGTATGGGTGACGATAAGCAGATTCATTCGGTCCTCGTTGGATACTGAGTGTTCAGTCGTGCTGTCCGTTACCTGGCTGGGTCCAGCAGGCCGATTGGACTGATCTGGCCGATCGGCGACGGCGCTCATGTGCGCAAAGTCAGCGCGGACGGCAGCGCGATGTTCTGCTGCGCGACGGTCCCCGTGGTCGCACGACCCGGCGTGGCCCCAGCGGCCGGACGAAGGGCTGCGGTGCGCGCCGGCTGTTGCATCTCGCGGGCATAACGCCAGCCGGCAACCGGCAACATCACGCCGATGAAAAAGAACAGGCCGCCCGAGCCGATCAGCGTATTGACGAACACCATCATGGCCAGCACGCCGAACGCGGCGGCTGCACCGGCCACGGCGAAGCGATCGTTCTTCCTGGCGAAGCTGGCAACAAACGCTCGCAGTATCAGCATCAGCAGCCCAGCCGCATAGAGCAGCGTGCCGGGCCATCCAAGCACGTACGGCACCTCCATCAGGCCGCTGTCGAAGTCGACGTTATTCGACGATCCATCGCCCGAGAGCTTCGAGCCGAGACCGGTCATGCCAAGACCCTGACCCGCAATATTGGTCGTCATCTCGGAGAGGAAGTGGTCGTAGATCTCGGTGCGAACCTGATAGCTGTAGTCGTTATCGAGCTGGGTCACGGTGGAGAAACGCGCTATCGCCTTGTCCGAGATTTCGTCGATCATGGCAACCGGTGAACACAGCAGCACGATCACCGCGATACCGCCCGCCAGCCGCAAGCGGCTGCGGCCGTCGAGCATGACGAACAGGTATACAAGCCCGATGGCGAGGCCGCCGACCACGCTGCGCGACATGGTGCCGATCAGCGCAGGCACGGCCAGGCCGCCCGCAAGAAAGGCCATCTTGTTGCGGGCGGCCAGGTTCATCAGCAGGCAAGCCATCATCGCGATGGCGAAGGGGCCTGACGAATTCATGGTGCTGGCGACGCGCATGCCGAACGGCAGCGGCACGCCCTCCGAGACCATGCCCGACTGCAGCAACCAGAACGCGTCCCAGGGCGGCGGACTGACGTACTGGTACACACCGTACAGCGCAATCACGAAGCCGCCGAACACGAAGGTCTTGAGCATTGTGCGGTGATACTCGGGGTACTGCCGCCATGTAACGAGGATGTGGAAAGCGATCAGGACGGGGAACAACCACGAGATCAGCGTATAGGACGCCGCCGCAATACCGGCGCCGACCATGCCGATCACATAGCCATAGAAGATGCCGAGCACGATCAGCGTCAGCGGGATCGCACGCCGCTGCATCAGTACGCGAAAATGAGTCAGCAGTTTCACGCCGCACAGCGCGGCAGCCATGACCGGCGCGAGCATGATGAGGCTGCGGTCGCTGAAGACGCCGTTGAAGTAGTCAGACAGGCGCCGCACTTCAGGTGTGAGGAAGAATAGCCACACGACAAACGAAAGATAGTGCGCGGGTGAGCGTTTATAGAGAATCGCAGCGACCGCGACGGCACCCGCCGGATAGAACAGTTCCAGCACACGACTCTGATGCAGCACGAGCAATAACGCCGTGAGAGCCGCAAACCCCAACGGCGCGATCATCATCCGGCGCCGCCGGCTGAGTTCCGCGCGCGACTTTAGCTGCGCGGCATCGGCTGCGTGCTTCGCCGCGCGAGCGGCCTTTGCGGCCGGCGACGGCACAGGCGTGCACGCCATCTTCTCGCGCTGTGCCATCCATGGCGTCTTCCAAGTCCCGACGGCCCCGTCCGGCGACTTGTCTCGCCCATTCGTGATCGAAACACTCGACATCGTTACATCCTGTGAAGGAGAGGTCGGCGTCGTGCTCGTGCAATGCACGTCACTCGCGTCCTCTGTGTCATTTGGAAACGTCTAATGCCGACATTCGGCACTTGCAGATACGTATTGCTGAGACTTCACTCGTACTTCGCGAGCTGCTGCGTTCTTAAAATCTTCAAACTTCCTGGACCGTATCGACGAAATCCGCGTCGCTGGCGTACTGGCTTGTCCGGCCGTTATGACGGCTTTTGCGGATCAGCCCGATCAAGCGAACCCCGCGCTCCACAAATGGGCCCTGGTCCTTGCGAAATCCGAATGCTTCGTAAAAACCGCGCAAGCCGACCGGCGCCAGCAAGCGCACACCACGCCCGGGCCACCGTTCGTCCGCTGCCGCAATAACACGCGCAATCAGCGCCGCGGCCGTGCCGTCACCGCGCCGTAGCGGGCTCGTGAGGATTTTGTCCACCATGACCACATTCGCCTGCGCCGGCCCCGTGCTGCCCTCGTTCAAGCGCGCATAGGCCATGACGGGCATCGGCCGCGAGATGTCGTCGACTGCAAACACATGGAGAGATGTTTCATCGCGCCCGTCCGGGTCCAGATGCACATGGGACTGTTCGACGACGAACACAGCGCTTCGCGCCCGCAGGATCAAATACAGCTCCCTGGCGGTGATTTGCTCGAAGTCGAGTGCTTTCCAGTTCATGTGCCGGTCCTGCTCCAAATTAAGCCAGGGAATAAGCCGAAAACACCGGCTTGTTCGATGTTCATACCTTAAGTCGCAGACCGCTTAACTTCCGTGCGCCATCGCACCGACGCGACCCCTTGCTAATCCGTTAAATACGGTCAACCGAACCGCAATCGGTAAATGACGAACTGCCGCGAGAAAGAGCCTGAAAAAAAGCCTGATGCCCGCTTCCACGGGACAAGCCTCCAGGCTTCAAAACAAACGCGCGCCAGGTTGCCGATTGCACGACCAGTCCGGTTCCGGTCACGCGACTAAGCCGATATCAAGCGGCAGCGGCCGGTCCTAGGTGAAACACCTTTAGTGACGCTTCTTTGGGGGGCTATTACATGAAATCCGCATTGCGCCGCATCCTTACCGAATCCGCCCGGCTCGACGTTCCCGCTGACTCGCTCGCGGATGACGCCGACCTCTACGCCGCCGGCCTGTCATCGCTCGCGACGGTGCATCTGATGCTCGCCGTTGAAGACGAGTTCGGTATCGAGATCCCCGACCGCATGCTGACGCGCCGCCTGTTTTCGTCGATCAACTCCCTCGCCGGCGCGGTAACCGAGTTGCAACTGGCGCAGGCCGCAGCATGAACGCGTCGACGGATATCGCCGTCCTTGCAGCAGTCAAGGCTGAAGAAGCCGCGGCCGTGGCAGCACAGATCGTGGAAGGCGTCAGGCAAGCGTCGGCCGAGCCCGCATGGTTCACCGCCGCCCGCCGCGTGGCGCAAGTCGCGGCACTTCATGCCGCCGCGGTCGATCGCGACGCGCGTTTCCCGGTAGAAGCCTTCGAGGCAATGCGCCGCGAACGCCTGTTGTCCGCGATGATCCCTGCCGCGCTTGGCGGGGCCGGCCTGACGCTTGCCGAAGTAGCGCGAATTTGCGAAACGCTGGCGCGTGCGTGTTCATCGACTGCAATGGTCTATGCGATGCATCAGAGCCAGGTGGCGTGCATCGTCGATCAGGGCCACGCAATCCCATGGCAACGTGAAATGATCGCGCGCCTGGTAGACGAGCAATGGCTGCTCGCCTCGGCGACGTCCGAAGAAACTATTGGCGGCAACATGCGCACCAGCGCTTGTGCGGTCGAACTGATCGACGGCGCGTTCAGAATCGAGAAGCTCGCACCGACCATCTCGTACGGCGAGCACGCTGACTGCATCCTGGTCACCGCGCGCCGCAGTCCGGAGGCCAGTGCGTCGGACCAGGTGCTGATCGTGGCTCCGCGCGACTCGCTCGTGCTGGAAAAGCGCGGCGGCTGGGACTCGCTTGGCATGCGTGGCACCTGTAGCGAGAGCTTCCGGCTCGTCGCCGAGGGCCGTGCCGAGCAGATCCTGCCCGTGCCGTTCGCTCAGATCGCGGACCAGAGCATGTTGCCGGTTTCGCACACGCTGTGGGCGTCGGTTTGGATCGGCATTACCGCTGACGCCGTGAATCGCGCGCACCAGTTCTTCCGTGCCCAGGCGCGCGGCAAGCCCGGTGCATTGCCTCCTTCGGCGGGACGGCTCGCAGACGCGGTCGCGCAGTTACGCATGATGCAGGCGCGCCTGAAGGTTGCACTCGATGCCGCAACCGAAGCCTCGTCGGAGCGCATTGCGCGCGACGCACAGGAGGCCTGCGATTTCGATACGCCGCTGGGCGCCTCACTGAGTCTCGCCTCCGACATGAACACGCTGAAGCTCAGCATCTCCTCGACTGCGCTGCAAGTCGTGCAGGAGACGCTGATGATCTGCGGCATGGCGGGCTACAAGAACAACACGGATTACAGCGTCGGGCGTCATCTGCGCGATCTATTTTCTGCGCCGCTGATGATCAGCAACGACCGCATCCAATTGAACACGGCGAACCTGCTGCTTGCGCAGCGCACGCCGGCTACGGGGAGAATCTAGGACATGAACACGGCAACGGAACACGCGGCCATCGCAGCCGCCGATGCTCAACAAGCATCCACCTATAACGCTTCGGACATCACATTGCGGGATCGTTTGATTGAAGCGGGAATCCTGATCGACACAGGCGAAGACGGCTTGTATGGCCGCAGCCAGGTATTCGAGGACGTCATCGACCGCCTGAACAACGCGATCACATTGTTGGGCGCCGACCAGGAAGCTGAAGTATTACGCTTCCCGCCCGCCATGCGCCGCCACGACTTCGAGGACAGCGAATACCTGAAGAGCTTCCCCGATCTCGCCGGCACGATCCACTCGTTCCAGGGCAATGATCGTGGTCACCATCGGCTCTTGGAAGCGCTCGAAAAGACCGTATCCGTAGGCGAAGAAGAACGCACCGACGAATGGATGGACCAGCAAAAACCAACCCGCCTGGTCCTGACGCCAGCGGCCTGCTACCCGATCTACCCGACCATCGCGAAGCGCGGCGCACTGGCCGAAGACGGTGCGACTGTCGACGTGTTTGCGTATTGTTTCCGCCATGAACCCTCCATTGATCCGGGCCGCATGCAGATGTTCCGGATGCGCGAATACGTGCGCCTCGGCAGCCCCCAGCAGGTCATGGAGTTCCGGCAAAAGTGGATCGAGCGGGGTTCGCTGCTCGTGAAAATGCTTGGCCTGCCGTTCGAGATCGATCTCGCCAACGACCCGTTCTTCGGCCGCGGCGGCAAGATCGTGGCCGACAGCCAGCGTGCCCAACAACTGAAATTCGAACTGCTGATTCCGGTTGCAACGCCCGACCGTCCGACCGCCTGCCTGTCGTTCAACTATCACATGGAACACTTCGGCGAGATCTGGAAGATCGCCCAGGCGGACGGTGAACTGGCGCATACCGCGTGCGTCGGCTTCGGCATGGAACGCACGACCCTTGCCCTCTTCCGGCATCACGGCCTCGACGTCAAAGCGTGGCCGGCTGAGGTACGTGAGTTCCTTTGGGGCGATACGCAATCGCGTATCAGCGCCGGACTTGAGGCACTGTCATGACTGCCGTCCATGGCAGCGGAGCAACGGGTTCCAGCCGCGAGCGTGCCCGGGTCGTGCAACTGCACCCGCCTCACATGCGCGTGCGCAAGCACCAGTCGCACTCGCTGCATCAGGGCGAAAGGGTCTGGGCGGAAACAAATTGCTACGTCGATTTGTGGATCGAGCTGCTGCACGGCTATGGACTCGATCCGCGCGCAGCGCTTGCGTTTACGGTCACCCAGGACTTCGAGGGCGACCAGTTCACGTTCTTCAAGTTTCCGCTGGAGGACCTCGACAAGCTCTATGGTTTGCAGGTCCAGGAACTGGCGATTTACGATTCACTGGAAGATCGCGTGCGCACGCAGACCCAGCGCGGCCACACGGTGCTGGCCGAAGTCGATGCGTTTTACCTGCCCGATACGCGCGCCACGTCATACCGGAACGATCACACGAAGACGACCATCGGCGTGGACTACATCGATCCGCGCTCGCGCCGGCTTGGTTATTTCCACAACACGGGTTACTTCGTGCTGGACGGTGAGGACTATGAGGGCGTGTTTCGGCGGCTGCCGGAACTCGATTGCCGTCCCGAGCTACTATTTCCGTATGTGGAGTTCTGCAAGCGCGCCCGGGCGCCGTTGAGCGGCACGGCGCTGGCGGAAGCATCGGCGGATCTGCTGGTTGCGCATTTGCAGCGGCGTCCGGCGCGCAATCCGATCACGCAATGGCGGGCGGCTTTTCCCGAACATCTCGAGATGCTGTTCGAGCGCGGCCCGGACCACTTCCACCTGTACACCTTCAACATGATGCGGCAGCTCGGCTCGAACTTCGAGTTCCTGTCGCGGTATCTCGTCTGGATGCGCGAGCGGGGTTTCGCCATCCCCGACGAGATGCCAAACGCCGCGCAACGCATCGCGACGGAGTCGATGGTGATGCAGTTCCGGCTGGTGCGCGCCATTGCGCGTGGCCGGCGGGACCCCTGTCACGAGTGTTTCGACGTGCTGGAAGAGTCCTACGCCAAAATCGTGGAACCGCTTGCGGCATTGATCCGCTGAGGGCTCGTCAACAATCGCTGGCCCGCCGCCCCATTTGGGCAGACTTAAAGTTTCGGGCCGGCCAGCCGAAAACAAGGTAGCAGCGACGCGTCCACGGCCGCGCGCCGGCTACACATTATAAGAGTGGGTCGCCTCGACGCCACGTTACAACGCCATTCGAGGAAACCGCCATGAGCGCCCCGTCGCCCAGCGCCAGTGCTTCGCCGTCCGCTTATTTTCCGCGCCTGTTGTCCGAGGGCTGGGAGTGCCTCACCACGCATGCCGGCGCATATCCCACGCCCGCCGCGCTGAGTGCCGAAGGATGGCTCGCCGCACCCGTGCCGGGCACGGTTGCATCGGCATGGCGAGAGGCCGGCAAGCTCGATCTGGAAACCCCGCACGCATTCGCTTTTGATGACCACTGGTATCGACTGGTCCTATGCGAAAAAGGGCTGCGCCGGCTGCGCATGCACGGACTTGCAACACTTTCGGAAGTCTGGCTCGACGATACGAAACTGCTCGATTCCGATTCGATGTTCGTCGCGCACGATCTCGACCTGCATCTGGATGGCAACGCTACGCTTTACCTCTGCTTTCGTTCGCTGAGCGCCGCGCTCGCAGCCAAACGCACTCGCGCGCGCTGGCGGCCAAGGCTCGCTCAGCCAGCCACGCTGCGCAACGTACGCACAACCCTGCTTGGCCACATGCCCGGCTGGTGCCCGCCGATACAAGCGGTGGGGCCATGGCGGCCAGTGGAATTGCTCGGTGAATCGGCCACGTCGATCGATCGTGTGGACCTGCATTCGAGCCTCGATGGCAACGACGGCCTGATTCACCTGACGCTTACGTTTGTCCATCCGCAACATGAACAGCGCGCACGACTTGTTTGCAACGATGCATCAATAACGCTGCAATGGCGCGATACGCAAACGCTTGCGGGTACGTTGCGCGTTGCCGATGCGTCGCGCTGGTGGCCGCATACGCATGGCGAACCGGCCTTGCATCGCGTCGCGCTCGAGTTTGCTGACAATGAAGTGATCGAGCTTGGGCGCATCGGCTTCAGGGAACTGCGCGTAGACCGCGGCCCGTCGGGTGATGGCTTTCAACTCGTGGTAAATGGCGTGCCTGTTTTTGCGCGCGGCGCATGCTGGACGCACGCGGACCTCGTGTCGCTCAGCGGTTCGCGTGAACAGGCGCAAACGTTTTTCCAGCTCGCCCGCGACGCCGGCATGAACCTCTTGCGAGTGGGCGGCACGATGCTCTACGAGTCCGATGCCTTCTATGGATTGGCCGATGAATACGGGCTTTTGATCTGGCAAGACTTTGCATTTGCGAATTTCGACTATCCGACGGATGCGGCCTTCACGGCCAGTGTCCAGCGCGAAGCCGAACAATTCCTGTCGCGTACACGGCGCTTCGCTTCGCTTGGCGTTCTCTGCGGCGGCAGTGAAGCCGACCAGCAAGCGGCCATGCTTGGCTTGCCACCCGAACTGCGCGCGCAAACGTTATTCACGCAGCAATTGCCATCGATCGTGGCTGCTTTGCGCCCCGATGTGCCTTACGTGATGAACTCGCCGAGCGTGCCCGCTGGAGACGCTGGGGCCACCGCGTGGCCGTTCGCCACGCGCGAGGGCGTCACGCATTATTACGGCGTGGGCGCTTATCAGCGGCCGCTCGAAGACGCCCGTCGCGCGAACGTCCGGTTCGCCAGCGAATGCCTGGCGTTCGCCAACGTCCCCGACGATGTCGCGCTCAACACCGTGCCGCTGGCATCGAAGCCGCATGAACCACGCTGGAAAGCCGCCGTACCGCGAGACCCCGGCGCAGGCTGGGACTTCGACGACGTGCGCGAATACTACCTGCGTACGCTCTATCAAGTCGATCCCGCCCGCCTTCGATACGAAGACCCCGAGCGTTATCTCGACTTGTCGCGCGCAGTCGTGGCCGAGGTCATGACCGACGTCTTCTCCGAATGGCGCCGCCATGGCTCGTCGTGCGCCGGTGCGATCGTCTGGCAGTTGCAGGACCTTCGGCCGGGTGCGGGCTGGGGTGTAATCGATGCACTGGGAGCGCCCAAAAGCGCCTGGCACGGCCTCGCGCAGGTTTTGTGTCCCGTAGCGGCCCTCATCACCGACGAGGGCCTTGACGGCCTCGACGTGCATCTGATCAATGAAACAGCCGTCGCTATCGACGCCCGTCTCGAACTCGCGTGCCTTCGTGACGGCGTAACGAAAGTGGCCGGTGCGTCGAGAGACGTAACGCTCGCAGCACGCAGCACGACACGTATACAGGCCTCTGACCTGCTCGGCCAGTTCTTCGATTTCACCTACGCGTATAGATTCGGTCCTCGCGCCCACGATGCCACCGTGATCACCTTGCGAGACAAGGCTGGCGGCGCCGTGTTGTCCGAAGCATTCCACTTCCCCGAACGCGCTTGCACGCAGCGCCATGAGCTCGGACTCGAGGTTCGCGTGGAGCAAACCAGCAACGAAAACTGGGAGCTGGTAGTGAGCGCCAAACGTTTGGCACGCTGGGTTCATATTGTCGATCCTCACTATCGCGCGACGCTCGACTGGTTCCATCTTGCACCCGGCCGCGAACGCCGTATCCCGCTGGTTGGTCGCCAGCGCAGCACTTCTCATCCGCCAGAAGGCGAGGTTCGTGCACTCAACGCAACGTTTTCAATTCATTACCAGCGCAATTAGAAGGCCATGCTGAGCAAGGCAGCATGCTTTCCATCGGGCCGTACAAGCGTGTCAAGCGGCGCTGCGCAGCAAATGCGTTCGCTAGCGCACCAAGTTGATGGAACAGTTCTGAATCAATTTTAAAACAACCGACGAATGGTGCCTCAACCCCTCAACGCGCAAGTCGCCGATGCGACTTTGCACGTTCGAAAAAAAACTCGAACGGGCCACCAGCAAGGCATTGCGCAGACAAAAGCATGCGCTGCATCAATCGCATCAATAGAGCCTGTCTACTGCCGCCATGTTCAAGAGTGAAACAAAAATATCCATCTGCGGATTCGCGGCCGCCCTGCCTGAAGTGCGATGCCATGATGGCATTGAGATAGCGCATTGCTGGCACGGTCCTCGCTAAATGAGTCTCGCGGCACCGGCACCGTCAAAAACGAATTTAACTAAACGACGATGCCGGGTTGCTTACGGGGCCGGTCGCGACACGCTTCGATGGATGCCGTCAGATGCATCCACGAAACGAGTCGCTGACCGGTAAATAACAAGTAAGGCGCAATGCGCAAAGTTACGAGAGAAGAACATCATGCTGACCCTTCAGTCCGACCTTCACGGCAATCATTTGTTGGGTGCGCTTCCCGCACACGAATGGCAAGCCCTCACGCCGCATCTTGAACTGGTTCAACTTCGCACCGACCAATTGCTGTGCGATTCGGGACAACGTATTCATCACGTGTATTTCCCCACCACCGCCATCATCTCCTTGCTGCATACGATGGAAGACGGCGGTTCGGTAGAGATCGCAGCAGTCGGCCGTGAAGGCATGACCGGCGTGCCGGTACTGACTGGCGGCGAAACCATGCCGACGCGCGTCCAGGTGCAATGCCCGGGCTTCGCTTATCGCATGAGCGCATCCGCACTGCGTGAACAGTTTGGCCGCTCTGACTTCCTGCGCCGCCTCATGCTGCTGTACATGCAAGCCCTCCTCACGCAAGTTGCGCAAACGGCGGCATGCAATCGCCACCACTCGCTCAACAAGCAACTGTGCCGCTGGCTTCTCATCGAAATCGATCGCACAACGTCGAACCAGTTGCAAGTCACGCAACAGTTGATTGCTGACATGCTGGGCGTGCGTCGTGAAGGCGTGACAGAAGCCGCAGGCAAGCTCCACGATGCCGGCCTGATCCACCACAGCCGTGGCTGCATCAAGGTCCTGGATCGCGAAGGCCTCGAGGCGCGCGCATGCGAATGCTACGGCATCGTCAAGCGCGAATTTGACCGGCTCCTGCCGCGTCTGCATCAGGCTGAAGCGGTTCACTGAACACGAGACATGGTGCAGGAGTGAAGGAGCCAGGCCATGGCCTCGAGTGTTCGGCGCTTTTGTCTTGATGCGACCCTTGGGCGCTATTGGCGAATCGGCCTCGGTGTTTGGATCGTTCGGATGAACCTCAGGTTCGGCGGAATTTCCGACATCGCAGCAGTTCGCGAAACGGACTCCCCGAAAGCGGTTCATCGCCATCCCGGCCGACCGCGTGCTCACCCCTTCCTGCAATCGTGATCGTGATCGCGCGCCTGATCCAGGCGTTGGCGCCGATGACGTTCTCCATACAACCCGGCTTGTTGCGTTCGACCTTGCGTCGACACGTACCGCCACGCACCGGCACGCTCGCAATGAGTTGAAGGCATTTTTATATTTATTCCTTCGAGTCGCGCATGCTGAATTGCCGATTATCTGAAAAGAATTTGAACCGAAGAGTGGCGCGCCTGGTTGTTCTTCTGAGCGTAGCAGCACGATGTTCAGGAGTCCCGCGTGGAGCACATCCAACACCTGGTCCCACGCAAAAGTATTTGTGTGAACTAAGACGTCTACGTGCGCAAGCGCACTTACCGACCCCGCCGGAAACGCCAAGATGCCATATCGAACGGCCAGATGCGCGCTTTTACCTTGACTTCATTGCAGGCGAGTTCGGGCAGCCCGGACGGTCGAAGCCGTGAGGAAGATTCTCAGGCAAAGCGGTAAAGCAACGTAGTCGATACAAATTTTTTCAGAGGTACGTGGTTCTCCTGCCGCGCGCCTTTCACCCTGTGGTTCTTCCTGTGTGAACGCCCGCCCGATAGTCAGGCGGGGAGCGTTAGCTGTTGTCTCGAGTGGTTGCCGCGATGGGTGGACCGGGGAAGAAACCCAGACGCGAGTAATACCGGGATCGGAGCTGCGAAGGCGCTCATGTCATGCACGGGAAGCACCCCCTACGCGCACTGCGCGGTGATGGGCAGGAGATTTTGCGCTGAGGAGATTTCAGCGTATTCGTAACGCGAGAACCACTAATATGAATATCAAACTACTCGTATCACTGCTTGCTGGCGTGACCTTCACAGTATCGCTTACCGGTTGCGCAATCGCTCCCGGACCGTATCTCGACACCGATCGGCTGGACCAGACCGCGTCACCGGAAAGCGTCGCCCAGGCGAGCGTGAAGTATCACGTCCAGCCTATCGACGTCACGTACTTCGAGACCCATCCGCGCATGGGCGAAGCAACGCTTGCGAGCGTATGCCCGCTGACCTGCCTCACCAAGGACACACGCAAGCTGTACGCGTATCACATTGGCGTAAATGACCAGATCAGCGTCACGGTATGGGATCACCCCGAATTCAGCTCAGCCGGCATCTCCGCGAGCACGGGCGCAGCGGGCGTACCGCCGCTGCCCTCGGCAACACCCGGAGGCACAACAGCGAGCGGCGGTGCAGCGAGCGGCGCTACGGGCGGCTCCGGTGGCACGAGCGGCCCCGAAGCAGGCGGCGTAACCGTGCGCGTAGCCAACGACGGCACCATTTTCTTTCCGCGCGTAGGCCGTGTGCAAGCGGTTGGCAAGACCGCGCAGGAACTGCAGGAAAGCCTGACCAAAGGTCTTTCGAAGACCATTCGCAATCCGCAGCTCGACGTGCGCATATCCGGTTTCTACAGCAAGCAGGTCCAGGTCACCGGCGACTTGAAGCAGCCTTCGTCGCAGCCGATCACCGACGTGCCGCTGTCCGTCATTGACGCCATCAACCGCTCGGGCGGTGCGAATCCCGATGCCGACCTGCAGAATGTGGGCATCACACGCGACGGTCATCGTTACGCAGTCGATGTAGCCGCCCTGCTCGATCGGGGCGACATCCAGCAGAATGTGTTGCTGCAGGATGACGACATCATCGACGTACCGGATCGCACCAAGAGCCGTGTGTTCGTGCTGGGTGAACTGGCGAAGCCGCAGACCGTGCCGATGAACCGCGGTCATCTGACGCTCGCCGACGCGCTTGCCAACGCGAACAGCATCGATCCTAGATCTGCCGATCCGCGCATGATCTACGTGATCCGTGGCTCCGACCAGCAGTTCGCGAAGGGCGGCATGCTCAAGACATCGGCCACTACCTCCGCCGATGGGAGCATGGCGCCGGCTGCGCGGCCGCTCGATCTCAGTGTGTACAAACTGGACATGACGCAGGTGGACGCGCTGATGCTGATGACGCAGTTCGACTTGCATCCGCGTGACGTGGTCTATGTGCAGGTTGCCAGCGCCGCTCGTTTCAACCGCGTGCTCGAGCAGATCTCGCCGACCATCCAGACCCTGTTCTACACCATACAAACCACCCGCTAACACGCGTGTCACTTGTTACGCCTGGAGTGCGACATGAGTACTTATGAAATGCTGGAACATTCCCCGGCGCCGGCCAAGGACGAAGAGTTCGTCCTGCGCGATCTGGTGCGGATGATTGTCGACCAGATCTGGTGGGTGCTGGGCATTGCGTTCAGTATCCTGCTGGCCGCCGTCCTGTACGCGAAGATGTCGACGCCTGTGTACTCGGCAGATGCGCTGGTGCAGGTGGACACACCCAATCCTAACGCACCCAACAGCGCGCAGGCCTCGCTTGCCGCGGCGTTGATGCCGAGTGCCGGTTCGCTGCATGCCGACGCCGAGATCGAGATCATCAAGAGCCGGGCAGTGATCGACCCGGTGGTCGAGCAGTTCAAGCTGAACTTCGGCACGTCCTCGAATGTCGTGCCGGTAATTGGCCGGGTGACGTCGTTGTTCGCGCATAAGGGCCATCCCCTTCCCGCCCTCTTCGGCTTCGATTCATACGCCTGGGGCGGTGAAGAGTTCAAGGTGGACTCGGTGGACGTGCCGGCCATCCTGCAGGATCAGCGTCTCACGTTGCGTGCGCTTGGAGAAGGCCGCTTCGAGCTGCTCGATGCAGAGGATCACGAACTGCTCAAAGGAGAAGCCGGTAGCGTCGCAACGGGCAATGGCGTCACGCTGATGGTGAGCCAACTGGTTGCGCGTCCCGGCACCGAGTTTTTCGTTACACGTGCCTCGCAGCTCGAAGCCGTGCAGGCCTTTGGTGCCGGCATGCAGGTCGGAGAGAAAGGCAAGGACACGGGGATCGTGCAGATTTCGTATAGCGGCGCACAGCCGATCTTCATTACGGAAGTGG
>Ga0302314_10004581_pt1 | contig 25390 bp, 32 predicted proteins | sample III_Palsa_N2_3_FD_200533 | JGI IMG/M metagenome (GOLD analysis project Ga0302314, IMG submission 200533) | Peat permafrost microbial communities from Stordalen Mire near Abisko, Sweden - III_Palsa_N2_3 | ecosystem: Environmental > Terrestrial > Soil > Palsa > Peat permafrost | place: Sweden... | reverse complement strand
TACGTCGGCTCGATCCTGCTGATCGTCGCGGTGGTGCCCTGGGACCGTATCGTTCCGGGCTACTCGCCCTTCACGCAGGCGTTGCTGGCCATGCACTTCTCGTGGGCTGGCCGCGCGATGAGCCTGCTGATTCTGACCGCCGTGCTCTCCTGTCTGAACTCCGCTTTTTATGTGACCTCGCGCGTGTTGTTCGCACTCGCCGAACGCCGCGATGCGCCGCAGTGGATCGTCAGGCTCAACGCGCGGCGCGTGCCGGCGCGCTCCGTGTTAATCGGTACCGGCGCCGGACTGATCGGCATTGGCGCGGCGATCTGGTCGCCCAGCGGCGTATTCGCCTTCCTCGTCAACGCTTCAGGCGCGCTGATCGTGTTCGTTTACATGCTGACGGCATTGGCGCAGATCCGCGTACGTCGTCGCATGGACCCACGCCGCCTGCGCCTGAAAGTGTGGTGGTTCCCGTGGAGCAGCTACGCCACTATCGGCGGCATGGTGGCCGTGTTGCTGGCCATGGCATGCACGCCAGCGCTGGCAACGCAATTCTATGTGAGCCTCGCGGCGCTCACGCTCGCGCTGTGCGCCTACGGGATGACGGCGCGCCATCGGCGCAACGCCGAGCGCAGCGGTGCCTGAGACTCAGCTTGGCACGATCTCCGTGGTCGGATCGTGCGGCGCGGCGCCTTTAACCGCGCTCGAGAGCTGCGAGAATATCCAGGCGGCCGCGGTCGTGATGATTCCGACACTCACGAAGGTGGCCTGAAACGCGTGCAGCACATGCGCGGGACTGCTTGCATCGAGCACCAGCGTGAACTCGGTCAACAACGCCGCCGCGGTGGCGACACCAAAGCTCATCGACACCATCTGTACCATCGACAGCAGACTGTTGCCGCTGCTCGCGTTGTTCGCGTCCAGGTCCTTGAGCGTCAGCGTGTTCATCGCTGTGAATTGCAGCGAATTGACCGCGCCGAACAGCGCCAGTTGCACCACGCGTAGCCAGAGCGGCTGAGTCGCACTGATCAGTGCGAAGCTCGCGATCGCGCTGCCCACCAGTGCGGTATTGGCGATCAGCACCCGGCGGTAGCCGAGCCTGACAATCAGCGGCGAGATCATGCGCTTGGTCAGTATCGCCGCCGCTGCCGTCGGAATCATCATCACGCCGGCCCGCGCCGGAGAATAGCCGAGGCCCACCTGCAGCGTGAGGGGCAACAGGAAGGGCACGCTGCCGCTGCCGATACGGGCGAATAAATTGCCGAGTAACCCAATGCTGAAGCTCGGGATGCCGAACAACCGCGGCGCGAACAAAGGCTGCGGGCTCTGCGCGGCGTGCAGCCAATAGCCGCTGAGCGCCGCCAGCCCGAACACCAGCAGGATCACGACGGCCGCATGACGCAGGTGCAATTCCGACAGGCCATCCAGGCCCAGGGAAATCGCCACCATCGCGGCGGCGATCATCAGGTATCCGGTCAGATCGAAGCGTGTCGGGTGCACGCCGCGATATTGCGGCATGAATTTGAGCGTCGCGGCCGCGCCGAGCGCGCCGACCGGCAGGTTGATCAGGAATATCCAGTGCCAGGATGAATATTGCGACAGCCAGCCTCCCAACGTGGGACCGATCAACGGGCCGATGAGTCCGGGAATCGACACGAAGGCCATGGCCTGCAGGAATTGCGCGCGCGGCACATCGCGCAGCAACGCCAGCCGCCCCACCGGCAACAGCATTGAGCCGCCGGCCCCCTGCAAGGCACGCGCGGCGGTCAGCTCGTGCAGGCTCGAGGAGGCGGCGCACAATACCGAGCCGAGCATGAACAGTGCGATGGCGACGAAGAAGGTCCTGCGGGTGCCGAATCGATCAGCCAGCCAGCCCGAAGCGGGAATCAGCATCGCCATGGTCAGGGCGTAGGCGATGATCACCGATTCCATACGCAGCGGACTCTCTTTGAGACTGCGGGCCATCGCCGGCAGCGCAGTGTTGACGATGGTCGCGTCCAGCGTCTGCATGAAAAAGCCCGCAGCCACGAGCCACAGCAGGATTTTATGGGAGGCTTTCGTCGTGATTGGCAAGCGGCGGCCCGGCGGTAGCGGACGGCCATCATAGGCTATCCTCGCAGCGCCATGCCCGAGCCGCCCGACCGATCGCGCGCTATTCGTTCCTACGTCAGGCGCGCCGGCAGGATCACGCTCGCGCAGGAGCGCGCCCTGCTCGAGCTCTGGCCGAGCTACGGCCTGGAGTTCCAGCCGGCGTGGCTCGATCTGGATCGCATATTCGGTCGGGTCGCGCAGCGCACGCTCGAGATCGGCTTTGGCAACGGCGAGCACCTGCTCGAGCGCGCACTCAGGTGTCCCGAGCGCGATTTTCTGGGCGTCGAAGTGCACCGTCCGGGCATCGGACATCTGTTGCTGGGCGCGGCCAGAGCAGGCGCGCGCAATGTGCGCGTGATTGCGCACGATGCGGTCGAGGTCATGCAACAGCAGATCGCGCCCGCGAGCCTGGATGAGCTGCAGCTGCTGTTTCCCGACCCCTGGCCCAAGGAGCGTCACCACAAGCGCCGCATCGTGCAAGCCGCGTTCGCTACCCTGGTCGCCTCGCGCCTCAAGCCAGCCGGCCTTTGGCACCTGGCCACGGACTGGGAGCCCTATGCGCAGCACATGCTCGAGGTCTTGCGCGCTTGCGAATCGCTGCGAAATTGTGCCGCGGACGGCGGCTTCATCGATGCGGTGCAGGCGCGCAGCGCCACGCGTTTTGAGCGCCGCGGTGCGCAGTTGGGCCACCGCGTGCGCGAATTACTGTTCGCTCGCCGCTAAGTGAAGCTGCCGCGCACCCCGTCGATCACGAACTGCACGGCCAGCGCGCCGAGTACCACGCCGAAGAGGCGGTTGATCACATTGGTGCCGGTCACGCCCAGTATTTTCATCGCCGGGCTGGCCAGATACAGCACGCCAAGCGTGACCGCGAGTACGGCGTACACGGTCACCAATAGTCCGATAAAGAGCAGCGGATTGCCCGCCGTCGGACCAAAGGCGAGCAGCATCGTGGCCAAGGCTCCGGGGCCGGCGATGAACGGAAAGGCGAGCGGAAAGACCGAGATATCGCGCTTGTGGTGCGCCTCCACTTCTTCGGGCGTCGAGGTGCGCGTACCGGGCGGGCGCGCGAATACCATCTCCAGTGCGATCAGGAACAATAACAGTCCGCCGAAAATACGAAACGCATCGACGCTGATGCTCATGAGCCGCAGGAACGGGCCGCCGCCGAGCGCAAACACCGTCAGAATGATGCCCGAGAGCATGACCGCCCGGCGTGCCATCCGCCGGCGCTCGGGCTCGGCGACGCCCTCGGTCATGCCCACGAACAGCGGGATCAGCGAGATCGGCTCGACCACGACGAGGAACACGAAGAAAAAGCGCAGCAATTGTTGCAGCATGGGCGTCTTTAAAAATTAATAAGGATGGGTCTTGAAATGCGTCCCGTGCCGGGTGCAACATCGGCACGAACTATCCGATCAGACAGCCACACCCGAGCATACGCTGATGAGCGCGCAGCCCGAGATCGGTTCATGGTACAGCCTGCCAGGCGGCGAGAGCTTCGAAGTCGTCGCCGTGGACGAGGATGACAGCACGATCGAGGTCCAGTACTTCGACGGTACGGTCGAGGAATTGGATTTGGAAGACTGGGAGGCGCGACGCAGCACTGGCGAGATTGCCGACGCCGAGGCCCCAGAGGACTGGAGCGGGTCGGTCGATGTCGACAGCGAGGATGACGCGCCGACGCCCAACAGCGGCCTGGACGGTGACTCGCAGCTCGCCAGTGGCCTGGATGACCTGGACTTGTTCGAGTCGCCGGATTTTCTATGAATCGCGCAGCTCGATGTGGCGGCGCATGAACCACACGGTGGCCAGTCCCGGCAGTGCCAGCAGGAAGCTCACCACATAATAGGCGTACCATCCCTCGTGGTCGGCGATCCAGCCGGCCGGACCCCCGAGGCTATAGCGCGGCACGAGCGCAAGGGCTGAGAGCAGCGCGTACTGAAACGCGCTGTAGCGGGCATCGCAGAGCGCCATGATCAGGGCCACGAGCGCGATGCCACCCATCGCTCCGGCAATGTGCTCGAGCACCACGGCAACGACCATGATCGGATAGCTCTTGCCGGCAAGCGCCAGCGCGCAATACAGCAGGTTGGTCAGCGCCTGCAGCACGCCGAAAATCAGCATGGAGCGCAGCAGGCCCAGGCGCACCATCAGCACCCCGCCGAGCACCGAGCCGACCAGCGTGCTCGCGGTGAACAAGGCCTTCACGATCAGCGCGATTTCGGTCTTGGAGAAGCCCACTTCCATCATGAATGGCGTGAAGAGCTTGTTGGCGAAGGCATCGCCCACCTTGAACAGCAGCACCACGGCAATGAGCGCCGCGGCGCTCGGGGTGCCGAGCAGCTCGCGCAGCGGCATCAGCACCGACTCGCGCAGCGAGTGCGGCGCGCGGGCCCGCTGCGGCTCGGGTGCGCGCGCGGTCGCGATGCCAAAGGCGAGCATGACCACGGCCAGGATCAGAAACCCCAGGCGCCAGCTCAGGTAGTCGGCAACGATCAGTGCCACGGCGAACGCGAGCCAGGCGGCCATGCGATAGCCGAAGTTGGTCGCCGCGGCGGCCAGCCCGCGCTCGCTGGGTAACGAGACATCGGCACGCCAGGCATCGATCGCAATGTCCTGGGTGGCCGAGAACATCACGATCGCCAGCGCGCAGATCGCCACCGGCTCGAGTGTGAGGCGCGGATCCTGCAGCGCAAACAGTGCGATCGTGGCGGCGAGGGCAACCTGCATCGCGAGGATCCACCCGCGCCGGCGCCCGAGCCACGGCAGCGGATAGCGGTCGACGAGCGGCGCCCAGAGGAATTTCAGCAGATAGGGCAGCGCCACGTAGGACATCACGCCGATCGTGGTGTTGCTCGCGCCTGAGTCCTTGAGCCACGCCTGCAGCGCGCTCTCGGTGATCTGGTTGGGAAAACCCGAAGCCGCACCGAGCACGAGTATGGCCAGCATTTTCGGGCTGGCGAGCACGTCGCGCAGGCGCGCCGGAGCGCTGGTGCTCGCGCCGGCGTTGGCGTTGGCGCTGGCCGCGCTCAAAGAGCGTAGTCCACGCTCAAGGGCGCATGATCCGAGAAGCGCTGGTCCTTATAGATGTGTGCCCGCTGTACCGTTCCGGCGAGCCCGGGACTGAGCACCTGGTAATCAATGCGCCAGCCCACATTCTTCGCCCACGCCTGGCCACGGTTAGACCACCAGGTATAGTGATCGGGTTCCGGCACGCGCGAGCGAAAGCCATCGATATAGCCGACTTTGTCGAACAGGCGATCCAGCCAGGCGCGCTCCTCGGGCAGAAAGCCCGAATTCTTCTGGTTCGATTTCCAGTTCTTCAGATCGATCGGCCGATGCGCGATATTCCAATCACCACACAGGATGTATTCGCGGCGCGCGCGCTTGAGCTTGATCAGGTGGGGCAAGAACATCTCGAGAAAGCGAAATTTCGAGGCCTGGCGCGCCTCCCCGGCCGAACCTGACGGCAGATACAGCGATACGACCGACACGTGCTCGAACTGCAGCTCCAGATAGCGGCCCTCGCGGTCGAACTCCGCCACTCCAAAGCCGCGGCGAACCCGAGTCGGCTCGCGGCGCGAATAGACCGCGACCCCGGCGTAGCCGGCGCGCTGCGCGGCGTAGAAGTGGTGCCGGAAGCCCTCCAGCACACAGCCGTGATCGAGCAGGTGGTGCTCGAAGGCGCGTGTTTCCTGCAGGCAGATCACGTCCGCATTCTGCTGCGCGAGCCATGCAAACAGCCCGCGCCGCGAGGCCGAGCGAATGCCATTGACGTTGAGCGTGATGATGCGCACGGTCCAATGATACCCTGCCCTTTTGGCTCGGAGGGCCCGCCAGGTGCGTGACTATCAGCGTCGATTCGTCAAGCTCGCACTCGCGCGCCGCGCGCTGCGCTTTGGCGAATTCACGCTCAAGTCCGGACGCGTGAGCCCTTACTTCTTCAATGCCGGGCTGTTCAATGACGGTGAGTCGATCGCAGCGCTGGGCCGCTGCTACGCGGCCGCCTTGCTGCACGCCTCGTTGGACTTCGACATGCTCTTCGGGCCTGCGTACAAGGGTATCCCGCTGGTCGCGGCCGCGGCGATCGCGCTGGCGCAGCAGCATCATCGCAATGTGCCCTGGGCCTACAACCGCAAGGAGGCCAAGGATCATGGCGATGGCGGCGTGCTGGTCGGCAGCCCGCTGAAGGGTCGCATCGTGATTGTCGATGACGTGATCACCGCCGGCACCGCAATACGCGAGTCCATCGAGCTGATCCGCCGCGACGGCGCCGAGCCGGTAGCGGTCGCCCTCGCGCTCGATCGCCAGGAGCGCGGCCTGTCCGAGCGCTCGGCCGTGCAGGAACTGGAAGCGCATTATGGCTTGCGCTGCATCACGATCCTGACGCTGACGGAACTGATCGCCGCCCTGACCAAGCCGGGGCTGGGCGCAGCGCTCGCGCCCAGCCCTGAGCAGCTCGCGGCGCTGCGCGCCTATCGGCTCAAATATGGCATCGCAACTGCGGGCGGCCGCACTTGATGCTTGCAGCCGTACGCCGGGCGTGGACAATGGGAGCGCAGCGGGGCACAACCAGCATGGATCATCGGCGTTATCGCTTGGGAATGGCTATGGGCATTGCGGCCGTGCTCATTGGCGCGCCGGGCGTTGCCGGCATCGCAGCCGCCGCTGACGCTCCCGCCATGAGCGGCACGAGCCCGGTGTACCGCTGGGTCGATGAGAAGGGCGTAGTTCATTACGGCGACAGCGTCCCATCGCAGTACTCGCAGAGCGAGCGCTCGGTGCTCAATGGCCAGGGCGTCGAGGTCGGTCACGTCGCGGGCGGCAAGAACGCGGCCGAGCAGGCCGAGCAGTCGCGGGCCGATGACCTGGCGCGCCAGCACGCGCAGCATGATCAGTTCCTGCTCTCGACCTACGTGTCGGCCAAGGACATCGAGCAATTGCGCGATGAGCGGCTCGGGCAACTGGATGCTCAGATCAGCGCCGCGACCGGGTATATCGAGACGCTGCACGCGCGCCTGACTGCGCTCGAGGAGCGGGCCCTGCAGTTCAAGCCCTACAGCAGCGATGCGAGCGCGCCGCGCCTGCCCGATGATCTGGCCGAGGATCTGGTGCACACGGCCAATGAGGCGCGGGGCCAGCGTGTGGCGCTCGAGGCCAAGCGACGCGAGCAGATCGACACGCGCGCCGCATTCGAAGGCGATATTCAGCGCTATCGCGAGCTGACGGCGCGACCCCACGGTTGAGTGCTAGTGCCGCCCGCTGTGCCCAAAGCCGGCCTCCCCGCGCGCGCTGGCATCGAAGTCCGCCACCCACTCGAGCGCAACCTGGAGCACGGGCACGACGATCAACTGCGCGATGCGCTCACCCGGAGCGATCTCGTAGTCCGTATCGCCGCGGTTCCAGCAGGAAATCATCAGCGGGCCCTGGTAGTCCGAGTCGATGAGTCCAACGAGGTTCCCGAGCACCACCCCGTGCTTATGGCCGAGGCCTGAGCGCGGCAGTATCAGCGCGGTCAGCGCCGGATCCTCCAGATAGATCGACAGGCCCGTTGGAATAAGCTCGGCCTGTCGCGGCGCCAGGCGCACTGGCGCGTCAATGCACGCGCGCAGATCAAGTCCGGCACTGCCCTCGGTCGCGTAACGCGGCAAGGGAAACTCACGGCCGATGCGCGCGTCCAGAATCCGGATCTTGAGCTTGCGGCGAGCGCCCTCGTCCATCAGGAGCCAGTTTGCGTCGAGCGCAGTGGCGCGGCAGCCGAGGTGGCGGCGGATGCGCGTGCGCGCTCGTACTGCTCGATAATCAGCGCCGTGAGTGCGCGCGCGAGCTCTTGCTTGCTGGCCGAGGGTAGCTCCAGACGCCCGCCGCGCCAGAGCACCAGCAAGGCGTTCTCATCCGAGTCGAAGGCCTTGTCGGGCCCGACTTCATTGGCTGCAACCAGATCCAGATTCTTGGCCAGTAATTTTGCGCGCGCATGCTGCTCGACAGCCTGGGTCTCGGCAGCGAAACCCACCACGAACGGCCGCGGCGCGCTGGCGCTGACCTGCGCGAGGATATCCACCGTACGCGTGAGCTCCAGTTCCATCGTCTGGCTGGTCTTCTTGATCTTCTGCTCGCTATAGCAGGTCGGCCGATAATCGGCCACGGCCGCAGTGCCCACGAAGATCGCGGTGCCGGGCAGCTCGCGCTGTACGGTCGCGTACATCTGCTCGCTGCTCTCGACGTCGATGCGTCGCACGCCGGGCGGAGAGGCCAGCGCGACCGGCCCGCTGATGAGCACGACCTCCGCGCCGGCCTCCTGCATCGTCTGCGCGATCGCGAAGCCCATCTTGCCCGAGCTGCGATTGCTCACGAAGCGTACCGGATCGATGCACTCGCGGGTCGGTCCGGCGGTGATGAGCACGCGACGGCCGTGCAGCACGCCGCCCTGGCTGAGGAGCGGACTGATCAACCCGAGCAGTTCGAGCGGCTCGAGCATGCGGCCCGGGCCGTGCTCGCCGCAGGCCTGACTGCCCACGCCGGGACCGAGCACATGCACGCCGCGCTGCTGCAACAGGGCGAGGTTGGCCTGGGTCGCGGCATTGCGCCACATCAGCTGATTCATGGCAGGGGCGACCGCGATCGGCGCACCGCTCGCCAGTGCCAGCGTGCTGAGCAGATCATCGGCCAGCCCATGCGCGAGCCGCGCGAGAAAATCAGCGCTCGCGGGCGCAATGAGCAGCAGCTGCGCCCAGCGCGCGAGCTCGATATGCCCCATCGCGGCTTCCGCTGCCGGATCCCAGAGATTGCTGCGCACCGCTCGTCCTGAGAGGGCCTGAAATGTCATCGGCGTGACAAATTTGCGCGCAGCGGCCGTCATGACCACCTGCACCTCGGCGCCATGCTCGATCAGGCGGCGCACCAGATCCGCGCTCTTGTAAGCCGCGATACCGCCGGTGACGCCAAGCAGGATGCGTTTACCCTTCATGGCTCAATTATCGCCACTTTTACCCCATGTGCGCTCGATATGAGGATCGCACGAGGCCGTCATGTGACCCCAGACTTGGCGCACAGTTTCACACCAAGGATACAAGGCAAGGCCGATGAGCGCGCAGCTTTCGCTGCCGCTGGCGGTAGCAGACGAGGCGATGGCGGCGCCCTCGTCTTCGCCGCCGCCGCGGCTCTACGTTCTGGGCGAGCGCAATGAGCCGCGCCCCGCGACGGCCACGCAGATCATCGCCGCCGCGCGCCGGGCGATGACACGTCGCGTGCGACGCGGAACTGCCATGGACTGTCCGCGTGCAGTGCGAGAATTCCTCGCGATCAAGCTGGGCGCGCTCGAGCATGAGTTGTTTGCGGTGCTGCTGCTGGATAATCGCCATCGGCTGATTGATTACATCGAGCTTTTCCGGGGCACGATTGACGGCGCGAGCGTGCACCCTCGGGAAGTGGTGAAACTGGCGCTCGCGCGCAATGCCGCGGCCCTGGTGCTGGCGCACCCGCACCCTTCCGGGGCTGCCGAGCCGAGCCACGCGGATGAATTAATTACGCGACGGCTGCGCGAGGCCCTCGCACTGGTCGATATCCGCGTACTGGATCACATCATCGTCGCCGGTGGTGAGACCATGTCTTTTGCAGAACGCGGACTGCTCTAAAAGTGTTGAGTAGAGTTCTCCCGCGTCCGGCCCGCGGTATTCTCGGAGGCGTTTACAGAGAATATCAATGGCTCTATAATGGAATCATGAAGACCACAGTAAATATTCCCGATAGCGACCTTGCAGACGCTATCCGATTCACCAAGGCAAAGACGAAGCGCGAGGCAATCGTCACTGCTATCCAGGAATTCAACCGCCGTAAGCGCATGGCCGAGCTCAACAAGTACGCGGGAACCTGCAAGGATCTGTTGAGCGTCGAGGAACTCTTGCAGCAACGTCGCAAAGGCTAAATTGCCGTGATCCTGGTCGACTCCTCTTCCTGGATTCACATGCTTCGACCGAATGGAGATGCGGCTGTCAGAGACCGCGTGACGCGCGCACTCGATGCCGGTGAGGCGTGTTGGTGCCCCATTATTCGGTTGGAGTTATGGAATGGCGCGGGGGGCGATCGTGATAAGAAGGTACTTAGGGATTTCGAACGGCTGCTGCCGGAACTCGACATCGACAACGCGGTTTGGAATGCTGCCTTTGATCTCGCACGACGCGCGCGCTCTGCCGGTATCTCGGTACCCGCCACCGACATCTTGATCGCTGCATGCGCGCGACACCACGACGTCGAACTTGAACATGCCGACTCAGACTTTTCGCGCCTCGGAAAGCTTTAGTACTGCCTGCGCAGAGCCTCGAATGAGTACTTTGACCCCGTCAATTCTTCAATTGAAGCAATGTATGGACCACAACAATGGGTGAGAAATTGCGGCTCGGACTTCTTGTCGGCGCGATCGCGGCTGGCTGTGCCCTGGGGGCTGACCAGCCGGGCATTAATGATCTGCCTGACGTCAAGGAAGGCCTCTGGGAAAGCAGCACGATGATGCCCGGTGCGATGAACAAGCCGATGCACACGACCATGTGCACGAGCAACGCCGTCTACAGGAAAATGTACGAAGATACCCACAAGAATGCCAATAGCGTGTGTAAAGAGATTCACTCAGAACGTCATGGTTCGGTCATAACACAGCAGATCGAGTGCAACTTCAGCGGCAAAGTGACCCGTTCCACGTCCGTTACCACGCTCACGGGCAATACCGGAATGCACCTGGAAACGCGCAAAGCCGATAACACGGTCGAGACCGTGATCGATATGAAGTGGGTGGGCGCGTGTCCGGCCGGCATGAAGCTCGGGGATGTCACCGGGCCCGATGGCAAGGTGATGATGAACGCCATGACTCCTTAAGCGCGGTGCGATTTACTTATCCAATCCGATCGCTATCAACACCCAACTCGGCATATCCGCGCTGTCATCAGATCGCGCGGACTGCTCTGAAATCCCGCCGATGAGCTAGAGTACGGGCATGCACCGACGACCGGGCTTGCGAGCCATCCTGCTGGCTTTCGCCGCCATCTATATCATCTGGGGGACAACTTTCCTCGGTATCGCGCTCACGATTCGCAGCATTCCACCTTTTTTCGCCGGCGGCGCGCGTTTTCTCGCGGCGGGCGCCGCCCTCTTTGTCTATCTGCGCGCGCGGGAGCGCCATCCGTTCGCGGGTCTGGACATCGGCGGCACCATTTTATGCGGCCTATTGCTTAGCGGCGCGGGCAACGGTTTCATCATCTGGGCGCAGCAGGGTGTGCCCTCGGGCATCGCGGCGCTGTTCGTCGGCAGCATTCCCGTGATCGTGCTGCTGCTCGACTGGATGTTCTTCAGCCATCGCGCGCCAACACCGGCGGCCGCATTCGGGCTTGCGCTTGGACTGGGCGGCCTCACGGTGCTCGCGCTGCACACCCAATCGCTCCCGGGTCACGTGCGACCGATTCAGATCGGCGCGGTGCTGATCGCCGCGTTTTCCTGGAGCCTCGGCACGTTGCTGCAACGCCGCTACACCGGCGCCGATCGCGTGATGAATTTCACCTGCCTGCAGATGCTCATCGGCGGCCTCTTCCAGTTGCTCATGGGTTTTGTCGATCATGAAGGCCCCGCATTCTCCCTGAGCCATGTCACGCTGCAATCGGCTTTGGCATTGCTCTATCTGATCGTCTTCGGCAGCCTGATCGCGGCCAACTGCTATACCTTCGTCGTGGCCCATGTCGGGGCGGCGCAGGTCAGCACCTACGCGCTGGTCAATCCGCTGATCGCCCTGACGCTCGGTGCGCTCGTGCTCGGGGAGAAGATCACGCCGCCGACCTTACTGGCGGCCGCCCTGGTCTTGGCCGGGGTTTCGCTGGTCCTGTGGCCGGGGCGGCGCCGGGCGCAGACCGCACCGCCGCTTGCTGTGAGCCCCCGCCGACTGGTATAAAAGCGCCCCTTTCGCCAGGATCCCACCCCCCATGTCCCGCGTCTGTCAGCTCACGGGTAAGCGCCCCGCCAGCGGTAATACCGTCTCGCATGCGAACAATCGCACGCGCCGGCGTTTTCTGCCCAATCTGCATACGCAGCGCTTCTGGCTCGAGGGCGAGGGGCGCTGGGTTACCTTGCGCGTCTCGGCCAATGCGATGCGCACGATCGAGAAGAAGGGCCTGGAGGCAGTGCTGGCCGGAATGCGCAGCCGCGGCCTCAAGGTCTGAAGATCTGACGGGGACTTGCCATGCGCGAGAAAGTCAAACTGCTCTCTTCGGCCGGCACGGGACATTTCTATGTCGCGATGAAGAACAAGCGGCTGCATCCGGACAAGATGGAAGTGCGCAAGTTCGACCCGGTCGCGCGCAAGCACGTCCCATACAAGGAAACGAAGATCAAGTAGGCGCGACTGCCTTCCCGTGCCTGAGTTGCCCGAGGTCGAGACCACGCGCCGCGGTATCGAGCGCGCCCTCTCAGGCCATCGCATCACCGCCTTGCGAATCTACGATCGACGCCTGCGCTGGCCCATCGAGGAGCAGCTGCCTGTGCTGCTCGCGGGCCAACGCGTGTTGGGCATCGGCCGGCGCGCCAAATACCTGTTGCTGACCCTCGAGCGCGGCAGCCTGATCCTGCATCTGGGCATGTCCGGCAGTCTGCGCCTGCTGCCGATCGATACGCCGCGGCTCAAGCACGATCATTTCGATCTGGTGCTCGAGCCGGGCCTGAATCTGCGTTTCAACGATCCGCGCCGTTTCGGCAGTCTGCACTATACGAGCGAGGATCCGGGCAGCCACCCGCTGCTGCGCTCGCTCGCGCCTGAGCCATTCGATGCGGCTTTCTCTGCCGCATATCTGTGGCGCATCACGCGCGCGCGCCGCGCCGCGATCAAACAGATACTGATGAACGGCCGGCTCGTCACCGGTGTCGGCAACATCTACGCGAGCGAGGCGCTGTTTCGCGCGCGTATCCATCCGCGGCGCGTGTCGCGGCGCCTGACGCTCAAGGAATGCGCGCGCCTGGCGCGCTCGGTGCGCGCCACGCTGACCGGGGCGATTCGCGCCGGCGGCACGACACTGCGCAATTATGTGAGCACCGAGGGCAACCCTGGGGCTTTTCGCCAGAGGCTCTATGTCTATGAGCGCGATGGTCGGCCCTGCCGCGCCTGCGGCACCGCAATTCGGCAGATCACGCAAGGCCAGCGCTCGAGCTATTTCTGCCCGCAATGCCAGCATTGAGCGCCTCGCAACGCGCGTGGCGCGCCGCCCGTCGAGTCCTTAAAGCCGATCCGGTCATGGCTGGGCTCATAGCGACGGCGGGCCCATTCCGGCTCGAGCCGCGCGCCGAGCGCGGCCCCTTTCATGCGCTCGCCAGCGCGATCGCGCATCAGCAACTGCATGGCGTGGCCGCCCGGCGCATCCTCGCGCGCTTGGTTGCGTTGTTCACGGACGTGGATTTTCCAGCCCCACATCAGGTGCTCGCGCTGCCTGACGCGCAGCTGCGCGCCGTGGGTTTCTCGTTCGCCAAGGTCGCAGCGCTCAAGGATCTGGCGGCCAAGACGATCGCCGGCGTCGTGCCCGCGGCCGAGGAGCTCGAGGCACTCAGCGATGCTGAGCTCATCGAGCGCATCAGCAGCGTGCGTGGCATCGGCCGCTGGAGCGTCGAGATGCTGCTGATGTTTTATCTGCAGCGCCCCGATGTGCTGCCCGTCGATGATTTCGCCGTGCGCAACGGCTTTCGGCTCGCCTATGGGCTCAAGTCCATGCCCACTGCGCGAGCACTCGCGCAGTTCGGTGAGCGCTGGAAGCCTTATCGCAGCATGGCCGCCTGGTATCTATGGCGCGCGGTGGAGCTCGCGCGCACCAAGCGGCTGCCGCGCTGCGCACGGCCGCCGCGTATCGCTCAAGTCGCGGTGAAGCCGCGTGCGCGGCTCAGCAAAGCCGCGCGGGCGCGTGCGGTCCCGGCTCGGTCCGCACGTAGGTGATCGACAGCAGCAGTTGATCGCCGCTGGGCTGCATCGTGCGCGGTCGCTGCTGCCCCTCGAGGTCATAGCAGACACAAAGCCGATCGCCGTCGAGCTCGATGATCGCCCGCATGTGCTTGCCAGCGTATGGCCCTTCGATCCCGATGATGTCGAGCGCGCAAGGCACGGCCGTCTGGTTGAGCTTGAGCTCGCCATAATCGACCACGCGGTCGCGGCGATCGACGATCCGATAGGTCTGACTCTCGATGATCAATTGCGCGACGCGCAGCTGCGCGACCACGAGCGCGCGCCCGGAGACATTGGCCGCCACGGGCACCCAGGTACCGTTCAGATTGGGGCTGCACGGAACGCTCATGGCCGGGGAGTCTAGTCCTGGAGCGCGCCGGCCGGAATGCTATGCTGGGGCCATTTCCACCGGGTTGCGCGATGAGCAAACGAACCCTGGCTCTGGCCGCTTCAGTCTTACTGCTGCCGCTGGTGGGCCCCCTGCAATCCTGCCGCACGGCCGCCGCACCCGCTAGCACTGCGCGAGCCATGGTCGTGGCCGCCAATCCCCTGGCCGCGCAGGCCGGACTGGATGTTCTGCGCGCTGGGGGCCTCGCCGCCGATGCGGCGGTCGCGGTACAGGCAGTGCTTGGACTGGTCGAGCCGCAGAGCTCAGGGCTCGGGGGCGGCGCATTCATCACCTATTACGACGCACGCGCCCGCAGTGTGAGCGCCTATAGCGGACGCGAGACCGCCCCGGCGGGGGCGAGCCCCGACATGTTTCTGGACGCCGACGCCCACCCCTTGCCGTTCGCGAGCGCGGTACTGAGCGGCCGGGCCACGGGCGTGCCCGGTGCCATCGCCGCCCTGGAGCTGATGCAGCGCGAGCATGGGCGCCTGCCATGGCGCGATCTGTTCGCTGCGGCCGAACACCTGGCGACACAGGGATTTATCGTGAGCCCGCGACTGGCGCGTTTCATCGCAAGCTCGGTGCCTGAGGCTGGCGCCCCGGACGTCGTTCATTACTTCAGTAAGCCCGACGGCACTCGACTGTCAGCCGGTGACCTGCTCGTCAATGCGGCCTATGCGGCCACTTTGCGCCAGCTGGCGACGCAAGGAACCGCCGCGCTCTACCACGGGGCGATAGCCGCCGACATCGTGCGGCGCGTGCACGATGCGCCGCTGCCGGGCTCGCTCTCACTCGAGGATCTCGCGAACTTCCGCCCGATCGAAGCCAGCGCCTTGTGCCGTCCCTGGCGCATCTATCAGGTCTGCACGCCGCCATTGCCCTCGGGCGGCGTTGGTGTGCTGCAGGCCCTGCTGCTGCTGGAGCACACCGACATCGATCGGCGCGGCCCCGATGATCCGATCGCCTGGGTGGAATTAGGGGAGGCCGAACGGCTCATGTATGCCGATCGCAATCGCTACGTCGGCGATCCTGCCTTCGTGCCGGTACCGCTCGAAGGCCTGCTCGATGCCGGGTACTTGCGAGCGCGCGCAGCGCTGATCGCGGATCGGGCCGCAAGTATTCCGCCCGCGCCAGGCAGTCCGCCTGGGGCGCGACTCATGGGTCCGGATCACACGCTGGAGCCCGGCGGCACAACGCAGTTCGTGATCGTCGATACGCTGGGCAACGTTGTCTCAATGACCACGACAGTCGAGAGCATTTTCGGCACCGGCCGCATGGTCGACGGATTTTTCCTCAACAACCAGCTCACGGATTTCAGCTTCTCGCCCAAAGATGCCGACGGGCGGGCCGCCGCCAATGCGGTAGCACCGGGCAAGCGGCCGCGCTCGGCCATGTCCCCGGTCATCGTGCTTGATGCCCAGGGGCGCTTCGTCGCGGCGCTGGGCTCGGCCGGGGGACCTGCGATCATCGCCTATATCCTCAAGACCATGATCGGCACCTTCGACTGGCATCTTTCCATGGGCGCGGCGATCGCTCTGCCCAATCTGATCGTGCGCGCCGGCAACTTTGACGCCGAGACGGTACGTTTCGCGCCCGGGCTGCTGGAGGGGCTCAATGCGCGCGGCATGCATCTGCAGCCGGGTCAGTACGAGGAATCGGGTCTGCAGGGCGTGCGCGTGCGAGCCGATGGCTCACTCGATGGCGCTGCCGACCCGCGCCGCGAGGGCGTGGCCCTGGCTTATTGAGCCTCGAGTCGGCGGCGAAACGCCGCCTCGACCAGGGGATGCACGAAATGACTGATGTCCCCGCCGAGCAGGGCGATCTCACGCACCAGGGTCGAGGAGATGAACGTGAACTGCTCCTTGGGCACCATGAAAACGGTCTCGATCTCGGGCTCGAGGTGGCGGCCCATGTTGGCGAGCTGAAATTCGAATTCGAAATCGGACACCGCGCGCAGACCGCGCACGATGACCTGCAGACCGTGCTCGCGCGCGATGTCCACGGTAAGGCCGCTGTAGCTGATGACTTCGACATTCGGTACATCGGCGAGCACGCCGCGAACGAGCTCGACGCGCTGCTGCAGATCAAAGGTCGGCGCCTTGCTGGGGTTCGCAGCTATGGCGATGACGATGCGATCGAAGATACCCGCCGCCCGGCGCGCGATATCCTCGTGACCGCGGGTGAACGGATCGAAGGTTCCTGGATACAGCGCGCTCGATCTCATGCGCTCGCACCTGTCTGTCCCGATTGGTACAGATGATACCCGACCGCGCCGGCCGTGCCGGCGCGCAGCTCGTGCCAGCTCGCGGGCAATGCCGGCAGGCTCTCGCGCCGCGCGTGCTCGATATAGATGCGCGCATCGCTCGCGAGCCAGCCGCGCTCGAGCGCGCGGGCTGCGGCCGCGATCTCCCCGGAGGCATAGGGCGGGTCCAGCAATACCAGATCGAAGGGGCTCGGGGCTTTGCCGGCCAGGTAGCGCTGCGCCTCCGTGCACAGCACACTCGCGCGGCCGGCGGTGGGCCACTGTGCGAGCAAACGCTGGATCGCCAGGCTCGCGGCACGGCGCTGCTCGACGAACACGACCTCGGCGGCGCCGCGTGAGAGCGCCTCCAGACCCAGCGCGCCGGAGCCGGCGAACAGATCCAGGCAACGCGCGCCTTGAATGCGCAGCTGCAACCAGTTGAACAGCGTCTCGCGCACGCGATCGGGCGTGGGCCGGATATCGAGTGCGGGAAAATGAAATTTACGCCCGCGCCACTGCCCGCCGATGATCCGCAACATACGCTGTAGCCTACCGCAGCTGGCGCCGCGCCGTGGCAGTCTGCCATGCGACAATCCGTGGCATGCCAGCCATTCCAGAGCACATTGATGAGTCCCCGGGCTTCTTTGGCCGCCTCAAGGCGCGTCTTAATCGCGGCGGGGCCTCGATCGCACGCGAGCTGCGCGGCCTGGTGCGCGCTCGCAAGATCGATGCCGCGGTGCTCGAGGAGCTCGAAGCGCGCCTGCTGAGCGCCGACGTCGGCGTGGAAGCCACGCAGGAGATCCTCGCTGAGCTCAACGCACGCGTGGCGCGCCACGAGCTCGATGACGTCGAGGCCCTGCTCGGCGCATTGCGCGATCACGTGACCGCGCTTCTCGAGCCGTGTGAGCGGCCCTTGCAAATCGAGCGCTCGGCCAAGCCGTTCGTGGTGCTGGTCATCGGCGTGAATGGCTCGGGCAAAACCACGAGCATCGGCAAGCTTGCGCGCGCATTGCGCGAGCAGGCACTGAGCGTGATGCTAGCCGCGGGTGATACGTTTCGCGCCGCCGCGGTCGAGCAGTTGCAGGTCTGGGCACAACGCACCGGCAGCGCTTTTAGCGCGCAGCAAACCGGCGCGGATCCGGGGGCCGTGATCTTCGATGCCCTGCAGGCCGCGCGCGCACGCGGTATCGATGTGCTGCTCGCCGATACCGCAGGGCGTCTGCACAGCCAGTCGCACCTCATGGACGAGCTCAAGAAGGTCAAGCGCGTGATCGCGCGCCTGGATCCGCAGGCCCCGCACGAGGTACTGCTCGTGCTGGATGCGAATCAGGGCCAAAACGCACTCGCCCAGGCCCAGCAGTTTCACGCCGCGCTGGGCGTGACCGGCCTCGTGCTCACCAAGCTCGACGGCACCGCACGCGGCGGCATCGTGATTGCCATTGCGCGCGCGCTGGGGCTGCCGATCCGCTTCATCGGCGTCGGCGAGAAGGCCGAGGACTTCGGTCCATTCAACGCGCGTGCCTTTGCGAGCGCATTGATCGACGGGGCCGCGTCGTGATCCGCTTCGAGCGCGTCACCAAGCGCTACCCGAACGGGCGCCTGGCGCTGTCGGAATTGAGTTTCGAGGTCGGCGAGGGCGAGATGGTGTTCCTCACGGGGCGCTCGGGCGCGGGCAAGAGCACCGTGCTCAAGCTCATCGCCTTACTCGAGCGCCCGACGCGCGGATTGGTCGAGGTCGCGGGTCAGAATACCGCGACATTGCCGGCGCGGCGCGTGCCCTTATTCCGGCGGCGCCTCGGCATCGTCCTGCAGGATCACCGGCTGCTCATGGATCGGCCGGTATTCGATAACGTCGCGCTGCCGCTGATGGTCGCCGACACCTCGCTCAAGGAGATCAACAAGCGCGTGCGCGCCGCGCTCGATCAGGTCGGACTGCTCGGCAGGGAGCGCGTCGCACCGCTCGAGTTATCCGTCGGTGAGCAGCAGCGCGTGGGCATTGCGCGCGCAATCGTGAGCAAACCGCCCCTGCTGGTAGCCGATGAGCCCACTGGCAATCTGGACGCGACGCTGGCCGCCGAGGTCATGGGCCTGTTCCAGCGCTTTAACGAAGTCGGTGTCACGGTCGTCGTCGCCACGCATGATCAGTCCCTGGTGCGCGCATCGGGACGGCGCCAGATCGTGCTCGAAGCCCAGCCCTAGGGACCGCTCGTGGCCAGCATATCGAACTGGGCTGCCCGACACGGACATGCACTCGTGTCCTCCTGCGGTCATCTCGCGCGTCATCGCATCGCCACCGCGCTCACAGTCATCGTCATGGGCCTCGCGCTCGCGCTGCCGCTAGGCCTTGCGCTGCTGGTGCGCAATCTGCACGCCGCAACCGGGGATTTCTCAACCGCGATCGGGCTGTCGGTGTATTTGAAGCCGCAGGTCAGCGAGCAGAGCGCGCGCCAACTGGTGGCCCACCTGGCATCGCGCCCCGATGTCGCCAGCGTCGAGCTGATCACGGCGACGCAGGCGCTGGAGGAATTGCGCACGCAGTCTGGCCTGGGCGCCGCGCTCGATACGCTGAGCGAAAACCCGCTGCCCAACGTGCTCGCGATCCGGCCCACACCCGCAGCGCTTGATGCCCCGCGGCTCGAGGCGCTGCGCAGCGCCGTGTCCGCATCACCCGAAGTCGACTCGGTGCAGCTTGATCAGGACTGGGTCACACGCTTCAGCGCGATCCTCGTGCTGTTGCAGCGCATAGCATGGATCACTGCCGGCCTGTTGGCGCTCGGGGTCATTGCCGTGGTCGGCAATACGATCCGGCTCGAGGTGCGCAGCCGCGCGGCGCAGATCGAAGTCACGCAATTGGTCGGCGGCAGTGCTGCGTTCGTGCGCCGGCCATTTCTCTACACGGGCGCACTGTATGGTTTGATCGCCGGATTGATCGCCTGGGGCATCGTCGAGGGGGCGCACCGCGCCCTGGCACCGGACGTCGCACGGCTCGCAGCAGCCTATGGGCAGAGCTTCGCACTGCGCGGCCCCAGTATTCGGGAACTGGCAGCCCTCGCCATGGTCGGAATTGGGCTCGGGTGGCTCGGCGCCGCCCTCGCCAGCGCCCGCGAAATCGCGCGCGGCGCCCCCGGTCGAGGGTAAGCGCGAGGCTCGTCCAAGTGCCTGACGTGAAAGGCCTATTTTATGAACCTGGAGGCTTAGCAGTCGCTCTTGAAGAGTGCTAAAATAGGCCCCATGAAAACCAACCCCCTGATGATTGCCGCCTTAGCCGGCAGGAGCATGGCGCCATGAATGCCAGCACCGCGCTGATCGCCAACAATGCAGGCTTTGGCCTGGCCGGCCCGATTGGGAGCTTTGACGCTTACCTGGATCGGGTCAGCCGCATCCCCGTACTGGATCGTGAGCAGGAGCAGGCGCTCGCGCAGCGATTTCAACGCGACGGGGATCTGGATGCGGCACGCGAACTGGTGCTCTCGCACCTGCGCTTCGTCGTGCACATCGCCCGCGGTTACGCGGGCTACGGCCTGCCGATGAGCGATCTGGTCCAGGAGGGCAACATCGGCCTGATGAAAGCCGTCAAGCGCTTCGACCCGGATGTCGGCGTGCGGCTCGTGTCGTTCGCGGTGCATTGGATTCGCGCGGAGATTCACGAATATGTGCTGCGCAACTGGCGCCTGGTCAAGGTCGCCACGACCAAAGCGCAGCGCAAATTGTTTTTCAACCTGCGTCGGATGAAGAAGAACCTGAGCTGGCTCAGCGCCGATGAGACGCGTGCGGTCGCCACCGACCTGGGCGTGAGCGCCGCCGAGGTCACCGAGATGGAGCGGCGTCTGTCGGCTCGAGACCTGTCCTTCGATGTGGCGACCGACAGCGATGAGGAGGAGGGTTACGGGCCAGCGGCCTATCTGCCGGCAGCGGATGCGGATCCGGCCGAACAGGTTGAGGCCGAGGAATGGAGCCGCTCGACTTCGCAGAATTTGTCGGTTGCCATGGAGCGGCTGGATGATCGCAGCCGCGCGATCCTCAAGCGACGCTGGATGAGCAACGACAAGGCCACGTTGCACGAACTGGCTGCCGAATTCGGCGTGTCTGCCGAGCGCATACGCCAGATCGAGGCCGTGGCGATCAATCGGCTGCGCGGACTGTTGCCGAACCCGGCCTGAAGCGCACTCAAGGCGCTGGCAACGCCGCCAGCGAGAGAGCGAAGGAAATCTCCACGCGCCGATTCTGCGTACGGCCTTCGGCCGAGTCGTTGCCGGCGAGATTGTCCGCCTCTCCTGCGCCCACGCCGGCCAGTCGATCGGCACTGATCCTCGCGCCCTGCAGCGCTGTGCGTATCGCGGCGGCGCGCTGCGCCGAGAAGCTCAAGTTCGCCTGCGCACCGCCGATGTCATCGGTGTAGACCGCGATCTGCGCCACCAGGCGCCTGCGCTTCTGCAGCAACTGCGCCGCCACCCCGAGGCCCAGGTCCATCGCATCCGCGCGCAGCGTCGCGCTGTCCGGCTTGAACAGTAATTGAGCCGGCAGGCGCAGGATCAGGCGTTGCGGCTCACGCAGGACGAGCAGCGCCTCATCCTGAGCTCGTGCCTGCAAGAGCGCGCGCAGCTGCGTCTCGGCGCGATCCAGCTCACGGCGCAATGAGCGCGGTACCGCTGCCGAGGTCGTGCCAACGCTCGCCGCGCTCATCGGCTGCTGCGCCAGCGCCGGGCGCGCCAAACAGCCGATTTGAAGCGCCAGAACGCTCACCAGCCAGGCTCTGAACATAATCCTGCCAGTCTAGGCCAACGCCTCACGTGCTGCTGCGTCTGAGCGCAGTCCAGCGTCTGATCCTTGCCACACTGACCTCGGTAAAAAATTGCGATGAGCGTCGCAAATTGGAGACGCCATGAGCAACAATGCTTTGATCTGCTATATTTTTTTTCGCCAGTTGGAGATATATTCAATGGCACTTGTCGCACTGCGAATGAGTGCGGCAGAAATCGGACATCCAGGGCTTCTGCACCGATTCGATGGAAGAAACCCGGGCTGTCGCGATGGGCACGGACCGCGCCAAGCCACTGTTTAGTGCGTGGCGCGAGTGTTCTGAGACGCGAACTGACGCGTTGGTCCCGCAATTTCGGGATGGGCCTCTTAAGGCCGGGCACTCAGGTCTGCTAATTTGCCCGTCAGCGGCAGACCTGTGTCGATTGATAGATTTAAAACCCCGCATTGCGGGGTTTTTTTTGTCCGTGTCGCTCGTCATGCGCATATACTATGCGCATTGAAGATGCGGGTCGATCCTACTCATGGGTGCAAAGAAAGCAGTTAATGTCTCAGTTCAGACCGAGCTACTGCATGCCGCACGAGCCGAAGACATCAACCTGTCGGCAACTCTGGAGGCGGCGCTGGCGGAGCAGCTTCGCATTCGACGACGCGACAGGTGGCGGATTGAGAACGCAGGGGCCATTGAAGCTTATAACCGCGATGTCGACGAGAACGGCTCCTTTGGCGATCGCGCGCGCAGCTTCTAATGCCGCAATTTGCTGTCTACAAGAATCGCAACGAGACCACGCGGGGGCGGTTTCCTCTGCTACTGGACGTACAATCCGATCTTCTGGAGCCGCTCAATACGCGCGTGGTTGTTCCCTTGAGCCTGCGGGCAACGGCAAAAACACGCCAGATGGCAGTGCTCACGCCGAAACTTCCGGTAGCCGGCAAAGAATACGTAATGGTTACGCCGCAGTTAGCCGGCATATCCGTGCGAGAACTCGGAGCCCTCGTCGACACGCTCTCGAGTCAGCGCGCTAAGATCATCAGCGCGCTCGATCTCTTGATTACAGGCATCTAGCCCCCCAAGAGGGTCAAACGTCGTTTTAGTTTGGCGTAGTAACAGCCTGTCCAGTTCATGGCCGCACTGCCGGCGCCGTCGCTGAACTCTCGAGGCGCAATTTCAGATCCTGGTAGAGCGCGACCTGCGAGGCCGGCACCATCGGCAGCACGACGATGTTGACTAGCGCCGTGGCCAGCTGCATGACCATCTGCGCATCGGCAGTATCAGCGCGCCAAACCGCCGCGAGCAAACCCGCGGCCACTCCCGTGATGATCGAGAGCACGAGCACGACGAGCAGCGCGACCGACAAGATGCTCGAGGATCGCCACCAATGGCCGCGGATGAGCTTGCGGCTCACATCGAGCGAGCGCACCGCGCCCGCATCATCGGCATAGATCGCGACCGGCCACAGACACAAAGCGCCCAGATAATAAAAACCTGGCACCAGCAGCAGGATCAATCCAATCAGGATCAGGCACGTGCTCAGGATCGCGGCAATCACCGCGCGTCCGAGCCGTGTAAAACCGATACGCAGCGCCTGCGCGAAGTCCATGCGCCGGTTGCCGGCTGCGAGCGCAAATTGCGTCACGATCAGCGCGCCGTAGAACGCCAACGACAATACGCTTTGCAACAGGCTTGCCGCCATGATCGGCGGCTGACTGTAGGTATCCAGCAGCTCCATCGGGCTCAGGCTCAGACCTGACCGGCGCGCATAGCTGAGCACGAAGAAGCCAAATGCCGCGGACACCAGCGATGCGAGCAACGCTATGGGCACGCAGCGCCGAAAGGACTCGCGATAGATCCGGATCGCCTCCTCGACGACGCCATTGTGAGGCAACGGGGCTGTGGGTCGGATATACATCTAGGAACGAAACAGTCGCGAGTACTGTGTCTCATGGCGTGCGCTGGCGATTGCCTGGGACACGACGCCGACACCGATAGCCTCATCGGCCAGCGTCTGCGCCTGCGCCACGAGCTCGGGCATCATGTCGCTCAGCCGATAGAGCAGGCGCTGTCCGGCCGACTGACCCAGGGGCACAAGCTTGACTGCGGCCAGCACCTGATTCTCGCTCCAGGCCCACACATAGCCGCTGAGCGTTTCAGACTCCGGAATTTCCCAGCGCACGGCGGCGAGGCTGAAGAGTGTCGCAAAGGCGGCCGAGCGCTCCAGCCAGTCGAGCGTGATGCCGATCTTCAGCTGCATGAGCACCTGCGCGAGCGAGCGTCCCAGGTGCCGCTCCTGCGCGCGCGATTCGGCCGTCTCGCGCGAGGCGAGCAACTGCGCGTTCCAATACGCCAGCATCACCGTATCGTTGCGGCACCAGGCGCGATGCAGTCGCGACAGGATCGGCAGATCGAGCGTGCCCACGCTGTGGCTGGAGAGACCCTGCAGCCAATCGAGCGCACTGGCCTCGTCATGCACCCAGCCGGCCTCGACCGCGAATTCCAGGCCCTGCGAATAAGCGTAAGCGCCAATCGGCAGCGCGGCGCTGACCAGATGGCAAAGGCGCAACAGCGCGTGCGGACTAATGGCTGTGCCCGCTCGCGTCATGATAGGCGCCCGCCTCGGGCTCGAATGGCGCCTGCTCGATCGTGAGCTGCGCGCCAAGGCCGCGCGTGAGCTCATCGAGTACGTGATCGTGACTGTAGCGCAGCCAGCCCGCCCCGATCTGCAAGGCCACATGGCGATTGCCAAGATGATAGGCAACGCGCGCGAGCAGCCGCGGATCATCGGCGCGCGCGGTGCTGACCCATTCGCTGGCCGCACCGACCTCGACGACTCGGCCGTCGTTCGCGAGCAGCAGATCCCCGCCGCGCAGCACCTGGCCGCGCGCGAGCACCACGGCGACCTCCTCGCCATCGGCGAGTCTGGCGCGAAAGCGGCTGCGGCAGCGCAATTCGAACGGCAATACGAGCTGCAGCTGCGCGGCTCGGGGTTCACTCAGCCGCTGTGAGATCAGTACGATCGGCACGGCGTGGCTCAAAACAGGAAATAGCGCTGCGCCAGCGGCAGCACGTGCGCCGGCTCGCAGGTCAGCAGCTGCCCGTCGGCGCGGACTTCATAGGTCTGCGCATCGACCTCGATCTGCGGCAGATAATCGTTCAGCACCAGGTCGCGCTTGCCGATGGCGCGCGTATCGCGCACGGCGACGAGCCCTTTGCGCAGCCCGAGCCGCTCAGCCACCGCGCCCTCGAGTGCCGCACGGCTGACAAAATTCACCGCGCACATCGAGCGCGCCGCCCCCAGCGCGCCAAACATCGCGCGATAGTGCACGGGCTGCGGCGTGGGTATCGAGGCATTTGGATCCCCCATCGGCGCGGCGACAATCATGCCGCCTTTGATGATCAGCGCGGGCTTGGCGCCGAAGAAGGCCGGCCGCCAGAGCACGAGGTCGGCGAGCTTGCCAACCTCGATCGAGCCCACCTCATGCGCGATGCCGTGGGTGATTGCCGGGTTGATCGTGTACTTCGCCACGTAGCGGCGCGCGCGAAAATTGTCATTGCGCGCATTGTCCTCGCTCAGCGCTCCGCGCTGCACTTTCATCTTGTGTGCGCTCTGCCAGCAGCGCGTGATGACCTCCCCGACGCGGCCCATGGCCTGTGAGTCCGAGGAGATCATCGAGAAGGCGCCCAGATCGTGCAGGATGTCCTCCGCCGCAATGGTCTCGCGCCGGATGCGCGATTCGGCAAAGGCAACGTCCTCGGCAATGCCCGGATCCAGGTGATGGCAGACCATGAGCATGTCCAGATGCTCATCGACCGTATTGATCGTGTAGGGCCGCGTTGGATTGGTCGAAGAGGGCAGCACGTGCGGCACCCCGCAGGCCTTGATGATGTCCGGCGCATGGCCGCCGCCCGCGCCTTCGGTGTGATAGGTGTGGATCGCGCGGCCCTTGAACGCCGCAATCGTGTCCT
>Ga0302314_10004580_pt1 | contig 25390 bp, 28 predicted proteins | sample III_Palsa_N2_3_FD_200533 | JGI IMG/M metagenome (GOLD analysis project Ga0302314, IMG submission 200533) | Peat permafrost microbial communities from Stordalen Mire near Abisko, Sweden - III_Palsa_N2_3 | ecosystem: Environmental > Terrestrial > Soil > Palsa > Peat permafrost | place: Sweden... | reverse complement strand
CGGGCAAGTGTGCGGCGCACACAAAAAACCGCCGCCGCCCTAGGCCTGGGACCGGCCGGTTCTTATGTCCCTGCCAGCCGCAGAGCTTGCCTGTCCAAAGTGCCCGATCCTTCAAGTCAGACCCGCATCGTTCCCGATACGCCCAAGAGCCGCCGGACGCGCGCGCGCATCCTCGACGTCGCCATGCGGCTGTTCGGCGAGATCGGCTACGCCGGCGCCACCAACGCTCGCATCGCCGAGGCGGCCGGCCTGACCCGCGGCGCCATGCTCTACCACTTCCCCGACCGAGAAAGCCTGGTCGAGTCGGCGGTGGCCCATATCCAGGAGGCCCGCCAGAGACTGCTGCAGACCGCGGCCGAGACGGCGCCGCGGGGGCCGGATCGCACCGATCACGCCATCGACGCCTATTGGCGCGTGCTGCACGAGCCGTCCTTCGTCGCCTTCGCCGAGCTCGAGCGGGCGGCGCGCACCGACCCCCTGGTCCGGGCCCGGGTGGCCGAGGCCCAGGCGGCCTTCGACCGGGCCGAGATCGGCGACCAGCTGTTCGACCTGGTGCAGGGCGGCGTCGGCGCGCGCCTCCAGGCCGGCCGCGACCTCGCCCGCTTCATGCTCGAGGGGCTGGCCCAGGCGCGGCTCGCCTACGATTCCGACGTGCGCACCGCCAATCTCCTGGCCGTGATCAAGCGTGCGGCGCGTATGCTGAACCGCAAGGGTTCCGAGCAGGACCTCTGGCCCGAGGGCTGACAACAACACCACCAGGGAGAATGAGATGGCCGCTTACGCCGTGATGATCCGCGAGAGGATGAAGGATGCGGAGGAGTTCGCCACCTACGGCAAGCTCGCCCGCGAGGCGCGCGGCGATCACAAGCTGAAGGCGCTGGCGTTCTACGGCCCGCAGCAGGTGGCTGAAGGCGAGGATGTGGAGGGGGTCGTCATCCTCGAATTCCCCGACATGGCCGCGGCCCGCGCCTGGTACGACAGCCCCGCCTACCAGGCCGCCAAAGTCCACCGGGTGAAAGGCGCCGACTATCGCGTGATCTTCGTCGAAGGGGTGGGCTGAGGCTCAGCCTGCGCTGACGCGCTATCGGCGATCGCCTGTCGCCACGCGTCTTTCCTCGCCAGCGGCCAAGCTCTGCGCCAGACTGGGCGGAGCCCAAGAGGAAACCCATGCCTGTCATCGCCAAGCTTGCCGCCGTCATGGCGTTATCGGTCGTCGCCTCTACCGCCGTCGCCGAGCCCGTGCCGGCGGCGCTGAAGCCGACGCGGGTCGCCGGGTCGGGCTTCAATGTGATCAACCTCGACGCCGAGCGCGACTGGTACATCGCCCACCTCGGCATGCAGGTGGTCGGCGTGATCGGACCCAAGGACAAGCCGATCGAATATCTGCTGGGGACGGGCTCGGCGCCGGACCAGGCGATCCTGGCCCTGCTCAAGACCAAGCGGCCCGACGGTCCCAACGGGTTCAGCCGGCTGATCCTGGATGCGCCCGATCCCAAGGCGCTGGCGGCGCGGCTGGCTGCCGAGGGTGTCCCGACGCGCGAGGTCATCCCCAACACCGCCTATTTCGTCACCGATCCCGAGGGCAACGCCATCGAGCTCTACCGCGCGCCGGCCAAGTAGGGCCCGGCGGGCCGGACCGGAGCCGGGCGCGCTGACAACGGCGGCGGTTCTGGGGTATGGAGCGCCATGAACAACAACAAGAAGATCGATCTCGACGCCCTCACCGGCCGCCTCCAGGCCCTCTACGGCCAGTCCGTCCACAACCTCCGCAGCAGTCTCGCCGCCTACCTCCAGAACGGCGAGCGGCCGGACGCCGAGGCCCGTGCGGCGGGCGCCTTCGCCTATCCCGAGCTGCGTCTGCGTTATGCGCCCGAGGGGCCGGTCCCGCGCGTCGGCCGCGCCTTCGGCATCATCCGCGAGCCCGGCGTCTACGCCACCACGGTCACCCGGCCCGAGCTGTTCGCGGTCTACATCCGCGAGCAACTGGAGCTCCTGCTGCGCGACTACGACGTGGAGATCGAGGTCGGCCTCTCCGCCACCGAAATCCCCTATCCCTATGTGCTCGACGGCGCCGACGACCTGCAGCTCGACGGGGCCCAGAGCGAAGAGATCGCCCGCTGGTTCCCGGCCGCCGATCTCGCCCATATCGGCGACGAGATCGTCGACGGCGTGTTCGAGCCGATGGGGGGCGAGGTCCGGCCCCTGTCGCTGTTCGACGCGCCGCGGGTGGACTTCTCCCTCGCCCGCATCAAACACTACTCCGGCACGCCGCCCGAGCACGTGCAGCAGTACGTGCTGTTCACCAACTACACCCGCTATGTGGACGAGTTCGTCCGCTTCGGCCTGGCCGAGCTCGGCCTGGGCCGATACACCGCCCTGTCGGCGCCGGGCGTCCTGGTCACCGCCGACACCCCCGACCCGGCCGAGGCGCTGGAGCAGTCCAACTGGCGCTCGCGGCAGATGCCGGCCTACCATCTGATGGCCGAGGGCGGGCAGGGCATCACCCTGGTCAACATCGGCGTCGGCCCGTCCAACGCCAAGACCATCACCGACCACCTGGCGGTGCTGCGGCCCCAGGCCTGGCTGATGATCGGCCACTGCGGCGGCCTTCGGCCGAGCCAGACCATCGGCGACTACGTCCTGGCCCACGCCTACCTGCGCGACGACCATGTGCTCGACGACGTGCTGCCGATCGAGATCCCGATCCCGCCGATCGCCGAGGTGCAGCAGGCCCTGGTCCGCGGGGCCGAGATCGTCTCCGGCGAAACCGGCGACGCCCTGAAGCGGCGGCTGCGCACCGGCACGGTGGTGACCACCGACGACCGCAACTGGGAGCTCCGCTACACCTCCTCCGCCCTGCGCTTCAACCAGAGCCGGGCGGTGGCCATCGACATGGAGTCCGCCACCATCGCCGCCCAGGGCTACCGGTTCCGCGTGCCCTACGGCACCCTCTTGTGCGTCTCCGACAAGCCCTTGCACGGCGAGATCAAGCTGCCGGGCCAGGCCAATACGTTCTATGAGCGCGCCATCTCCCAGCATCTGCGCATCGGCATGGCCGCGGTGGAGGAGTTGCGCGGCCAGGGCGCCCGCCTGCACTCGCGCAAGCTCCGCGCCTTCGACGAGCCTCCGTTCCGGTAGGAGGGATTTGTGGGCCGGGGGACAATCAGCGCCCTTGTCCGAGTCGGCGCGGCCCGGCAAGGTCCACCCATGCGCCGCCGATTGATCCTGCTTGCCGCCCTGCTCGCCGCCGGAACCGCGGTCGCCGCGCCGGTGGAGAAGAAGAAGGGCGGGGGCGATAGCTTCATCCAGCTCCACTCCCTCACCGCCACCGTCCTGCTCAGCGACCATCGCTACGGCGTGCTGCAGGTCGACATCGGCGTCGACGTGCCGGATTCGGCCCTGCGCAAGCGCGCCGAGGAATCGATCCCGCGGCTGCAGGACGCTTTCGTGCGCGAAATGGCGACCTATGTGCCGTCGATCCCGCCCGGCGGGGCGCCCAATCCCGACATCCTCTCGGTTCAGCTGCAGCGGGCGGTGGATCGCGTCCTGGGCCGTCCGGGCGCCAAGGTCCTGCTCGGCAGCATGCTGGTCAACTGACAGCCGCCCGTCCAACCTGTGGGCAGATCACCATATCTTGTGGAAGCGCGACATCATTGCCCCCACATGATGTAAATCAGCTGCTAACGTTCGTCCCCTCACCGTGACGGCTTGCGATTCGAAGGGCGTTTCCATGGCTTCTCCCAACCTGAACCTGCCGGGCCTGCTCACGCCGTCCTTCGCCTACAAGCCGTTCCGCTATCCGTGGGCGTACGACTTCTGGAAGAAGCAGCAGCAGGTCCACTGGATGCCCGAGGAGGTGCCGCTGGGCGAGGACTGCAAGGACTGGGCGGCCAAGCTGAACGACAAGGAGCGCAATCTCCTCACCCAGATTTTCCGCTTCTTCACCCAGTCGGATGTCGAGGTGAACGACAACTACATGGAGCGCTACGCCCGGGTGTTCAAACCCACGGAAGTCAAGATGATGCTGAGCGCCTTCAGCAACATGGAGACCATCCACATCGCCGCCTACGCCCTGCTGCTCGAGACGATCGGCATGCCAGAGGCGGAGTTCTCCGCCTTCCTCGAATACGAGGCGATGAAGGCCAAGCACGACTACATGCAGACCTTCGGCGTGCAGACCAACGCCGACATCGCCCGCACCCTGGCCATGTTCGGCGCCTTCACCGAAGGCCTGCAGTTGTTCGCCAGCTTCGCCATGCTGATGAACTTCCCGCGCTTCAACAAGATGAAGGGCATGGGCCAGATCGTCAGCTGGTCGGTGCGCGACGAGAGCCTGCACTGCGAGGGGATGATCAAGCTCTATCACGCCTTCGCCAAGGAGACCGGCGCGGTCACCAAGAGCGTGGCCGACGACATCGTCGAGAACTGCCGCACGGTGGTGACGCTCGAGGACAAGTTCATCGACCTGGCCTTCGAGGCCGGCGAGGTCCAGGGCATGACGCCGGAGGACATCAAGACCTACATCCGCTTCATCGCCGACTGGCGCCTGCGCCAGCTGCAGCTGCCCGAACTCTACGGGGTGAAGGAGAATCCGCTGCCCTGGCTGCAGTCCATGCTGTCGGGCGTCGAGCACGCCAACTTCTTCGAGGCGCGGGCCACCGAATACTCCAAGGCCGCCACGCGCGGCCAATGGCAGGGCGCGGACGGCGTCTGGACCAACTTCGACGGCATGATGGCCAAGCGGGCTGAGAACACCCTGCCGGCGGAGTAGCGCTGCTCAGGGGATGTGGCCGCCGGCCATGGCCGGGCCGCCGGCGGTTGCGCCCGTCGTCGGTCCTTCCGGTTGAAGTTTTTTCGGGCGGGCCGGAACCCCTCGCCGGGTTTGTGGTTATGTCGGTGCGGAGGCGGCGACGCCCCCCCGACACAGGCCGACACATTCGGCCTGCCGCCTCCGCACCCTTCCCTTTTCAGATCGGCCGCCTTTTCAGGCGGACAGCGGCGAACCGGCTCGGCCGAACGCCTTCGGCCGGTCGTCAGCGGGCGGGTGGACCGGCGTGGATCACCACCTCGGTGCGGCGCCGCAAGGGCTCGGGCTTGCCATCGGCGGCCTTGGCCCCGGCTTCGCCGATCGCCTCGATGTCGAACACCGGCGTTGGCAGGCCGTCGCCCGCCAGGGCGTGCGCGACATTGTCGGCCCGGCGGCGCGAAAGCGCCAGGTTCCGCAGCCTGGGACCGTCCGCGTCGGCCAGGCCCAACACCTCGATCCTAGACACCCGGCAGCCCCGGACCTGCTGCACGCTGGCGTCCACCACCGCGCGCGCCGAGGCCGTCAACTGATCGGATCCCTTCTCGAAATAGATCGGGAAGCTGAAATCGCTGCAGACAGGCGCCGCCTTGGCCGGCGGGGCCGGGGCCGGACGCAGGGGGCGGCTCTCGCAGGCGGCCAGAACCAGGCAGGCGCCCACCGAGGTCAGGATGTATGTCGCCAGCCTCATGCGCGCCCTCCTATGATCGCCGCCGTCAGGTCTTCGGCGTGCCGTCTTCCCAGAAATAGGCCCGACGCGCAGGATCGTAATAGTAGTAGCGCTTGCGGCGCTGGTCGAAATACTGCCGGTGGCTGGCGGCCACCCGCACCGTGGCGTGCGAGACCTCGGCCGTAGCCGCCGCTGGACCGGTCGGCGCGGTCGTCGCCGCTCCCGCCGGCGCGACCACCGCGCCGTTGGGAGCGATGTGATAGCCGGCCGGCGGAGGGGGCGGGGGAGGCGGAACGCGCTGCTCGTGGGGCCCACCGACGCATCCGGCCAACACCGCGGCCAGCGTCGCGGTCGCCCCTATGCGACCACCGCTTTTGCGCCCCTCGCCTAAGCGCCAAACACCCATCGTTCTCCCCTCGCAACGCGGCTGCAACGTGGCCGCAAGGTCACGGTTCCCGTCAAGCCCCCGCTTCGGTGGAACAGGGTATTCACGAGAGTCGTTTGCAGTCGAAAGCCCCATCCGTATCTTCGCACGGGGCAGCCCAGTGTGCCCATGCCGGATGACGCTTATTTGCTGAATCAGACCCTGCCTGTGCGCCCGCCCGCGTCGCCGCGGCTGCGGATCCGCCGGGTCGAGGCGGTGGTCAATCCGCTGTCCGGCGGGGTCGGCCCGGGAGCAGCAGAGGTGCTTGAGCAACTGCTCGTCAGCCACGGCTATGGCGCCCGCGTGTGCGAGGCCGATCCGCGCGATCTCGCCAACGCTGTCCGTGCGGCGGTGGACAAGGCCCCGGATCTGGTGGTGATCCTGGCCGGCGACGGCACCGCGGCCATGGCGGCCCGGCGTGCCGGGCCGGACGGCCCCCTGATCGCGCCTCTGGCGGGCGGGACGATGAACATGCTTCCTCACGCGCTCTATGGCCCGCTAGACTGGCGCCAGGCGCTGACGGCGACGCTCGAGTCGGGCGAAGAGCGCTGGGTGTCCGGGGGCGAGGTGGACAGTCATCCCTTCTATGTGGCGGCGATCCTGGGCGCCCCGACCCTGTGGGCGCGGGCGCGCGAAGCCATGCGCAAGGGGCGATTGGACCTGGCGTTGGCCCGGGCGCGCACCGCGCTGAGCCGGACCTTCAGCGGACCGCTCAGCTACCATCTCGACAATGGCGTCGAGGGCAGCGCCGAGGCCCTGGCCCTGCTCTGTCCACTGGTGTCCCGGCGGATGCAGGGCGAGACGGCCCTCGAGGCGGCGGCGCTCGACGTCAAGAACGCGGCCGAGAGCTTCCGCCTCGGCCTCAACGCCCTGACGGGCGACTGGCGCAACGACCCGGCCGTCCTCATCAACCTGGTCACGGGCGCCGACGCCAGGGCGCGGGGCTCCATTCCGGCCATGCTCGACGGCGAGCCGCGGCGGTTGCCATCGGAGGTGTCGGTACGCTTCGTGCCGCGGGCCTTCCGGGCCCTGGTTCCGACACCGCCGCCTGCTTGATGGCGCGGCTTCTTCAGTTCAGCGACATCCATTTCGGGGGCGAGAACACGGCGGCCACGGAGGCCGCCCTGCGTTTCGCCGAGACCGACCGTGCGGACCTGATCCTGGTCACCGGCGACCTGACCCTCAACGGACTGCCCAGGGAGTTCAAGGCGGCGCAGGCCTGGCTGCAGCGCCTGCCTCGGCCATGGCTGGCGACCCCCGGCAATCACGACACGCCCTATTGGAACCTCGTGCTGCGCGCGCTGACGCCCTTCTCGCGTTACGGTCGCTGGATCGGGCCGGCTTTCGGTGAACAGGCGGCGGCCGGTGGGGTCGTGGTCCAGACCATCACCACCGCCCGGGGCGCCCAGCCGCGCCTCGACTGGTCCAAGGGCGCCATCAACCTCGACGCCTGCCGCCAGGCGGTGCAGCGGCTCGGCGTCGCCCCGGCCGACGCCCTGCGGGTGGTGGCCTGCCACCATCCCCTGGTCGAGGCGACCGGCGCGCCGGTCACCGGCGGGGTCTATCGCGGGGACGAGGCGGCGGCGATCCTGGCCCACGGCGGTGTCGACGCCATCCTCACCGGCCATGTGCACAATCCGTTCGCGGCCCCGCTCGCCTGCGCCGACGGCAAGACCTACACGGTCGGCGCCGGCACCCTGTCGCTGCGGCTGCGGGGAACGCCGCCCGGGTTCAACCGGCTGTGCACCACCGACGACACCCTGACGGTCGAGGCCATGGGCTGGACCGGCTCGCACTTCGAGCCGTATCGCACCTGGGCGCTTCCCCGCCGTATCCGCACATAGAAAACGGCGCGCCCCGCGAAGAGCGCGCCGCGATCTCAGACGTAGGCAGGCCCGCTAGATCCGGGCGCCGCGGAACAGGTGCGCGACCAGCGAGATCACGAACAGCACCACGAATACCAGGAACAGCAGCTTGGCGATCGACGCCGCCGCGCCGGCGACGCCGATGAAGCCCAGGGCGCCGGCGATCAGCGCCACGACAAGGAAGATCAATGCCCATTGCAGCATGGTCTATACTCCAGCCGCCAGCCCCGGGACCGGCCGCGCGACATGACGAAGGCCGATAGGAATTTACCCGGAAACCCGGTGGTCCCGCACCATATTCCCGTTGCCTATCAAACGGTTGGTGCGGCGATCCGTTCCACGGTCGAGCTGGTTCAGGCCGCCTTCTGCATCGGCGCCGGATAGCGGTAACCACCCTGTCCACCACGCTTGGCCGCCTCGAACTGGCCGGCCGCGAAGGTCCAGTTGGCGAGGCTGTCGAACCAGCCCTTCAGGAAGCCTTCCCGGTCCTGCTGGTAGTCCAGGTAGTAGGCGTGCTCCCATACGTCGACGACCAGCAGCGGGACCACTCCGTCACGGTCGGCCACGGTTTCGGCGTCATGGGTGGAGATCACCTTCAACTGGCCGCCGTCCGAGACCAGCCAGGCCCAGCCCGACGCGAAATGGCCGACACCCTCGGTGACCAGGGTCGTCTTCAGGCCGTCCATCCCGCCGAACGCCTCGTCGATCGCCTTGGCCAGGTCGCCCTCGGGCTTCTGGCCACCGGGGGCCATGCACTCCCAGAAGAAGCCGTGGTTCCATGCCTGGGCGGCGTTGTTGAACAGCTTGACGTCCTTGGCCTCGCGCGCCTGGGCGATCACGTCCTCGAGCGAAGACGTCGCGTACTCGGCCTTGTCCTTCAGAAGGGCGTTGGTGGTGTCGACGTATTTGGCGTGATGTTTGTCATGGTGGTGGTGCAGCGTCTTGTCCGACATGGTCGGCGACAGGGCGTCATAGGCGTACGGAAGATTGGGGAGGGTGAACACGGGCGGTCCTTTCACGAAGGCGCCGGCCCTGATGGTCCTCCGGGAGGAACCTGTCGCCGGCGCTGCCGGAACGCCGCCGCCTAGCGACGGTTGCGTGGCGGCGCGGTGAAAGCGCGCAGAACCGCGGTCACAAGTGCGGGATTGGCGAAAGCGGCGAGTCCGGCGGCGAGCCCCACGCCGACGGTGGCGATCGGATGGCCGCGGGCGAGGTCGAGCGCCTGGTCAGCCAGGCTCGGCGGCGGCGCGTTGCGCGGCAGCGGACGGCCCTTGGGCAGCTTGACGCTGGCGTAGGCGATCAGGGCGGCGATCAGCGCGATCAGGGCGGCGAGGCCAAACACGATGGCGCCCGCCCCGGCCGGCGGCACGATCATCAGCAGCAGGGTGTAGGCGGTGAAGCACAGGGCCACCACCGCGCACGCCGCCGCCGCCATCAAGGCGGCGATGCACGCCGCCGCCGCCATCGCCCGTCTGAAGATCAACGACGCGAACCGCTGAACAGCATGCCCAGCATGAAGCCGACGCCGACGGCGACCAGGGTCGAGGTCAGCGGCCGTTCGGACACCTGCTCCTTGACGTAGACCCGGGCGTTCTGGATCTGCGCCTCGGCCAGTTCACGGGCGATGTCGAGCTGCTCCTGCGCCAGCTGGCGAGCGGTCTCCAGCTGTTCAGTGGCCTGGGCCCGCACCGTATCCACCTGATCGTCCACGACCTTGCGGGCGCGCTTGGCGACTTCGGGGGCGGCGGCGCGGCCGGTCTTCACCGTCTTCTTGGCGTCGCGCACGGTCACCTTTGCGTCGGCGATGGTGCGTTTGGCGCTCTTGATCACGGGATCCAGGGGATCGGCGGTGGTGTCGGTCATTGGAAGGCTCCTCACGCCAGATTAAGCGTTCAAGATCGAACGTAAAGCCAAGCTTGCAGTTCCTGCCGCCCAATTCGCCCGATCGCCGGCCCGCGGTCAGGCGGCGGCGCGGCCGAGTCCGGGATGGAAGAACAGGGCCTGACCGATCGCCGCCTTCACCGTCTCCGGCTGGAAGGGCTTGGTGATCAGGAAGGTCGGCTCCGGACGCTCGCCGGTCAGCAATCGCTCGGGGAAGGCGGTGATGAAGATCACCGGCACGTTGAAGCGTCCCAGGATATCCTTCACCGCGTCGATACCCGACGAGCCGTCGGCGAGCTGGATGTCGGCCAGGACCAGGCCTGGCCGGTGACGGGCGACCGCCTCCACCGCTTCGGCGCGGGTCGCGGCGATGTCGACCACCCGGTGGCCGAGCTCCTTGACCAGGGCTTCGATGTCGGCGGCGATCACCGGCTCGTCCTCGATGATCAGGACGTCGGTGGCGAGCTCGGCGTCGATCTCGGCCTGGGCGGCGGCGATCAGCTGTTCGATTTCGGCGGCCGAGGTATCGAGGATCTGCGCGGCCTCGCCGGGATTGAAACCCTCCAGCGCGGTCAGCAGGAAGGCCTGGCGCGACCGCGGCGGAATCCGCATCAGCCGGTGCGCCGGATCGGTTCCCTCGCTGCTCTCTTCGGTCGGCTCCAGCTTGGCGCCCGTACCGCCCCAGATGGCGTGGAAGACGTGATAGAGCGCAACCCGCGGCGTCAGCTGCGGCGGCAGCGAAGCCTCGCCCGCCGCCAGCGCTTCAAGCGAGGCGCGCACATAGGCGTCGCCAGCCGCCTGCTCTCCGGTCAGCGCGCGCGCATAGCGACGAACGTACGGCAGATGCGGCGCAAGACGATCCAGAAGACCCATGGTTATTCCCGACGTTGGATTGGTGACGCACCCTGGCGTGGGGTTGGAACGCCGGACCGTCCGCCAAGGTTCCCAGGCTTAGTTCTTGCCGTATATAGTGAACGATGGAACCCGGAAAACCTACCCACGTTATGGGTTCCGGACCCGCAGGGGGGCCTGCGAGATAATACGGCGCATGGGGCTGATGGCCAGAGAATCCGACAAACCCAAGGGGCCCGACCTCGAAGAGGCCCGCCTGCGCCAGCAGGCGATCGGCGTGAAGCTGCGGCAGATGTTCGACGACGTGGTCAACGAGCCGGTGCCCGACGAATTCCTGGAGATCCTGCGCCGGGGCGACGCGCGCGCGAGTGGTAAAGAGTAATGGTCGAGCGCACCGCGATGGACCAAGCGTCCGAGACCGTGTTCAAGCGCGATCTCGTCAAGCTTATCCCCCACCTGCGCGCCTTCGCCCGCACCCTGTGCGGCGACGCGGCTGCGGCCGACGACCTGGCGCAGGACACGGTGATGAAGGCTTGGGACGCCCGCTCCAGCTACCAGATGGGCACCAACATGAAGGCCTGGACCTTCATGATCCTGCGCAACCAGTTCTATTCCGAAAAGCGCCGCTCCTGGCGTCAGACCCAGCTGGACCAGGAAGCGGCCGAACGCACCCTGGTCGCCACCGACGACCCCTCCTCGCCGCTGGCGCTCGACGAGCTGCGCCAGGCCCTGACCATGCTGCCGACCGAACAGCGCGAGGCGCTGATCCTGGTCGGGGCCGGGGGCTTCGCCTACGAGGAGGCGGCCGAGATCTGCGGCTGCGCCGTCGGGACGGTCAAGAGCCGGGTCAGCCGCGCGCGGCGCGCCCTGCAGGCCATCCTGGAGGAAGGCGCCTATGACCGCGACGGCCGTCCGGCCAGCGAGGCCATGCGCTCGATCCTGTCCGATGCGGAGCGCCTGAGTCAGCCCAGGTGAAGTCAATCAAGGTGAGCCAGCCAAGGTGAGCCGACCCAAAGCCTGGCCCGGACGCCGGGGCGCCGCCGTCGGCGACGTCCGGCGACCGCCGTGGCGCATGAGCGTCCGGTTCCGGCTGGGCCTGGCCGTGGCCATCGCCCTCTCGCCGATCCTCGCCCTCGGCGTGCTGCAGGCGGTGGTCGGCTACAGCCAGGTCGCCCAACAGAGGCGCGAGGAGCTCACCCAGGCGGCCCTGCGCAGCGCCTCGACGGCGCGGGCCCGGCTCCACGCCGCGACCGTGCTGCTCGAGAACGTCTCGCCCGCGACCATGGGCGTCGAGTGCGCGCCCCGCCTGACCGAGCTGCTCGACCGCTCGCAGGGGTATGAGAACTTCATCCGCTTCAACGCCGAGGGCAGGGTGCAGTGCGCGGCCGCGGCGGTGCATCCCGGCGCATCCGTCACCGGTCAGTCCTGGTTCGACCAGCTCCGGCGCGGCGAGAACCTGGCGGTGCAGAGCGAACCGGCCGGGCCCTACGCCCCGGATCCTTCGCTGGTCGCGGGCATGCGGACCGCCGATGATCGGGGGGCCTTCGCCGGCGCCCTGGTCGCGGTGCTTTCGGTCGACAGCCTCAGGCCCGACGTCTCCGACGCCTCCCTCGCCGACGGCGCCGAGGTGGCCCTGCTGGACCGCGCCGGCCGCATCGCCGCCGCCACCCAGGGCGCCGCTTTCGCGCCGCCGCCGCCGGGCTGGCTGCAGCACGCCGTCGACCGGCGCGGCATGATGTTCACGGCCCGCGATCTGCGCGGCGTCGAACGGGTGCACGCCATCGCGCCCCTGGTCGGCGACGACCTGTTCGTCGAACTGTCGGCGCCCTCCTCGGGCATCCTCACCTGGGCGCGGCTCAACGCCCTGTCCGGGGTGGTGCTGCCGCTGCTGGCCTGGTTGTCCGCCTGGGCGGCGGTGTGGATGGTGGCCGACCGGGTGGTGATCCGCTGGTTGAACTATCTGGACCGGATCGCCGCCATCTACGCCCGGGGGCGTTTCTCGGTCCGTCCGGTCCAGGCCGAAGGGGCGCCGCAGGAGTTCCGCGCCCTGGCCATGACCCTTGACGGCATGGCCGACGCCATCGTCGCCCGCGACCTGTCGCTGCGCGAGTCCCTCGCCCAGAAGGACACGATGATGCGGGAGATCCATCACCGGGTGAAGAACAACCTGCAGGTCATCACCTCGCTGCTCAACATGCAGCAGCGGGCGCTGACCGACCCGGCCGCCCGCGAGGCGATGAGCGATACCCGCCAGAGGATCACCGCCCTGGCCCTGATCTACCGCGCCCTATACCAGTCGCCGGACCTGCGCTCGGTGGATGTGCGCCAGTTCCTCGAGGAGCTGGTCGCCCAGCTGTCGGTCGGCGAGGGCGGCCGGCCGTCCACCATCCGCACCGACCTCGAGGCCGACGACATGGAGATCGACCCCGACAAGCTGCCGCCGCTGGCCCTGTTCGCGGTGGAGGCCATCACCAACGCCCGCAAGCATGCCTTCGGTCCGGACGGCGGCAGCATCCACGTCCGGTTCACCGTGACCCCGGACGAGGTGGTCCTGGATGTTGTGGACGACGGCAAGGGCGTTCCCGCCGACGCCTCGTCGACGGGCGTGGGGCGCACCCTGATGAACGCCTTCGCGCGCCAGCTCAGGGGCGAGATGACCCTGACCGCGGCCGAGGGCGGCGGCGCCCACGTGCGCCTGGCCTTCCCACCGCCGGAACCGCCCTCCGCCGACCCGCAACCCTTCCAGCTGTCGGCGTCACGGAACCTTTGAGATCAAGGCCGCGTTTAAGCTGCGCCATTCAGGGGAGACACCAAATGCGCAAGATCATCGTTCTTCTGGCCGCGACCGCCGCTCTGGCTGTCGCCGCCTGCAATACTGTCGCCGGCGCGGGCCGTGACGTTTCGGATGCCGGCCACGCCGTCACCAATACGGCCCAAGACGCCAAGCAATAGTTCGCCCATGGCGCGGCCCGGTTCGGATGAGCCCGGCTGCGCTCTGGCGTACTGCTAGACTCTTTCCGGATCAGATGGCTTCATCTGATCCGGACAAAAGGGGGCCAGAATCTAACATTTAGAGCATGTCAGGCCAAACCGGGTCCGCTTTGGCCTGACATGCTCTAGGACCTCAGCGCCCCGAGGTTCTGCCTTGGGGCGTTTGTGCGTCTGCCTACGGGGTCTTGGCGGTCTGCAGGGTCGACGGCTTCTGAGCCAGGAAGCCTTCAGCGGCGCGTTCGGCCGTGGCGGCCTGGTCGGCCGGCAACTGCCCCTTGAGCGCCTCGGCCGAGGCATGCGCGTCGCGGTCGCCCTTGCTGGCCGCGACCAGGTACCATTTGTAGGCTTCGGTCTTGTTCTCAGGCACCCCATAGCCGCTCTCATAGAGGCGGCCGAGGTTGTACTGGCTGTCGATCACGCCGAGGTCGGCCGCCCGCTTGAACCAGTGGGCGGCGTCGGCCTGGTCCTTGGCGCCGCCTTCGCCATTGAATTCATAAAGGGCGAGGTTGTGCATGGCCCGCGCATCGCCGGCCTCGGCCGCGCGCTGGGTCCAGCGGCGGGCTTCGTTCAGGTCCTTCTTGACGCCCGAACCACCGGTTTCGAACAGCTTGGCCAGGTAGAACTGCGCCGGGGCGAAGCCCAGGTTGGCGGCCTTCTGCAGCTCGTCCGTTCCCGAGGCGTCGCCGACCTGCAGCCGCTGGATGGCGGTGTTGTAGTAGGCGCGGGCGTCCAGGCCGCCGGGCGTGGGCGCCGGCGCTGGCGGCGTCGTGGCCGAAGCCGGCGTCGCGGTCGTCGCGATCCTGGCCTTGGCGGGCGGGACGGCCGGATGCGCGGCGTCGGCGGGCGGCGCGGTCAGGGCCACGGCCAGGGTGTCGGCCGGAGGCGTCTCGCTCGCCGCCGGTGTCGGTGCGGCGTCCGCCGGCGGGGTCTTGTGCTCGTCGGGCAGGGCGGCCGAGGGGGCCGGCCCGGTGTGATCGACATGCTCGGCGCCCGAGCCGGATTCGGCGGCCAGGTAGAGGGTGGCGCCGACCGCGGTCACCGCCAGCGCCGCCGCGGTGCCCGAGGCCACCACCAGGGTGCGCAGGTTGACCGCCGATTCCTTCTTCTTGCGCTTGGGCAGGGCGAAACTGAACCCGATCCGCTCGCTGTCCTCAAGCGGCGGCGCGACGATCGACCCGGCGAGATCAGGGCCCCGCCGCTTGCCGCGGGCCAGCGCGTCCGGCCGTTCCGAAGCCTGCCGCGCGGCTGCGCGGGCGGCGGCCACCACGTCGCGTGTGGACTGGGGCTCGAACGGCTGCGCCGACGCCGGTTCGGAGGCCGGGGGCGGCGCGAACGACTCCGCCTCGACTCCGTCGGCGGCGAAGCCGTCATAGCGCTCGTCGAGGCGCCCGAACGGTGTCTCGGCCGGATGCGCGAACGGATCGGCCGACACGACCGCAGGCGGCGCGACGGGGATGTCGGCCATGGCGACGGCGGCCGGATGCGGGGCCGGGCCCAGCGGCGCGAACGGATCGTCGGGGAAGGGCGATCCTCCCGGGCCGGCGCGGGCCGCGTCCTCCTCGTCGGCGACCCGCCGCGTATCGGCGAGCACGCTCTCCAGCACACCGCGGCGCTGGGTCTCGATCAGGCGCCGGTCGATGGTCTCGCGCGCCTCCTCGAGCAGTTTGGCGGTGCGCTCTTCAGAAGCGCGGATCCGTTCGGCCAGGACGCCGTGCCCGGCTTCGTAGCGCTCGTTCAGCCGTTCGGTCACCCGGCCGACCTGTTCACCCACGTCGTCGATCGCCGCGGCCGAGCGGCGCTCGGCGCTGGCTATGCGGTCGGCGAGCCGTTCGGCGATCTTGGCGATCTCGCCGCCGAGCTTTTCCAGCGCCTCGGCCTGGACCTGGTCTGCGCGTCCCATCCGGTGCTCCATGGCCTCGGCGATGCGAGCCATATCTCCCCCCATCTGTTGCGCGGCTTCGGCGGTGCGCGCCTCGACCGAGGCGACACGGTCGCCCAGGGTCTGGGCGATCCGCATGACTTCGCGTCCCATCCGGTCGATGGCCTGGGCCGAGCGGCGTTCGCCCTGCTCCACGTGGCCGGCGAGATCGCGCAGGGTGGCTTCCATCCGGTCGAGCTTGCCGTCGGCGGCGAGGTTCAGCCGTTCGGTGAGTTCGGCCCGGTTGGCCTCGATCTTGTCCGAAAGCTCCGCTGCCAGCCGTTCGAACCGGCGCTCGGGCGAATTTTCGTCATTGACGGTCTCGGTGGCCTTCAGACGCTGGTCGAGCCCGGCGAAGGAGGCCTCCATCGCTCGCATCGCCTGGGCCGTGCGGCCCTCTGCCTCGACGATCCGGTCGCCCAGGCGCGCCACCACCGCATCGACCAGAGCGGTCGCGGGTTCGGCCTCCACCTTGGTCTCGATCCGATCGATGCGCCGGCCGGAGTTGGAGACGTCCTCGCGCACCTCGTTCAGGACCGCGCGGGTCTTGCCTTCGACGTCGTAGAGCTTTTCGGCGATCTTGCCGAGCGCGCTTTCCAGCGCTCGCATGGCCTCGAGCCGCGGGCCGTCCTCGTCCGCCATGCGGCGCAACCGTTCGGAGACCTTGGCCTGCGCGGCCTTCACCTCTTCCAGGTCGCCGTCGAAGCGCGCGGCGACGGCGGCGCGGTCGCGCTCCACCCCTTCGATCCGCGACAGCACGCCCATCACCTGCTGATCAATGCCCGAGATGGCCAGGGTCGAGCGGCTCTCGGCCGCCTCCATGCGCTGGGTCAGGGTGTCGAGGGCGCGGGCGACCCGCTTCAGCTCGGCGTCCGACGACAGGCGGATTTCGCGGACCGCAGAGGTGCGGGCGGGCGGCGGAGCATACTCCTCCTCCTCTTCGCCCTCGGTGATCATCTGGTTGAGCCACTCGCCGAGGGTCATGCCGGAGCGCCGCGCGAGGTCCTTGGCGAGCTCGCGCGCCTTGGGATCGATCCCTTTGACGCTCCAGGGTCCCGCCGTAGTCATAGGCCTCGATACTCCTCGGACCTTCGCCCAGTGTCAGGGAATCAGAAGTTGACCTATCCTGCCAGCTTCAACGCTATCCACCCAGACCTAGCGTGTAAACGCGAGGCGACCGCTATATCTAGGGGTTGGACTATTCGTCTGTGGAGAACTCTGCGCACGGACGAACGAATCAGCGGGTGATCGTTAACCACCCGTCTACGCAATAGGAAAGCGCATGGACTGGGGTGTGACACTCGGCGTCATCCTGGGCGCGGCGGGGCTCAGCGTCTTCGCCGGATGGCGCGGCGCGCGCCCGTCCGACCTCGTCCGCGGACCGCGCCTGATCCCGTGGCGGCTGGTGATGGTGCTCGCGGCGGCCGTGGCCATGCTCGGCCTGGTCCACGCCGCCAACCTGCTCGGCATCGAGACCGGCCGTCGGTGACGCGGCTCGTTCGAGCCGGGTCGAACGCACGCACAATCATATAAAGATATCTTTATGTCCTTCTTGCCGAAGGGGCTGGACGCCTCTATAGGGGACTGAAAATTCGAGTTCGGAGCCCGTCCATGGCCGACTACATCATTCGCGATCTCTCCCTCGCCGACTGGGGCAAGAAGGAGATCGACATCGCCGAAACCGAGATGCCGGGCCTGATGGCGGTGCGCGAGGAGTTCGGTCCGTCGCAGCTGCTCAAGGGCGCGCGGATCGCCGGCTCCCTGCACATGACCATCCAGACGGCGGTGCTGATCCAGACCCTCGAAGCCCTCGGCGCCGACGTGCGCTGGGCCTCGTGCAACATCTTCTCAACTCAGGACCACGCCGCCGCCGCCATCGCCGCCGCCGGCACGCCGGTGTTCGCGGTCAAGGGCGAGACCCTGGTCGAGTACTGGGAGTACGCCCACAAGATCTTCGAATGGTCCGACGGCGGCTATCCCAACCTGATCCTCGACGACGGCGGCGACGCCACCCTCTTGTGCGTGCTCGGGCCCAAGGCCGAGGCCGATCCCTCCGTGATCGCCCATCCGACCAATGAGGAGGAAGAGGCGCTCTATGCGGTGATGAAGCGCTATCTGAAGGAGAAGCCGGGCTTCTACACCGCCATCCGCGACGCCATCGGCGGCGTCTCCGAAGAGACCACCACGGGCGTGCACCGCCTCTACCAGATGGCCGAAAAGGGCGAGCTGCCCTTCCCCGCCATCAACGTCAACGACAGCGTCACCAAGTCCAAGTTCGACAACCTCTACGGCTGCCGCGAGAGCCTGGTCGACGCCATCCGCCGCGGCACCGACGTGATGCTCTCCGGCAAGGTCGCGGTGGTGTGCGGCTATGGCGACGTGGGTAAGGGCTCGGCCGCCTCGCTGCGCAACGGCGGCGCGCGGGTGATCGTCACCGAGATCGATCCGATCTGCGCCCTGCAGGCGGCGATGGAGGGCTATGAGGTCCGTACCCTGGAAGAGGTCGCCGACAAGGCCGACATCTTCTGCACCGCGACCGGGAACAAGGACGTGATCACCGTCGAGAACATGCGGGCGATGAAGAACAACGCCATCGTCTGCAACATCGGCCACTTCGACAGCGAGATCCAGATCGCCGGCCTGCGCAATTTCAAGTGGGACGAGATCAAGCCGCAGGTCCACCACGTGGAATTCCCGGACGGCAAGAAGATCATCGTCCTGTCCGAAGGCCGGCTGGTGAACCTCGGCAACGCCACGGGTCACCCAAGCTTCGTAATGAGCGCAAGCTTCACCAACCAGACCCTGGCGCAGATCGAACTGTGGACGCACAAGGAAAAGTACCAGAAGGCGGTCTACACCCTGCCCAAGCACCTCGACGAGAAGGTGGCCATGCTCCACCTCGCCAAGCTGGGCGCCCATCTGACCACCCTGCGCACCGACCAGGCCGACTACATCGGCGTGCCGACCACCGGCCCGTTCAAGCCGGAGCACTATCGGTACTAACACGCGGGCCTCACCCCCACTCCCGACCTCTCCCCCTTCGAGGGGGAGAGGAGTCAGCGCGAAAACACCGACCGCGTCAGGCAGGAGAACACCAGCCGGCCGGCTTCGTCGAGCAGGTCGTGCTGGGCGATGACGATGCCCTTGTCCTCGCCCACCGGGTCCTTGGCGAACACCGTCATCCGGCCGCGCAGCAGTTCGCCCACCGGCGGGTGGCGCATGAAGCGCAGGGCGTCGACGCCCAGTCGCTTGGTCTGCGGCCACGCCGCCGAGGCGTCGCGGTCGAGCTTGGACCAGAGGGCGAAGACCAAAGCGTCCGGAACGCCGTCCTCCGTGCTCCACGACGGCGCGAAGGCGAGACAGAAGGCCTTCAGTGCAGGTTCGTCCACGGCGGTGGCGCCCAGCGTCACCACCTGGCCGACGTCGATCTCGTCGAAACGTCCCGGCACCGCGACCCCTCCGATAATGATCCCACAGGTCTTGCTCATTTCGATAAGGAGCGCCGGGCGCCTTTGTCGAGGGGTGGTGCGTATTCACTTGCGAAGCTGCGCGCCGCACACGATTTTGCCGTCGCGGTCCAAGACGGCCGAAGGAAACGCCTGATATGATCCGCACACCTGTTCTGGCCGCCATCCGGGCGTCCGTCCTCGCCCTGGGGCTGGCCGTGGCCGGACTGCCCGGCTTGGCGCAGGCGGCCCCGGTCAAGCACGTCGAGGCCGAGCTGGTCGCGCAGACGCGCACCGCCGCGCCGGGCCAGACCCTCTATGTCGCCCTGCACCAGAAGATCATCCCGGGCTGGCACACCTACTGGCGCAATCCGGGCGACGCGGGCGAGGCCACCACCCTGGACTGGACCCTGCCGCCGGGCTGGAGCGCCGGTCCGATCGTCTGGCCGGAGCCTGAGCGGTTCGTGGCTGGTCCCCTGATGAACTACGTCTTCTCCACCGAGGTCTATCTGCCGGTGGCGATCCAGGTTCCCGTCGACGCCAAGCCGGGCCGCGTCAACTTGGCCGCTACGGTCAACTGGCTGGTCTGCAAGGACGTCTGCATCCCCGAGACCACCAAGCTGACCCTTCCGATCAGTGTCGCGGCCGCGGGGACGACCTCTCCGCCCGATCCCGCCGGCCAGGCGGTGGCCGACACCGTCGCCAATGCACCCAAGCCCGCGGGCCTTAAGGCCGGCTTCGTTTACCTGCCCAAGGGCGAGCAGGTGCGCCTCACGATCTCCGGCGCCGCGCTCAAGGGCCAGGACATCTCCAAGGCTTACTTCTTCCCTTACGACGGCACGGTGCTCGAACACGTCAAGCCACAGACCGCCGCCAAGGCGGGAACGGGTATCACCCTGCTGCTGCCGGCCGGCTACGCCTTCACCCACAACAAGGCGCCGGCCAAGCTCGAGGGGATCATCACCTTCGGCCCCGGCCACGCGTTCGAGGTCTCGGCCAGCCCGGCCAAGCACGCGGAGGGCGCCGCGGTGGTGGGCCCTGACGACGGCGGCGGCTTCGGCGGCTTGCCGGGCGCGCTGGCCTTCGCCTTCGTCGGCGGCCTGATCCTGAACCTGATGCCGTGCGTCTTCCCGGTGCTGTCGATCAAGGCGGCGGCGCTGGTGCGGCACGTGGAGAGCCCGCGCAAGGCGGCGGCCGAGGGCCTGGTGTTCCTGGTCGGCTGCGTCCTGACCTTCGTGGCGCTGGCGGCGGCCTTGATCGTCGCCCAGCAGGCCGGCCAGGCGGTCGGCTGGGGCTTCCAGCTGCAGTCGCCGGGCGTGGTCGCGGTGCTGACCCTGTTGATGCTGGCCATCGGCCTCAACCTTTCGGGCGTGTTCGAGATCGGCCTGTCGGTGCAGGGAACCGGCCAGGGGCTGGCGAGCCAGGGCGGCCTGGTTGGCTCCTTCTTCACCGGCGTGCTGGCCGTGGTGGTCGCCGCACCCTGCACCGCGCCCTTCATGGCCGGCGCGATCGGCTGGGCCTTCACCCGCCCGCCGGTCGAGGCCCTGTCGGTGTTCGTGGCGCTGGGCCTCGGCCTTGCCGCCCCCTTCGTGCTGGTGTCGCTGATCCCCGGCCTGTTCAAGCGCCTGCCCAAGCCCGGCGCCTGGATGGAGGGGCTCAAGAAGACCCTGGCCTTCCCGATGTACGGCTCGGCCGCCTGGCTCGCCTGGGTGTTCGTGCAGCAGGCCGGCGCCAACGGCCTGGCCCTGCTGCTCGCCGCCGCGGTGTTCATCGCCTTCGCCGTCTGGCTGTTCGGCGTCAGCCAGCGCGCGTCCAAGCCCTGGCTGCCCCGGCTCGGCGCCGCCGCCGGCCTGCTGGTCGCCATCCCCCTGGTGGTCAGCGGCGCGGCGATGACCGCCAGCGCGCAGACCGCGTCGGGCGGTCCGTCGCCGGTTTCCGGCATCGCGGCCGAGCCCTGGTCGCAGGCCAAGGTCGACAGCCTCCGCGCCGCCGGCCGGCCGGTGTTCGTGGACTTCACCGCCGCCTGGTGCGTCACCTGCCAGGTCAACGAGCGGACGGCGCTGGCCACCGCAGGCGTCGCCGACGCCTTCAAGCGGACCAACACCGCCTACCTCCGCGCCGACTGGACCAACCGCAACGCCGAGATCGCCGATACGCTCAAGGCCCAGGGCCGGGCCGGCGTGCCGCTCTACCTGGTCTACGACGCTAAGGGCGGCGAGCCGCAGGTGCTGCCGCAGATCCTCACCGAAGGCGGCGTGGTATCGGCGCTGAGCACGGCGGCGGGCGGCAAACCGGCGCTCTAGGTTTCTGATTTGACGCGCGTTTGATCCGAAAACCGGTTCCCACTTTTCGGAACGCGCTCCACAGCGCTGCCCGGCTCATCTGAACCGGGCAGGGTTCAAATCTACATCCGGCGCCGGTCAGCCGGCCACACGCCAGGTCATGGCCCGATACGGCCCGTCCGGCGGGCCGTCGTCCACGAAGCCGAAGCGGCGATAGAGTCGCGCGGCCGCAGGATTGTGCACCAGGACCAGCAGGACGACCGCCTCGACCCGCGCCCGCGCCGCCTCCGCCTGGATCCAGCCGAGCAGCGCCCGGCCGAACCCTCGGTCCCGCGCCTCCTTCATCAGCCCGATGTCGATCAGCCGCCAGCCGGCAGAGGCGCGATCCAGGTAGAGGCGCCCGATCGGACGGGCGTCATGCTCGATCACCCAGCGGTCCGCCCTGGCGAACCGCTGGCTCCAGTCGGCGCGCTGCAGCCGCAGCTGGTCGGCCAGGAAGGCGTCCTTCTGCGCCGGCGTCCAGGGGGCCAGGGCCAGTTCTTCGGCGCGGACGCTGCGATAGAGGTCGAGCATGAAGGGGCCGTCGGTGTCCGCCTCGGCGCGCAGGGTCAGGCCGAGGGCCCGCAGGGGTTCGCCGCCGGCGGCGGAGGTCTGCCTGGCGTCGTCACGGGCTACCGGGTTCACGGAAAGGATCTGTCGGTCGGCATGCAACTAGTTGAACACCGCCTGGTACAGCACGCCCGACGGGTCGCGCCCCACGGGGGCCAGGAAGATGTCCAACCTGCCGAGGCCGGCGTGCTTCATGCTGTAGATGCGCTGGGGAAGAACCACCTGGCTCTGGCTTCGAAAGATCAGCGAGAAGGGCTCGCGCAGCATGCCCGGGTAGGGATGCGCCGGCAGGGGGGTCGCCTCGACCAGCGTAAAGGGCATCGACGCTTCGCCCATGGCGACGTCGAACGACTGGTTCGCCGCGGCGGCGAAGGTCTGGAGAGATGCAAGGCTCATGACATCATGCTCGGAAAGGCGAGGTCGCCGGGCCGCCTCGAACCGGCCGGAACATCAGTTGAAGCTCGGAAAGTTGCCCGCCAGCGCCACGCAGAAATTCACGCTCAGGTACGGCTGCTGATTGGCGTGCGGCTGGTTCCCGCCGGTTTGGGTGACGGCGTTGGGCGCAAGCGTCGCATTCGGGGTCGGATTGTTCGGCACGTAGAGGTCGGGCGCGAATTTGGTCACGCCCGATCCGGTCTTGGGTGCGAGCGTATGCGTGGCGCCGCCCGGTGGATTGCTGGGCTGGAAGGTGTGGCTGTGGTTCGGGATTTCGTTGATCGTCAACGAGACGTCGAACTCGCCGAAGGTCGCCCCGATGACGCGGTTGGTCAGGTTGGGGCCCTGGCCCTGGTTGACCGGGCCGCGGCCGATCAGATTGGGCAACAGGAAGTTGGTTTGGCCGTTGCCGCCGAAGTTGGTCCCAAACAGTGAAAACAGCGCGGCGTTTTGGCTGATGGGCAGGGCTTGCCCGTTGGCGAACGCCCACGCGCTGGGGGGGAAGTTGAAGCCAAAGATCTGGATTTCGCCAAGGAAGGGCTCGGTCATGGATCAGCTCCGGAGAGGGGGCAGGGGGATCACGACTGGCTCGGGAAGATGCCGAACAGCGAGATGCAGATGTTCACGGGCAGGCTCGGTGCGCAGTTGTCGTGCGGCAATGATCCACCGATGGCTTGCCCCGACCGGGTCGCCATGGGGGTCGGCACGGCGCCGTTCGTGGGCGTGAAATAGGGACCGCCCCCCGAGGTGTCCGGCGCCAGGGTCACGGTGGCCCCGGGGGTGCTGGTGGAGCCTGCGCCCGCGGAGGCGACGACGATGTGGGTGTGGGTCGGCAGCTGGCCCAGCAGCAGCGTCACCGTCTCGGTTCCGCTGATCTCGCCCAAGACCCTAGGCGTGAGCCCTACGCCGGCCCCCTGGTGCAGAGGGGTGCGCCCCCGAAGGTCCGGCACGCCGAAATTCGTCGCGCCGTTGCCGCCATAGGTCGTGCCGAGCAGCGTGAAGAGCGTCTGGTAATCCGAGATCGAAAGCAATGAACCGTCGCAGGCCTGCCATCCGATCGGGATGCGCGGGAAGCCGAACATGCGGATTTCGCCGACGTAAGGTTGGGTCATGGATCGATCTCCGGCCGGCCGCGCCCGAAGCCGCTCAGTTGCGGGACGGGAAGATGCCTGAAAGGGCGATGTTGAAGTTGATCACATCGTACGGCTGCATGTTGGCGTGGGAGGTGTTGCCCCCCGCCATGGCCAGTACGCCAGGATCCAGCGAGACGGGGCTGCTGGACGGTGATCCATAGACGTTGGCGCCGCCGGCGGCCTGACCGAAGAGGGCGTTGGTCGCCGGGGCCTTGGCCCCCCCGGTCTGGTTGTTGACGACGTTCACAGCATGGGTGTGCATCGGCATCTGGGCGGACAGCACGGTCACCGTCTCGCTCCCGCCCCGTTCGCCCGTCACCGCCGGCGGCGGTTGCCAACTGGGGTCGACGGAGGAGCCCGCGCCGTAGAGCGAGCGTCCCCTTAGATCGGGCAACCCGAAGGTGCGGATGCCGTCGCCGCCGTAGTTTGTGCCCAGCAAGGAGAACAGGGCCGTATTCTGGCTGATCGCCAACAACTGCCCGTTGCATTGAGCGAAGTTTTTTTGCGGAAAGCCGAAACCGGTCATCATGATTTGACCGAGAAAATAGAAGGACATGGGAGCCCCTGGGGTCGTTTCGAGAGCAAGCTAGACCGGCTTTTGCGCTTTGTCACCTACTCTTGAGGGTGTATTAATAAATTTACTCACTCGAAACGAGCGTTATGCGCTGGAGGGCGGTGGCCGCGCCTTTTGTCGGCGATGCGCCCGGGGTAAGGCGGAGCCGATCTACAATCCACACGCAAGGCGAGTGTGATTCCGCTTGATGTTTTCCCCAGTTACGCGTGTATATCGCCAAAGAAATAATCTAAAAGTTGTCGTCGCTCACCTGAGCGCCGCGGGGGACGAGCATGCGGGGGCTTGGCTGGGCGCGCCGCTGGCGGGCGCAAGAACGAGCGCTGGCCGGACCCGCTTCGCCGCGTGGCCGCGATCGTCGTTTTCGTGGTCTGGGGTTCGTCGCGGCCATCTTCGTCGGCGTCGTCCTCGCCATCGCCGGCGGCCCACAGGCGCGCGCTCAAACCACGGTCTCTTGCAGCAGCAACGGCCCGACGAGTACGGCCAGCATGACGGTCACCACCACCGCCGGCAATTTCAACTTCGACAACTGCGATCCCGGAAACAACAGCGGCCTCTATCCGACCCAGGCGACGGCGACGGATTTCGGCCAGGGCGAAGCCGGCCCGCCCAGCCCCAACCAGGGCGTGGGCTATGATCAGAACGGCGTTCCCGACACCGTCACCCTGACTGCGAGGGACGGCGTCTCACAGCTTCAGGTCAGCGGCGTCAACGGCGGCGTCGATCTCGATGTCGTCAGCATCAAGTCCCTCACCGTGCCCACCGCTGGCTCGACGGCGGTGTTCGACGTCTGGATGTTCGACGGCTCGACCTACAACCACATCACCCTGACGGTCACCTTTCCACCGCCGGCGCCGACGGTGACGGCGATCTCGCCCAACTCGGCTTCGACCTCGGGCGGGACCTCGGTGACGATCACCGGCGCAGGCTTCACCGGCGCCACGGCCGTGACCATCGGCGGGACGGCGGCGACCGGTGTAACCGTGGTCAACGCCACCACCATCACGGCCACAACCCCCGCCCATGCGGCGGGATCGGCCAGTGTCCTGGTGACGACGACCAGTGGGACCAACGTCGCCAACACCCTCTTCACCTACGTGGCGGCGCCGACGGTGACGGGGAGTAGTCCCAACACGGGTCCGACGACCGGTGGGACCTCGGTGACCATCAGCGGCACGGGCTTCACGGGCGCCACGGCCGTGACCATCGGCGGAGCGGCGGCCACGAGCGTCACCGTGGTCAGCGCCACCACCATTACCGCCACGACCCCGACGGGATCGGCCGGAACGGCCAGCATCCTCGTGACCACGCCTGGTGGGACCAACGTCGCCAATACCTTCTACACTTACATATCGGCGCCAACGGTGACGTCGATCAGTCCCAACACGGGCCCGACGACCGGCGGGACCTCGGTCACCATCACCGGCACGGGCTTCACCGGCGCCACGGCCGTCACCATCGGCGGCGCCGTGGCGACCGGCGTGACCGTGGTCAACTCAACCACCATCA